>Ga0335083_10006642_pt1 | contig 14385 bp, 14 predicted proteins | sample Lox_Sample_42_FD_206716 | JGI IMG/M metagenome (GOLD analysis project Ga0335083, IMG submission 206716) | Soil microbial communities from Loxahatchee National Wildlife Refuge, Florida, United States - Lox_Sample_4.2 | ecosystem: Environmental > Terrestrial > Soil > Wetlands | place: USA...
TGGTCTCCTGGAACAGCAGGCTCTTGTTCGCCGAGCCGCCGCCCTTGGCCATGAACAGGAAGTGATACTCGTCGCCGGCGGTCGCGTAGAGCTCGATCTGCGCCGGCAGGTTCGTGCCGGTGTTCTTCTCCTCGAACATCGACAGCGGCGCGACCTGCGAGTAGCGCAGGTTGGTCTGCGTGTACGTGTCGAAGATGCCGCGCGACAGCGCCTCTTCATCCCGGCCGTCGGTCATCACGAGCTGGCCGCGCTTGCCCATGACGATCGCGGTGCCGGTGTCCTGGCAGCCCGGCAACACGCCGCCGGCGGCGATGTTCGCGTTCTTCAAGAGCTCGAGCGCGACGAAGCGATCGTTCGCCGACGCTTCCGGATCGTCGAGGATCGCGCGCAGCTGCGACAGATGACCCGGGCGCAACAGATGGGCGATGTCGCGCATCGCCGTCCTCGCGATCAGCGCGAGCGCGTCGGGCTGGACGTCGAGGAAGGTCTGACCGCGCGCGCTGAACGTGGACACGAAGTCGCCGGTCAGCCGCTTGAACGGCGTGTCGTCGTGGTGACCGGCGGGGAGCATCTCGTGATACGCGAACGTCGCCATCGCCAACGCTGATAACATGGAGACCATGCAACGGCGAGGCGTCTTCGGATTCGCGGTCATGTGCGCGCTCGCCACGAGCGCCTCGGCGGACGACCCGTCGATCTGGGATCGCACGTACAAGGCCAACGGCATGGACAACAGCTCGACGTGCCCGGGATCGATGCACGACGTGACCGTCAAGAACGGACGGTTCTCGATCCCGTGGGACATGAAGTTCAACGACAAGGCCATCACCGTCGGCCACATCGACGGCACGGTGCGCAAGAGCGGGCTCGCGACCATCACCGTGACCCTCGACCCGCTGTCCCGGGAGGCCGCCGAAGTGCTGAAGGACGAGTCCGACACCCCCGAGGTGTTGCGCAAGAAGGGGGTCAAGGTCGAATTCCAGGATCACCACGGCGGCCGCGAGATCCACGTCTACACCGCGGACATGTGCGATTCGGCGTGGACCGAGGATCGCGCCGGGCTCAGCGCGCCCGCCGAAGGCGGCACCGTGAGCTGCGACTCCGGGCCGTACGCGGTCGCGTTGTGGTCGACGAAGAAGTCGTATCGCACCGGCGAGTACGCGCGCGTCGCGCTCGCCGGCGAGCCGACGCGGCTGTATCGCTGCGTCGATGCGTGCAAGGCGGGCACGGACCCGCTCGCGCGCGTCGAGGTCCACGAGGTGCAGCCGTGGGCGTTCATCGGGGTGTGCGCCGGCCAGAAGACGGCCGCGCCGCCGCTACCTGCGGCGGGTGCAGCGGTGTGGGACGGCACCTACGGCGAAGGCATGATGTCCACGCAGGACTGGCGCTGCCCGACCGACGCGGCGATCAAGAAGCTCGTCGTCACGAAGGGGAAGTTCTCGCTGCCTTGGCTATTGAGCGCCGATCGCGGCTACAGCGGCGAGCACCGCGACGACGCGCCGATCGGACGCATCGACGGCGTGATCGCCGCCGACGGCAAGACCACGCTGCGCGTGACGTTCACGATCACCGAGCTGCCGCCGGAAATCATCGAGAAGGTGCACGACGCCACCGCGACGCTCGAGTACGTGCGCACGCTCAAGCCGACGATGAAGTTCGAGTCCGACGGCGGGAAGATGAACCCGAGCGGCCAGGGCCGAAAGGCCACGCTGTCGTTCGACGGCGACCAGTGCGAGTACCACTACGAGGCGAGCGAGTACAAGCGGCAGCAGTTCAAGGAGAGCGACGGCTGGAAGGTCGACTGCTACTCGTACGAGAAATGGAAGGCCGACGGCAAGTACAAGTACGAGGACGAAGCGATCGTCGGCGGCGGCCTCTACGAGTGCAACGCGTCGGGCGGCTGCACGGCACGCCCCGGCCGCAGCTCGCAGTGGAAGCGCGTCGGCGCCTGCGGGAAGCAGTAGCGGCTACAGATCGCCGAGCGTCGCGACGTCTTTCGGCGTCGCGGTGCGCAGCCACACCAGGTACTCGGCGAGGGCGTCGCGGTCGACGATCGACAGGTCCTTGTCGAAGCGCGGCATCTCGCTGCGCTCGGCGCCCATGTGCACCGCGGATTTCGGGTTGCCGATGAAGCTCGTGTACCAGTCGCGGCTGCCGAGGTCGCCGAGGCCGGGCGCCGACGCGCCGGCGACGCCTTCGTCGATCGAGTGGCAGTCGGTGCACGCCTGGCTGAAGATCGCCTTGCCGCGATCGCGCTTCGCGGTGTCGGCGTCGAGCGCGCCCGATTGCGCGTACAGCAGCTCGACGAGATCGTCGAGCTCCCGAGCCGGCAGCTCGACGGACTTCATCGCGTCGTCGGACTTGCCGAGCTTGGACTTGCCCCAGAAGTCGGGGCCGCTCGGCGCGCGCAGGAACGCGCGCAGCCAGTCGCGGTTGCCGTGGCCGGCCGCGATCACCGGACCCTTGCGGTCGTTGCTGGTCGCGTCGTGGCAGCCCTTGCAGCGCTGCGCGAACAGCGCACGCGCGCGGTACATCGGCAGCCCTGCCGCGAGATCGCGCGGGCCGGTCGCCGGTACGCCGTACTCGCGCGCGAGCGCACGCGCGCGGCTGGCGCCTTGTGCCGCCTGCTCCTCGCGCTTCGCGAGCTCGTCGTCGCCTTGGTCGCGCACGAACGACGACATGGTCAGCGCGCCGATCATGGTGACCATCGTGACGAGCGTGCCGAGCCAGAGGCCGCGCGCCTTGTGTCGATCGAGCAGCGGGAGCGCGAGCAAGTAGCCCGCGGCGATCGCCGGCGCGATCAGCGCGGCAAACCGCTCGAACGAGCCCGTGCGCTGGCGCAGCTCGAACAGCCAGCGGAAGTACCAGAGCGGGCGAGCGTCGAACGCGGCCGACGGATCGGCCGGTGCCGCGAGGTCCGCGCCGTGGTGCTGGACGACGTACGCGAGCAGCACCGCGAACACCGCGGCCATCGCCAGCACGTCGCGCAGCGACTGGGCCGAGCGCGGAGCGGGCTTGCCCGGCTTGAGCGCGGTCGCGCCGTGCTTGCACGCGAGCCAGACGTGCGCGGCCACCGCGACGAGCACGATCCCCGGCAGCACGATCACGTGCAGCGCGTAGAACCGCGTGAGCGTGAGGTTGCCCCACTCGTTGCCGCCGATCGCGAGCTCCTTGATCGTGCCGCCGACGAGCGGGGTGCCGGCCGCGATGCCGACCTCGACGCGATTCGCCCAGTAGCCGGCCTGGTCCCAGCGCAGCACGTAGCCGGTCACCGCGAAGCCGAGCACGAGCACGAGCAAGACGACGCCGATCCACCACACGACCTCGCGCGGCTTGCGATACGCGCCCCACAGCGCGGTCTGCACGAGGTGCGCGCCGGCGACGATCACGAGCGCGGACGCGCCGTGATAGTGCAGCCCGCGCACGAGCCAGCCCATCGGCATCTTGTCCTGCACGTACGCGACCGACGCCCACGCGCTCGTCGTCGATGGGCTGTAAAACGCGGCGAGCGCGGCGCCGGTCGCCGCCTCGACGACGAGCAGCATCACGAGCACCCACCCGAACACGTGCGCGAACGACGCGCCGTTCGGCATCATCGCCGGCTCGCGCGGCAGGCCCGGCACGCGCTCGCGCAGCCATGCCCGCACGTTCCCCCGCGCTCGCCGCGGTCGGTCGTCGGCGCTCACGCCGGCTCCCGCTCGGCGGTGTCGAGCTTGTACAGCTTCCACGTCAGCGCCAGCCGGCCGTCCTTGATCTCGATAGGCAGCGGATCGAGCGAGCGCTTCGCCTTCGCATCGCCGGCGAGCTCGCCTTGCCCGTCCCACTTGCTGTTGTGGCACGGGCACAGAAACGTATCGGTCTCGCGCTCGTAGCCGACCGCACAGCCGAGGTGCGGACAGATCGCGGACAGCGCGACGACCTTGCTCTCGCTCGTGCGCTTCACGAACGCCGAGCCGAGCACGACATCGCGCGCGCTCGTCCACGCGTCGGCCACGACCGGCGCGATCACGTCGAACCGCCGCCACGGCGCGCCCACCTTCACGCGGTCGACGGCGCCGAGATCGAGCGGCGCGCTCGGCGTGGTCACCGTCTGCGTGCCGGCCGGTGCGAGCACCAGCCGCACCACCGGTCCGGCGATCGCGAGGCCGAGCCCCGCGCCGACGCCACACGTCACGAGCTTGAGGACGTCACGCCGATTCGAATCGTCGGCCATCGCCCGGGAACGCTACCCCATCGTGCGCTCTTCGCGCTCTTGGTCTTCCTTGCATTTGATGCAAAGGGTTGTCTCGGGACGCGCCTCCAGGCGCTTCTTGCCGATCGGCTCCTCGCAGATCTCGCACACGCCGAACGTGCCGTCGTCGATCTTCTTGAGCGCGAGGTCGAGCTTCGACAGCAGGCTCTTCTCGCGGCCGCGCAGGCGGAACTCGAACGACTGGAGGTACTCGCTCGACGCCAGATCCATCTCGTCCGGCAGGTCGTTGGTATCGAGTGCCATGTTCTCGACGGCCAGCATCTGGCGGGCCCGCTCGAGGACCGCCTTGCGCTTTTCCACCAGGAGTTCCTGAAACTTCTTCAACTCTTTCTTCGTCAGCGCCTTGGATGGGGTGGCGGTCGTCGTGGTCATAGGGGCCTCGAAGGGCGCGACAGGATAGTAACGAGGGACCGGTGTGACAAGGGCGATCGCGCCGATCCACCATCATACATCAGCCGCTTGCTTGACACCGTGTGGGCTATCCATCGAAACTAACTCGCGTATGGCCGGCTCGGACAAGCGAAAGCAGTCTCTGTACTTTCCCGAAGACATGCTGAAGGAAATCCAAGACGAAGCGACCCGGCAGGACCGGTCCCTGTCGTGGATCGTCCAGAAGGCGTGGAAGATCGCTCGCAAAGAGATCATGAAGTATCCGTCCGTGAACGAGTTCCCGGGCGAAGAAGACGAGAAAGAGATCGCGTAGCGAGGGTTCGAGATGGCGTGGGGGTACGCCGTCTCGCCGCTCGATGGCAGCCCGCTGTTCTACGAATCGTGGGGAGAACGCGGCGCGGCTGCTCCGGTGCTGTTGTGCGACGGCATCGGCTGTGATGGCTACGTCTGGCGCTACCTGCGTCAGGACCTAGCCGATCGGTTCGGTCTGCATCCTCACTATCGCGGACACGGCCGCACCGCGCCGCCGCGCGACCCCGCGCGCGTCGCGATCGCAGATCTTGCGGACGACGTCGCGTGCGTGCTCGACGACGCGCTGGTCGAGCGCGCGGTGATCCTCGGGCACTCGATGGGCGTGCAGGTCGCGCTCGAGACGTATCGCCGCCATCCCACGCGGGTCGCCGGCCTCGTGCTCGTGTGCGGCGCACCGTCCCATCCGCTCAAGACGTTTCGCGGCTCGGCCGCGCTCGAGGACCTCCTGCCGACCATCCAGAAGTGGATCCAGCGCGTCCCCGGCGTCATCAACCGGTTCACGCGGCTCGTGCTGCCGACCAAGCTGTCCTACGAGATAGCTGCACGGCTCGAGATCCGGCGGGAGCTGGTCGAGCCCGACGACTTCATGCCCTACCTGGAGGGGATGGCGCGGGTCGACGCGCGCTTGTTTGTTGCGATGCTGGCCGGAGCGGGTCAACATTCAGCCGATGATTTGCTGCCAGAGGTGGCGGCACCGACGCTCGTGGTGGCAGCCGAGCGCGATGGCTTCACTCCGCCCGAGCGAAGCCGCGCGATGGCCGCTGCGATCCCCGGTGCCGAGCTGCTCGAGATCGCCGGCGCGTCGCACACCGCGCCGATCGAGCGACCTCAACTTCTGGGCTCGACCGTTCGCGATTTCATGGCAAGACGAATCGACTCCGGTGATCCAAGATCGCGGGAGTGAGACGAACGAGCAGCGAAGCTGGGGCCGATCGAACCCGTCTCGTACTTACTCTGAACGTGAATCGTTGATCACCTTGTTGCAGCTGAATTTTTTGTGGTGTTCGCTCCGAAATACATCGCTTTTTCAAAATCAATCAGGCAAGGTCGCGGTCCATCGCAACGCGAACCTTATGGGGGAAAAGTAAGGATCCCGATGCGAGACCAGGACAAAGAAGACATGGAAACCGACAAGTCGATGACACGCCCTGTCCTCCGTCGGCCCGACGACGATAACGACGGTCTTGTTGCCCTTCCGCCGGTCCCGCTGGTCCGCCAGCGCCTGCGCGCATCGGTCAAGGAGTTCGCTGCGTCGCAACCGGGTCGCCGTGCGGCTGCGCTCGCTGCCGTATGGATCGCCGCCACCGGCTGCGAGGCCGATCTCCACCACTACGACCCGGAAGAGGCGCTCCGCACCTACCGGCTGATCGAGTCCGAGCTCCGCGCCGAGCTGCGCATCAGCCTCGGCCGCGCGATCACGAACGAGCCGCACGCGGCCACGCGCAACACGATGATCAGCATGCTCGAGCACCTCGAAGAGCTCGAAGCAGCCGCCGTCGCGCCGCGTCCAGCCCGCCGCCGCCGCCGCCGGTGATCGAAATCCGCTCCGCGGGGCGGGACATACATTCGACCTAACTGCGAGGGACCCGGTGGATCACCGGGTCTTTTTCGTTTCGGGTTAGGATGGAAGGATGCGGGTGGGGTGGATCGTGCTCGCGCTGGCCGGCTGCGGCGGGTGCGGCCACTCGCACGACGCGAGCGACGGCGGCGCGGCCGGGAGCTGCACGCCGATCCCGGCCGCCGAGTCCGGCAGCGGCACCTATTACGACGCCGATGGAACCGGCAACTGCAGCTTCGACGCCTCGCCGAGCGACCTGATGGTCGCGGCGATGAACGCGGCCGATTACGGCGACGCGACCTGGTGCGGCGCGTGCCTCGCGGTGACCGGGCCGATGGGCACGGTGACCGTGCGCGTGGTCGATCAGTGCCCGGGCTGCAGCCACGGCGATCTCGACCTCAGCCCGCAGGCGTTCCAGATGCTGTCGCCGCTGTCGGCCGGGCGGATCCCGATCACGTGGCACGAGGTCGACTGCAACGTGACCGGGCCGATCGCTTATTACTTCAAGGACGGCTCGAACCAGTACTGGACGGCGATCCAGATCCGCAACGCTCGCTACCCGATCGCGACGGTCGAGGCCCAGGTCGACGGCGCGTGGGCGTCGATCCAGCGCCTGGATTACAACTACTTCGTCCAGGCCACAGGGCTCGGTCCGGGGCCGTACTCGCTGCGCGTGACCGACCAGCGCGGCCAGCAGCTCGGGGACTCGGGCATCGCGCTCGGCGCGTCGATCGGCGAGAACGGGAGCGGCCAGTTCGCGAGCTGTCCGTGATCAGCGCTCGCTCTGCGCGAGCAGCGCGACGAGCTTGTCCTTCCACAGCGCCGCCCACGTGTGCGTGCCGTGGCCGTGCGTCTGCTCGCTCGCCGGGATCAGCACGAACTGGCCGCGCGCGACGTGCTGGATCTCGCGCTCGGCGATGCCGAGCTCGGGCGGGTTGATGAAGTCGTCGCCCGAGTTGACGTACATGACCGGCGCGATGATCTGCGCGAGCCCGCCCGAGGGATCGTAGTCTTCGGAGGAGGCCACCGCGTAGAGCACGTCGTTCGCGTCGTGGCTGGCGACGAAGCCGGCGACGCGGGTCGCGAGGTCGGCGTTGGCCGCGGCCGGGGTCGGCAGCGCGTGCTGGCGCTCGATCGGGTTCGCGCCCGCGATCAGGAAGATGTCGGCGGCCAGCCGCAGCGCCTGCTCGGGCTGGGCGCGGTACTCGCCCTGCTGCCACGCCGGATCCTGCTCGATGCCCTGGATGATCATCTCGCGCCACCAGCGATTGCGGCCGCCGATCGCGACCGGCAGGCACGCGAGCGGCATCACCGCGTCCATCTCCTCGGGCCACTGCTCGGCCCACATCCACGAGTGCATGCAGCCCATCGACGTGCCCATCACGAGCCGCAGGTGATCGACGCCGAGCTGCACGACCAGCGCGTGCTCGGCCGCGACCATGTCGTGGTAGCGGTAGTGCGGGAAGCGCGCGTGCAGGCCGTCGGACGGCTTCGACGACGCGCCGTGGCCGATATCGTCGGGCAGGATGATGTAGAAGCGGCGCGCGTCGAGCGGCTGGCCCGGGCCGAACAGCTCGTCGGCGAACTGCGGCGCGAAGAACTGGTGACCCGAGCCGGTCGTGCCGTGCATGACGAGGACAGCGTTGGTCGCATGACCGGCGGCGTCGCGCTGGAGCGTGCCGAGCGTCGTGTAGTGGATGCGCAGCTCGGGCAGCGACTCGCCGGACGCGAACCGGAAGTCGTGGAGCTTGATGTCGCCTTCGACCGGGATGACGCCGGCGATCGGGCGATGGGCGGGCGCGGGGGGCCGTGGCGCCGGCGGCGGCGCCGCCGCGGTGCCGTCGAGGACGGACGGGTTGCCGCAGGCGGCCACGGCGAGAACGCATGTCAGCCGGTCGCACGTCATCGCGCCGCGTAGTGCGCGGAGATCTGAGCCGCGGTGAGCTCGGTGTCGTAGTAGGCGAGCTCGTCCATCACACCATGGAAGAAGTTGGTCCCGGCATCGAGGTATTTCGCGATGTGGCCGAACACGAGAGTGCCGGCCGTGACCGGCGGCGTGCCCGGCTGCATCACCTCGGCGGCGAGGCTGCCATCGACGTAGATGCGCTGGCGCGACGACGTCGCCGTGACGGCGAGGTGATGGAAGGCGGAGGCCGACGGTGTCGTCGCCGACACGTAGACACTCGCGGTGCCCGCGTCGTCTTCTTCGAACATCAATCCCATCGTCACCTTGTGGATCGCGAAGGTGTAGCCCGTGTTGTCGGTCGAGCCGAGATCGAAGTTGAGCATCCAGCGCACCGACCCGTCGATCGTGACCGCGTTCGCCCACAGCTCGATCGTGAACGCCGACGCGCCACCGAGCGACAGTTGATCACCGACCTCGACGTAGCACGTCGAGCCATCGAGCTCGAACGCGGTGTCCGGCGAGGTCAGCGCACCCGGCACCCCGAGCGTACAGCCGCCGGTGTACGTGCCGTCGTGGCCGCCGACCTCGTCGTGCGCGATCGTGCCGGACGCCTCGTCGAACCGCCAGTACGCGATCGGCTCGTCCGCGAGCACGGCGGTGGAGTACGAGTCGTTGGCGACCGCGTCGATCATGCGAGCGCTGCCGTCGCCGGACGATGCACTGCTACCGTCGAAGCCGAGCCGACCGCAGCCGAGTAGACCGAAGACGAGCACGATCCGCACCACCATCTCCACGATACGCCAGATGAGCGTGTCCGGCGTGTCCGGCCGGATCTCGGACGAAGCGGCCGGCTGCCGGACGCGCGCGCGGCCAAGCGCGGAGAATCATGCGAGCGCGAGCTGGTCCCGCGCTTGCTGTGCCCGGTCTCGCGATGTCACGCGCAGACGGACCAACCGCAATGCCGACACAACCGACACCGAGCCTGGACGACCAGCACGGAGCCGCACTCGGGGCAGCTCGGCGCGGCCTCGGCGACCGGCGCGCGCGCCCCGGTGACGAGCACCTGGCCCTCGCGGCTGCCATCCCGGTACACGGTGATTCCCTTGCAACCGAGCTCGTACGCGAGCTGATACGCCGCTTTGACGTCGAGCGCGGTGGCGCTGCGCGGCAGGTTGATCGTCTTGCTGACGGCGGCGTGGCAATGGCGCTGGAAGGCGGCCTGCATGCGGACGTGTGTCTCGATCGAGACCTCGTGCGCGGTCGGAAACCGGCGCTGGATCTCGATCGGCACGACGGCGAGCCCGCGCGCACCGCCGCGCGCGGTGATCTCGGCGAACAGCTCGGGCGAGGCGAAGCCGCGATCGCGCGCGATCCGCTGGAATGCCGGGTTGACCTCGACGAGCTCGGCGCCGTCGAGCACGTTGCGGCGATACGCGAGCGCGTACAGCGGCTCGATGCCACTCGCGCAGCCGGCGATGATGCTGATCGTGCCGGTCGGAGCGATCGTGGTCGTGGTGGCGTTGCGCAGGGGCCGCTCGCCGGACATCTGCCAGCGCGAGCTCATCCAGGCCGGGAATGGCCCGCGCCGTTCGGCGAGCTGGCGCGAAGCCGCGAGCGATTCGTCCTCGAGGAACCTCGCGAGCCGCTCGGCGACCGCGATCGCTTCGTCGCTGTCGTACGGCAGGTCGAGCGCGACCAGCGCGTCGGCCCAGCCCATGATGCCCAGGCCGATCTTGCGAGTCGCACGCGTTGCGCGCTCGATCTCGACGAGCGGGTAACGGTTGGCGTCGATCACGTCGTCGAGGAACCGCACCGCGAGGTGGATGGTCTTCCCGAGCCGCTCCCAGTCGAGCTCGCCCGCAGCCACGAAGCGGCCGACGTCGATCGATCCGAGCGTGCACGACTCGAATGGGAGCAGAGGTTGTTCGCCGCACGGATTGGTCGCTTCGATCGCACCGAGGCTCGGCGTGGGCTGGACGGCGTTGATGCGATCGATGAACACGAGGCCGGGGTCGCCGACGGCCCAGGCGGCGTTCGCGATGGCATCGAGCACGCGGCGAGCGTCGAGCTGGCCGGTGACCTTGCCGGTGCGCGGGTTGACGAGGTCGTAGGTGGTGCCCGCGCTGGCCGCTGCCATGAACGCGTCGGTGGCGGCGACCGACAGGTTGAAGTTGCGCATCCGCGTCGGGTCGAGCTTGATCGCGATGAACTCGAGGATGTCGGGATGGTCGACGCGGAGAATGCCCATGTTCGCGCCGCGCCGCGTGCCGCCTTGCTTGATCGCCTCGGTCGCCACGTCGAACACCTGCATCAGCGACACGGGGCCCGACGCGTTGCCACCGGTGGAAGCGACGACGTCGCCGGCGGGCCGGAGCTGGGAGAACGAGAAGCCAGTGCCGCCGCCGGTCTTCTGGATCTCGGCGGCCCAGCGCACGGCCTCGAACACGCCGGTCGTGGAATCGGCGACCGGCACGACGAAGCATGCCGCGAGCTGCCCGAGCGGGCGGCCGGCGTTCATGAGCGTGGGCGAGTTCGGGAGGAACTCGAGCTCGATCATCATGCGCTCGAACTGCGCGCGCGCGTCGGCGATCTCGTCGGCTCCGTACCCGAACCGACCCTCCGCGGCACTGACATGAGTTGCGACGCGGTGGAACAGCTGCTCCGGCGTCTCCACGACGACGCCCTCCTCGCGCGCGAGGTAGCGCGCGCGAAGGACTTGCAGCGCGTTGTCGGTGAGCGTCGCCGGCACGCGCGCACCGTACGCTCGGCTGCCCGCGCACGCAACCAGACCCACGGCACCCTCGTGCTCGTGCTGCTCGCGGTCCTCGCACTGCTCGCGGTGCTCGCGGCCCGCGTCGATGCCGCCCCTCGCCTGCCGCCGGAGCCCGAGCCCGAGCCCGAGTCCGAGTCCGAGCTCGAGCTCGATCTCGATGCGGATCCCGTTCCCGCTGCCGCCGCCGTTCCCGCCGCCGCCGCCGTTCCCGCTGCCGCCGCCGCCGCCGTTCCCGCTGCCGCCGCCGTTCCCGTCACGGCTGTCATCGCCGCTGCCTACCGCGCGAGCGCGCTCGATCACGACCCCACTGCGTCGTGGCGCTGGCGCACGCGCGTGGCCGGGCTCGTCCCCACCGTGACCGTGCGCGATGGCCGCGACGCGACCTGGAGCGACGTCGCGGATCCGACGATCGGCTACATCTCGGTATTCTCGGTCTCCGCGTCGTGGCGGCTCGACCGCCTGTTGTTCGACTCGAACGAGCTGCGCATCTCGGCGATCGCAGCGGCGCGTCGGCGCGAAAAACGGCGACTCGCGGATGCCGTGATCCGCGAATACTTCGCCTGGCAGCGCGCGCTCGGGCTCGCGCGTACCGACGCGCGCTGGCTCGTTCCGGCCGCCGAGGCCGCTGCCGAGCTCGACGCGATGACCGATGGGTGGTTCTCGCAATCCGTCGGCAACCACCCGGAAAGTCGATGATTCGCGCGCGAGTCGTCCGGTTTTCGGACGCAGCGCGCAACGGCGCTGCTGCGCAAAACTTGCCTGTACCCGTCTTCGACGGTCAAGCTGTGGATCGAAGTGAGTCAGACCGAGCGCGAGCATCCGCGGTACGCGCACGAAGCCGCGGTCAAGTTCAAGGTCGGCAACCGCACGTTCGAAGGGCGCACGCGCAACGTCTCGCGCGGCGGGCTGTGCGCGACGGTCGCCGATCCGATTCCGGTCGGAACCGACGTCGAGCTCGAGATGGTGCTGGTGTTCGATGACGACCTGCAGTCGGACGCGCTGCGCGTGCCGGCTCAGGTCGTGTGGTGCACCCAGGTCGACGAGGCCAACCAGATCGGCGTCGCGTTCCGTCCGCTCGATGCGCGACGCGAAGAGCAGCTCGATCTGTTCCTCAGCTTCCTGGACGACCAGCGCGCCGAGAAACCGCCGCGCGATCAGTCGATCGACGATCGCTTCGGTTAACCAGGCGCTACTGCGCCGCCGACTGCTTCTTCGCCTCGGCCTGCATCCGCGCCTTCTGGATGTCGCTCATCATGCCGAGCACGAGGCGAGGATCGGTGAAGACATTGAGCTTGGGCGCGAGTGCCTTGGCGTAGCGATCGAAGTACAGCAGCTGCTTCGTGATCAGGATGAACTCGTTCGGCATGCGCACCTTGTGGCGGGTGGCCGTGCGCTGGATGCCGGGCAGGAACTCGGCGTAGTTGACCTCGCCGAACGAGAGCGTGAGGAGCGGGCGGTACGTGTCGCCGAGGTCCTTGACGAAGCCCTCCATGTCGAGCCCGTCCGGCTTACCCGCCATCTCGCAGATGATCTCGGCGAGCCGTTTGTAATTGCCGGATGCGAACGCGATCATGTAGTCGGTGACGAGGTAGCGCTCGCGGTCGTCGAAGCGGCCGACGATGCCGAAGTCGAGGAAGCCGATCGTGTCGTCGTCGAGCAGCATGAGATTGCCGGCGTGCACGTCGCCGTGGAAGAAGCCGTAGAACACGACGCACTGGAACCACGCGCGCAGGCCGTCGACGAGCTTGGTCTCGCCGTCGATCCCGCGCGACTTGATGTCGTCGAAGCGATCGACGCGCAGGCCGGTGAACTTCTCCATCACCAGCACCTTGCGGGTCGTGTACTCGTGCTGCGGTACCGGGGCGCGAATGTGCTTGTGGCCGAGCTCCCGCATGATCTCGTTGAACTTGTCGAGGTTCGCTGCCTCCTTGCGGAAGTCGAGCTCCTCGGTGAGCGTCTTGGTGAAGTCGTCGACGACGCCGACCGGGTTCGCGAGGTCGGCGTCTTTCTTGAACCGCGCGACCCATCCCGCGACCCGGCGCATGATCCGCATGTCGGCGTCGCAGCGCGCGATGATGCCGGGCCGCTGCACCTTGATGACGATCGGCGTGCCGTCGCGCAGCTTCGCGGTGTGGACCTGCGCGATCGACGCCGACGCGAGCTGCTTGGGCTCGATGTCGACCAGGTGCGCGGCCTTCTCGGTGCCGAGCTCCTCGTCGAGCGTGCGCTGCACGTCCTCGAACGGGAACGGCTTGACCCGATCGAGCACGCGCTGGAACTCCTTGACGTATTCGTCCGGGAACAGGCCGGCGGACGACGCGATGATCTGGCCGAACTTGATGAACGTCGGCCCCAGGTCCTCGCACATCATCCGAAGCAGCACCGGGCGCGTCAGGCGCCGGTACTTCTGGCCGCGTCCGGTGATGACGTAGACGAGCTTGCGCAGGCGCAAGACGTCGAACAGCCACAGCCAGAAGTACTTCGCGGTGATCAGGCTGAACGCCCAGATCCGGCGCGGCACCGGCATCGCCAGGGAGAGCACGAGGCAGAGCGCCAGCGCGGCCAGAACGACGTACCAGATCATGCGCCGCTCATCCTACCACCCCGGCCGAGGCGGTCGGCACCGGCAAGCTCCGGGATTATAGTGCCGCGGTGCTGACGACGGTCGCCGCCGGCCCCTACACGATCCGCGGCGTTTCGGTCGGCGGCGTGTACACGTCGCTGCTGGTGTCCGAGCTCGGCGTCCTGTTCGACGTCGGCATCCCGGCGCGCTCGGCGGCCGGCGTCGACACGATCCTGCTGTCGCACGGCCACGTCGACCACATCGGCGCGCTGCCGGCGCTGCTCGGGATCCGCGCGCTGCACGGCAAGACCAGGCCGCCGCGCGTGATCATGCCGGCCGAGATCGTCGACGACCTCACCGCGGCCCTCGCGGCGCTCGCGAAGCTGCAGCGCTGGCCGCTCGCGATCGAGGCGATCGGCATGGCGCCCGGCGACGAGCTCGCGCTGCGCGGCGACCTCCGCGTGCGCGCGGTGCGCACGTTTCACCCGGTGCCCGCGCTCGGCTACGTGCTGGCGCGCCGCGTGACCAAGCTGCGCGAGGAGTTTCGCGCCCTGCCCGGCGAGGAGATCGCGGCGCGCCGGCGCGCCGGCGAGGCGATGCTCGAGCACGAGGACCGGCTCGAGCTCGCCTA
>Ga0335083_10006643_pt1 | contig 14384 bp, 11 predicted proteins | sample Lox_Sample_42_FD_206716 | JGI IMG/M metagenome (GOLD analysis project Ga0335083, IMG submission 206716) | Soil microbial communities from Loxahatchee National Wildlife Refuge, Florida, United States - Lox_Sample_4.2 | ecosystem: Environmental > Terrestrial > Soil > Wetlands | place: USA...
GTGCGAAGTGAATACATTGACGTATCCGAAAGGCGCATCTCCCAAACATGCAACCGGACAGCCGTCATGCAAAAGCTCCCGGACTTCGTCCCCGCATTTCCGCATCACGTCGAACCACTGGTGCGCGATGGCTCCCAATCCACCTGGATGCTGCTTCATCCACGCGTCAATGGCTGGATCCCGCTCGACTGCGCCGTTGAATCGCAGAAAATCGCTTCTCATCGTCGCCTTCATTATTCCGCCTTTGATGTCTGTGTTCACCGTTGCCCTCCCTTTTCAGACAGCGTCGATGGTGTGATCGTGTTTCTCGCTTACCGCTCCGTCCAAACTCAATTCATCCTGGCGTGTAAGAACTCAGGGCTTTGCGGCGGGTACAGTTTGCCGGTAGAGCGGCCAGTGCTGCGCCAGTTCGCGAACGATTGGGCTTCCAACCCGATATGCATTTTCAATTGCTTCGTCATAGGCGGCGTAGTTACCTGTTGCCTCGCTCTTGAGAAGAGCTGCGGCTGACGTGCCCACAGGCGGCATCGTGAAGTCGCTTCCGGTTCGGAGATCGAGCGCACGTGCAAGATCGACCCGGCCCGCGCGCGCAAGAAAGGTCAGCGCCTGCAGATAGGCTGCGTCCTCCTCGGCCGAGGTTGTGAAGCATCCTTTGTTCTTGGTCCAATAGAGCACCCATGTTTTCGCCCAGTCGGTCATCTTGGTCCCGATCCAAAATCGGTCCGCGGTTAGCGTGTCTCCCTTGAGCACGTAGGGTGGCCGCTGCGCGTTGGGCAGATCAGAATAACCGACGCGTGCTGCCTTGAGCTTGTCATCATCCGGCAAAACCAGGTTGCGCGTCAGGCCATAGGCCCAGGTCGCGAGTCCATTGTTCAGCTCATAAGCCAGAATGCCGTTGTCGGAAACAACGGGTGGTGCCGGCGGCTCGAATGGCATCGCACGATCGTAGGCTACGATGCCTGTGGGCCATTCGGCAGGAATCTCGCGCCCGTCGATTTCATACGCCAAGTCGCCGTCAACAATGTAACTCGCCCATACTGCCGAGCCCACCGAGGCCCGGTGAGGATCAATACCCCCGATGCCGGCCAGGATCCAGTAGGCCTTGCGGAGGTCGAAGCGCGGATCGAGGCCGATGGCCATGATCGAGGCCGCCGCCGAAGACTTGCCGGCGCCCGTCACGATTCCCAGTACGTGATCCTTCGCGTTGTAGCGCAAGGAGCGAAAGCCTTGGGGAAACGCCAGAATGTCGGCCAGTGGATAATGTTCAACCCAGTTCTGGAACTCGCCTGCCATGTCTCCCGTGTCGTTGCCAACCTCAAAGGTGGTGACGACCACAACGCGGATCTCCAAAGGAGACGCTGCCGTAGCCGGGGGGACCGAGAACAGCCCCATGAATATCGCCCCCGCTACCCCCGCCCACTGTCCCAGGGCCCAATTCATCTGCCATCTCATATTGTTCACTCGCGGATTAGTGGCTGTACACAGATGACTGAATTCGTTGCAAATATATCTTGGGTTGAATCAAAGAAGTGCGAGACACGCGACTCCATCATAGGGCGGACATCGCTTGATCATCGATTCGGATGTTCCGCAGTAGCTAGGTCGCGGCTAAGTCATTCGCCAAGCGAAACGCCGAGACCCAACTGGTCCTACAACGGGAGTTCGATCAGCTTCGGTCCCGCCACCTCAAATCCTGCCTGTAACGCGTTCGCGAATTCATCCATTGAACCGACTCGGGTGCCCGGCACGCCCATGCCCTTGGCCAACTGCACCCAATCGAGGTTGGGGCGGCCGATCTCGAACATGTCTAAGGCACGGCTTCCGGGACTGCCTACTCCCAGATAAGAAAACTCACGTTTAAGGACCGCATAGTCGTGGTTGGCAAAAACGACTGTCGTGACGTTCAGTCCCTCGCGTGCCATGGTCCACAATGCCTGGAGTGTGTACATGGCGCTCCCGTCGGCCGTTAGGCAGAGAACTCTGCGATTGGAGCAAGCCACGGCCGCGCCAACAGCCAGAGGTAGCGCGATCCCTATGGAGCCCCCGGTGTTGCCCAGCCAGTCGTGCGGCGGCGCGCCCTGCGTGGCCGCCATGAGTCCGCGGCCCGAGGTCATAGACTCATCGACGACAATCGTGTTTTCGGGCAGAAGCGCTCCCACTGCCGCTGCAATCCCCGGTAGAGTGATCTCACCGGATGGCATTGGCGGCCGTTCTGCTCTTTCCCCCTCGACTTCGTCGCCAGGCAATGACAACGCTTCCGTGAGAGCGTCCAGCGCGCCCACATAGTCTTCGCCGGGGCTCGCTAGCCGATGGATGTCACATCCTGCCGAGCTAAACGCAGTGTTCTTCCCTGGGTAGGCGAAATACGCCATCGGCGCTTGAGTGCCAACGAGAATCAACTGACGGAATTGCTTGAACTGCTCAATGCCTTGTTCGAGTACGTATTGAACGCGATCCACGCGCGGAAGCCCAGCGCCGCGTTGTAGACGAGGGATCGGATACGGAGCGAACAACTTTGCGCCCGTCGACCCAGCGATGCGTCCCGCGACTGTAAGTCCGTTTCCATACAACGTATTCCCGCCAAGAAGGATCGCCGTTGCGACTCCCGATCGGAGCATGGCTGCTGCGCGTTCAACCGTTGCGGCCGAAGGCACGAGAGGCTTGGGAAAGGCAGGAGGCGCCGCAACGCTTCCGCCTTCGCCCCAGGCAATGTCGGCGGGCACGACGAGTGTTGCAATCTGGCCAGGCGCTGTGCTCGCAGCAGCAATCGCTTCGACTGCATCGCGCCCTAGACTCGAGGCTGAGGCAGACGCTCGCAGCCATTTCGAATACGGCCGGCCGATACCTTCGATGTCAGATGTGAGTGGAGTATTGTGCGGCAAATGATAGTAAGCATGTTGCCCGACCAGGTTAACGATAGGCACGTGCGCCCGGCTGGCATTGTGCAGATTTGCCAGGCCATTGGCGAGGCCTGGACCCAAATGCAAAAGAGTACAGGCTGGCTTTTCCACCATCCGCGCGTAGCCATCCGCGGCTCCGGTGCAGACTCCTTCGAATAAGCCGAGAACGCAGCGTATTCCGGGAAGCCGGTCGAGGGCGGAGACGATGTGAATCTCGGAGGTCCCGGGGTTTGCGAAGCACGTTTCCACTCCGCCAGCTACGATGGATCGAACCAGACTTTCTGCGCCATTCATCGATTTAGGTGACTCGATTCTGCCTGTGTCAGCGTCCTTGCGCACGCCGGCGGGACGCTAATTGTACGGGTGATGGGAGGATGCAACAACCCCAAAGGCAGACTTCCCTTGGAGGATTTTGTTTCCCGAAAGGGCCGATCCATGGGAGACCACTCAGAGCGCCACCAGGTTTCGGGTCAAGACGCCTGAGGAAATCGCAGATGCTTGTATCTTATAGTTGGCAAATGGTTTACTTCTCTTAAATGCAAACAGTCTCGTCTTGACAACCAAGCCCGCATGGCGCATGATAAAAGCTCCTCCCCGGATCTGGAAAGATCCAAGTCCCCCTTGTTGTCATCCCCCAAAACTTGTCGTTTATAAGCGAGGAGAGCCTTGTCCATATCGACCTTGTTGGCCGACCCCTGTACGCCCATCGCAAAACGTGCACAAACCAAACAAGTTGTCATCATCGGTGCGGGCCCATATGGGCTGAGCACGGCAGCCCACCTGAAACATGCCGGGGTGGACCCGTATGTTTTTGGGCAGCCCATGGCGTTCTGGAAAAACAACATGCCGAGTGGCATGCTCCTCCGCTCCAAGAATGAAGCGTCGAATATTGCGGCCCCACAAAAACATCTCTCGATCTTCGCTTATGAGAAAGCAATCGGACGGAAGATTGCAGACCCAGTGCCGATCGAGGACTTCATTGCCTATGGCGAATGGTTTCAGAAACAGGTCGTTCCCAATCTCGATACACGTCATGTCCGCAACGTTTCGCACGACGGCAACCTCTTTGAACTGACCTTGGACGACGGCGAGAAAATGCAAGCCAAGTCTGTGATTCTGGCCCTAGGCATCGGATTTTTCACTCAGCGGCCGGAGCAATTTCGCGCCATCCCGAGAGAGTTGGCTTCCCACTCTTCAGAGCTGAGCGAATTTTCTCGCTTCCAGGGAAAACGCGTGGCGGTAATCGGAAGAGGTCAGAGCGCACTCGAATCTGCAGCGTTGTTGCATGAGAACGGAGCCGAGGTTCAGATCCTCACCCGCGATCCGGCGCTGATCTTTCGACCCTTTGCCTGGCGCAAACACATTTTCAGGAAGCTGACGTCCGGGCCCCTGCTCGGGCTTTCCTACAAAGTTATTCCTCCAACTGATTTGGGCGACGTCTGGACTGCGAGAAAAATGGCGAATCCGGAGTCATTCCGGCGTCAGACACCGGAGGCCCAAGAGCGGCTGTTGAGGGCCTGTGCGCGGCCGATTGGCGCTTACTGGCTCGAACCGAGGCTGAAAGCCGTCGAAGTGAAAACGGGTGTGAGCGTAACCCGTGCCGCCATCGATGGCGCGGGATTGAGTCTGGAACTGAGTAACGGCACAAAAGACCATGTGGACTTCGTCGTTCTCGCAACAGGGTACAAGATTGATATCTCTCGATATTCCATCCTGGATCGTTCGTTGAGCCGGCAGATTCAGAAAACGCCAGAAGGCTATCCGGTACTGGACACGAATCTTCAAACTTCCGTCAACGGACTCTACATGGCCGGAGTCGTAGGAGAGAAAACCCTGGGACCGACATTGCGCTTCGTCACGGGAACCTCAAACGCGGGACCGCGCCTGGCGGCGGGGATCGTTGGAAACCGTCATTCCACCAACTGACAAGCGTAATCGGAAAAAGAAATGGGGCTCATGCGTACTGCTAAGAATCGGCCAGGGGCAATTGTTTTAGGTGGAAACTTCGTCGGGTTAGGAATTGCAAGAAGCCTCGGGGCGCAAGGCATTCCGACATGGGTGTTCGACGCGGATCGGTCTAAGTCGATCGCACAGTTCTCCCGACACACAACGCGATTCGTCGAAAGCAAAGAAGCGATCGTGGATGTTCTGCTCGCAGAGGGCAGGAAACACCACCTCGAAGGCTGGGTCGTTTTTCCGGTGCTCGACGAATACGTCGAAGCTCTGTCAGACAATCATGACGCGCTGAGCTCAATGTTTCGCGTTACCACGCCGGGTGCGGACGTGACGAGATTTGCGCTGGATAAGCGTCTGACGTACAGCAGGGCAGAGGAGTTGGGGATTGCCGCTCCTTGGACGTCGGTGGGCAGCACGCTGGCTGATCTTGAACCCGGAAGTATTCCTTATCCAGTGATTCTGAAACCCGCCGTCAATCATCATTTCTTTCCTCAGACAAACATCAAAGCTTTACCGGTTGATAACCCAAAGGAACTCGATCAGGCTTTCGCCCGCATGAGCCAATATATTCCTGCGGATGAAGTTCTCATCCAGGAACGTATTCCTGGAGGGGGAGATCATCAGTTTTCGTATTGTGCTGTATGCGATGAAGGGAAGGCCTATGCTTCGCTTGTGGCTCGGCGTAGTAGGCAGTACCCGATTGAATTCGGCAATGCCAGCACGTTTGTCGAGACTACGAACCAACCAGTCGTGGAAGAGGCGGGACGGCGCTTCCTGGAAAGCATCGGTCTCAATGGCATGGCTGAAGTGGAATTCAAGTTTGATCCCCGCGATGGGATGTACAAGATTCTCGATGTCAATCTCAGGCCATGGGGCTGGCATGCTCTAGGCAAGGCCGCTGGGGTCGATTTTCCATATCTGCTTTGGCAACAAGCGGTAGGGTTGCCCGTCGCTCCGATTGCAGCGCTGAAGAAAGCGGCGTGGATCCGCGAAATTACCGACATTGTCGCAATCGCAAAGTCGCGCGATCGCATGGCGGAAATCAAGCGACTGCTGAAGGCCGTGGTTAGCGGCAAGCTCACGTCGGCTACCTTCCGTCTGACCGACCCTGTTCCGTTCTTTGCTGAGTGCGCATTGTGGCTGTCTTCGGGATTGTCGCGCCAGAAGAAAGCAAAGAGCTTTCTCACGTCCGATCCAGCAGGTTCCAACCCGGTCAGTGCGCCGGTGCTCGCGAGAGTCCCGTTGGGAGAGTTGAGCGGCCGTCGTTCCATCTCTGGAAGGGAATTGCAAGCACAAGCGAAGTCCGGCGACTGATCCTGCTAAAGCTCGTGAGCGAATGCGGCCAGGCTTCGCACAGGGAGGTTAGTGTTCTAGGAGAACGCTTGGGCCAGATACTTAGATAAGACTGCGGCGAGGCTTTCGTAGTGAGTCGCAATGATTCCGAGGTGATCCCCTGGCACTGTTTTAACGTCGATGCTCTCGACTAATGGCGCCCAGACAGCCGCGGCATCTGCGGGAAAACCCGTTAGAGTCTCCGCCCGAACGAATTTAACTTCGCCTTTATAGAATCTGGGACGATAGCGGGTCAGAGCCAGGTACGCGCTGTCGCGCACACGCTGCATTGCAGGGGTTAACGACGCGCCGGCTGGCGGCTGATAAGGCCCGCTTCCTCGAAGGCTCCTGAAAATGCGCAATCCACGTTTCGCCTGACGCGCCGCGAGACGCATTCGCTGTCCCAACGATAGAAAATTCATGTGAGGATACGCGTCCATCATGGCCAGCAGCGCGACTCTTTCTCCATTTCTGGAAAGTTGTTGAGCCATTTCCAGTGCTACCAGGCCGCCCAGCGAGTAACCCATCAGCGCGTAGGGACCGTGGGGTTGCACCTCCCGAATCGCACGGAGATGGAACGCTGCCATCTCTTCGATGCTGTCCAGCGGTTCGTCCAAGCCGTCAATGCCCCGCGCTTGCATGCCGTAGATCGGATGATCGGATTCGAGAAGCCTTACGGGCTGAAAGAAATCGATCACGCTGCCGCCCAGACCGTGGGCAATGAAAGCTGGAGGTTGCGTTGATCCCGTTTTCAGTGGGACGAGAGCTGGAAACCGTGGCGCTGTAGGCTGCTCGAGCAGGGAGGCCAGAGCAGAGATGGTTCGCGCTTGATAGATCGTGACCGGGGGCAACTCACGGTCACACGTCTTGCCGATTTCCGTAAAGAGCTGAAGAGCTAGCAGCGAGTCACCGCCAAGCTCAAAAAAGTCATCCTCGATGCCAATCGATGGCAGTTGCAGCACACGCTGCCAGATCGGGGTCAATACATCGATCATCGAGGATGCGACTTCAGGTTTCACGCTGCGCCTATCGTCATGAATGTGCGAATGCCCAATACAGCTCTCGAGCTTTGGTGTAGAGCGGTCCAAAGGGAAGGGCGCGGTCGCCGATACGAGTTACTGGAACCACCTTGGAATAATTGCCCGTCGCGAAAATCTCATCCGACTTTTCGAAGTCCCGATACGAGAGAGTACTCTCGATAACCTTTACGCCATTGTCGCGCAACAATCCGATAACCCTTTGCCGCGTGATCCCTGCCAGGAATGTCCCATTGGCAAGCGGAGTAAACACCACACCGTCCTTGGCCATAAAAATATTGGACGTCGCGAGTTCGGCGACGTTTCCCAGCATGTCGCACACAATCGCGTTATCGAAGCCGCGGGATTGTGCTTCAAAAAGTGAACGGGAATTGTTCGGATAGAGGCAGCCTGCTTTGGCATCGACGGGCATCGTTTCCAGCGTGGGCCGCCGAAAGGGAGACAGCGTGATCGAGAAACCCTTCGGTGTGCGCATGGGCGCTTCGTAAATCGACAGACACCAACGTGTGGACTCCGGATCATGGGCCTGCACCCAAGGTCCTTCTTGTTCCGCCCAATACATGGGACGAATGTAGAGTGCGGCATCCTTATCGAAGCGCTGGATTCCTTCTCGAGCCAACCGGACCCACTCTTCTGTCGTGATCGTCGGAGTCAAGAAGAGCTTCTTCGCGGAATCATTCACGCGGGCACAGTGCAGTTCGAGATCGGGGGTAACGCCTTCAAACGCCCTGGCGCCATCGAAGACGACCGAGCAGAGCCATGCAGCATGCGTGCGCGGACCCATGATACCGATGTTGCCTTCGTGCCAATCACCTTCGAAGAAGGTCCACGTTTTTGACCAACTGCTACCGAGCGGCAAACGATCCTCCGTGCCTATAAGCTCTTGACTGCGATTTCCGTTGAGAGATTAGAGTTGCAGCCAGCTATCGCAGCGTCTACCGATTGCCGTAGCGCTCCGGCGAGATGCTCAACGAATGGTTCCACGAGCATGCTGGCCGGGTTAACGGGGAGCACTACGACTTTCTGCCCGCCTTGCGCCAAGCTATTCCATTTCAGTTCGGGCTTATCGAAAATCTGATACTGCTTTGCGGGACGAAAATCTGTGATGAAACCCGCGTATGGTTTCGGAACGTATTGCCAACATGCTGCGTCATTCGTTTGCCAGATTCTTCCCAGAGCCAACGATGTGGACGCTGCGCCACCGGCACCTTTGCCGAACTTGGCCTGGAGCATTCCCCGCCAGACAGGAATTCGGCTGCGCAGTATCTTGATCTTCTCCCGCAGGAATTTGGATTGGTTGTCAACACTGAGGCTGAAGAAGCTAGCTGCGTGGAACACCAATCGCTGGAAGGTGTAGATCGATCTGTTCCGAAAAGTGATAGGAATCTTGGACCAGTTCATTGTGTCGAACAGCGCCAGCAAAGCTACTTCCTCTCCCGCCTCGTGGAGTTGCTGGGCTACCTCGTACGCAATGGTGCCTCCGCCGCAGTAACCGGCAAGAAAATAGGGCCCCTGACGCTGAGTCTTCCTGATCTCCCTTACGTACAATGCGGCCATTTCTTCGATAGTTGTGAGAGGCGGACGGTCTCCGTCCAATCCCTGGGCCTGCAGGCCGTAAAACGGCTGATCTGGTCCCAAGCGCTGCGAGAGATCGCGATAAATCAGGACGGTGCCGCCAGCCCCGTGCATGCAGAAGATTGGAGGACGCGACCCCATCGGCTGGATAGCCACCAGGGGCGACCATCCGGAAGACGACACCTCCCCACGAATGATGCGGGCGAGTTCCTCGATCGTCGGGGCCTCATAGAGCGTAGCCAAGGGTAACTTCACTCCGAACAGGTCCTCAATCTGCGAGAACATGCGGACCGCCAAGGACGAGTCGCCGCCGAGGTCGAAGAAATTCTGATCGGCGGAGATGGTTTCAAGACCGAGCAACTCGCGCCACATGCGCGAGAGTTCTCGCGTCGTGTCGTCACTCAAAGCCGCGATCGTGGGCGTGTGGAGATTCGGAGTCGGTTCCGCCAATAAATCTGATCCCGCGTGGGTTGCTTCAGTCTTCATCAATGAATGCTCGCAACTGAGTTCTTGGGTGGCCGCGGGGAGGGAGAGAAAGATGCGGTCGATTCGGGGGATTCTTTGATTATACTCGCGTTTTTCCCCCGTTGCGAGGCCTATGTAACTCTATGGAACTAAGGCGTTTGCGCTCGCGCCAGGCGCGCGATCATTTTGCCGGCGCGTAACCCAGAATCGCCTTCAGTTCCAGGAATTCTTCGAGCCCCGCCTCCCCCCACTCCCTGCCGTTTCCCGACTGCTTGAAGCCTCCAAAACAGCCCCCAAAATCGACCCGTGCGCCATTCACGTGAACGTTGCCCGATCGAATGCGCCTGGCGACTCGCCCAGCTCGCTGGAGATTTCCCGAGGTTACAAAACCGGACAGGCCGTAGGGAGTATCGTTTGCGATGCGGACCGCGTCGTCTTCGTCCTCGTAAGGAATGATGGAAAGAACTGGCCCGAAAATCTCTTCCCGCGCGATCGTCATATCGTTCCGGACATCTGCGAACACTGTTGGCTTAACGAAATAGCCTTTTGCAAAACCGTCGGGTCGCCCGGGTCCTCCTGCAACCAATGTTGCTCCTTCTTTAATGCCCTCTTTGATCAGGCGCTGCACCTTGTCGAATTGTGCCTTGCTCGCCAAGGGGCCCACCGTGGTTTCTTCTGTGATTGGGTCACCAAGTTTTGTTGCCTCGGCCGACTGCCGGGCAGCGATCACCACTTCTGCCATCTTGGATCGAGGCACAAGCATGCGGGTTGGCGCGTTGCAGGATTGCCCCGCGTTGCGGAAGCATTCTTGCACTCCTTGCGCGACCGCTTTTGGAAAGTCGGCATCGTCCAGGAGAATGTTCGCAGACTTGCCACCGAGTTCCTGCGTCACCCGTTTCACCGACGGAGCGGCGGCGATTGCTACTGCGATGCCCGCTCGCGTGGACCCTGTGAATGAAACCATGGCTATGTCGGGATGGGAGGCAATCGCAGCCCCGACCGTGGTCCCATCGCCATTTACCAGATTAAAGACGCCCGGAGGCACGGCCGCTTCGTGCAGAATCTTTGCGAATAGATAAGCGGAGAGCGGAGCCATTTCACTTGGCTTCAGAACCATGGTGCACCCCGCCGCGAGAGCAGGACCGACCTTCGCCGTGATTTGATTCATCGGCCAGTTCCAGGGTGTGATCAGCCCACACACCCCAATGGGTTCCTTTCGCATGAGCGTAGAACCTTTAAGCTCTTCGAACTTGAAATGTTCCATCACTTTCACGATTTCTGCCAGGTGCCCGAGTCCGGCAGGAGCTTGCGCCTTTCGCGCAAGGGAGATCGGGGCTCCCATCTCGAGCGAGATGGTTTCAGCCATCTCGGCCATCTTCGATTGATAAACATCAATGATCCGGCGCAAGAGCGCCAGCCGCTCATCCGGACTCGTTTCCGAATACGACTCGAAGGCGTGTTTCGCGGCGGCCACGGCGTGGTCAACGTCGGCGCTGCTGCCGAGGGAGATCGTTGCAAGAGGTTCTTCGTTCGCGGGGTTGATGACCGGGAAGTCGTCGACTTTCGCCGGGTCGACCCATTTCCCATCGATGTAGAACTGGCGGCAATCTTTCATGAATCCAGTTTAACTCGGAGCCAGAAGCGTCACAGCTGAGCAGGAGAACCGATCCCGAGGCATCGGTAAGTAAAAGAAATCACGCGTTGAAGGGACTGCCGAACGACGAGAACAAACCATGCGGGCCGACCGATGGACTTCTGGGTGGCCGCCCTCCACATCGAGCCAAGCAAGGTCAAACGCTCTCGATTCGTGATTCGAATCCTCACACCCCTCGAAGCGATGAGCCCATACGCTCTGCCCTCCAAGGAAACAGACTGAATGTCTTTTCGAACGCACTGCATGAGAGACAGTGGGATGGCATGCTCGACGGTCGCGGAGGGAACGAACAAGGGAAGTTTCCCTTCCTGCATCAATTTGGCTAGCAGAAGCGTGTCTTCGGCTCGGAAAGCGGCAGGATCGAAGACTCCTGTCTCGATGTCCGCCCTCTCGCGTCGAATGGCGAACCCAGCCGTGTTCAGATAGCGAATGCAACCGTCTGGCTGCAGCATGTGCTCTTGAAAGGTCAAGAGCCTCAGGTGTTCTGCTCGACCCACCAGGCTCGAGCAATTGCCAACGAGACGAAGCTGAAAGGAGTCGTGGCTGGGAGATTGAGAGATGACGGAACTTAGGGCCGCCAAACAATCTCGGTGTAGTCGGCAGTCGGCGTCCACGAATAAAAAGACCTTGCCCGTGGCAGCACGGATTCCTCGATTTCGCGCGGCAGGAATACCAGCATGAGCCTGTTGGATCAGGCGGAAAGGATATATATGCGTCGATCTGCGAAGGTACTCCGTAACCTCTTCCGTGCTTCCGTCGTCAACAACAATAACCTCAAAGGCCGGAGCATTCGCTTGCAGGTCCAGGGACTGCAAGCACTGCTCCAGTGGCTTCCAATCGTTGTATACGGGTATGACGATGCTGAACAGAGGTCTCGCGGTAGGGTCTGGTTTGGACTCAGTCATGGGCCGTCGGACTACCGCTCAGAAGGCGCACCTTCCCTGAACGTAGGATTTCACACTCCATCCTGAAATCAAAGTTCGCCCGAAGGTACGTTCGTTATCTAGGCGAACGAGGTGCGCGCGGCTCTTGTTTAGAAGTGGGGGCCAAGAAAAACTGCGCCAGAAGAGTGGAGACTGAGGGGCTTACACAACAAACAGTTTTGGGCCCTAAGTGTGACTGGAATCACATCGCAATTCCGTCGAATTATCTATAGTTGCGTTTGAAATCGCAGGTGGGCCGGACCCCCCGACGGCCCGTTCAACTCCCCCGCTCCCCCACCGTCGAGACTTGAGTCTTGGTGCCACCGCCTTGAGGTCGACCCATTGATATCCGCAGACTTAGAGATACCCTCTTCCGGAGCAGTTCTTAGTGTCATCGAGTTGGATTTTCGCGAGGACCCTCGCTGGGACAGATTTGTCTCGTCGCATCCCGATGCCCTGATTTATCACCATTCAGGCTGGTTGTTGGCACTCGAAAGCGAATACTGTCAGAGATGCTTGAGCCTCGCTTGCGTGGACGAGCAGGGCAGAGTATGCGCGGTACTCCCACTCTTCCGGACAAAGGGGCTGCCGGTAGATTTCGGTCCCCTCTCTGCGAGTCGGCGCCTTTCGTCTCTACCCCGAACTCCGATTGCTGGACCGTTGGCCACGAGCACCGAGGCGGCAATGGCGATCGTTCAACATGCCGTCGAGCTTGCCCGTTCGTCGCATGGAATGCAACTCGAGATTAAGACAAAGATTGCGGACCTGGACAAACCCGTGAGTGGACTTAGTTGCCAACCTTGGAGGCCAACCTACACGGCCGAACTCCCAGCGCGAACCGAGGGCGCAGCGTGGGAGGACTTCTGGGAGACTCTGCGTGTTCCCCGGAATTGCGTCTCGTGCAAAGACTGCCGCCAGTTGCGCTTTGGAAATGCGCGCCGCCAGCATCGTGTGAATTGGTCTGTGAACAAGGCGATCAAGCTGGGGTTGCAGGTTCGCGATGCTGAGTGTGAAGAGGAGTTGGCGGCGTGGTATCAGCTCTATTTGCTGACCATGCGTCACAATGCTGTCCCTCCGCGGCCGTATCGCTTGTTCCAGAGTTTGTGGGTGTCGCTTCGGCCGACTGGTCAGATGAGGTTACTGCTAGCCGAGCAAAACGCTGAGCAAAGCAGCAACGGAAATCCACGATTGGTAGCAGGTTCTATTCTCCTGCAATTCGGGCAGACCGTCTTCTATGCGTTTACCGGCTGCGCGCCTGAAGATTTCAATCTTCACCCGCATGACATTCTCCAGATCGAGGCAATTCGGAGCGCGTGCAAAAGCGGGTTTCGCTGGTATGACTTCGGTGAGGTCACGGAAGATCACGAGGCTCTGGCGCAATTCAAAACAAAGTGGGGTGGAGATGCCAAACCACTCTACCGCTACTACTATCCTGCGCCCGTGGAGCGCGCTTCGGGCGATGAGGGGAAACTCTCGCGTTTTGCGCGGAGAGTCTGGCGACACCTTCCACCAAGGGCAACGGCAGTTCTCGGCGATTTGATTTACCGCCGCATGTAACGCTCGGATTTCTGGACCTGGAGGCTTTCAGCTATGCCCAATGACGTGAAGCACGCGACGCCGGTTCGGCTGGCCTATATCGGATGCTGGTACAAGAACGACATGTACTCGCACAACTGCAGCAATCTAGTGGACGCGCTTCGCGTCGCAGGCACGGAAGTCGACGTCGTCACTTCAAACTGCAGGTGCTTTTCCACCGCACAGAAATTTGCCATTGCGAATGATGAATTGATCAACACCAACTGTTCTGCGGTCGCAATCCCGCATGCGCCAAGAGAACCCGGCAAGAAACACGGCACGTTGAAGTATCTGGCGGTGAAAGTGCTTCGGTTGGACCTCATCCTGGCCGCAGTCCGCGGATTTCTGTATTACAAGCGGGCGCGGCGCGCGGACGTAATTCATTTCGATCAGGTACTCGAGGCCTTCGGCTGCATACCGCTTTTCATCGTTGCTGCGCTGGCAAGCCTTTTCGACAAGCGCGTGGTCGTGACCGTGCATGAGATCGATCCTTTTCAGAGGAACCATCAATGGATCAACCGGATGTACCACAAATGCGCTGAGGTGTTGGTCTTCAGCGAGAACATGAAACAGCAAGTCGTTGCTCTCGGAGCATCATCGGAAAATATCAAGGTTATCCGATACGGTACGGTCATCCCCGAACTTGTCGCTGCTCCTCGAACGCAATACCTCTATTTCGGTGGGCATTTCATTCTTCGCGGTAAGGGCTACGTCGAGTTGTTGGATGCCCTCGCCCTGCTGAAATCGAAGGGCACCAGGATCGGACTCGTGATCTATGTCGGCTACGGATGCAACGGGTTGGAAGAAGCAAAAGATCTTGCCCGCCGCAAGAACGTGACAGACATGGTTCAATGGCGGGACTTCTATACCGGAGAAGAACTCGCAAAGGTATATCAGCGAAGCAGAGCCTGCATCATTCCATTTAGCGGCGGCTCAGCCCGGCATCCGTTGACGTGCGCGATGGTAA
>Ga0335083_10006644_pt1 | contig 14382 bp, 10 predicted proteins | sample Lox_Sample_42_FD_206716 | JGI IMG/M metagenome (GOLD analysis project Ga0335083, IMG submission 206716) | Soil microbial communities from Loxahatchee National Wildlife Refuge, Florida, United States - Lox_Sample_4.2 | ecosystem: Environmental > Terrestrial > Soil > Wetlands | place: USA...
CCGAGGCCGGCAACACAGTGCTGCGCGCGCTGCCCGACCGCGGCCGCTACGGCCTCGAGAAGATGCGAAAGCTGTCGCCTCACGCGCGCATCATCGGGTTGATGGGCGACCACCTGCGCGACGGCACCGAGGAGCCGACGCCGTTCGACGAGGTCGACTACGTGATCCGGACTGGCGATCAGATCGGCCGCGAGATCGATCGCAAGGTCACCGCGATCCGCGGCCAGCGAAGCTGAGACATGCCGCCGTTGCGCCTCCTGGTGTTCCGCCCCGATCTGAGCCAGGGCGGTGCCGATCGCGTCACGATCACGCTGCTGCACCACTTCGATCGCACTCGCTTCACTCCGACGCTCGCGCTCGTCAAGAAGCGCGGCGAATTGCTCGGCGAGGTTCCGGCCGACGTGCCGATCGTTGACCTCGGCGCGAAGCGGCTCGCCCGCGCCGCGCCGGCGCTCACCCGCGCGATCCGCGAGCTCGAGCCCGATGTCGTCCTGTGCACCGCCGGCGGTGCGAACGTGATCGCGGTGGCGGCTCATCAGCTGGCGCGATCGCGTGCCCGGCTCGTGCTGTCCGAGCGCAACGCCGTCGGCCGCGACGTCGGCCGCGTGCGCTCGGCACTCGAGCGCGCGGCGAAGGCGGCGATGTACCGGCTTGCCGACGAGATCACCGCGGTCTCCGACGGCGTCGCTCAGGACTTGATCCGCCAGCTGCGGTTGCCGCGCGAACGAGTCCGCGTGGTCTACAACCCGGTGGTTCACCGCGGGCTCGCACCGCTCGCGCGCGAGCCTGTGCAGCATCCGTGGTTCGAGACGCCCGGCTCGACGTTGCTCGCCGTCGGCCGGCTGACCGCGCAGAAGGGTTACCCGACGATGCTCGCCGCGTTCGTGCAGATCCGCGCGAAGGTTCGCGACGCGCGCCTCGCGATCCTCGGCGACGGGCCCGACCGCGAAGAGCTGGAGCGCCACGCACGTGAGCTCGGGCTCGACAACGCCGTCGCGTTCCTCGGCTTCGATCCGAATCCGTTCCGGTACATGGCGCGCGCTCGGCTGCTCGTCCAGTCGTCGCTCGCCGAGGGTTTGCCCGGCACGATCATCCAGAGCATGGCGTGCGGGACTCCGGTCGTCGCGACCGATTGCGATCACGGACCGCGCGAGGTGATCCGCAACGACGTCAACGGGTATCTCGTTCCGGTCGGCGATGCGGGCGCGCTCGCGCGCCACGCGATCGACGTGATGACCACGCCGGAGCTACGAGCGCGCCTCGGCGCCGCGGCGCGCGACTCGGCGCAACGCTTCACCGTCGAGAGCTCGATGCGGCACTACGAGGCGGCGCTCATGGGCGGCGCCCACACGCCCACAGAAACCCGAACCACGGGCTGAGCCTGCGCGGCACGCGCTCGAACGTCATGTTCCAGGCCTTGGCCATCGCGCGCCAGACGAAGCCACGCGGCCCTCGCGCGATCCGCCCCGTCGGCAACAGCGAGCTGCCGTAGCCGCCGACCGCGACGTCGACGAGCCCGACCGCGTCGAGCAGGTTGCCGAGGTAGTCCTCGGACATCACGCCGAGGTTGTGCGTCTCGAGCGTGTTCGGGCTGTAGACCGCAAGCGCGCGGCGCACGAACGGATGGGCGTAGTTCGGTACCATGACGCCGACGATGCCGGAGGGCTTCGCGAGCCGCACGTGATGCGTGGTGATGTCGCGCGGATCGTCGAAGTGCTCGACCAGGCCGTACGACACGACGAGGTCGTACAGCTGCGGCGGATCGAACGTCCGCGCGTCCGCGAGGTGGAGCGAGGCCTCGATGGTCTGCCCGGCGAGACGCGTCCGCGTGATCTCGAGACCATCTGCCGCGAAGTCGAGACCGCTATAATGATGCTGCGGCGCGTAGCGCGCCATGCGCACGAGCTGGCGCCCGGGCGCGCACCCGACCTCCATGATGTCGAGCGGGGCTGGATGATGAGCGAGCGCGGCGCCGAAGAACGCATCGAGCAACGCGTTCTGCCCCGCGACTTGACTGACCGGGCGCTCGCGCGAGCGCTGCCACGCGCTATTCCAGTCAGCCGGTTTGGTGAGATCGCCCGATCGCGATGGCGTCATGCCGTCACGGACACGTACAGACATGTGGCGCACCGGACGCGTCGTTCGCCGGGCAGATGCCCGAGCCGCAAGCGCCCGTACACGCGAGCCCGCCGTGATGACCGAGATCCGGCGGGCACGCCGTGTTGATGCCATCGCAATATTCGCGCAGATCGCAGTACGAATCGCCGCTGCTGTAGCCGCGGCACAGCGTCTGCGAGCTCGCGACGCCGCACGTACCGTTCGTCGCCGCGCCGTGCGCGATCGAGCAGGCCTGGCAGTCGGTCGGCAACTGGTTCTGCGTCCCGCCGCACGCCTGATCGCAGCAGTAGCCGTCGACGCAGAAGCCGCTCGAGCACTGGTTCGCGGCCGTACACGTCTGGCCGTTCGAGCCAGCGAACGTGACGAGGATGCGATACACGCGGTTGATCTGCAGATCGGTCCGCAGATCCGAGAACACGAGGTTGGCCTTGTTCGAGTCGTCGTTCGGATCGTTCTGGAACCGCGGCTGGCTCTCGTTGTCCGTGGTGTTCGAGATCACGAACTCGGTGCCGAGCGTGCCCGCGGTGGCATCGACCGAGTTCCCGTAGATGTCGGTCTGGGTCGTCGCCATGTTGCGCGTATCGGCCCACGCCACCACGAACTGACCGCCCGAGACTCCGACCGCCGTGGCCGACGACTGGCCACCGGTCGTCGCGATCGCGATGCCGTTCGAGTCGAGCACCGTCAGGCTGCCCGCCGCGGTCAGCCGCGTGCCGTAGATGTCGCCGCTCGGATCAGTGCGGCGATCTTCCCACACCGCGAGCATCGTGCTGCCGTCGACCGCGATGTCCGGCATCTGCTGGATGCCGGCGGCGGCCGAGATCTGCACGCCCGCCGTGTCGAGCACGGTGCCGGTCGTGTCGACTCGCGCGCCGTAGATGTCGGTCGACGAGCTGTTGCGCTGGTCACCCCATACGACGACGAACACTTTGTCAGTCGCGTCGTACACGACGGCGGGACGATTCTGATCGTTCGCGGCGTTGGAGATCACGATGTCCGACACCAGGATCGTGCCGGCCGGGTTCACGAGCGCGCCGTAGATGTCGAAGCCGGTCGTCGCGCTGTTGCGGCGATCGGCCCATACCACGAGCGTGACGCCGTTACCGCTGGCGACGTCGGGAGCCGCCTGCGCGAGCGCCGCGGTCGTGATCGCGATGCCGTTCGTGTCGAGCAGCGTTCCCGACGTGCTCATGCGCGCGCCGTAGATGTCCGACGTCGCGTTGCGGAAATCGGTCCACACCGCGAAGTACTGCGTACCGTCGTACGCGACCGACGGCGAGTCCTGCTCGTTCACCGCGTTCGAGATCACCTTCGCGGGCGAGTCCAGCTGCATGCCGTTGACATCGTAGCGAACGCCCATGATGTCGTCGCCGACGGCGCGCGAGTCAGCCCACACCGCGATCTGGCCGGCCGTCGGGCCGCGCGAGTACGCGGCCTGGGTCTCGGAGTTGGCAGACGTGTTGAGGATGATGCCGTTGGCGTCCTGCACGTTGCCCGAGGTGTCGACGCGGCTCGCGACCGCGAGGCTCGCCGCACCGGTGCGCTGGTCTTCCCACGCGACGAGGAATCCGCCGGTCGGCACGCCGACGCTCGCCGGCGTGACCTGGTAGCGCGTCGCGGTGCTGACGCTGATCTCCGAGCCGACCGCGGTGAACGTGAAGTCGAAGCGGCCGCCGTAGAGATCGTAGCCGGTGGTCGCGAGGTTGCGGCGATCCGACCACACGACGAGGCACGAGGCATTGTCGCAGCTGATCGACGGCGTGTCCTTGACGCTGTTGACCGCCGACAGCGACTTGCCGCCGACGACGACCGAGCCTTCCGTGTGCGTGTCGGACACGACACCTGCCGTGGTCACACGCGAGCCGTAGACCGCGTTGTTGCTGTTCCACACCACCACGAAGTCGGTGCCGTCGAAGTTCGCGTACGGCTCGATCTGCGCGCCGCTGCCGGCGCTGATCGTGATCGCGGTGCCGTTGAGCGTGCCGTTCGCGTTCACGAGCTGTCCCTTGATGTCCTGGTTCGTGGTGCCCGACGTCCAGGCGACGAGGTAGTTGCCGTTGCCGTCGGAGGCGACCGTCGGCGCGGCGGCATCGGCCGCGGTATCGATGTCGAACGGCGTGCCGAACGACGAGCCGTTGAACAGCGCGCCTCGCACGTTGCTGTCGGACTGCCACACTAGCAGCGCCGCCGTGCCGTGGCTCGCGATCGCGGGAAGCTGCTCGTTCGACGCCGTGGCGACGACGTTGCCGAGCTGGCCGATCGAGCCGCCGGCCGAGGACACCGTGGCGGCGCCGATGTCGCCGTTGTTGTTCCACGCGACGACCCACTTGTTGTTCGCGAACGCCACGACCGGGTTGGTCTGCGTGCTGGTACCCATGTTGATCGCGATGCCCTTGGCGTTCTGCACCGCGCCGGCCGGAGAGACCAGCGTGCCGTAGATGTCGGCCGAGGGTCCGTTCCGCTGGTCGCTCCACACCACGAGGTAGTTGGTGCCGTTGTAGGCGACCTTCTCCTGGATCGCAGACGCTCCGGTGTTACCGGTCGTCGCGACATCGACCTTCTGCTCCGTACCGATGATCGGATCAAGCACCGCCGGATAAACCGACGCATCGAGCAACTGCGCCGGGACGGTCACGACGATGTGCTGGCCGTCCCAGTGCGTCGCGAGCGTCCACGCCTCGCCCGCTCCGTCCTTCCAGACCGCGGTCGAGTACCGAACGCCGAGCTCGCCGGGCGTGAACAGGTGCACGCCCGACGCGTTATCAACGACCTGCTTGAAGCCGCTGGCGTTCAACGTGACGACGAGATCGCCCTCGCCACCCGGTTGCGACAGGAACTGCCAGCTCTGCTCGACACCCTCCTCGCGGTTCTCGAGGTGCTCGATCGCGAGCCCGCGATCGAGCGTCAACATGTTGTCCGAGCTCGTGACCGCGATCGGTGATGCGTCGAACGCGACGTCACCGCGCGAGATCGTCGCGGTCTGCAGCGTGACCGCCGCACCGATCACGCGCGCCGTGCCGTCCCAGTGCGCCGGCGTGACCGCGACCGAGCCGGCATTGGTGATGGCGACCGCATGGGTGAGGTAGCCGCCGGCGAACGTGCCGTCGTGATTGTCGCGAAAGGCGAGACTCGGATCGTGGGTCGGGCTGCGAACCTCGACGCGCGCGCTCGAAGCCATCGGGCTGTTGGGAGGAGCTGAAGGTTGCGGCGACGCCACCTCGGTGCCGCTCTGACATGCGGGGACTGCAAGTACGAAACAAAGTGCGAGCTTCTTCACAGGCTCTCTCCCATCCGGCTGCTGCCACCGGGCTGTTGTCTTGGACGACGGCAGGCACGTCCACGTTCACCGAAGCTTGAGCCTGCATGATGCCGTGAAAGCCAATAACGCGTCAACGAACCACATGCGCGTGGCTCTCCTCGACGATGCGTGATACCTCCGTCACAGTGAGCGACGGCAGCGTGCGCGACGAAGCTCGTGGGGTGGGGCGCAAGGCCCACCGCGGGTTGAAGTGGAGTCTCGCCGGAACGATCTGTACCAACGTCGTCCGCCTAGTCACGATCCCGGTGCTCGGCCGGCTGATCTCGCCTGCCGAGTTCGGGCTCGTCGCGGCGGCGCTCGTCATCATCGCGTTCGGTCAGGTCGTACGCGATGTCGGCATGGGTGCGGCGATCGTGCAGCGAGAGACGCTGACACGACCGCAGATCGACGCCGCTGCGAGCTTCTCGGTCATCTTCGGCACCGCTGTAGGGCTTGTCGTGTTCGCGGCCGCGCCCGTCGTCGCCAGGCTCGACGACTCGCCGAGCCTGACCGCGATGATCCGCGCGCTGGCCGCGATGTTCGTGATCCGCAGCCTCGGCACGGTGCCCCGCGCGCTGTGCCAGCGCGATCTCGAGTTCCGCGCCCTCACGATCATCGACTTCGGATCCTACTTCGCGGGCTCGGTCGTCACGATCGTGCTGGCCGCGATGGGTGCCAGCGTGTGGGCGCTCATCATCGGCTACCTCGTGGAGAGCGTGACGAGCACGGCCGCCGTGTTCGTACTCCGTCCGACGCGGCTGCGCTGGACCCGCGCGATCGCCGACTCCCGCGGCTTGTTTCACTTCGGCCTCGGTTCGACGCTCGGCGATCTCGCCTCGTACTTCGCGAACAACGGCGACTACATGATCGTCGGATACTCGCTCGGCAACGAGCCGCTCGGCTTGTACACGCGCGCGTACGAGCTCATGCGGTTTCCGTCGGCAGTGTTCAGCAACGTCGCCGGGTTCGTGCTGTTCTCCGCGTTCTCGCGGTTGCAAGGCTCGCCGGAGCGCCTGGGCCGCGCCTTTCGCCACGGAACGTTCTTGACCGCCGTGATTCTGCTGCCGGCGAGCGCGGCTCTGATCGTCGTCGCGCCCGAGATGATCCGATTGCTGCTCGGCAACGGCTGGGGCGAGGCGGTGTTCCCGTTCCAGATCCTCGCGGCGAGCATGATGGCGCGCACCGCATTCAAGATCGGGCTCACGCTCGCGCGCGGAGCCGGTGCGGTCTACGCCGTCGCGATCGCGAGCGGGATGAACGCGGTGCTCGTCTTCGTCGGCGCGGCGATCGGCTCGCACTGGGGCATCGTCGGCGTCTCGGTCGCGATCTCGATCGAATGCACGCTGCAGTACGTGTGGTTCTGCGTGCTCGGGCTCAAGCAAACGACGCTGGGATGGCCGAGCCTGGTCGCGATCCACGTCGAAGCCGTGCTCGCGGCGGTCGTCGGGCTCGCCGCGGTGATCCCGATCGCGACGGGCCTGCGGTCGATCGGCGCGAGCGATGCGGTGATCGTCATCGGCTGCGGCGTCGCGGGATTGTTCGGCTTGATGGTCGCCGCCGTGATCGGCAAGGTGCGCAGCCATGCCGACTGGCTGTGGATCTGGGAAGCGGCGCGAAACCAGCTGTTGCGCCGGCAGGGCGCTACTCGATCCGCTTGATCGCGACGAACGCCTCGGCCGCGCCGAGGCCTTGCTGCGAGCCGCGCCAGACCGCGAGCGCGCGCACGGCGTCGATCGAACGCGCATCGGGCGCGGCGCGCACCTGGCTCTCGTAGCACGCGAGTGCGCGCAGCTTGACCTCGAGCTGGTCGGTGATGTCGACCCACGTGTTGGGAAGAAACCCGGCTTCGAGGTACGGCGGGTTCCAGTGGGTCTCTGACTGCACCTCGTAGCAGTAGACGGAGCGGATCGCCCGGCCCGCGGCGGACGACGACCGCCACGCGACGCTCGCGGCGTGGAAGATCTCGCGATGGTCGCGGTGCAGGTCGTGGCTGAACGGGACGAACAGGATCTCCGGCGCGATGCGCTCGATCATCTGCGAGACGGCCGCGTTGACGCGATAGCCCGGCAGATCGGCGACCAGCGCCGCGGGCAGCTCGTCGAAGTGCAGCGCCGCGGCGCCGAGCACGTCCATCGCGCGCCGGGCCTCGGCTCGCACGCGATCCCAGTCCGAGCGCGGCCACAGCGGGTGCGGATTCTCGCCGTGCCCCGTCATGATCGCGACGTGAACCTCGTCGCCAACGGCCACGCGCCTCGCGATCGTCCCTCCGACGCCCAGTGTTTCGTCGTCGGCGTGGGGCGCGATGACAAGGACGCGGCGAGGCATCGCTGAAGTATATGCGATCGACGTGGTAAGACCTGCGCGCGATGGCGTCGCTCAAGGAACGACTCAAGGTCGCCGCGTGGTTCTTGCGGCGGCCGGCCTATCACGCCGAGTTCGTCCGCTACACGACGCGGCGGCTGCGCTCGATCGGGCTCGATCGCTCCGCGCAGATGCGCGAGGCCACGGCGCTGTGCGAGAGCGTGTGCGTCGAGCCCGACGCCGCGATCCTCGCGGTCACCGGGCGGCCGCCACGAGGAACGGTGCGCGAGCTGTTCCCCGACGAGCTCGCGCGCGCCGATGCGGCGTTGCGCGAGGCCCCGAGCGCCATGCACGGCGCCGGCAACCTCGAGCTGATCTACTACCTGACCGAGCACGTCGCCGCGACGAGCGCGATCGAGACCGGCGTCAGCGCTGGCTGGTCCTCGCTCGCGTTCCTGCTGTCGATGCGCACGCGATCGGGCTCGAAGCTCGTCAGCACGGACATGCCGTACCCGGGGGGAGCGCGCGACGCCGAACGATCGGTCGGCTGCGTGGTGCTGCCCGAGCTGCGCCCGCAGTGGCAGTGCATCGTCGCGCCCGACCACGACGCCCTGCCGGCGGCCCTCGCGATCCTGCCCGAGCTCGACATCTGCCATTACGACAGCGACAAGTCCTACGAGGGCCGGATGTGGGCCTATCCGAAGCTCTGGCACACGTTGCGCTCGGGCGGCTTCTTCCTGTCCGACGACATCGATGACAACTTCGCCTTCTTCCACTTCTGCGCCGAGGTCGATCGCCGCCCCGTCGTGGTCCGGATGGCTGCGAGTAAACGCCCCAAATATGTGGGCATTGCGGTCAAGCCGTGAACGCTCGACCCCATGTCGGTGTCTAGCTGACGCGCGGTTGACTCTGAGAGTGCAACCCCCGTAGGATGCCGAGGCGAGTACGCGGATGAAGACTGTCCTAATTACTTCGGTTTTGCTCATCTGCGGCGCAGCACGAGCTCAAGGCATCCTTGATTACGCGAACCCGTCTCCGAAAGAGATGGAGCCGACGGACGCAGTAAATCCCGTACCCGCGACTCAGGGTATCGGCGTCAAGATCGGCGAGCGCACCGAGCTCTATCCCCAGGTCGGTCTCGAGACCGGCTACGTCTCGAACGTCTTCTACACGAACGACAATCCGGTCGGCTCCGCGCTGCTGCGCGTGATCGTGGCGATGGGCGTCGGCTCGATGGCGCCGCAACGGCTCGAGCCGACGAGCAGCGGCGAGGCGTCTTCGGCGGCGATGGAGCAGGGGCCGATCCAGTTCAACGCGAACGCGTATGCGACGTGGGACCAGTACATCTCGGACAACAGCGCCGCCAACGCCCAGGGCGGCCTCGGCGGCGGCGTGCTGCTGCGCGCGCTGATCAACCCGCAGAAGCCGTTCACGGTCTGGCTGCTCAACGACTTCAACCGCGTGCTGCGCGCGACGAACTTCGAGTCGAACCACGACACGAATCAGGACATCAACACGTTCCTGGCGCGTGCGACGCTGCAGCCGCCCGGGAGCTCGTTCGGCGGCTACGCCTACTACACCGGCATGCTCGATCTGTTCGAGCAGGACTCGCAGCAATTCGCGGATCGCCTCGACAACACGCTCGGCGTGCGCGTGATGTACCGCCTGTTCCCGCTCACCCAGCTCTACCTCGACGTGTCCGAGGGCTATTTCACCGGCGTCGGCTCGTCGAGCGAGAAGGTCACGTCCTTCCCGCTGACCGCCGTGCTCGGCCTCAACACGTTCTTGACGGTGCGCACGCTGCTCGTGGCACGCATCGGTTACGGCAAGGGCTTCTACCAGTCGGGCCCCGACTACGGAACCGTTCTCGGCGGCGCGATGCTCCAGTACGTCTACTCGCCGACCGGCAAGCTCACCGGCATGTACGACTACACGCATCAGGACTCGATCAACGCGAACTTCTATCGCGATCACTCGTTCCAGCTCTGGCTCGAGCAGCAGAAGCTGCCGTTCCTGCTGTATGCGGCCCCGCAGCTCCGCTTACGCGAGTACGACGGCGTCATCGTGATGGGACCGCCCGTGCGCGACGACGTGATCCTCGCGGTGTGGGCCGGTGTTCGCTATTCGCTTCGCGACTGGCTCGTCGGCACCCTGGAGTACCGGTTGACCGATGATCAGACCGACTACCGGTACCTGTCCGCCGGTGTGACAGTGAACCCGAGCTTCGTGCGCCACGAGATTCTGCTGGGACTTCGCGCGGCGTACTGAACCCAGTTCGGTATTGCGCCCGAGTGTTAGCGCTATCCGTACGCGTATTCACGTGTTAGCAACGTGAACGCTCAGGCAGAACGGGACAACTAAGGACACTGCGTGGAATCCGGCGACGCTCAAATTGCAGGCGACGAAGCACTAAGCATCGATTTTCGGCGCTACTTTCTCGCGTTGCGCCGGTATGCGTGGCTGCTCGGCGCGATCGTTCTGGTGTCGATCTGCGCGGCGGTCATCTACACGAAGCGCCAGACGCCGATCTACGAAGCAGTGGCTTCGGTGCAGATCGAGCCGAAGCTGCCGGACCTGATCGGTACCGGCGACCTGTTCAACGTCGCGACGGCCGGCACCGGCGCGGTCGAGTACTACAAGCAGCAGCGGCTCGTGATCGGCAGCTACACGATGTGCCAGCAGACCATCGTGGCCAACGACTTGATCTCGAAGCTGGTGAGCGAGCGCCAAGCGAAGGAGCTCTCGCACGAGGCGCAGCTCGATCTCGCGACGCGCCATCTGATGGAGCAGATCGACGTTCGCTATCCCGAAGCGAACCGCATCATGTACGTCGCGATCAAGGATGCCGATCCCAAGTTCGCGCGCGATCTCGCGAACGAGCACGTCACGACGTATGTGAACTACGCGAAGGGCCTGCTGTCGCTGAACAGCAACGAAGCTTCGACGGCATTGCAGCAGGAGTTCGACGATGCCGAGGCCAAGCTGCGCGAGATCGAAGGCAAGATCCTCAAGTTCGAGGCCGACAACGAGATGATCGCGATGACGCTCGAGGAGCATCAGAACCTCGTCGCGGCCAACATCCTGTCGTTCACGCAGAAGCTCAACGATGCACGGGCCGAGGAGATCCGGCTCGCGGCGAAGCTCGCCGAGATGCGCAAGCTATCGACGGCCGACGTGCTCGCGAATCCCGTCGTCATGATGGGCGACAACCCGTCGTTCGAGACGCTGCGCGCGCAGTACTACACCGAGCACAGCCATTTGCTCGAGCTCGAGAAGGACCTCGGTCCCAAGAACAGCGAATACCTCGCGCAAAAGCAGAAGGTCGACGAGCTGTACAAGGCGCTCGAAGGCGAAGTGAAGATCATCGTCGACGGCACGGAAGACCTCTACAACGCGCAGGTCGGCGCCGATCACGGGCTCGCCCTCGAGCTCCAGAAGTACAAGGACGAGGCCAAGGGGCTCAGCCCGAAGATCGTGGCCTACAACGACCTGATGCGCGACAAGCGCGGCATCGAGGACAAGTACAACATTCTCCGCGCGCGGCTGTCCGCCACTCAGATGACGAGCGGCGTGAGCTCTAGCATCTCCAACGTGCGACCCCTCGACCCCGCAGGTCTGCCGTCGGATCCGGTCTCGCCCAACCTCCGCATGAACGTGCTCGTCGCGGGCGTGCTGTCGCTGCTCGTCGGGATCGCGTTCATCCTGCTCACCGCGTTCCTCGATCGCTCGATCAAGAGCACGAACGACGCGACGGTCGCAGCCGGTGTCGCCAGCCTCGGAATCATCCCCATGCTGTCAGACGCGAAGCAGCTGTCGCGCGACGACGAGCGCGCGCGCGACCGCTACGTTCACGACCATCCGACGTCGCACATCGCCGAGTGCTGCCGCACGTTACGTACCAACCTGGTCCTCAGCGCGGCCGACAAGGCCCTGCAGGCGATCGTCGTGTGCAGCCCGAACAAGGGCGAGGGCAAGACGACGAGCGTGATGTACCTCGGCACGACGATGGCGCAGAGCCACCAGCGGGTCCTGCTGATCGATACCGACCTCCGGCGGCCGCGCCTTCACACAGCGACGGGAGTGGCTCGCCAGCGCGGGCTTTCGAACTTGATCGTCGGCGAGGACAGCTACGACGACGTGATCAAGGAGACCGATATCCCGAACCTGTACGTGCTCCCGTGCGGGCCTCTGCCGCCGAATCCGGCCGAGCTGCTGATGACGAAGCGCTTCGAGACGGTGCTCGCCGAGCTGCGTCGCCGGTTCGATCGCATCATCCTCGACTCGCCGCCCCTGCCGTATACCGATGCGGTCGTACTGTCGACGCGCGCCGACGGCGTGATCCTGGTCGTCCGTGCCGGCCGCACGCTGCGCGAAGAGCTCAAGCGCTCGTCGCGCGCGTTCCGCGACGTCGGCTCGAAGGTCATCGGCGTGATCGTCAACGAGATCGATCACCGCAACACCGACGCGTCGTACTACTACTACAGCTACTACGGTCCGAACGACGAGAAGCAGCAGGCCGAAGCTGGTTAGCTTCGGCCGCGCTCGGGTTCAGCGCTTCGCGCTCAGCTCAGTTGAACGGCGACGCGTAGGCCGGCGGCTCGAGCGTCGTGGGCAGCCACGGGTTGAACATGCCCGGATCGGGCAGATCGGGATGCGTGAACGACGTGACCGACTCGGTGTTCACGAGCGAGTCGCCGACGCACTGGTCGGCTTCGGTGCGGAGGTTGTGAGCCTCTTCGGCAGCCTGGCGCAGATCGGTAGCGGCCTGCGTGTTCGACGGGTCGGCGTGCTGCAACTGCTCGGCAATGTTCAGCTTTGGTTTGAGCTGGATCAGCTTGTCGTTGACGCAGTTGAGCTTGATGACGTCGTTCTCCTTGCGTGCGATCTGCTGCAGCTGCTGGACGTGGCGAGCATCCGCGAGCACCTGGTCGAACAATCCAGTCCCGTTGCTGTCGCCGCCATCCGGGCCGGCGAAGGCTGTAATCGCACCGGCAGCCAGCCCCGCAGAAAGCAAGGCAGTACCGAGTTTTAGGACCAGTCGCATGATAGCCTCCGAACCTCAGCGAAAGGGTACGCTTCGATGGCGTGGACTGTCAACGCCAGCACATAGGACGCCAGCCCGAACCCTGACGTTCATGCTTGCTACTTGAACGTAAGAACGGCAAATCACACCTAACTGGCAGTCATGCGTTTGCTCTTCGTCATTGCCCTCATCTGTGCGTGTCACGATGACCCACCGCTGACCTACCCGACGGTCGCCCATCTCGATCAGTCGAAGCTCGTGCTGGGGCCCGGCGACAAGCTGAGCCTGACTGTCTACTACGGCGCGCACTCGATCAACGCGACGTACACGCTGGACAGCTCGGGAATGATCTCGGTGCAGTTCATCGGCGACGTCGCGGCGAATGGCAAGAACGTCGAGCAGATTCGCAACGAGATCCGCGACCGGCTGTCGGACGGTTATCTGAACAGCCCGATTGTGTCCCTCACGATCGCGGAGCTCAACTCGCTGACGGTTTCGGTCTCCGGAATGGTGCTGAAGACGGGCAACCTTAAGTTCACTCCCGGAATGACGATCGTCGACGTCATCGCGCAGAGCGGCGGGTTCACGCCCATGGCGCGCAAGAACATGGTCAAGGTCACACGCGTGGTGAACGGCGGCCCGCAGACGCAGACGTTCAAGCTGCCGGTTGAGATGATGTCCGATGGCGAACGGCCGACGTTCCCGATGATGCCCGGTGACGAAGTGTTCGTCCCCGAGCGCCCCTGGTAGTGCGTCGTCGCGATCAGCTTAGCCTGGGCGCGGGCGCCGCTGCGCTTGGAGTTTCGACGCTGGCGGTCGGTGGTGCGCCGCGATGGGCGCAGGCGATCGTGGCTGCGCTCGTCGGCATCGCGGTGGTCGCGCAGGTCGCTTCTCGGCGGCGGCCGACGCGCGGCTCGCCGTTGCTGGTCGGACTCGGCGCGGCCTGCGCGCTCACGGCGCTGCAGATCGTGCCGATGCCGCACGCGATCCTCGAGCTCGTCGATCCGATGGGCGCGGGTCTGCGTGCGGACAGCGCCGAGCTCGCTCGCGTGTCGCCGTGGCCGTGCGTCTCGCTCGATCCTGCCGGCACGCTGTGCTCCCTCGCGTTCCTGCTGATCCTGCTCGGCGTCGCGTTCGTTGCGCTGCGCATCGCGGCACAGGAACGCGGACCGTACTTGATGCTCGCAGGCGTCGCGCTCGCGTGCGCGCTGGTCGCGCTCGTCACGGGCATTCACATGGTCGTCAACGCGAGCACGCTCTACGGAGTCTACGAGCCTCATCACGCCGCGCCTCACGCGTTCGGTCCGCTGCTCAACTCGAACCACCTCGGCTGCCTGATGGCGCTCGGAACGACGGTCTCGCTCGGGCTCGCGCTGTACGAGCGCCAGGCCGCGCACTGGCGGGCGCTGTGGGTGGCGATCGCCGTCGCGTGCTCGGCGGTCGCGCTGGTCTCGTTGTCGCGCGGTGCCGCGATCTCGCTCGCACTGGGCATCACGGTCACGACTTCGCTCGTCATTCTCGACTGGATGCGCCGTTCGACCGGCCGCGCGAAGGTGCTCCGCTTTCGCCAGCTTCCGATCGGCGTCGCGGTCGCGACCGGCCTCGCGCTGGCGATCTACGCCAGCGCCGGCAACGTGACTCA
>Ga0335083_10006647_pt1 | contig 14378 bp, 12 predicted proteins | sample Lox_Sample_42_FD_206716 | JGI IMG/M metagenome (GOLD analysis project Ga0335083, IMG submission 206716) | Soil microbial communities from Loxahatchee National Wildlife Refuge, Florida, United States - Lox_Sample_4.2 | ecosystem: Environmental > Terrestrial > Soil > Wetlands | place: USA...
GGCGGCCGACCGGGAGGCGGCCGAGATGCTCGGCATCAACGTGAACTTCGTCATCACGGCGACGTTCTTCCTCGGCTCGGCCCTGGCGGGCGTGGCCGGGGTCATGGGCGGACTGCTGTTCAACCAGGTGACGGCCACGATCGGGTTCATCGCCGGGCTCAAGGCGTTCACCGCGGCGGTGGTCGGCGGGATCGGCTCGATACCGGGCGCAATGCTCGGCGGCCTGCTGATCGGCGTCGCGGAGTCGTTCGTCACCGGCTACATCTCCTCCACCTACACCAACCTGATCGTGTTCGGGATCTTGATCGTCGTGATGCTGCTCCGGCCGAGCGGGCTGCTCGGCCAGGCTCAGCTGCAGAAGGTGTGACGCGCCGATGAGCGTGGATTCGCAGGGGCCGAAGGTCGGGGCCGACGAGTGGGTGGCCAGGCAGGCGCACCGCCGTGAGTACCTGCCGTCCTGGCTGGGCCAGGCGCAGCGGGCGGGCGAGCGGATCGGCTGGTGGCCCGGGCTGGCGATCGCCGGGCTGGCCGGCCTGGCGCTGCCGCTGCTCGGCGTGGGCGGTTTCCAGCTGCAGGTAGGGATCGACGCGCTGGTGATCGCGCTGCTGGCGGTGGGCCTGAACGTCGTGGTGGGCTGGGCCGGGCTGCTCGATCTCGGCTTCATCGCCTTCTTCGGCGTCGGCGCCTACGGGTTCGCGCTGCTCTCCTCGCCCCAGCTCGGCAGCGCCGGCATTCACCTGCCGACCTACCTGTCGGTGCCGATCGTGATGATCATCGCGGCGCTCCTCGGGCTGGCCGTCGGGCTGCCGTCCCGGCGGCTGATCGGCGACTACCTGGCCATCGTGACGCTGTTCCTGGGCGAGGCGTTCGTCGAGTTCACCAACAACGTGGCGCCGAGCGTGCTCGGCGGGCCGAACGGGATCACCACCATCGACCCGATCAGCATCTTCGGCTATCAGCTGACGACGAACGCCAGCTACTACTACCTGCTGGTGATCGTGGTGGTGGCCGTGATGGCGGTGCTGCGGCTGCTCGAGACCTCGCGCACCGGGCGGGCCTGGCGCGCGGTCCGCGAGGACCCGCTGGCCGCGGCGGCGATGACCATCCCGGTCAACCGGGTCAGGCTGTCGGCTTTCGCCTGCGGCGCCATGGTCGCGGCGCTGGCCGGCGCCATCTACGCCGCCCAGCAGACCAGCGTGTTCCCGACCGACTTCGACACCCCGATCCTGATCCTGATCTACGCCGGGCTGATCCTCGGCGGCTCCGGCAGCATCGCGGGCGCGGTCACCGGCGCGCTGGTGGTGATGGTCATCTACGACGGGCTGCTGCGCAGCTCGACCGAGGCCGGCTACCTGTTCTACGGGCTCATCCTGCTGACCCTGCTGGTCAGGCTGCGCCCGTGGCGGAGGCTGGCGCTGGTGCTGGCCGCGACCGTGGCGCTGGGTTTCGCGGCGCACGCCATCGCCGCGGCCATATCGGCGAGCGCCGTGGCGGGCGGACCGCAGTCAGGCGGCTGGATCACCGACGCGCTGCGCGACTGGGTGATCGTCCCGGCCAATGCGCAGACCCTGGGGAACTGGGGATTCGTGGTGCTGATCTGCCTGCTGATCACGCTGGTGCAGGTCAGCAGCCGGTGGCGGACGATCCTGCTGCCGCCGACCCTGTGCCTGGCCTCGTTCGTGTGGGAGACCAGGCTGGTCACCGAGCCAGCGATCACCCGGCAGCTGATGATCGGAGCGATCCTGATCGTGATGATGAACGCCCGGCCGCAGGGCCTGCTCGGGCAGCGGCGCGTGGAGACCGCCACATGAGCGCGCCGGGGGGGCCGGAGACGCCGGGGGCGCCCGGCGTCCTGGAACTGGATCAGCTCTCGCTGTCCTTCGGCGGGCTGAAGGCGCTGTCCGGGCTGGACCTGAAGGTCCGCGACCGCGAGGTGGTCAGCGTGATCGGGCCGAACGGCGCGGGCAAGACGACCGTCTTCAACGTGATCACGGGCGTGTACGAGCCGACCGCGGGCGACGTCCGGTTCGCCGGGGAGTCGATCGCGGGCCGGGCGCCGTACGTCATCGCCCGGCTGGGGATCGCGCGCACGTTCCAGACCCTGCGGCTGTTCATGAACATGTCCGTGCTGGAGAACGTGATGGCCGCCACCTACGGCGGCACCAAGGCGATGCCGTGGGAGTCGGTGCTGCGGCTGCCGCGGGCCAGGCGGGAGGAGCGCGAGGTCCGGGCGCTGGCCGAGGACGTGCTTTCGTTTTTCGGCCAGCGGCTGGCCGGCTACCGCTGGGACCAGCCGGCCTACTCGCTGTCCTACGCGAACCGGCGGCGGCTGGAGATCGCCCGGGCGCTGGCCACCCGGCCCCGGCTGCTGCTGCTCGACGAGCCGGCCGCCGGGATGAACCCGGCCGAGACGCACGAGGTCACCGAGCTGATCGGGCGGCTCCGCGACGAGCGGGGGGTCGCGATCTTGGTGATCGAGCACGACATGCACGTGGTGGCCGGCTGCTCGGACCGGGTGGTCGCGCTCGACCACGGCGTCAAGATCGCCGAGGGCGGCTTCGACGAGGTCGCGAACCATCCGGCCGTGGTCGAGGCGTACATGGGACGCCATCCCGAGGACCTGGCGGAGGCAGACTGATGGACGGGCCGCTGCTGCGCCTGGAGCAGGTCACCACCTACTACGGGCAGATGCGGATCCTGGAGGGGATCTCGCTGCAGGTCGGCGAGGGCGAGCTGGTCTGCCTGCTCGGCGGCAACGCGTCCGGCAAGTCGACGACGCTGAAGACCATCCTGGGGATCGTCCGGCCGCGGGCCGGCCGGGTGCTGCTGGACGGCCGGGACGTGACGCAGTGGCCGGTGCCGCAGCGGATCGCCGCCGGGCTGGCCATCGTGCCGGAGAACCGCCGCCTGTTCGGGCAGCTGACGGTGCGGGAGAACCTGGAGCTCGGCGCGGTGCTGCGCAAGGGCGAGTCGCTCAGCGAGGACTTCGACCAGGTCCACGCGCTGTTCCCCCGGCTGCTCGAGCGCAAGAGCCAGCTGGCCGGCACGCTGTCCGGCGGCGAGCAGCAGATGGTCGCGATGGGCCGGGCGCTGATGTCCCACCCGCGGCTGCTGCTGATGGACGAGCCGTCGATGGGGCTGTCCCCCGCGCTGGTCCAGCAGAACTTCCAGATCATCAAGACCATCCACGCCTCCGGCGTGGCGGTGCTGATGGTCGAGCAGAACGCGACCATGGCGCTGTCCATCGCCGACCGCGGCTACGTCCTGTCGACCGGGGAGATCGTGCTGGAAGGCCCGGCCGCGGAGCTGCTGCGCGACGAGGAACTCAAGCGCGCCTACCTGGGGCGGTAGCTACTGCTGGTTGATGTAGGCCTGCTGGGCGAGCGGGTGGTCCGGGCCCAGGGTCAGCGGGGTGTTCGCGTCTTCCGCCGCCTGCTTCTGCTGGGCCAGCTGCGAGCCCGGCGTGGCGTACAGCACGTGCACGGAGGCGTTGCCGCTGCCGCGCGGGGCCACCGGCGCCACCGCGGTCGGGTTGCCCTGGCCGTCGGTGACCCAGAGCTGGAAGTCGTCGTACTTGAACAGCTGGATGTCGACGATCGGCGTGGGGTAGTGATGCACTCCGGCCGGCTGCTGGGTCGCGGCCGCGGTGCTGCCTGCGGCCGCGGTGCTGCCCGGGAGCACGCCGGTGTGGAAGGTGGGCTGCAGCGGCACCCCGGCGTTGAAGATCGAGTCGGTCCATTTGGCCACCCCGGCCGCGTCCGTGATGGGCTCCTCCAGCAGGCCGTCGGGATCGAGTTCCTGCTTGATCTCCGGCTGGAGCAGGTCATACAGCCGCTTGGCGTTCTGCCGCAGCAGGTCGACTTTGGCGGGCTCGGCGCAGAACTGGGCGGACCACTCGATGCCCGCGAGGTTGCGGACCATGAACCAGCCCTGGTCGTCTTTCAGCCACAACGCGCCGCCGTGGTGATCCTGGTAGGGCGGCGGCCCGTAGATCAGGCCGTCGGCACCGGCGGCGATCTGGTTCATCTTCTGCCGTGCCGCCACGTACTCGGGGGAATCCGCCCGGGCCGGGTGGTCAGGGACGTTGATGTCCCACTTGTGGTCTTCTGATTCGGAGTGAACGGACGGGTCGGTCATGAGGTCCCCCCTCAGGATTTAGGACTTGCGCAGCGTCGCGACGGTGACGTGCGGCCAGCTGATGCCGTTGAAGTTCAGCAGCACGGTCTGCGAGTACTGCAGCTGGGTGGGTGCGCTCTGGCCCTGGAGCGTCTCCAGCCAGAACGTGGCGGTCACGCTGACGGCGTCCGCGTTGGCGCCGTCCTTGCCGCCCTTGAGGAACGCGGTGTTCGCGGTGCCGCCGCCGGGAACCGGGGCGTCGCCGGTGGTCACGTGCAGCGTGGTGGTGGAGGCGAAGTGCTGGCCCGAGATGGCGGACTGCAGGACGCTGTTGGGGTTGTTGACCATGGCCTGGGTGACGCCGGTCAGCCCGGCGCCGGAGCTGCGGAAGGTGGTGTGGTTGGTCAGGGTCTGCTCGGGGAAGTCGATCGTCTGCGACGGCTGGCCGAGCGGGAACGGCTTGATGCCGATGTTCGGGATGCTCGGGCCCGCCGATGCGGTGGCGGCGGTGCCCTGGACCAGGATCGTGGTGCCGTGCGGGATGGAGGCCAGCCGGGCCACGGTGGGCGGCACGCTGGGATCGGTGGTCCTCGGGATCACGACCCACAGGCCCGGCTCGATGTGCAGGCCCGCCTTGAGGTTCGCGTCGGAGATCTGCTGCAGGTAGGTCAGGCCGAACATGTTGATGTCCGGCTGGTGGAAGCCGCGGTTCGGGATCGACCCGGGGACCGAGGTGAACTCGATCTGGTCGCTGGTCACGTTGAGCTCCAGGAAACGGTCCTGGGTCGAGGGCGTGTGGTTGGGCCGCCAGATGATGTTGAAGCCCCGGCCGCTCCACGTGCCCGCCAGCGGGGCGAGCGGGCCGAGCGGGCTCGCCACCTCGGGAAACGGCGCCAGAGTCGCGTTCTCTACGGCTGGCAGCGGCTGGAAGGAGAAATCAGCGGCCAGGTCCATGACGCCCCCCCTTTGACTGGTTTCACTGCGGTGTGAAAGCTCAACATTCGACCCGGTGGCATGGCGTTGTCAAGGTCCGCGGGAAGCTCTTGACAAGCATGTCACCGGACGGCTAGATGGCGGTTAACCAACAGGGAGGGGGGATCATGGCCGAGGTAATCACGGACCCGGCGCAGGCCCCGGCCGGGCTCGGCCCCATCACGGCGGACCTGGGCACGATCATGACGCGGGCGGCGCGGCGCTTCGGGGCCCGGACGGCCTTGGTCACCAGCAACCGGACGCTGACCTACACCGAACTTGACGAGCTGTGCGACCGGGTGGCCGGCAGCCTGCACGACATCGGGGTGCGGCCCGGCGACCGCGTCTCGCTCTACTCGCCCAACCGGTGGGAGTGGGTGATCGCCTACCACGCGGCGCTGCGCGCGGGGGCCGTGGTCAACCCCATCAACGTGATGCTCACCGCGGAAGAAGTGGCCTTCGTCCTCAACGACTGCGGCGCCGCGGCCATCTTCACCTCCGGCGACAAGGCCGAGGTGATCGCGGGCCTGACCCGGTCCGTGCCGACCTTGCGCCGGGTCATCAGCTTCGACGGCGCGGGCGGCGGGGTCACCGGGTTCGGGGACCTGCTCAGCGGCTCCTCGCCGGCCCCGGACATCCCGCGGCCGGCGCCGGCCGACCTGTCGACGATCGGCTACACCTCCGGGACCACCGGCCACCCGAAGGGCGCGATGCAGTCGCACCGGGCGGTGTTCCTCAACACCGCGGCGATATTCGCGCTCCACACCCGGACCGAGCGCGACGTGATGCTCAACGCCCTGCCGCTGCCGCACGTCTACGGCAACGTGATCATGAACGGCACCTTCATGGTGGGCGCCACGCTGGTGATGATGGAGCGCTTCGATCCCGCGGTGAGCCTGGCCGAGATCGGCCGCCACCGGGCGACGGTGTTCGACGGCGTGCCGACGATGTACGCGATGATGCTCGCCGACCCGTCCCTGCCCGGCGCCGACCTGTCCTCGCTGCGGATCTGCACCGTGGGCGGCCAGACCATGCCGGTGGCCAAGATGCAGGAGTGGGAGAGCCGGTCCGGCTCCCCGCTGCTGGAGATCTGGGGGATGACCGAACTGGCGGGCGCGGGCACCAGCAACTGCTGCTATATGCCCGCCGTGCACGGCTCGATCGGGTTCGCGCTGCCCGGGACCGAGGCCCGGGTCGCCGCGCTGGACGACGCGGGGTCCACCATGCCCGACGGCGAGCCGGGTGAGCTGATGATCCGCGGGCCGCTCGTCATGCTCGGCTACTACGGCAACGAGGCGGCCACCCGGGCCACGATCGAGCCCGACGGCTGGATGCACACCGGCGACATCGCCACCCGGGACGAGGAGGGCCACTTCTTCATCGTCGACCGCAGCAAGGACCTGATCCTCACCGGCGGCTTCAACGTCTACCCGGCCGAGATCGAGCGCGTCGTCGCCGCCCATCCCGCGGTGGCCATGGTCGCCGTCGGCTCGGTGCCCGACGAGACCCACGGTGAGCTGGCCCGCGCCTACGTGGTGCTCCGCCCCGGCGCCACCGCCACCGAGGCCGAGATCATCGAGCACTGCCGGGCGCACCTGGCCGCCTACAAGCGTCCCCGCTCGGTCCGGTTCGTGCCGGACCTGCCCAAGACCTCCACCGGCAAGATCATGCGCCGGGAGCTGAAAGCCCTCGACGGCTGAGGCCGAGGACGGCCAGCGGATCTACGCCCATTCGTGGGAGGAGATCACCGGGATGTTCGCCGGCCTGGAGCTGGTGCCGCCCGGCGTGGTGGACGCCACGGCGTGGCACCCGGGCCAGCCGGACGCCGGGCCCGGGGAGCGATCCAACATGATCGTGGCCGGGGTCGGCCGCCGAGCGTGAGCGGAGGCTATTCCCCCTCGTCCCAGCCCGGGGGCGGGCCGATGGTCGCGGCGTCGGGCCCGAGGTGGGCCACGTAGCGGGGGTGCACCTCACGCCAGCGCTCGCCCCACGGCGGCGGCGCGGCGCCGTCCAGGTCGACGGCCAGGCGGTCCAGGCACTCGTGCCAGCCGGCCCCGTCACGCGCGGCCTTGCCCAGGTCGCCGAAGGTGTCGGTCAGGGTGAGCAGGGTGCCCGCGCCGTCCGCCCGCAGCTCGATCCGCAGCAGGTCGGTGCCCCAGGCGAGCTCCATGACGGCGGGCGGGTCGAACACCAGCATCTGGCCGTCGAAGCCCTCGCCGGCCGAGCTCACGAACCGCAGCGGCGCGCCCGCCCGGCGCTCGCCCACGATCTGAAGGGGGTACCAGGCGGCCAGGTGGGCGGGCTCGGTCACGGCTCGCCACACCTTCTCACGCGGGTGCGCCAGCCTGCGGGTGAACGTGAGCGTCCACCGGTCCCCCTGGCGGGTGAGCGTGCCGAGCGCCGCGTCGTCCATGAGCTCTCCTTTTAAGTCTTCCATGTCGTCGAGATGGGCTTCCAGCGCGTCAAGGCGGCCGGCCCAGGCGGCCCGGTAGGGCGCTAGCCACTCGTCGATCTCGCGGAGCGGTTCGGTCCGGAGCCGGTACAGGCGGCGCTGGGCGTCGGTGCGCACCTCGACCAGGCCCGCCTCGCGCAGCACCCGCAGGTGCTTGGACACCCCGGGCTGGCTGAGGCCGAGCGCGGCCACCAGGTCGCCGACGGCCTGCTCCTGGTGGCGCAGCAGGTCGAGGATGCGGCGACGGTGATCTCGGGGATGGCGGTGCGGATCAGCGCCTCGATCCTGGCGTGCAGCGGGAACACGGCACCCGGCGATCCGGTCACCTCCAGGACGGCGACGCCATCCTGGACGGCGGCCACGCGCAGGTTCGCGCCGCGGGCGATGACCGCCGGCAGGAGACCGCGGGCGAGGACGGCCTGGACTTGTTCGGCCGGGGTCACCGCGGGCCGTCCAGGCGGCCGAGAGCGGCATCCAGGTCGGCGATCAGGTCCGCGGCGGGCTCGATGCCCACCGACAGGCGGAGCAGGTCATCGGGCACCGGGGAGGAGGGTCCTTCGCTGGCGCGCCGGTGCTCGATGAGGCTTTCCACGCCGCCGAGCGAGGTGGCCCGCTTGAACACTCGCACCGCGCCGAGCACGGCGCGGGCGTCCCCGGCGCCTCCGGCCAGCCGCAGTGACAGCATGCCGCCGAACCCGCCGCGCATCTGCCGGGCCGCGATCTGGTGACCCGGATGGGACGGCAGCCCCGGGTACAGCACCGCCGAAAGCGCGGGATGCCCGTCGAAGCGGGTGGCGACGGCCAGGGCGGTCTCGGAGGCGCGGTGCACGCGCAGGAACAGCGTGCGCATGCCGCGCAGCAGCAGCCACGCCTCGAACGGCCCGAGCATGGCCCCGGCGTTGCGGCGCCAGGACCGGATCCGCTCCCAGAACGGATCACGGCGGGCCGTGAGCACCGCGCCGGCCAGCACGTCGCCGTGGCCGTTGAGGTACTTGGTGGCCGAGTGCACCACCAGGTCGGCACCGAACTCGAACGGCCTGGTCAGTACCGGTGTGGCCACGGTGTTGTCCACCGCTACCCGGGCTCCGGCCTGGTGCCCGAGCTCGCAGAGGGCAGTTAGGTCGGTGATCTCCCACATCGGGTTGGCCGGCGTCTCTACCCACAGCAGCCGGGTACGGCCCGGGCGGATCGCGGCGGCCACGGCTTCCAGGTCGCAGGTGTCGGTGAACTCGACATCCAGGCCCCAGGTGAGCGCGAACTCGGCCAGCCACTTCCGCACGCCCCAGTACAGCACCCGGGACACCAGCACGTGATCGCCCGGCAGGAGCGACTGGAAGACCGCCGTGGCCGCCGCCATCCCCGAGCCGAACAGCGCGCAGGCCCCGCCTTCGGAGCCGGCGCCTTCCGGGCCGGCGCCTTCCGGCGCGGCGCCTTCCAGCGCGGCCAGCAGGCGCTCGGCCTGCTCGGAGGTCGGGTTGTCCGCCCGGGTGTAGACCCGGTCCTGCCGGTAGGAGCCGTCCGGCTGCTGCTCGTAGTTCGTGGACGGGTTGATGACCGGGGCCAGGCCGCCGGAGTCCGGGTCCGCGTGGCCCAGCGCCTGGGCGGCCAGCGTCTCCGCCGACACGGATCGCTCGGGCACGGCCGCCCTCCTTAGTGATGGTTACCGGATCGGAAACTCTACTCCGTGCTCCCCGGCCGGGCGGGGGCCGAAGATCCGCCGCTGGGACTCCTCGATCGGGACGTCGTTGATGCTGGCCTCCCGGCGGCGCATCAGGCCGTGCTCGTCGAACTCCCAGAGCTCGTTGCCGTAGCTCCGCCACCACCGGCCGTCTATGTCGTGCGACTCGTACTGGAACCGGACCGCGATCCGGTTCCCCCGGAAGGCCCACAGGTTCTTGCGCAGCGCGTAGTCGAGCTCGCGCTGCCACTTGCCGGTGAGGAACTCGATGATCGCCGCCCGCCCGGTGAAGAAGGCGTCCCGGTTGCGCCAGGCCGAGTCGACGGTGTACGCGCCTGCGACGCGCTCGGGGTCGCGGGTATTCCAGGCATCCTCCGCGGCCTGCACCTTGGCCAGGGCGCTCTGGTGGTCAAACGGCGGTAGCGGCGGCCGGTCGGTCATGGTCGCGGGCCTGGGCGCCGACGGCTGGCGGCCGGTTCTCGACCCCCGGCCCGGTTACTGCTGCGTCGCCATCGGCGGTGACCAGCCATGACGGCCGGACCGTCGCCGCACGTCGCGCGGCCGGGCGCGGGATCTGCCAGCCTCCAATCCAGTGAGTGTGACTCTGTACCGGAAAGGATGCGTCGAGCAATAACCCGCGGGTTCTGTGCCCAATCTGTCCTGCTCAGGTGGCTCGCGGGCATACGAGTTATTCAGCTACGAGCCCAAAGATCCGTTAGAGAGTCACATTCCCTGAATCGCTCAGCCCGGCAAAAGGGGCATTTCGGGCGCGCAAGGGGGCCGGAGGGATTGAAGGCGCAGGCGGGGGTGGACCTGGAGGCGCGCTGACCGGTACGACGAGGTGATGGACGCCTTCCTCGACGGCCTGGAACGGGCCCGGGACGCGGGCCGCGAGCTGTCCTCGATCGCCTCGGTGGCCTCGTTCTTCGTATCCCGGGTGGACACCGAGGTCGACGCGCGCCTGGACAAGATCGGCACCGCCGCGGCGGCCGGCCTGCGCGGGCGGGCCGCGATCGCGAACGCGCGGCTGGCCTACCTGCGCTACGAGCAGATGCTCGGCTCGCCGGCGGCTGAGCCGACCGGGATGTCAGGTGCCGGTGAGCCAGGTGAAGCTCCAGGGAGGCAGTTCGATCCCGGCGGCGCTGATGTCGAGCCGGCCGGTGCTGGAGTGCACGTGGACGGGCTCGCGCAGGCCGGCCCGGGCGATGACCCCGGCGTCGGCGGCCTGGGTGACGTCGCTGAAGTTGGTCAGCGCCAGGAACGGCGCGCTGCGCGGGTGGACCCGGCGGTAGCACAGCACGCTGTGGTTCTCGGTCGGCAGGATCTCGGTGCGGCCGCCGCCCCGCAGCGCGAGCAGCGACCGCCGCGCGTCGCCCAGCCGCCGGATCGCGGCGAACACCCGGCCTTCCAGGGACCCCGGATCGTGCCGCCGGGCGGCCAGGTCCCAGTCCATCAGCGGCCGGTGCGTCCACCGGTTGTCCAGCGCGTGCGCCGGGTCCGCGGCCCAGGCGGGGTCGCTGGGCAGGGCCAGTTCGTCGCCCATGTAGATGAGCGGGATGCCCCCGAAGGAGAAGACGACGGCGTACATCGACTCCAGCCGCCTGATCGCCGCGGTGATCCCGCCGGGATCCCCGGCCTCGAGCGCGGCCTCGATGCCGCACAGGGACGCGGCCATGCCGGAGATGCGGGCCTCGCCGGTCGCCGGGTTGACCTGGAAGAGCGCGCCGCGGCCGAACGAGCCGGGGAAGCCGCCGGCGTAGAAGTCGGACAGGAACCGCCGGTGCGCGAAGCCGTCGATGCCCGCGGCGGCGGCGTCCGCGTCGGACACCGACCAGCCGATGTCGTCGTGGCAGCGGACGTAGGTGACCCAGGAGGCCGCCGCGGGCGCGGCCCGGCGGTGCGACAGCGCCCGCTCGGCCAGCCGGACGTCCCGGGTGGCCAGGGTGGACCAGAGCATCACCATGAGCTGGTTGTCGTAGGCCAGGTCGCACTCCGGGCGGAACCGGTCATGGCCGCCGAGATAGGGGGTCAGCATCTCCGGGCTGACGATCGCCTCGGCCTTCAGGGCCAGGCCGGGCGCGGCCAGCCGGGTCAGCGCCCGGAACGCCTGTAGCAGCAGGTGGGCCTCGGGCTGGTTCTGGCAGTCGGTGCCCAGCCGCTTCCACAGGAACGGCGCCGCGTCGAGCCGCAGCACGTCGATGCCCCGGTTGGCCAGGGCCAGCATGGTGCCGAGCATGGCCCGGAACACCGCCGGGTTGGCGTAGTTCAGGTCCCACTGGTACTCGTGGAAGCTCGTCCACACCCAGCCCAGGCCGCCGAAGTGGGTGAAGTTGCCCGGCGCGTGGTCGGGGAACACCTCGGGCAGCGTGCGCTCGTAGGCGTCGGGCTCGGTGCGGTCCGGGTAGACCAGGTACATCTCGCGGAAGCCGGGCTCGCCCGCCATGGCCTTGCGGGCCCACTCGTGCTCCCGCGCGGTGTGGTTGAGCACCAGGTCCACGCACAGCGCGATCCCGCGCTCGCGCAGGTCGGCGGCCAGTGCCTGCAGGTCGTCCATGGTGCCGACCCGCGGGTCCACCTGACCATAGTCGGCCACCGCGTAGCCGCCGTCGCTCTCCCCCTCGCGCGGCCGCAGCAGCGGCATCAGGTGCAGGTAGGTGACGCCCAGCTCCACCAGGTAGTCCAGGTGCCGCCGGATCCCGGCCAGCGAGCCGGCGAAGCGGTCGGCGTAGCAGACGTACCCGATCATGCGGGACCGCTGGAACCAGGCCGGGTCGATCTCCCGGCGGCGGTCGAGGCGCCGCAGCTCCGGCGGGCGCGCGGCGGCCGCCTGCAGCGCGTCGAGCACCAGCCGGGTGGCGAGCTTGCCGGTGTCCGCCACGCCGCCGTACACCTGGCCGAGCGGGCCGGTGATGTCGAAGGCCAGCGTCTCCAGCCGGGCCAGGAACGCGTCGGCCTCCGCCAGGCCGAGCCGCGACCGCGCCTGGAATGCCACCGCGGGACCCAGTTCGGGCACGCGCGACTCCTCGGGATACGGGCTGGCGGCGGGCAGCCACGGTGATCATCGATGGCGACGATAGCCGTACCGCCCGCCGTGCGCTAGCTCTGCCGTGCGCTAGCTCTGCCGCGCGCGAGCCGGCCCGCGGCGGCCCGGCGATAGCCCCGGGAAATAACCGGCTTAAGAGCTTGCTGCCCAGCAGCCGGCGCAGCCGCAGGATCTCGGTGTCCCGCGCGTCGAGCACCGGCTCGATGACGTTCATCGCGGCATGGACGGCGGCCTCGGGGTCGCCGGGAATGCCGTAGCGCAGGAAACTGCGTCCCAGCGCCCGCCGGAGCCGTTCCCCGGTGACGACCAGCAGATCGGCCTGCTCTTTGCGGGCCACCTGGCCGGGGCCGCGATGGGCCCGGCCGGCCGGGAGGCGCGAGCCGGGCCGCCGGGAGCGCCCGGCCGGGTGGGCGGCCTGGCGGCCGGGCGGCGGGATTACGTCAGGCTCAGGATTATCCGGCACCGCGAACAACGGCGTCATCGCCCACGGCTGCGGCGCAGCCGCAGGGCCCGGGGCGGCACGCCGCCGCTTTGGTAGGGTCGGCTCCGGGAGCATTAGCGTGACCTTCCTGGCAAAGGATTGTCTTCTCAGCGCTAATGCTCCCCCTTTGTGACCGGAATATCACAGATGTCCAGGTCGCACGGCGTGTCATCAATACTCCGCAGGGTGCCTTCTGGCTCTTTCAGCGGATATTCCGACGACAATTCCTATCGAATGTTTGTGCGTACGAACAACGCTCAGGCCGTCACCGAACCGGGCTCGGGGCGCCTGGTGATTTCCACGTGCGGGCGGGACAGCCATATCGCCCACTCCGCGCTTATCTCCCCGGCCGTGGTCAGCAGCGGCGGCAGATGGTCGCGCAGCAGCCGCTGGGTGGTGGTCTCGGCCGCGTGCACGGTGACGTTCATCGCGGCCCGGACGGCCCCGGTCCCGTCCCGGACCGGGACGGCGACCGAGCGGACGCCGGGCGCGAGTTCCTCGTCGGCCAGGGCCCAGCCGCGGGCCCGCACATCGGCCAGCTCGTCGCGGAGCTGGCCGGGCGACCGGCCGATATAGGGCGGCAGCCCGGAGCGGCTCGGCTGGGACAGCGCGGCCGCGACCTGGTCCGGGGGCAGCGCCGCCAGCAGGATCTTGCCCTGGGAGGTCTGCGCGGCCGGGAAGTGGGTGCCGATCTCCACCCGCAGCGCGATCAGCTTGGGCACCGAGACCCGGGCCACGTAGACGATGTCGGAGCCGTCGAGCTGGGCCATCGACGAGGACTCGCCGGTACGGGCCACCAGCGCCGCCATGTGCGGCCGGGCGATCTCCCACAGGCCCAGCGAGCTGACGTAGGCCATCCCCAGGTTCATCACCTTCGGCGTCAGCTCGAAGGCCCCGTCGCCAGACCTGACGAAGCCCAGCTCCTCCAGGGTGAGCAGCAGGCGGCGGGCGGTGGGCCGGGCCAGGCCCGCCGCGGCCGCAACCTCGCTCAGGGTCATGCTGCGGTGCTCCGCGCCGAACGCGGCCAGGATGTCCAGCCCGCGCGCCAGCGCCTCGACGAAGTCCGGCCCGCTGCCGCGCCCGGCCATCCGCTCCCCTAGCTATCCTGGCCTAGCTGTCCTCGCCGAACAGGCTGCCGCGCGCCCCGTGCGTGGACTCGGACTTGAACTCGGTGTACTGGTACGGGTTGTCCAGCACCTCGGTCGACGGCAGGTCCGGGTTCATCCCGGCGGCCCAGGCCTCCTCGCCGAGCGCGGAGCGCAGGTAGCCGACGGTGGCCTCGACGGCGCGCCGCACCGCGGCGAGATCGGCCCCGACCAGCTTGTTCTCGTGCTTGACCACCCGCCCGTCCACCAGGACGGTGTGCACGTCGCCGCGCTGGGCCTGGAAGGCCACGTGGCCGTACGGATTCACCAGCGGGAACGAGACGGGCGAGCTGTCGTTCTTGATCAGCACCACGTCGGCCTTGCGGCCCGGCGCCAGGCTGCCCAGGTCGTCGCGGCCCAGGGCGCGGGCGCCGCCCCGGGTGGCCCAGTCCACGACGTGCTCGGCGCGCAGCGCGTGGTGGGTGACGGTCTCGCCCTTCATGTGCGCCTCGAGGTGCTCGCGGGCCCGGTCGGCGCCGAGCGTGGTGCGC
>Ga0335083_10006648_pt1 | contig 14374 bp, 13 predicted proteins | sample Lox_Sample_42_FD_206716 | JGI IMG/M metagenome (GOLD analysis project Ga0335083, IMG submission 206716) | Soil microbial communities from Loxahatchee National Wildlife Refuge, Florida, United States - Lox_Sample_4.2 | ecosystem: Environmental > Terrestrial > Soil > Wetlands | place: USA...
GGGCAAAGCTTGCGTGCCCGACGATAGCCCTTACACGACAGGCGGAATCGGGCTGCTCGGGACTGCACCTTCGCAAGAGGCCCTGGAACAATGCGACACGTTGTTCATGGTCGGGAGTTCCTTCCCCTACATCGAGTATCTGCCTAAACCCGGGCAGGCGCGTGGCGTGCAGATCGACATCAACCCGATTCGGCTTTCCCTGCGCTATCCGATGGAAGTTGGCCTGATCGGCGATAGCAAGACAGTGCTGCAGACCTTGATTCCTCTACTGAAAAAGAAGCAGGACCGAAGTTTTCTGGAGAAAGCACAGGCGGGAATGAAGGAGTGGTGGGAAGTTATCGAGACCCGTGCCACTCGCACCGATAAACCTATGAAGCCGCAAGTGGTGGCGTGGGAGCTTGGCAAGCGGCTGCGCGACGATGCCATCGTAAGCTGCGACAGCGGCACCATTGCAACCTGGTGGGCTCGCGAGATTCCGGCAAGGCGGGGCCAGAAACATAGCGTATCGGGCACCTTGGCGACTATGGCTCCGGGATTGCCCTACACGCTTGCGGCACAGGTGGCATATCCCGAGCGACAGTGCATCGCGTTTGTAGGAGATGGCGGCTTCTCCATGCTGATGGCCGACTTTTCGACTGCTGTCAAATACAAACTGCCCATTAAGGTTGTCATCATCAAGAACAACACGCTTGGGCAGATTAAGTGGGAGCAGATGGTCTTCCTCGGCAATCCGGAGTACGGAGTGGACCTGCAACCGATAGACTTCGCGGCATTCGCTCGTGCTTGCGGCGGCGTGGGTATCTCCGTCGATGATCCGAAGAACTGCGGCGATGCCCTCGAACAGTTTCTCAACACGCCTGGTCCCGCGATTCTGGAGGCCGTCGTTGATCCTTTCGAGCCGCCGTTGCCCGGGAAAATCAAGGCCAAGCAGGCGCTCAAATTCGCGGAATCCTTAGCGCGGGGTGAACCCAATCGCAGCGAGATTGCGCTTACCGTCGCGTCAGACAAGGTTCGTGAGCTGGTCTAACGGCCCGGTCACGCAGAGATACAAAAGTCGCAGCGAGGGAGGTGAAGTGTGTCCGCTACCGTTGGTGTGAAGGAGTGGGTTATCGCAGAGGGATACATCCCTCGTGAGAGTCACGGGCCCGAGCCGCAGATGACGAGTCACGAGACGGTGTGCATCCTGAATACGTCAGACCAGGATGCACACGTCGAGATAATGATCTACTACTCGGACCGCGAGCCCGCGGGGCCGTATCGCGTCACGGTGCCTGCGCGTCGCACGCTGCATCAGCGCTTCAACGAATTGCGCGATCCCGAGATGATCCCGCGCGGCAAAGACTACTCCAGTGTGATTCGCTCCGACGTCCCCATCGTAGCGCAGCACACCAGGCTTGACTCGCGTCAGGCAGCGAATGCATTGATCACGACCATCGCTTACCCCAATGCGGCGTGATCCAGGCTACTGAGGCGAGCATCGAAACGGTTTGACTGGGGCGGGGTGCCGGCAGGCGGCATGAAGACTCACTGCGCCGCCCGTTAAGGAAAGGCCGCACAGAGCATTGTCGGAGCGGCCTTCGTAATTCTGAGAGACACTTACGCAGCAGCGACGGCGTGAACGTCCGCGGTCGAGACGCCACTCATCGCCATATGCCTAATCTTGACTAGTGAGCAAAAGCGCCGACAGCTGCGGCCTCGTCGTCTCTCACGTCAAACACGGTGTATAGCTTGGTGATCTGTAGCAGGTCATGCACCTTCTTGGTCAGGTTCAGCAGCTTCAATTCCCCGCCCTGCCGCTGCACTGAAGTGAAGGCACTGACCAGTTCACCGATTCCCGAGCTGTCGATGTAGCTGACGTCGCCGAGATTCAGCAGGATCTTCTTGCTTCCCTTGCCGAGCAAGTCCTTGATGGTGTCGCGCAGCACCACGCTGCCTTCGCCCAGGGTGATACGCCCGCTCAGGTCCACAATGGTTATTCCATCTACTTGCCGGGTGCTCGCTTTCATGCTCACGTCGAGGCCTCCTTGCGTGCCGGGTCACTGCCCTGGAACACGCTTGATCAAAGTGATTTCGGTACCAGGCTCAAGCTTGCGGAATTTGACATCGTCCATAAATGCCCGCATCAGGAAAATTCCGCGCCCGGACTGCTTCATCAGGTTTTCCGGCGCCAGCGGATCGGGAACGTCGTCCGGATTCATCCCTGCGCCTTCGTCCCTTATTGTAATAACAAGGTTGCCGCCGGACTGCTCAAAGCTCAACTTGACCCGCTTGTCGGGACTGTACCCGTTGCCGTGCATCACTGCGTTGATCATGGCTTCGCGGACTGCCATGGAAATTCCGCCGCGCGCATCCTCGTCAAAGCCGGCATGGGAAGCGGCCTTATCGGCCATCTCTTCCGCCTTGTTCACGCTTTCGAGCGTGGATTCCATGGTATGCGACACGGGTGGTTGCACGGTCATCAGTATGTTAATCCTGCCTCGTCGCTCCGCGATGGGTAGCCGCAGAACGAATTCAGCAAGATTCTGCAGTTTGCCTTGCCGGACAGACACTTGTCAACGCGGTATTACAAGTCGACCTGGCGTCCGGCCGTTTGTCGAGAGCACCGCCGCCCGCTTAACCCGGTTGCGGCAGAGAAGCGATTGCGCTAAAATTCGAACGAACGTTCGAATGAGCGTCAGCCCATGGCAGCCACCTTAGTTCAATCGCCAGACACGTCTTCCGCACCCGAGACACGTTTTGACCGCCGGCTGTCGGAAATTCTCGACTTCGCGACCGAGATTTTTGCCGAAAAGGGTTACGAAGGCGCGTCCATGCGTGACCTTTCACGCCTCAGTGGCATTTCGCTGGCGGGACTCTACTATTACTTCGATTCCAAGGAAAAGCTGCTCTACTCCATCCAAAAGCACACGTTCACCACCATCCTCGACCGCTTGCGGGAGCGCCTGAGCGGAGAGCACGATCCCGAGCAGCGTCTGCGCATTTTCGTACACAATCACGTGGAATACGCCCTCGCTCGCTATCACGCGATGAAAGTGCTGTCGCACGAAGATGACGTGCTAAAGAACGGGTACGGAACAGAGTTGGCAGTTATCAAGCGCCACTATTACCGCATCTGTATGGGATTGGTCGAAGACCTCGAACACAACCGGCGCGTTTATCCGAAGCAGCAACGCGCCAGTACGCGAACCGCTGTGATGTCACTGTTTGGCGCCATGAACTGGCTGTATACGTGGCACAATCCCGAGTCTGATCTCGACGCAGAGACTCTTTCCCGCCAGATCAGCGACTTGTTTCTGCGAGGCCTTTCAGGGGGTACCAAATTCGGTCGCGTCGCAGAACGGGCCTTACCGGCACGCAAAGCTCGGCGATCTGCACGCGAAATCAGCAGGAGTGCTCATGAGTAACGCAGTTGCAGGTGCGGTTGACAGTCGCAAGCTGATTGCATATCGGGTTGAGGCAGGAGTCGCCGTAATCGAGTTGAATGATCCTCCTGCGAACACCTACAGCTACGCCATGAACCGCCAGCTGGATGACGCCATTCTGCAGGCGCGCATGGATGAAGGCGTTTACGTGATCGTACTGACCGGTGCAGGTGAGAAGTTCTTCTGTGCGGGCGCGAACATCCAGATGCTTACCGAGGTTGATCCCACATTCAAGTACTACTTCTGTCTCCACGCAAATGAAACCTTGTTGCGTCTGGAAAATACCCCCAAGCTGGTCATCGCAGCAATCAACGGGCACTGTGTAGGGGGCGGATTGGAAGTCGCACTCGCCGCCGACATTCGCGTTGGGCGCAAGGGCGCCGGCAAGATGGGCCTGCCCGAAGTAAACCTCGGCGTATTGCCGGGTACGGGGGGCACCCAGCGGCTCTCGCGAGTGTTGGGCAAATCAAAGGCCATTGAATTGATGGCCGAGGGCAAGACCTTCGATTTCGAGCGTGGCCTTGAATTGGGCTTGATCAATCACCTGTTCGACGGCGGAAATTTCATGGAGCAGGTGATGGCCTACGCCCGCCAGTTCTGTCCTCCAAATAAAGCCGCAAAAGCCGTCGGGCGAATGAAGCGCTCGGTGCAGACGGGATGGGAGATCACTCTGGAGGCGGGGCTCGCGTTGGAGCGCGAAAATCAGCAACTTCTCTTTGAGAGCGAAGACGCCAAGGAAGGCTTGGCCGCCTACCTGGAAAAGCGGGCGCCGGTATTTAAGGCGAAGTAATTATGTCCGAGAATCCACAATCCGCTTACACCCGTATCGCTGCAGAGATACGTCCACCGGTGGCGCGCATCACGCTGCAGAATCCGCCGCTCAACGTGATCGATGTGCGAATGATGGAGGAGCTTCGTGCCGCACTGGAGCAGGTCGAAACGCGCCCCGAGATCAGCGCCATCATCTTTGCCGGTTCAGAGCGTGCCTTCTCCAGCGGTGTCGAGATTGCCGAACACGCAGCCGATAAGATTCGCAACACGCTCGCGGCGTTTCACAGCGTTATCCGTTCGGTCGTGGCCAGCAGGAAGCTGACCATCGCGTGCGTGCGGCGGCATTGTCTTGGTGGAGGTGCAGAGCTCGCGCTCATGTGCGACGTTGTATTCGCCTCGCCGGACTCGGTGTGGGGTTTTCCTGAAATCAAGCTAGCCTGCTACCCGCCCGTTGCAAGTGTGGCTCTATCCGCCATTGTGGGACAGAAACTTGCGGCAGAGATGGTCCTGACCGGGCGAACGTTAACCGGGCAAGAGGCCTTCGCAGCCGGTCTGGTGAACGGTATCGCCGGCGATCCGGAGACGCTGGTACAGGAATGTATTCGGCGCGTGGCCCAGTTGAGTCCGGCGGCCCTTGCGGTAGCCAAGAAGGCTTTCTACGCATGGGACGCCATTCATTTCGACAAGGGACTGGCACGGGCCGAACAGATCTACTTTGACGAACTGATGAAAACCGCCGACGCACACGAAGGTATTGCCGCGCATATGGAGCGCCGTCGACCGGCATGGACTGGTAAGTGAAGCATGGATTACGAAGTCTCTGATACTGAACTGAAGTCGCTGATCGACACGGAAGCCGATATCACGCTGCTCGATGTGCGTGAGCCGTGGGAGTATGATGCTGCCCGGATTGCCGGAAGCAAACACATCCCCATGGGGGAGATCCCGGCACGATTTAACCAGGAGCTCGATCCTGACTCCCACATTGTGGTAGTTTGCCACCACGGCGTGCGCTCCATGAACGTCACCGCCTGGCTGCGCCAACAAGGTTTCGAAAAGGTGCAATCGCTTCGTGGCGGCATCGACCGGTGGGCAAGAGAGGTCGATCCCAGCGTACCACTTTACTGAACAGGGCTGATATGAAGAAGCAATTAATTGAACTTCGCGTGAATGGCCGCAATTACGAATTGGCGATTGAGCCCAACAAACTCCTGCTCGACGTGCTTCGCCAGGACCTGGATCTGACCGGCTCAAAACGCGGTTGCGATGACTCCTCCTGCGGCTCCTGTACCGTTCAGGTGGATGGCACTCCCATGCTGGCATGCACCATGCTCGCCGCCAGGTACGAAGGCCACGAGATTACAACCGTAGAGGGCGTTGCGACTGGAGCAGGCCTGGCAGCGTTGCAAAAGGCTTACGGCGATTTTGGCGGCTCGCAATGCGGCTACTGCACCCCTGGATTCATGATGACCATCAAGTGGCTGCTGGCGAACAACCCCGATCCCAGCGAGCAGGAGATACGCGAAGCGTTGAGCAGCAACCTGTGCCGCTGCACTGGCTATACGCAGATGTACCGGGCCATTCGCGCAGCGATTGAGGCGGAACAGAAGAGCGAGCAGCAGGAACCTGCTGGCGTTGCAACGTAATCCACGAGTGTCATCCCGCGCGCGGCGAGGGATCTGCATTTACTAATTGCTAGTTGCTAATTGCTGGTTTTTCTTATGTCTGACTTTTCCATAATCGGTAAATCCATTGCGATGGTCGACGCTGCTGGCAAAACCACTGGCGCCGGCAAATATACGGACGATCTTAGCCTGCCCGGCATGCTGGTCGGCAAAATTTTGCATTCGCCCTACCCGCACGCACGCATCAAGCACATCGATACGTCTCGTGCCCGCGCGCTCGAAGGAGTAGTTGCGGTCGTAACCGGCGCAGATGCGCCGAACCAATACGGCATCCTTCCCGTGGGCCACGACGAAACTGCATTGGCCGTCGACAAGGTTCGCTATATCGGCGATAACGTCGCGTGTGTCGCTGCTATCAGCGAGGAGATCGCCGAACAGGCACTTGAGCTAATCGATGTAGAGTATGAGCCGCTCCCGGCCTACTTCGATCCGGAAGAGTCGATGAAGGCCCAGTCGGACCTCATTCATCCTGAGCGCCCGCACAACATCGAGAAGGATTACCACCACGTTTTCGGCGATCCCGATGCCGGTTTTGCGGAAGCCGATTACGTGCACGAGGCGCGCTACATCGCCAACGAGGTAACGCACGCCGCGATGGAGCCGCACTCTACGCTCGCCAGCTTCGAACTCGATCCGCACACCGGGCAGCTCGGACGTCTGACAGTGTGGTCCTCAACCCAAGTGCCCTACTACCTGCAGCACAAGTTATCGCTGGTGCTGGAACTGCCGATGTCGCAGATTCGCGTGATTAAGCCTTTGGTTGGCGGCGGATTTGGCGGCAAGAGCGAGATCATCCCCCTCGAAATCATCGCCGCTGTTGCCGCGCGCGCAGCAAAGGCTCCGGTGAAGGTCACTTATACGCGCGAAGAGGTCTTTTGGGCGCATCGGGGACGACCGCGCACTATCGTCGATCTGAAGACGGGAGTGAAGAACGATGGACGCGTGACCTCGGTGGCCTGCAAGGTGATTCAAGATGGTGGCGCCTACTGCTCCTACGGTGTGGTAACGATCCTGTATTCCGGCGCACTGCTGGGCGCGCTTTACGATATCCCCAATATCCGCTACGACGGCTATCGCGTGCTGACCAATAAACCTGCATGCGGCGCCATGCGCGGCCACGGTACCGTGAACGTGCGCTTCGCCTTCGAGTCGCAGATGGATGAGATCGCTACCACCCTCGGGCTCGATCCGGCAGAAGTCAGGCGCGTGAACCTGTTGAAGCCCCCCACAGTCACGGTGAATGGCCTGCGCGTTCTAAGCTACGGGCTACCCGAGTGCATCGAGCAGGTGGTAACGCGTTCAGGCTGGAATCAGCGTCGTAACAAGATGCCACGCGGGCGAGGATTGGGCGTGGCGTGCAGTCACTACGTCAGCGGAGCGGCCAACAGCATCATTCGTTCCGATATGCCGCACTCGACGGTGAATATCAAGATCGATCGCGACGGCGGAGTGGTGGTGTATACCGGTGCATCGGAGATTGGACAGGGTTCCGACACAATGACGGCGCAGGTTGTTGCCGAAGTGCTAGGTTGCAGCGTGGCCCGAGTGAAGGTAATAGCCGCTGACACTGATTTGACGCCAATCGATCTCGGCTCGTACTCCAGCCGCGTTACGTTTATGGCTGGTAATGCCGCCCTTCGAGCCGCTCAGGAGGTAAAGAAGAACATTGTGAGTGCCGCCGCCAAGCGCATGGCCTGCTCGCCCGAAGAAGTTATCATGCGTGATGACCATGTCCGGCGCACAGGTACCACAGAGTCAGATGGGGATCCCACAGCGTCAGAGATCCTGGAGCAGATCGACGCTCCCCGCGGCCGGGTTGACGGCCAAATCCTGCGCGGCTCGGTCCTGCAGACCCGCAAAGAAGAAGGCTCCAAGCAACACATGAGCTTCGAGGAAGCGGTCGTTTCCGCCATTGACTTCCATGGCGCGCTCACGGGTACTGGCTCGTACGCGCCTCCCCTGGAAGCGCGTGGTGGCAAGCATAAAGGTGGAGGGGTAGGCCCCTCGCCGGCGTACTCCTACTCTGCGCAAGTAGCTGAAGTTAGCGTCGACGAGGAAACAGGCGAAGTGACCGTCCACAAGGTTTGGGCGGCACACGATTGTGGTCGAGCGCTGAACCCTGTTGCCGTGGAAGGTCAGGTCGTCGGCTCGGTATGGATGGGACTGGGACAGGCCATGCAGGAAGAAATGGTGTGGAAGGACGGCTTGATGATGAACCCGGGGCTGCTGGAGTATCGCAGTCCGTCGTCGGTGGAGTCGCCGGAAATTGAGACCATCATCGTCGAAAGCATCGACCCGGAAGGACCATTCGGAGCCAAAGAGGCTGGCGAAGGCTCGCTGGCGGCCACCATTCCTGCTATATCCAATGCAATCTACCACGCTGTGGGAGTTCGCCTGCGGGAGGCGCCATTTACCCCCGAGCGCGTACTGGCTGCCCTTCGTGCCAAACGTGGGGACAAGAAGATTGAGATGACGGAATCGGTTGATCCTACCGCGCCCGCGAGGCTTCGCGAACACGGTGGTTCGCTCTGGTTCAATGGCAAAGGGCCGATGCGACATCCGCTCGACCCGTCGCGACACAAGACGTCTGCCAATGTGGGAGGCCAGCAATGAGCCTTCCTAGCTTTCAACTCCTTCGCCCGCGTACCCTCGATGAAATCATGGGCTTCCTGGCCAAGTACCCTGGTGATACGAAGATTGTCGCCGGGGGGACGGACCTGCTGCCATCAATGAAGCAGAAGCTCTTTACGCCGCCTTACTTGCTTGATCTGCGAAGCGTCTCCGAATTGAGCGGCATCACCTCGGGGGCCGGTGGCGTTACCATTGGCGCACTTACTCCGCTTAGCGTCATTGAGCACTCGGCTCTCATTAAGCGCGATTACCCGGTGCTCTATGAAGCGGCGAAGACCGTTGCCTCGCCTGTCATTCGCAACATGGCAACGCTGGGCGGCAATGTCTGCCTCGATACGCGCTGCCTGTGGTACAACCAGTCGCTGCTATGGCGCAAGAGCTGCGGCTTCTGCCTCAAGAAAGATGGCGATCTTTGCCACGTCGCGCCCGGCGGCAAGTTCTGCTGGGCAACGTTCTCCGGTGACACGCCTCCGGCGTTGTTATGCCTCGACGCTGACATCGAGGTCGCCGGGCCGAGTGGCACAAGGCGCATTGCTCTGCGCGAATTCTATGTGAACGACGGTATCGTGCGTCTGCATCTCGCGCCCGACGAGATCGTGACGCGCGTGTTCCTCCCGGCGTCTTCGGCAGGATGGCGCGGTAGTTATCAGAAGCTTCGTGTGCGAGGAAGCATCGATTATCCGCTGGCCGGCGTCGCCGTCGCACTTCGAGTCGAGCCGAAATCCCGACGCATCGAGGATGCCCGCGTGGCTATCACGGCAGTGAATCCCGCGCCTCACCTGGTGAAGGATGCTGACACCCAACTTATCGGCGCCATTGCAGACGAGGGCATTGCCGAGCGAATTGGCGAGATGGCAGCGAGGACGGCCAAGCCGCTCACCACATCGGCACTGACTCCGGAGTATCGGCGCGAGATGGTGAGGGTGTTTGCGAAACGGGCGGTGCTGGCGGCAGCAGATTAGTTGCCAGTTGCCGGTTGTTAGAAAACAACACGGGCTGACGGGATCTGCTGAAGTTACGATGGCCGCCGAGGAACGCTATTTCACTATTGTTTTGGCTGACAACTGATAACCGACAACTGACAACTTCTACATGATCACCGACTGCCACATTCATATACAGCCGCTGAACGAGTTCAAGCCCGAAGCGCTGGCGCTGATGAAGAAGACGCGCAAGGACTTCGCTCAAATCGAGGAGTATTGCCGTTCGCCGAAAGCTTTTCTCAACTACCTGGACCGCATAGGCGTGGATCGGGCAGTGCTGATCAACTACGTCGCACCAGAGGTCATCGGCTTCACGCCCGCCGTTAACGAGTTCATTGCTAACTACGTCAAAGCCGATCCGAAGCGACTCTTACCCTGTGGGAGTCTCCATCCACGGCACACGCGGAACGTTCTCGCCGATATGGAGCAGATTGTTCGTCTGGGCATTCGGCTGATTAAGATTCACCCTCCGCACCAACTGCTCTTCCCGAACGATTACGTGAACGGCGTGAAGGAGTTGGAGATCATCTATCGCGCTGCCGAGGCGAACGGAATCCCCATCATGGTGCATACCGGGACCTCAATCTTTCCGGGCGCCCGCAACAAGTACGGAGACCCGATCTACGTTGACGATGTCGCGGTCGATTTTCCGAAGCTGAAGATTCTGCTGGCGCATGGCGGCCGCCCGCTCTGGATGGACACGGCATTCTTCCTGGTGCGCCGCCATCCTAACGTGTACCTCGATATCAGCGGCATTCCGCCCAAATCGCTGCTTACCTACTTCCCCCGTCTGGAGGAAATTGCCCACAAGACGCTGTTCGGCACGGATTGGCCGGGGCCGGGTGTGCCCGAAGTAGAGAAGAACCTGAAGGAATTTAGAGCTCTGACATTGTCGGATAGCGTACGAGAGCAAATTCTGAGCCGGACGGCACTTGAAATTTGGCCGGCATGATGCTGCATTATGCCATTGAGTGTCGACTCGATTTTGGCGAGCGCAGGCGCACACACGGCTTTGAGAAAGGCAAGCCTGCGCGGACTAAAGTCCGCTCGGCTGGAAACATTGGCAACTTTTCGGCACGATTGAAGTCGTGCCCTGGCACAAAACCTCGGCTCCCGCTAAGTTTCAAAGCTGCTTATCCGCCCGTGCCTGTTGGGAGCATGGGCTCGGCGCCGTGATCATCCAGGCGAACCGCCGAGCGGATGGCGCGCCACAACTCATCCTGTCCCATCCGGGCCTTGGCCGAAAACGGCACAATCTGGTCCAGGGGGACCTGCAACTGCTCGCATAGCTTGTGCAACGAGCTGCGAAGCTGATTGTTGGAGATGCGATCGGCCTTGGTCGCCACGATGAGGAATCGCCGATCAGCCTGGCGCAGCCACTCCAGTAACTGAATGTCGAGCTGCTGTGGCGGGATGGTGACATCCACCAGAGACAGGCAGAGTGCGAGTGACGGGCGCTTCTCAAGATAGGGGTTGATGAAATCGCCCCACTTCGCAGTGATTTCCTTCGGAACCCGCGCGTAGCCGTAGCCGGGCAGGTCGGCGAACAGGAACTCAGCCTTGGGTTTGCCGTGTCGCCTCACTTCAAAAAAGTTGATGGTCTGCGTGCGTCCAGGCGTGTTGCTGGTTTTGGCAATTTTGCTGCCCACCAGGGAATTGATCAAGCTGGACTTACCCACATTCGAGCGGCCAAGGAAGGCGATCTCAGGCGCGCCCGGCGGGGGGAACTGCCTTGGGCTGGCAGCGGAGATAACAAAGCGCGTCAGTACCTTCATGGTCCAACTATGGGGCGAACCTGCCGAAATCGCAAGTTACGAAGTGTTGATCGAAGAGGAACGGCAGCGTGCCCTGACACGAATGGTCGCCGAGGCCAGTTTGCATAAGGTCACATGCTGACGCGCCGATTGCACCGTTTAGGGACTACCTGTGCGAACTCCGGGCCTAAAGCCCGCGGATCTTCCGGCTTGTTTCACAACGCTAAAGCGTGGTGCTTCCACCCAAAGCCCGACCCCGCCTTACTGGTGTGCCGTCGGCGATTGCTCCGGCGCAGGAGGCAGTGCCGCAATGCCCGGCGCGTCGTCTGTAATCTCCGGCAACGGACGCTCCAGCGCGCGGGCCAGCACTTCATCCATGGTGTTCACGAAGTGCAGCTTCATGGCTGTGCGCAGGTTCTCGGGGACCTCGGCCAAGTCCTTCTCATTGTCCGCCGGAAGAATGACTTCCATGATGCCTGCGCGATGCGCTGCCAGCAGTTTCTCTTTCAATCCGCCGATGGGCAGTACCTTGCCGCGCAGCGTGATCTCGCCGGTCATAGCGATGTCACGCCGAACCGGGATACGGCTTAAAGCGCTCGAAATCGCCGTAGCGATGGTAATGCCGGCCGAAGGGCCGTCTTTCGGGATAGCGCCTTCCGGCACGTGTACGTGAATATCGAGATTGCGGTAGAAGTCACGAGGCAGTCCCAGGCGATGCGCGCGCGAGCGCACATACGACATAGCCGCCTGCGCCGACTCCTGCATCACGTCGCCGAGTTTGCCGGTAAGCGTGAGCTTGCCCTTGCCATCGACGGTAGCGACTTCGGTCACCAGAATCGAGCCACCGACTTCGGTCCATGCCAACCCGGTGACGAGGCCAACCTCGCTGCGCTCGTTCGCCGTCATATCGCGGAACTTCGTCACCCCAAGGAATTCGCTGACGTTATCAGCAGTAAGGGTAATCTTGTACTTCTCGCCTTCCTTCACTACCTTGCGCGCGACTTTCCGGCAGATGTTGCCAATCTCGCGCTCCAGGTTGCGCACGCCAGCCTCACGCGTGTAGTTGCGAATGACAACCTGCAATGCGTCATCCGTGAAGGTGATATTTTCTTCTGTCAGACCGGTCTGCTGGCGTTGCTTGCGCACCAGATACTGCTTGGCGATTTCTACTTTCTCCGACTCGGTGTAGCCGTGCAGGCGCAGCACTTCCATGCGGTCCTGCAGAGCAGGAGGAATAGTGTGCAGCACGTTCGCTGTGGCGATGAAGAAGACCTGCGACAAGTCGTATTCCACATCGAGGTAGTGATCGACGAACATGAAGTTCTGCTCGGGATCGAGCACTTCCAGAAGCGCCGCCGACGGGTCGCCGCGGAAATCCATCGACATCTTGTCGACTTCATCCAGCATGAACACGGGGTTCTTGGTACCCGCCTTCTTCATCATCTGGATGATCTGGCCCGGCAGAGCGCCGATGTATGTGCGGCGATGGCCGCGAACCTCAGCTTCATCGCGCACGCCACCCAGCGACATGCGAACGAACTTACGACCAGTCGCCTTGGCGATGCTCATTCCCAACGAGGTCTTGCCCACTCCCGGAGGTCCGACGAAGCAGAGGATCGAGCCCTTCGGGTTCTTTACCAACTGTCGAACGGCGAGGAATTCGAGGATGCGCTCCTTGATCTTTTCCAGCCCGTAATGGTCTTCGTTGAGGACCTTCTCGGCGACATCGATGTTGCGGATCTCTTTCGAGCGCTTCTTCCAAGGCACGGCCAGCAGCCAGTCAAGATAGTTGCGCGAGACGGTGGATTCGGCCGACATGGGCGGCATTGCTTCCAGCTTCTTCAGCTCCTGTAATGCCTTCTCGTGAACCTCGTGCGGCATCCCGGCAGTATCGATCTTCTTCTTCAGTTCATCGAACTCGCTCTTCTCGCCGCGGCCCAATTCCTTCTGGATGGCCTTAATCTTCTCGTTAAGGTAATACTCTTTCTGCGCCCGCTCCATCTGGCGCTTCACGCGCGACTGGATGGTGCGGTCCATGTTCAGCTTCTCGATCTCGACGTCGAGCACATCGGCAATGCGATTGAGCCGCTCGGCGGGATCGAAGATCTCCAGCAGTTCCTGTTTCTCCTCAATCGAAAGTTGGAGATTCGCCGCAATGGTGTCGGTCAGCTTTGCCGGATCGTCATTGCGAACCGCGGCAATCATCGTCTCGTAATTCAGAGACTGGCAGAGCTTCACGTACTGCTCAAAGAGGCCGGTGACGCGCTGCATGGCAGCTTCCACCTGCGGCGTCATCTCGGCTGCGTACTTTGCGGTCCGCACGGTGGCTTCGAAGTAGCCGTCGGTATCGACCACCTGCAGGATTTTGCCCCGCTCCAAACCTTCAACCAGTACTTTGATGTTGCCGTCGGGCAGCTTGAGACTCTGCACAATGTTGACGATGGTGCCGACCTGGTAGATTTCGTTGGCCTTGGGCTCGTCGATGCTGGCGTCGTGCTGGGTGGCAAGGAAAATTTTCTTATCGCTGGCGAGCGCTTCTTCCAAGGCGCGAACGCTGGACTCCCGGCCCACGACGAACGGCGTCATCATATGTGGAAAGATGACAACGTCGCGAATGGGCATCATGGGAAGCTTCTTGGTTTCGAATTTCTCGCGCTGACTCACTAGGAACCGCCTTTTGTGGTTACGAGCGCATCGGCGCTCTGGAAAGAAAAATGTCGTAGCCTCTGCTACTTAGCATGGCACAGGCCCGGTCTGGCGGCCTCTCTTACAGGCAAGAATATCATGCGCCTAGGGCGAATTTCGCCGCTTTGCTGCTCCCCTGGCGCGCAATGCTCTTCATCATCAATAACTTTGGGAATACCGGTCCAAATCGGGGTTTTATCGCTGCAAGTTACTGTGTCTTCATATTGATGCAAGGGCGGCGGTTCGGATGCGGCGGGCTTCTCGCCGGCCCCAATAAAACCCTTCACCACCGAGGACACGGATCACTACGCAGGACACGGAGAGCACGGAGGATTTTTGAATTTGCCCCTTCTGCCTCTGTGACCTCTGTGGCCTCCGTGGTAAAACGTGTGTGCCGGTGAAAGCGGACCCGGCATTCGTAAAGATCAGAGTTATGAAGACCG
>Ga0335083_10006649_pt1 | contig 14373 bp, 11 predicted proteins | sample Lox_Sample_42_FD_206716 | JGI IMG/M metagenome (GOLD analysis project Ga0335083, IMG submission 206716) | Soil microbial communities from Loxahatchee National Wildlife Refuge, Florida, United States - Lox_Sample_4.2 | ecosystem: Environmental > Terrestrial > Soil > Wetlands | place: USA...
ATTCGGCCGGGCAAACGGATGTCCCGACGTTTGTGGCCACGATCTGGCAGCGCCAGGTGGCCTGGTTGATCATCGGGGCCGTCGCCGCGGGCTTGATGTTCCGGGTGTCGCCCCGATTGCTCGAATGGGCCACGCCATATGTCTATGTCGGGGCCGTCTTCGTTCTGATGCTCACACTAGTGATCGGCACGGGCGCGGGCACCGCGGCCGGCAGCAAGTCCTGGATCGCGATCGGCGGAGTCCGGCTCGGACAACCGGCCGAGCTTGCCAAGCTGGCCGTTATCCTGATGCTCGCGAGGTGGCTCGCCGACCGCCGACAACCCCCGACTACACTCCGGGATCTCCTCTATCCCGGGTTGATCACCGGCCTCCCGTTCTTTCTGCTGATCCTGCAGCCCGACCTGGGCAGCGCCATCGTGTTCATCGCGATCCTCTTCGTGATGCTGTTCTGGGCTGGGACGCGCCCGGCCCTGCTGCTGCTGTTCGCGTCGCCGGTCATCGGGCTCGTCCTGGCCGTCTCGACCGTCGCCTGGGGTGCCTGGATCGTCCTCCTGCTCGGGTTCATCATCTGGCTGCGCCCGTACGTGTGGGAGGGGCTGACGGTGATGCTCGCCAACATCGTGATGGGGACGATCGCCCTGCCGTTCTGGAAGCATCTCGCGCCCTATCAGCAGAACCGCTTGCTGGCCTTTCTCAACCCGGAGGTGGATCCGCGGTCCACCGGGTGGCACGTGATTCAGTCCAAGGTCGCGATCGGCTCGGGGGGGTTGTTCGGGAAGGGGTATACGCTGGGGACGCAGAAGCGTCTGGCGTTCTTGCCGGCCCAGCATACCGATTTCATCTTCTCGGTGGTGGGGGAGGAGCTTGGGTTCGTCGGTGTGCTGGCCGCACTCGTGCTGTTCCTGCTGCTGCTCCTGACCCTGCTCCGGATCACGCGCCGAGCGACCGATGCGTTCTCGAGTTTCACCGTGGTTGGAATCGCCGGCTTGCTGTTCGCCCACATCATGGAGAACGTGGGGATGACGGTGAATCTCCTCCCTATCACCGGGATCCCCCTGCCGTTCTTCTCCTATGGCGGATCGTTCCTGCTCGCCTGCTCGCTCGCGATCGGCATCGCGCTGCGGGTCGCATGGGAATCCCGGCAGTCTGGATATCGGGAATTGTGACAACGACTTACCGCGCGTGGGCTGGCGCGCTTACCACCCCCCCGGCAAATTGGGGCCGGCCCGACCGATTCCTGGCACCTGCCACCTGACACCCGGCACCTGAATGGCCTGGTTCAAGAAGGAAAGAAAACCCCGCACCACCGAGCGCGTCCGGCTGGAGATCCCGGCGGACGCCTGGGAGAAGTGCGACCAATGCGGCCATATCGATATCAAGGAACGGTTCGTCCGGGCGTTAAACGTCTGCCCCAATTGCGGCCACCATCGCCGCATCAGCGCCCAGGAGTACATCGACCTGCTGGTGGATGAGGGGTCGTGGCATGAGCTCGATACCGGGCTCAAATCCGGGGACCCGCTCAAGTTCGAGAGCTATCCCGACCGCATGGCGGCCGCGGTAAAGAAGGCCGGCCCCCTGGAAGCGATCCGGACCGGCTTCGGGCGGTTGCACGGGCTCCCGGTGAACCTCGGTGTGATGGACTTCGCCTTCATGGGCGGGTCCATGGGCTCCGTGGTGGGGGAGAAGGTGGCTCGACTGACGCGCCGCTCGATCGACCGCCATGCCCCCCTGATCATCGTGTCGGCCTCCGGGGGCGCCCGGATGCAGGAAGGTGTCCTGTCGCTGATGCAGATGGCCAAGACCTCCGTCGTCCTGGCGGAGCTCGCGTCGGCGGGCGTCCCGTTCGTTTCGATTCTCACGAACCCCACGACCGGGGGCGTCTCGGCCTCCTACGCCATGCAGGGGGACATCATCATGGCGGAGCCGGGGGCGGTAGTGGGGTTCGCCGGGCCACGGGTCATCAAGCAGACCATCGGCCAAGACCTGCCGGAGGGATTCCAGACGTCGGAGTTTCTGCTCGATCACGGCATGGTGGATGCCGTCGTGCCACGCAGCGAGCTGCGGGACACGACGGCGCAGGTGCTACGCCACATGGCCGGCCGCCGGCCGGCGGAGACCGCCGACTGAACCAGTTGTCGTTCCAGGACACCTGCCAGTATCTGTTTGCGCGACAAGCTGGACGCATCAAATGGAGTCTGGGCCCCACCCTCGCCTTGCTCGAGGCGCTGGGCCACCCGGAACGACAATTCCCCAGCATTCACGTCGGCGGTACCAACGGAAAAGGGTCTACCTGCGCCTTCCTGTCGGCCGCGCTGCAGGCGCGGGGGTTCCGGGTCGGCGTCTACACCTCGCCGCACCTGGTCAGCGTGCGCGAGCGGGTGACCGTCGACGACGTCCCGCTCAGCGAAGCGGCATTGGTGGAATGGGTGCGGTTCCTGCGTCCCCATATCGAGCGGCACGACGCGAGCTTCTTCGAAGCGATGACGGCGATCGGGTTCGCCGACCTGGCCGCACGCGCGGTGGACGTGGGCGTGGTGGAAGTCGGTCTGGGTGGCCGGCTGGATGCGACCAACGTCATTACGCCGCTCGTGTCGGTCGTCACGAAGATCGCGCTGGAGCACACGGACTACCTGGGGCCGGACCTGGCATCGATCGCCCGGGAAAAGGCCGGGATCGCCAAGCCGGGCGTGCCGTTCGTGACCGGTGAGCAGGCGCCCGACGTTCGGGCGGTGCTGGTGGACGAGGCGGAACGGCTGGGGGCGAAGCCCATCGTCCGCGTGGACACCAGTCGCCCGCCGCCATCGGGGTTCCGTCTGGGGCTGCGGGGTGCGCATCAGTGGGCCAATGCATGGGTCGCGCTTGGTGCCCTGAATGCCCTCCCGGCGCCGTACCGGTACGATGGACCGGGACTGCCGCCGGCGTTTGCAGCGGCCCGCGTGCCGGGCCGATTCGAGGTGCGGGGGCGCTGGATCTTCGACGTCGCGCACAACCCCGACGGGATGGCGGTGCTGGTGCAGGCGCTGCAGGCCCACCACGCGCGCCGGCCGCTCCACGCCCTCGTGGGCATCCGGAACGACAAGGACTGGCGTCCGATGCTCACCCAGATTCTCCCGGAGGTGGACCGGGTGGTGCTTACCGTTGCGCCGACGGTTCCCGCGCATCAGCGGTGGGGGCTGGTCGACCTTGCCGGCTGGACCGACGATCGCGTGATCGGACAGCCGGTGGTGTTCGAGCCGGATTTCGCGCGCGCTCTGGAGTTGGTACAGGAAGGTGCGGAGACGATGCTCGTGACCGGCTCATTCCACACCGTTGGTGACGCGCTCGCCGCCTTGCCGGGGTTCGCGCCGGTCGGCTAAATTGTTGTGATGCAAGGGAAAGCGCTTCCCGGCTTCCGTGATTTCTACCCCGACGAACTCGCCCTCCGCAACCACATCTTCGCCACCTGGCGAAGCGTCGCGGCCCGGTACGGGTTCGAGGAATATGACGGTCCGCCGCTCGAGCCCCTGGAGCTGTACACCCAGAAGAGCGGGGAGGAGATCATCGGGCAGCTGTACCATTTTCAGGACAAGGGCGACCGGGAGGTAGCCCTGCGGCCGGAGATGACACCCACCCTCGCCCGCATGGTGGGGGCCCGGGCGCAGGCGCTGAAGAAGCCGATCCGCTGGTTCTCGATTCCGCAGCTGTTCCGGTACGAGCGGCAGCAGCGCGGGCGGCTGCGGGAGCACTTCCAGCTCAACATGGATCTGATCGGCGAAGCGGGCCCCCTCGCCGACGCCGAGCTGATCGCCGCGGCGATCGACAACATGCGGGCGTTCGGGCTGGGACCTGACGACGTCAAGGCCAGAATCTCCGACCGGCGGGTGCTGCGGACGTTGCTGCTCGGCCACGGCGTCGCCGAGGCCCACCTTCCGGCTGCCTTCGCCGCGGTCGACCGGAGTGAGCGCGAGCCGCACGGGGGGTTGGCCGATCAGCTGGCCGCCGCCGGGTGGACCAAACGAAGCGCCGAGGCGTTGTTCGAGATCGCCGGGCTCCGGGGGCTGTACGCCGTGATGCAAGCGCTGGAGCGCGTGCCAGGCGGACCGGAAGTCGGGGAGCCCCTGCAACAGGCTCACGGGGCACTCGAGGCGATGGGACTCGCCGAGTTCGTGGTCGTGGACCTGTCGATCGTCCGGGGGCTCGCCTACTACACCGGGATCGTGTTCGAGCTGTTCGACGCCGCGCGGTCGCTCCGGGCGATTTGCGGCGGTGGGCGCTACGACGGCCTGCTGAAGGCCCTCGGGGGGATCGATCTCCCCGCACTGGGCTTCGGCATGGGTGATGTGGTGCTGAGTGAGCTCCTGCGGGAGCGCCATCTGGCGTCACCCCCGGCCCGTCGCATCGAGGCGTTCCTGGTCGCCGTGAGCGGCGAGGATCTCGCCCCCACGCTGCAGCTGGCGCATCGGCTCCGGGACGGCGGGGTAGCGGTGGAGTTCGGGCTGCGGCATCAGGCGGTGCGGAAGCAGCTCGAGCTGGCGGCGGCGCGCGGGGCCCCGCGGGCGGTGATCATCGGCCCGGATGAGCGGAAAGCGGGTGAGGTGCTGGTGCGCGACCTCGGTGCCGGTTCGGAGACCCGGGTGGCGCTGGCGCAGCTCGAAGGAGTGCTCCGGCATGGATAAGGTCAACGTGGCCGAGCGGCTGGCGCGCATTCGCGATCACTGGAACCCCAGGATCGCAGGGGAGCTGAACGGCCAGCAGGTGAAACTCGTGAAGTTGCTTGGGTCCTTCGACTGGCATCATCACGAGGCTGAGGACGAGTTGTTTTACATCGTCCGGGGCCGTCTGCGGATGGAGTTCCGCGACCGGGCGGTGTGGGTCGAAGCGGGGGAGTTTCTGATCGTTCCCCGCGGCGTCGAGCACCGGCCTGTGGCGGACGAAGAAGTGGAAGTCATGCTATTCGAGCCGGCGACCACGCTGAATACGGGCAACCTGCGTAACGAGCGGACGCGGGAGCGGCTCGAGCGGATTTAGTCTCTCACTCCAACGGTCATGGCACAGGCACAGAAGATCCGGCCACGCGCGCAGGACTTCAGCGAGTGGTACAACGACGTCATCATGCAGGCCCAGCTGGCGGATTACTCGCCCGTCCGGGGGTGCATGGTCATCCGGCCGTTCGGGTACCGGATCTGGGAGCTGATGCAGGCCGCCCTGGACGGCATGTTCAAGGCGAGCGGGCACCAGAACGCCTACTTCCCCTTGTTTATCCCGGTGAGCTTCTTCTCGAAGGAAGCGGCGCACGTGGAAGGGTTCGCCAAGGAGGTGGCGGTCGTCACCCACACTCGGCTGCGGGCGACGGGGAAGGCCGGGGCGGGAGCGATCGCCGTGGATCCGAGCTCGGCGCTCGAGGAGCCGCTGGTCGTCCGTCCCACCTCCGAGACGATCATCTACACGATGTTCGCCAAGTGGATTCAGAGCTACCGGGATCTCCCGTTGCTCCTCAATCAATGGGCGAACGTCGTGCGGTGGGAGATGCGCACGCGGCTCTTCCTGCGCACCACGGAGTTCCTGTGGCAGGAGGGGCATACCGCCCACGCCGACGATGCCGGCGCCGAGGAAGAGGCGCGCCGCATTCTCGGGATCTATCGCCGCTTTGCCGAGGAATGGATGGCGATGCCGGTCATCACCGGCGTGAAGACGGAGAGCGAGAAGTTCGCCGGGGCGCTGCGGACGTACGCAATCGAAGCGCTGATGCAGGACAAGAAGGCATTGCAGGCGGGGACGTCGCACCACCTGGGCCAGAACTTCGCCCGGGCGTTCGACGTGCAGTACCAGACGGCGACCGGTGAGCAGGCGTTCGTCTGGAACACCTCGTGGGGAGTAACGACCCGGTTGATCGGCGGGTTGATCATGACCCACTCCGATGACAATGGACTGATCTGTCCGCCCCAGCTGGCCCCGGTGCAGGTCGTGATCGTGCCGATCTGGAAATCGGATGAGGAGCGGGCGCAGGTGCTGGCGGTGGGGACCAAGGTTCAGGAGGAGCTGCAGGGGCGTGGCGTGCGCGTCGAGCTCGATGCACGGGACACCATGAAGCCCGGCGCCAAGTACTACGAATGGGAGGCGCGCGGCGTGCCGGTGCGGCTCGAGATCGGCCCGCGGGACGTGGCGGCGGGGCAGGTGATGGTGGCTCGCCGGACGGGAGGGAAGGCGCCGGCCAAGCTCGATGGGGTGGCCGCTCTGGTCAGCGGTGCATTGGAGGAGATCCAGGGGCTGCTGCTGCGCGCGGCCCGGGAGCGCCGCGAGGCCAACTCCCTGCGCGGCGCCGGCAAGGAGCAGTTCCTCGAGTTCCTCAAGGGAGCCGGCGGCTTCGCCTACGGCGGATTCTGCGGAGACGAGGCGTGCGAAGCGGCCATCAAACGGGAGTCCGCGGCGACGGTGCGCGTGCTCCCCGATCCGGAATTCCGAACTCCCGAGGCGCCCAAGACATGCATCTGGTGCGGGAAGCCCAGCGTGGCCGAGGCCGTGTGGGCGCAGGCGTACTAGGGTTCGACCCCGCGCTGTTGCAGGCCGTCGCGGACCGGGTCGGGACGCCGGCATACGTCTACGGGGCCAACTTGATCCGGGCGCAGTTCCACGCATTGGACGATGCCCTGCAGGGGATCCCCCATCGCATCTGCTACTCGGTCAAGGCGAATGGGAATCTCGCGGTGCTCGGGGCGTTGCGGGCGGTCGGCGCCGGCGCCGACATCGTGTCCGTCGGGGAGCTGCGCCGCGCGCTGCGGGCCGGCTTCGACCCCGACACCATCGTCTTCTCGGGGGTCGGCAAGACGCGGGCGGAGCTCGAGGAGGCCATCGCCGCGGGCGTCGGATTCCTGAACATCGAGTCCGTGGCGGAGCTGTCCGCCGTGATCGCCGCCGCGCAGAGCAGCCGCAATCGCCCGGCCCGCGTCGGCATCCGGGTGAATCCCGATGTCGCGACCGACACGCATCCTTACACCAAAACGGGCGACAAGTCGGCCAAGTTCGGCGTCCCGTTCGACGAGGTGGTCAACGTCGCTCGCCGGCTCGCCGCCGAATCGAGCGTCATGCTGCGGGGGCTGGCCATGCATCTGGGCTCCCAACTCCACGATGTGGAGCCGTACCGTCGGGGGACGGTCAAGCTGCTCGAGCTGGTGGCGGCGATCCGGGCCTCGGGGATTCCGACGATCGAAGCGCTGGACGTAGGCGGTGGGCTGGGCGTGCGCTATCACAACGAGACCGCCCCGTCGCCGCGGGACTTCGCCCAGGTGGTGGTCCCGCCGGTGAAAGCGGCCGGGCTCCGGCTCCTGTGTGAGCCGGGGCGGTTTCTGGTGGCCAACGCCGGGGTCCTGCTGATGCGGGTGCTGTACCGGAAGCATGCCGGTGGCAAAGAGTATGTCATCGTGGATGCCGGGATGTCGGACTTTGTCCGCCCCAGTCATTACAACGCCTACCATGAGATCGTGCCCCTGAAAGAGCAGTCGGGCCGCCCCGAGCGGACGGTCAACGTGGTCGGCCCGATCTGCGAATCGGGGGACTTTCTGGCCTTGGACCGCCGCCTGCCGCTCCCCGAACCGGGCGAGGTGCTGGCGCTCCTCGGGACCGGGGCCTACGGGTTCGTGATGAGCTCGACCTACAACCAGCGTCCCCGGCCACCGGAGGTGATGGTGGACGGCGATCAGTATTTCGTGTCGCGTCCGCGTGAGACCTTCGACGACCTCGTGCGCGGCGAAATCGCGGAACCCACGGCGTGGACCCGGGCGTGAACAAGATCCTGATTCTGGACTACGGCTCCCAGTTCACCCAGCTCATCGCTCGGCGGGTGCGGGAGGCACACGTGTACTGCGAGATCCATCCCGCCCGCCGCGGCACCGACCTCGGGTTCGTCAAAGAATTCGCCCCGAAGGGGATCATCTTTTCGGGGGGACCGAATTCGGTCTTCGATCCGGGGGCCCCTACCGCCGCCCCCGGGATCCTGGAGCTCGGAGTGCCGATCCTCGGAATCTGTTATGGCATGCAGCTGGTCGCGCACCTGGCCGGGGGGAAGGTGGTCCCCGGAACGGAGCGCGAGTACGGGCGGGCCGAGGTGACGTTGAAGGAGAACGGCGGTCTGTTCGCCGGGTTCGAACCCCACGCGTGCATTACGGTATGGGCGAGCCATGGCGACCGTCCGGAAGCGCCGCCGCCCGGATTCCGGACCCTGGCGACCAGCGTGAATGCCCCTGTGGCCGCGATGGCTCACGAGACAAAGCCGATCTTCGGGGTGCTGTTCCACCCGGAGGTGGCCCACACGCCGCGGGGCGGGGAAATCCTCAACAACTTCCTGTTCGGAGTGTGTCATTGCGAGCCCGACTGGACCCCGGGGCACTACATCGAGCAGGAAGTCGAGAAGATCCGGAAGCTCGTGGGAACCAAGCGCCGGGCCATCTGCGGGCTTTCCGGGGGTGTCGACTCCGCTGTGGCGGCGGTGCTCGTGCACCGCGCCATCGGCGACCGGCTCACCTGCATCTTTGTGGACCATGGACTGCTGCGGCACAACGAGCGGGAGCAGGTCGAAGTCACGTTTCGCCGGCACCTGGGGATCGACCTGAGGGTCGTGGACGCCAGCGCCCGCTTTCTCGAGCAGCTCGATGGGATCGAGGACCCGGAAGAGAAGCGGCGCCGCATCGGGCACGCCTTCATCGACGTGTTCGAGGACGCCGCGCGGCACGTCCCCGGCGAGGTGGAGTTCCTGGTGCAGGGGACGCTGTACCCCGACGTGATCGAATCGTCCTCACCCGCCGGGGGCCCGTCGGTCACGATCAAGACGCATCACAACGTCGGCGGCTTGCGGCCCAATCTTCCGTGGACCCTGATCGAGCCGCTGCGGGAGTTGTTCAAGGACGAAGTCCGCCAGGTGGGCCGCGAGTTGGGCCTGCCCGAGGAAATCGTGGGCAGGCACCCGTTCCCGGGCCCCGGCCTCGCGATTCGGGTCTTGGGGCCGGTGACGGCGGAGCGTCTCGAGCTGTTGCGCCGGGTGGACACGATCTACATCGAGGAGATCCGGGAAGCCGGGCTGTACGACCAGATCTGGCAGGCCTTCGCCGTGTTGCTCCCGATCAAGTCGGTTGGCGTGATGGGCGACTACCGCACCTACGACCACGTCGTGGCGTTGCGCGCCGTGACGAGCCGGGACGGAATGACGGCGGACTGGTTCCCGTTTCCGGCCGAGACCCTCGGGAGCATCTCGAGTCGCATCATCAATGAAGTGCGAGGGGTCAACCGCGTCGTCTACGATGTCAGCTCGAAGCCGCCCGCCACGATCGAGTGGGAGTAATCCGAGCGGTTTCCGGGGGTTTTCGGATCCGCCCCGGACTTCGGCTCACCGCATCCTCGCATCCTCCAGTTTATCCTTACACAGGCACCGCGTTGAGTGGAGGCCCATAAGGAGACGAGCATATGCCGACCGACATCAAGCGTCCGTTTATCCACCCCGCCGGCGGAGGCACCTCGAACCGCGACTGGTGGCCGAACCAGCTGAAGCTCGACATCCTGCATCAGCATTCCGCCAAGTCCAATCCGATGGGCGAGGAGTTCGACTACGCGAAGGAGTTCAAGAGCCTCGACCTGGCGGCCGTGAAGCGCGACCTCCGGGAGCTGATGACGAGGTCGCAGGAGTGGTGGCCGGCGGACTTCGGACACTACGGGCCGTTGTTCATCCGCATGGCCTGGCACAGCGCCGGGACCTACCGCACAGGGGACGGCCGCGGCGGCGCCGGCAACGGCAGTCAACGCTTTGCGCCGTTGAACAGTTGGCCCGACAACGTCAATCTCGATAAGGCCCGCCGCCTGCTCTGGCCGATCAAGCAGAAGTACGGCCGGAAGATCTCCTGGGCGGATCTGATGATTCTCGCCGGCAACGTCGCGCTCGAATCAATGGGGTTCAAGACCTTCGGGTTCGCCGGCGGGCGCGTGGACATCTGGGAGCCGGAAAAGGACGTCTACTGGGGCTCCGAGGAGAAGTGGCTCGAGGACAAGCGCTACTCCGGGGACCGGGATCTCGAAAACCCGCTGGCGGCGGTGCAGATGGGCCTGATTTACGTCAACCCGGAGGGTCCGAACGGCAAGCCCGATCCTTTCGCGGCGGCGCGGGACATTCGCGAGACTTTCGCGCGCATGGCGATGAACGACGAAGAAACCGTGGCGCTCATCGCGGGCGGCCACAGCTTCGGCAAGACGCACGGCGCCGGCGATCCCAAGCTCGTGGGGCCGGAGCCGGAAGCGGCGGGGCTCGAGGAGCAGGGCCTGGGCTGGAAGAGCCGCTTTGGGACCGGGAAAGGTGGCGACGCGATTACGAGCGGCCTGGAAGTCACCTGGACGACCACGCCCACAAAGTGGAGCAACAACTTCTTCCAGAACCTGTTCGGCCACGAGTGGGAGCTGACGAAGAGCCCGGCCGGGGCGCATCAGTGGAGACCCAAGGGAACGGCCGGCGCCGGAACCATACCCGACGCGCATGACGCGTCCAAGCGGCACGCGCCGTCGATGCTGACCACGGACCTGTCGCTGCGGGTCGACCCGGCCTACGAAAAGATCTCGCGGCGCTTCCTCGAGCATCCGGACCAGTTCGCCGACGCCTTCGCCCGGGCGTGGTTCAAGCTGACGCACCGCGACATGGGGCCCCGCGCGCGCTACCTCGGCCCGGAAGTGCCGGCCCAGGAGCTCATCTGGCAGGACCCGATCCCGGCGGTCAATCACAAACTGATCGAGGCGCCGGACATCGCCGCGCTGAAGGGCAAGATCCTGGCCTCCGGGCTGCCGGTGTCGCAGCTCGTGGCGACGGCCTGGGCGTCGGCCTCCACGTTCCGTGGCTCCGACAAGCGGGGCGGCGCGAACGGCGCCCGGATCCGCCTGTCTCCGCAGAAGGATTGGGAGGTCAATCAGCCGGCGCAGCTCGCGAAGGTGTTGAAGACCCTGGAAGGCATCCAGCGCGGGTTCAACGGCGCGCAGGCCGGCGGCAAACAGGTCTCGCTCGCCGACCTGATCGTCCTGGCCGGCTGCGCGGGCGTCGAACAGGCGGCGAAAACGGCCGGACACCCGGTGACGGTGCCCTTCACGCCGGGTCGCATGGACGCCTCAGCGGAACAGACCGATGTGGCCTCCATCGCGGTGCTCGAGCCCATGGCCGACGGCTTCCGCAACTACCTGAAGGCCAGGTTCTCCGTCTCGGCCGAGGAGCTGCTGGTCGATCGGGCACAATTGCTGACGCTGACGGCGCCCGAGATGACGGTGCTCATCGGCGGCCTGCGGGTGCTCAACACGAACGTCGGCCAGACTCCGCACGGCGTCTTCACCAAGCGCCCGGAAGCGCTGACCAACGATTTCTTCGTGAACCTGCTCGATATGGGAACGGAGTGGAAGCCGGTCTCGAAGGACGCCGACCTGTTCGAGGGTCGCGAGCGCGGGACGGGGAAGGTCAAGTGGACCGCGACGCGGGTCGACCTCATCTTCGGATCCAACTCTCAGCTCCGCGCGCTGGCCGAGGTCTACGGCTGCGCGGACTCGGAGGAGAAGTTCGTCCATGACTTTGTCGCGGCCTGGAACAAGGTCATGAACCTCGATCGCTTCGACCTGGCGTGAGCAACGGGGGATCTGGGGCGGGGTCGCCTCAGATCCCTTTCTCCTCCAGCAGCTGCAGGAACTCGGCCCCGGTCTTCAGCCGGGCGAGGCGCTCCGGCACATCCGGCTCCTTGGCGAACTGCGCGATCTTGCCCAGCACGGGCAGGTATTGATTGGAGACCTCCAAGGGTGGGGCGACGATCAGGAAGAGATAATTGACGGGCTTGTCGTCGATGGCCTTGAAGTCGATCCCTTCGAGTTTGCGGCCGAACGCCACGCGCAGGCGATTCACGACGAGGGAGCGGCAGTGGGGAATCGCGATATTCTGACCGATCCCCGTCGAGCCGAGCGTTTCGCGCCGCTTCAGCATCTTGAACAGCATCGCGTCGGACTTCTCGTCGAGCCGGAGCAGCCCGACCATTTCTTTCAGGACCAGGTCCTTGGTCGTGGCCTGGAGCTCCAGATTGATGGCATCTTCAGAGAAGAACTCACGCAGGTGCACGCTTGCTCCCAAGCAGTCGGTCCGGCCACAACGTAACCCGCGGTTGCTCCAGGGTCAACGCGCTATTACGTTGGTGCGCATGAGGTTCCCGTATCGCGTCGACCACGATATCGCGCTCTTCCTGGCTCCCATGGCGGGGGTCTCGGAGTCGCCGTTCCGGCAGATCTGCCGCCGCGCCGGGGCGGACGTCGTGGTATCCGAGTTCATCTCCTCGGTCGGCATCTCCCTCGGCCTGGAGCGCGTGCTGAAGGATGGGCGCTTTGAGGAATCGGAGCGCCCGATCGGAATTCAGCTGTACGGCGCGGACGCTCAGGTCATGGGTCGCGCGGCGGCCATGGTGACCGAGCTGTTCCAGCCGGACTACGTGGACATCAATTTCGGGTGTCCCGTGAAGAAGGTGGTACGCAACAACGGCGGGTCGGGGTGCCTGAAGGACATGTCCCTTGTGGGAGGGATCATCGGCGCGGTCCGGACGGCGACGCACCTCCCGGTGACCGTCAAGATCCGCAGCGGCTGGGACGAGACGCAGCGGGACCCCGTCACGATCGCGCTGCGGTGCCAGGACGCCGGCGCCCAGGCGCTCGCGTTGCACCCGCGCACGCGGACCCAGATGTACACGGGGCGTGCCGACTGGGACGAGATCGCCGCGGTCGTGGCGGCAACGGAGATCCCGGTGATCGGCAACGGCGACATCCAGACCCCCGCCGACGTGCTGGCGATGGTCCGCCACACGGGGTGTGCCGGGGTGATGATCGCGCGTGGGGCGTTCGGCAACCCCTGGATTTTCTCCCGGGCTCGCGATCTGCTGGACGGACGTCCGGCGCGCCCCGCACCGGGGCCACGAGAGCGCTTTGCCGTGGCGCTCGAGCACGCCCGCCTGGCGTTGCGGCTGCAAGGCGACACCCGCAAGACGGCCCTCGAGTTCCGCAAGCACCTCGGCTGGTATACCCGAGGGTTACCCGGTGCGGCGGAGCTGCGGCAGCGGCTGTTCGCGATCGAATGTCTGGCGGAGGCCGAATCCATCATCGCGCACTACCTGGCATTCCCCGAGCTCGAGGCCGCCGCGTGAACCTCGACGAGTTGGGGGGTCTGGTGGAGCGGCTCCCCTTCGCGTCGATCGATCACCTCCGGCCCGCCACGCAAGGGCACCCGGAGGTGATCTTCGCTCAGGGGAAGACGAGCGCGCAGGTGGTGGCGATCGCCGAACGCCTCACCGCGGCCAACGGCGGCTTCCTGGCGACCCGCACCGATGAGGCGCAGCGAGTCGCGCTGGCGGAGCGGTTCCCGCGGGTCGAGGTCAACGTGCTCGGGCGCACCGCCTACCTTCCGCCCGAGCCGGAGCCCGCCCCCACGGGGCGGGGCATCATCCTGGTCGTGACGGCGGGTACGAGCGACCTCCCGGTCGCCGAGGAGGCGGCCGTCACCTGCCGCGCCCTGCGCAACACCGTGGAACGGCTCACCGACGTCGGCGTCGCGGGGTTGCACCGGATCCTGACGCAGACCGGCACGCTGCGGGGCGCCGCCGTCATCATCGTCGTGGCGGGAATGGAGGGGGCGTTGCCGTCCGTCGTCGGCGGCCTGGTCTCGGTGCCGGTCATCGCCGTTCCCACGAGCGTCGGCTACGGAGCTTCTTTCGGCGGAGTGGCGGCTTTGTTGGGGATGCTGAACTCCTGTGCCGCGGGCGTGACCGTGGTGAACATCGACAATGGATTTGGGGCCGCCGCCGCGGCCAGTCGCATCAATCATTCATGAAGCCGCGCGGGCGGCTCGTCGAGTTCGCGCTCACCTTCGTCGGCTGCCTCACCTTACTGCTGGGATTCGTCCGCGGCGGGACCTGGGCGCTCGTGGCCGCCGGTGGCGCCGCCATGGCGGCGTTCGGGCTGACCCTCGGCGCGGCGGTGCGCGCCTGGCGTGCGGAGCGTGCTCCCACGCGTCCCCCCACCGATTTCGTCCATACCCTCGACTTGATGCGCCGGGCGCACGCGGGTCAGGGAGCGTGGGCCGTGGGTCTGCGGGAGGGGCCGGTGGAGGTGCCCGAAATCCCGGTCGCGCCTGCCGCGATCCGGGATCGGGGCGGGGCGCTCGTGCAGCTGGCCTCGGTCGACGGCCGGACCCATGTGGCGCGTGATCCCGAAGGGACCTACGTCGCCGTCGGCGACTTTCCCTACGGGGCGGGACTCGTGCTGGGACGGACGGACGCGAGCCCCGAGCTGGCCGAGTCGGTGGGCGACGACCTGCGTCGACTCGTGGCCGCCATGCGATTGGCGGAGCTCGAGACG
>Ga0335083_10006650_pt1 | contig 14373 bp, 17 predicted proteins | sample Lox_Sample_42_FD_206716 | JGI IMG/M metagenome (GOLD analysis project Ga0335083, IMG submission 206716) | Soil microbial communities from Loxahatchee National Wildlife Refuge, Florida, United States - Lox_Sample_4.2 | ecosystem: Environmental > Terrestrial > Soil > Wetlands | place: USA...
GATCCCGACATCGGTAGGCCCGCCATCGAGGATCATGTCCACACGGTCTCCCAGGCTGGCCCGTACGTGAGCCGCGCAGGTTGGCGACACCGCGCCAAACCGGTTCGCGCTCGGCGCGGCCACGGGTACGCCTGCGGCACGTAGCAGATCGAGCGCCAAAGGATGGGCTGGCACGCGGATGCCCACCGTGTCCAGTCCCGCCGTCACCCGCAAAGAGATGTTGGCGTGTTTCCTGAGAACCAGTGTCAGCGGCCCAGGCCAGAAGCGATGCGCCAGCAGATCGGCTTTCAAAGGCCACTCGGAGACGATCAGCCTCGCAAGATGAATCGAGGCCACATGCACGATCAGCGGACTCGTTGGCGGGCGTCCTTTGACTTCAAAGATCCGTTCCACCGCCTGCGCATCGAGCGCGTTGGCGCCAAGGCCGTATACCGTTTCGGTGGGGAACGCCACAAGCCCGCCCGAGCGCAGCAGGGCCGCCGCACGCGCTATTTCGGATTCGTCACTCGACGGGTTCGTCTTTTCCGTCACTCGCGATCCTGCCGGTCTTCCGCCAAACCAGATACGAATGAATCAGCGGATCGATGTCGCCGTCAAGGACGCGATCGACGTCGCCGATGGAAAGCCGCGAGCGGAGATCTTTCACCATCCGGTACGGCGCAAGTACATAGTTGCGGATCTGGCTCCCGAAATTGATGTCGAGCTTGGAGTCTTCGAGCTTGTCCTGCTCGGCCCGCTTCTTCGCCATCTCATGCTCGTAGAGCCGCGCCTTCAACTGTTTCATGGCGCTGGCGCGATTCTTGTGTTGCGAGCGCTCGTTCTGGCACTGCACCACGATGCCTGTCGGAATGTGCGTGAAGCGCACGGCCGACTCCGTCCTGTTCACATGCTGTCCACCCGCGCCGCTGGCCCGGAACACATCGACCTTCAAGTCCTCGGGTTTGATCTCGATCTTCACGTCATCATCGATCTGCGGATAAGCGAAGATCGAGGCAAACGACGTGTGCCGGCGTGCGTTGGCGTCAAACGGCGAAATGCGCACCAGTCTGTGGACGCCGATCTCCGACTGCAGCATCCCGTACGCATTCTCACCGTTAATCTCGATGGTGGCTGACTTGATCCCCGCACCCTCGCCCTCCTGGCGGTCGGTTAGCTCGCAGTCCAGGCCCTTTCGCTCACACCAGCGGGTGTACATGCGGAGCAGCATCTCGGCCCAGTCCTGGCTTTCCGTGCCGCCCGCACCAGGATGGATGTTGAGGATGGCACTGCGGTGATCGTTGGGCCCGGAGAGCAACATCTCTGTCTCCAGCTCGTCGATCGTCACCGAAAAAGCGCGCATTTCGCGGTCGATATCGGCCAGCACATCCTCGCCCTCGCGGGCCAGCTCGAAGAGCGTGTCCAGATCGGAGGTCAGCGAGGCCACCTCCGCTTCACGCGCGATCCCTTCCTCGAGCCGCTTCCGCTTCTGCATGACTTCCTGGCTTTTTTCGGGCTGGTTCCAGAAATCCGGATCGGAAATGAGTGTCTCAGTGCTGGCTAGTTCCGCTCTTTTGCCGGAGGCGTCAAAGATAGCTCCGCACAGCTTCGGCCTGCTGGCGGAGCGCAACGTACTCTCTTTCCAGTTCTTCCAGAATCATTGAGTCTTCATTTTAGCAGCAGGCAAAAAACACGAATCGCGCAGAACCGGTCACCCGGTCTGCGCGATCCAAAAACGCGAGTTGCGGGAAGTTACTTGGTCTCTTCGGCCTTGGTCTTCTTCGCGTGGGTCTTCTTCGCGTGAGTCTTCTTTTCGGCCTTGGTCGGAGCTGCATCGTCAGCGAAAGCAACGCAACCGAGGGCGAGGGAAAGGCCGAGCATGAGGCCCATGATCTTCTTCATGTTTCTGTGTCTCCTTGTGTTCTCTCAGCGAGCTCACCGCTCGCCTTCAACGACATAATCTCAGTACGACATGAACCCCATCTTAAGGCACGATTAAATACCCTTAATGCCCCCGCCGCCAGCTTCCGGGCCTCCTGAGTCCCAAATAAGGCTAAGCTTTTCAGAAACATCCAGACCAGTGAGTTCCCGGTGGATTCCTAAGGTACTTCTTGTAGTTCCGCCGCTTTCCCCAGTTTTCTAAGCAGACGTGCCGTCAGAACCTGCTCTCGCGAAGTCAGTCCCGCAGTAGCAGCTTCAATGTCTGCGCTGTGCCGGAGAAAGGCGTCTTCAATCAGGCGCTGCCCCGCCGGTGTAAGGTGGACCACACGGGTACGGCGGTCCTCGAACGAGACTTCTCTACGGACCAGACCGCGGCCTTCCAGCCGGTCCACGGCGGAAGTGGCCGAGCCGCTGGTCAGCGACACCCGCGCGCCAATGGTGTTTACGGGCAGCGACCCTTTGTGGAGCAGCATCTCCAGGATCGCGAAGTCGGAAAAACATAAACCCAGATCGCGGATGCTGGCGTTCGCTCGCCGCTCGATGGCCCGGTGTGCCTTCATCAGGACCAGCCAGAGATGCACGCCGGGCCGGTCTGTCTCAGTCTCTTCTCTCACGTTGATCAAGATTCTTGATGTCAAGAGAAAGATTCAGAAACTGATCGCCAGGCTGGTACTCGCTTTCCAACACCCCCTTGCGGCCTTCATCGCCCCGTAATATGCTCGTCATGCAGTCGACATTACTAAAGCGCCAGAATCGTGGTGCATATGCGCAGCATGAAGAGCGAGGAACCTCGTGTGTTCCGGGATGCGCTGGAATCGGTACTCCCCCCCAATACCAACCTGCCCGCGCGGCCGGTGCTCGAAAAGGTGCTGGGACTGGCCAGGCTGGACGTCTTTTACAGCCAAGTCCAGGGTGAAAACGCAGCCGAGCCGTTCCCGGAGCGGACGCTGCGGCTTTTGGGTGTGACCATCGACGTTTCCGCCGAGGACCTGGCGCGTATACCGGCAAAAGGGCCCGTAGTGGTGGTGGCGAATCATCCGTTTGGGATGGTGGAGGGCCTGGTGATCGCGGCGGCGATGGAGCGCGTTCGGCCGGACGTGCGGATCATGGCCAATCATCTGCTTGCGGCGATGCCTGAGGCGCGCGAGCGGATGATCATGGTGGATCCGTTCGATCGACCCGGTTCGGCGCGGCGAAACCTGGCCAGCATGCGCGCGGCAATGGAGTGGTTGCGTGGCGGTGGCATGCTGGTTCTCTTCCCCGCCGGCGAGGTGTCGCATTTCGATTTTTCAAGGCGCGGCATCACCGACCCGGAATGGAACGATGCGGCCGTACGGCTGGCGGGGCGCGTCAATGCTCCAATCGTGCCGGTCCGCTTTACGGGCAATAATAGTGCGCTTTTCCACATGCTGGGGTTTGTGCATCCGACATTGCGCACCGCCATGCTGCCGCACGAGCTTTGGAACAAGCGCGGGCGGCCTGTTTCGATGCGTATCGGCCAGCCGGTGGATCCGGAGATTCTTGCCCGCTTCGAGAACGAGCACGCCGCGACGGCATTTGTGCGACGGCGGGTCTACTCGCTGGCGAGCCGGCGGCCTGTGCGCCGCTGGGGATTCCGGAAGCCGGTACCGCCCCAGTCACCGGTGATCGATCCGATTCCCGCACAGGCGCTCGACCAGGAAATCCTCCGTCTGGGCGCGGACGCGACCCTGGTGAAAGCTGGCGAGATGCGCGTCCTGCTCGCGCCCGCGGCGTCCATCCCCCTCACACTGCGCGAAATCGGCCGGCTGCGCGAGGTTACTTTCCGGCAGGCCGGTGAGGGCACCGGCAGACCCCTCGATCTTGATCGCTTCGATTCGCACTATCAGCACCTCATCCTGTGGAACGACAAGGAACAGGAGGTGGCCGGCGCCTATCGCCTGGCGCCCTCTCTCGAAGTGCTGCCGCGACACGGCGTGCGTGGCTTCTACACGAGCACCCTGTTCGCATGGAAGCGAAAGTTCCTTGACCGGCTTGGGCCATCGGTGGAACTCGGGCGCTCCTTCGTGCGCCTGGAATATCAGAAGAGCTTCTCCGCGCTGCTGCTGCTTTGGAAAGGTATCGGACAGTACCTGGTGAAGTATCCCCAGTATCGCGTGCTCTTCGGCCCAGTCAGCATCAGCAACGACTATCAGCCCGAAAGCCGGCAGCTCATGGTGCGGTTTCTGAACGCGTACTGCCGCGACGAGCATCTGGCCCGTCTGGTGCGCGCGCGGAATCCGTTCAGGTTGAAGGCGCGTCGAGACGTGGACGACATTATCGAAGGCACCGCGCAGTGGGACATCGACGCGCTGTCCACGGTGATTGCCGATTTCGAGACCGACCAGAAAGGCGTCCCGGTGCTCTTGCGGCAATACCTCAAGCTGGGCGGCCGGCTGGTGGCCTTTAACGTGGACTCAATCTTCGCCGACACCCTGGACGGCCTGATCGTCGTAGACATCGCCCACACCGACCGGCGCGCGCTGGGCCGCTATATGGGCGTGCAGGCGGCGAAGCAGTACCTGGAGCATCACGGCGTGAAGGACGAAGACGCGTAACGCTGGCAGGTCGGTCTTCCACGTCCGGACTCAGTTCGTTATGCGGGTTCTTCTGTCCGGGTGCCACGACCCGTTGTGGCATCCCGGGACGGCTCAAAGCGGGGCCTTGAAATAGCGGGCTCGATGTGACGTAATTGGTCTGGCGTGCCGGAAACGGGACCGTTCCGATCCGGCCCCCCATCGTCCCCGCCCCCGAGCGAATGGCCTCAAACCCCGAGGAGAATGAAGATGAGCAATCTCCTTTCAATTCCCGCTCGAGCCATTCTTGCGTGTTGCCTTGTGCCGTTCATGCCGGTCATAATTCGCGGGCAGCAGCCTGGAACTGGCCCTTCCCCGAATGTCCGTGAGACGCGAATCAGCGGAGTTCTGCTTACCTCCGCCGACCGGCCACAAGCCGGCAAGCGCGTTGTCCTGGTAAAAGTGCGAATTTTGGACCTGGAAGGAAAGGAACTTCCCGAGCTTCCTTCGCGCGGGACCGTGATCCTCGACTCTGACACCCGTGCGCCAGTCGCAACCGCACGCACCGATACTGCAGGACGGTTCGAGTTCACCACCGTGAAACCGGGACCGTACGCGGTTGGGGTCACCGCGAGATCGGATGGCGCCTATGCCGCAGGTCAGGTCACCCTTCTCCGGAACCCGCGAGATGCTTTCGACACGCTTGTGTTCAGAGTATCGCCCGGCAAGGATTTGGAACTGGGAAACGTGATCCCCAAAGAGAAGTAGGACTACACCAGAACGGTGAATGCCGATTCGGTCCGCTGCACCGGCCGGTACAGCGTGTCGCGTTCGACGGGTTCGCGGCCCGCCTCGCGAATCAGTCGCAACAATTCGCTCCGCCGCAGCGCCTGCGATGTCGTCGCTCCGGCGTCGTGGTAGATCTTCTCTTCCACCACCGTGCCATCGAGGTCGTCGGCTCCGAAACGCAGCGCGATCTGCGCAATCGCCGGGGTCATCATCACCCAGTAGGCCTTGATGTGCTCGATGTTGTCGAGCAGCAGTCGAGCCACGGCGATGTTGCGAATATCGTCGAACCCCGATGTCTTCGGCAAGTGGTGCAACGGCGTGTTCTCTGGATGGAAGGCCAGAGGGATAAAGGTCTGGAACCCGCCCGTCTCATCCTGTAGCGCCCGCAGCTTCAACAGATGATCCACGCGATCCTCTTCGGTTTCGATGTGCCCGTAGAGCATCGTACAGTTGGAGCGCAGGCCGAGCCGGTGCGCTTCCCGCGCCACTTCCAGCCACTCGCCGCCGTCAATTTTGTGATCGCAGATGATCCGGCGTACGCGCTCGGAGAAGATCTCTGCGCCGCCGCCCGGCATGGAATCCATGCCCGCGTCCTTCAGCTTTTCCAGAGTCTGGCGAATCGTGATCTTCCCGCGCCGCGCCAGATACGCGATCTCCACCATGGTGAACGCCTTCAGATGGACGCCTGGAAAGCGTTGCTTCAGGCCGCGCAGCATCTCGCAATACCAGTCGAGCGTCAGCTCGGGATGCAGTCCGCCAACGATGTGAAACTCGGTGATCGCTTCTGACCAGCCCTCCCCTGCCCGGTGCCAGATCTCCTCCAGCGACCAGGTGTACGCCCGCGGATCTTTCGCTTTCTTGCCGAACGCGCAGAGTTTGCAGCTCGCCACGCAGACATCCGTGGGGTTGATGTGCCGATTGACGTTGAACCACGTGGTGTTGCCGTGCTTGCGTTCGCGCACGATGTTGGCCATGTGGCCAACGGCCAGAATGTCCGTGCTGCGGAACAGTGCGAGGCCGTCGTCGAAGTCGAGCCGCGCGCCTGCCTCGACCTTCGCGAGGATGGGTTGCAGCCGGGCGTCTTCGATGAGGACCTGCATAGTCAGAAATGGCGGCCCACGTACATGTCGGCCGCCCAAAACAGCAAGAATAGCACGCTGACGTATCCGTTCACCGTGAAGAATGCCGCGTTTACGCGCGAGAGGTCGGTGGCCTTCACCAGGCTGTGCTCATAAACCAGCAACGCCGTCACGGCGCCCACGCCGGCCAGGCTCAGCCAGCCGAGATGGAACTCATACACCAGCACCAGCAAGCAGACGATCATTGTGACGTGCAGCCCGCGGGCTATCCACAGTGCCCCGCCAATACCGAAGCGCTTCGGCAGGCTGAACAGACCGGCGCTAATGTCGAACTCGTAGTCCTGGCACGAGTAGATGATGTCGAAGCCCGCCGTCCAGAAAGTCACTGCCAGCGTCAGCAGGAGGATGCGCACGTCCAGTGAGCCAGTCACCGCGATCCACGCCGCTGCCGGCGCTATGCCCAGCGACAAACCCAGTACCAGATGTGAGAACGACGTGAACCGCTTCGTGTACGAATAGAAAAACACCACCGCCATCGCCACTGGAGCCAGCTTCATGCACAACGAGTTCAGTTCGCGCGCCGCAAACAGAAACACCAGCGTCGCGACGCCCGTAAACGCCCAGGCAAAGCTGGTGCTCAGCAACCCCGCCGGGATGTGGCGATTGCTGGTGCGCGGGTTGCGGGCGTCGATGCCCGCGTCCAGAATCCGGTTAAAAGTCATCGCCGCGGAGCGCGCGCCGACCATGGCTATCACGATCCACAGCAGTTTCCAGCCGAATGCGCGCAGGTCCGGGGGGGATTCGCGAAACGCCAGCAGCGCCCCCGTGAGCGCGAAAGGAAGTGCGAACACCGAGTGCTCGAAACGAATCATCTCCAGGGTGAGAATCAGGCGCCGCCACAAGCGCGCGATCCCGGCGTTCGGCATTGGATAACATTTTAGTTCATGCGCTCCATTGCCAAAATGGCGCCGGTGCTCGCCCTGCTCGCCGTTTTGGCTGCATGCCGCGATACCGACACCGTCAACCTCGACGACTACTACACCCGTGCCGTCACGCTGCCAGGCGGAATTGTGATCCATGCGGAGGTCGCTTCCACGCAGGCGCAGGTGGAAAAGGGTCTGATGTTCCGGAAGTCGCTCGCGCCAGACCACGGCATGCTGTTCCTGTTCTCAAAGGAGGAACCCCTCAAGTTCTGGATGTTTCAGACGCTGATTCCGCTCGACATCGTCTGGATGGATGCTGACAAACGCGTCGTGGAGATATCCGAGAACACGCCCCCGTGCAAAACCGAGCGCGACCAGTGTCCGGTCTACGGCGGCAGCGCGCCGGCCTTGTTTGTTCTGGAACTCGCCGGAGGATCGGTCGCGCATTACCACCTCAAGACCGGTGATACGATCCAGTTCTGAAACATGATCCGCCTTCACCGAGCTGCGTTCGTCATGATCGTTTGCATCGGCGCGGCTCTCGCCGGCCTGGCCGCCGGAGAGATCTGGCTCCGCCTCCGCACACCTGCACGCGTGACGATTCCCTTCTACAACCAGCTCACCCCCTACGTGATGTTTCACCCGCAGGAGAACGTCTCCTACGTGACTCCCACCACCTACGAGATGTCCCATCACAAGCGTGGCGTGGCGCATTACACGAATGAAGACGGCTTTCGCGTGCCTGCGCCCGCCTACAGGATCCCGCACGTACATCCGCCGGGTCAGCTCCGCGTCGTCGTGCTGGGCGGTTCGGCCGTGCAGATGGGAAGCACCTGGGACGACACGCTCCCCGGCTCTCTGCGCGCCGTGCTTCGCCAGGCAAACCCCGGTCGCGACATCGAAGTGATTAACGGCGGAATCGTATCGGCCGTCTCACGCCAGTCTATCGCCGAGCTCGTTTTCACAGTCGCGCCGTACCATCCCGACATCGTCATCCTCTACGACGGTTACAACGACCTCTTCCTGCCCATCGCCTATGAATCGCGCCCCAACTATCCATATAACTTCCAGACCATGGAAGACGCATGGAACGCGTGGCGTGCCGATCGTCAGGAACCGCTATGGCGAGTTGTCCTTTCACGAAGTTACGTTTTCCAGCTCTTCAGCAGGTCATCTGCTCCCCACAACTCCGCCGCGCAGGCCGCCGAAGGCTTCTATATGGGTGCGAACGCGCTGCGCCCGCAACAGGTAATTGATAACCCCGAACTGGTGAAGCAGCACATCACGGCCTACCTGGACAACTGGCGCACATTCATCGCGCTCGCCGCCACCTATCACTACCGGCCGGTATGCATTCTCCAGCCGACGGCCGGCCTCGACCGCGCCTGGGCTGCTGCCTACATCGCTCGCGGATTCGACATGCGCAAAGAGGACGCCGGCCGGTGGGTCACCGCGTTTGGTCTCTTCTATCAGGCGGCGGACCGCCAGGTCCGCGCACTTCAGGCCGAGGATCCGAATGTGCGCATCGCCTCGTTCGCTGGTCAGTATCTGCCGGCCCGCGGCTCATTCTGGGATCTGGTGCACGTTTACGACGAAGTCAATTCGGATATCGCGCGACGCATCGAACGTGAGATCCGGCCATACTGAGAGTTGCTCATGTCCTTCGTCGTGGAGTTCTGGCAGTTCCTCCGAAGCCGGCGGAAATTCTGGCTTCTCCCCCTGTGCATCGTGCTGGGCGTCTTCGGTGTGGTGCTGGTGCTCTCGGAAATTTCCGCCGTCGCGCCCCTGATCTACACCCTGTTCTAAGCCACTCTGTTATCGTGACCAGTGATGGATGAACAGCTCCTGCGCAGCCTGCTCGACGACGTCCGCTCCGGCGCCGCTTCGGTGGACGACGCCCTCGAACGCATGCGTCACCTTCCCTTTGAGGACCTCGGCTATGCCAAGCTCGACCACCACCGCGCTCTTCGGCACGGACTGACCGAGGTGGTCTTTGGCAAGGGCAAAACCGCCGAACAAGTGGTCGGCATCGCCACGCGCCTGCTGGACAAGTCACGGAATCTTCTGATTACCCGTACCGAACGCTCAGTTGCGGAAAGCCTGGCTGCCGTATGCCCGGAAGCCGAGTTCTTCCCGCTTTCCGGGGCAGTCCGAGTCTGGCGCGAACGCACGATTCTGGGCAAGGGCCCCGTCGCGGTGGTCTGTGCCGGCACCAGCGACATTCCGGTGGCGGAGGAAGCCCGACTAACCGCTGAGGTGATGGGGAATACCGTGGATGCGATCTACGACGTCGGCGTTGCCGGCATCCATCGACTGCTAAGTCACAGCGATCGCCTCATGGCGGCCCGAGTGGTGGTCGTCTGCGCGGGCATGGAGGGTGCCCTGCCCAGCGCCGTCGGAGGGTTGGTCTCCGCCCCGGTCATCGCCGTGCCGACAAGCGTCGGATACGGCGCCAGCTTCCACGGGCTCGCGGCGCTGCTGGGCATGCTCAACAGTTGTTCCAGTAATGTCACTGTGGTGAACATCGACAACGGTTTCGGCGCTGGCTACGTAGCCAGCCTGATAAACCGGCTGTGAACTGCATCGACATGCCGACGGAGAAGAAGCTACTAGCGGACGGCAGAGGGCGGAGCCAGACAGACCCCGCCCGGGGAGAAGGTTATGCTACGGCTGCCACGATCCGCGCACCGGACTCTTCCAGATACGCATAGAACCCGAACAGCGGAGCACTGTCGCTCTTGCTCAAACGGTGTGCTTTCCACTGCACCCGTAGAAACCGTACGGCAGGGTGCGCGGAGAGGTTAAGAAGGGTTGAGTACAGTCCGCAATACAATTTCTGCGGATACCTGGTAATGGGATAGCTGCCCCAGTCTTCACCATCGGCCGAACCCCAGACCGAGACCTCCAGACTCTGGTTTTCCACAATCCGGGTGATTCCGAGGGTGAGAACATGCAACTTGCCGGCTTCGGAGCCCAGCTCAATTGCCGGACCCGCTCCGTCGGACCGAACCACTCGCTCCGTCAAAAGAAACGTGGGCATTCTCTTCTCCAGTGATAAAACTTACCGGACCGACGCCCTGCTACCTGGCTACGTCCACGTGGGCCAAACCACGGTGTCGTCCTATCTAACTAAAGAGTCGCACGTTCCACCGAAAAATGAAAGAGTGTTTATCATTTTTCCCGATGAAAAGTGGGTGACGCTTCGGCGGCGTCGTGTCATGCGATAAGGTGGTGTGACGCCGGCCTTACTCTCAACGTTTCAAAGCGGTTTTTTGAGCCACTGGGACAGGAAGCGGTCCACTTGATCAGCCGGCAGATCGCCCGTTACTTCAACCCTCGAATTAACCTGGGTGACTTGAATTGCGTCGTAAACCTGCAGAAGCTCCGGGTGATTATCCGGCGTGCTGAGACGTGCTATGCCAATGGCGCCCCGGAGGGCGTCGTGAACATGATGTGCGTCGTCCTCCGCCCGGCAGTCGAGGCGGCCGTAGACGTTCAGGCCCTTGCTGAAGTCTGCGCCCAGCACAATCGCCTGAATTCCCCTGAGCATGCCCGCGATATCCCCCAGCTTGCTGCCCTCTGCAACGCTCATCCGCAGCCCGGGCACGCCTCCAGCGCTCACCGCCCACATCTGGTCTCGTTCGGGAACCGCCGCCACCAGCGACTTGAGCGCCGGGGGGATTCCCTGTCTCCCGCGATCGGCATCGATGATCGATTTGAGGGCGGTAGTGGTTCCGGCAGCAGCAAGGTGGGGGCTCAGGAAGGTTAGCGACCCTTCGCCGTTGCCGTAAAGTGTTCGCCCCTTCCACTCCCTGCGGGGCGCGCCTCGCGCCTGCAGCCTGGGTTCAAGGTCACTGGAGCTGAACGTCCCCAGCACAAGGGTGACGACATCGTTGCCGTTTGAAGAAGCCAGCACCTCCCTGATGTCCTTTCTCGGGTCGACGCCGAGCTCCTTTGCGATACGATCGGCCTGCGGCAGTACGGTATCTTCCAGCTTCCTGTACACGTCCGTCTGCCGCATCCGGTCGACATTGGCATCGAACAGGTACAGCGTGTCGGCGGGGATTAGCGCCTCGATCTCGGGATCTATGCGAACCGATTTCTGCGCAGACGGGCGGCACGAGCTGAGCAGGAGCAGGCCCGCGAGCAGGCCCGTGAACTTCCTCACTAGAAACTCCTCCGCGAGAAGACGTACAGCGCCCAGCCGAGCGCGCCCGCTCCGAACAGAGCCGAGGTCCACACCGGCGTCCAGCCGTCGAACGACCGGTTCAGAATCGCGTTCAGCGTCATGTGGCCGAGCTCATACACCTTCGGCAACACCCAGTAAAGCCCCATCCATAGCCGCCGCGACCACTCGGACGAGAGCAGCTTCACCACGGTATCTTTCTGCGCCAGAATCGGGCTCACGATCATCAGGCCCACCGTGATCATGATCGCCAGCGCAGTGCTGTCCCAGAGCACACCGATCAGCACCACTACAGCCAGAAGCACAGCGAAGATAAAGACCGTCGTGGGGATGGCCAGCAGAAAAGCTGGATTCCAGATGCCGGTCTTCCATCCGAGAATCAGCCATATGCCCATCACCAGGTACACGGTATTGCAGACAACTACCAGCAGGTTTCCGACATAGCGGCCCAGTAGCAGATGCCACCGCGAAACCGGCTTGGACAGCAGCAGTTCGATCCGGCCCGGTTCCAGCACGCTGGGCGTAAGGCCAGCGGAGGCAAACACGGCGAGAAACATGCCAAACGTGTAAAGAAACGTCGCGACGAAGGCGAAGACGCCGCGCACCAGGCGTTCGGCGTCCATACCGCCGTGCTGCCGGAACCCAAACAACGAGATGGATGCCGTCGCGCCCGCCACGATATCGATCTTCATCACGAAGAGGAAGAACAGGATCATCAACGTGGACAGGCCGAACAGGCCCCAGAAAATCTTGCGCGCGATGGCTTCGCGGAACGTGTCCCGCACCAGTGCCATGGAAGCGATCATTGAGTCACCTCGCCGCCGGCGGTCGGCGTCTCGCCGCCAATCGTCTTAACGAAGACATCTTCCAGGGTGCTCGAAGTCGGAGCAAGAGACTCGATTTCGCACTTCTCGCGTCGCAGCAGGTCAATGGCATCGTTGGCCACCTCGCGCGAGGCAAACTGAAAGTCCACAAAGCCGTTCGTCTGGGCCACCGAGGCCGCCTTCTCCCGCAGCGCGGTTTGCAGCGCCTCGGGGATGTGCGATGCCGTCAGCTTGTAGCCTTTGCCCGCAGTCAGGTCGCGCACATTACCAGAGAGCGCCACGCGTCCTTTATGCAGGATCGCCACCTCGCTGCAAAACAGTTCGACCTCGGCCAGAAGGTGCGAGTTGATGAAGACGGTGACGCCTTTCTCTTCCAACTTCGAGAGGATGTCGCGGATGTGACGGCGGCCCATCGGGTCCACTCCGTCGGAAGGCTCGTCGAGAATCAAAAGCGCTGGCGAGTGTATGATCGCCTGCGCCAGGCCCAGCCGCTGCAGCATGCCCTTGGAATACTTGCCGATGCGCGTCTCGCCCCATTTCTCCAGTCCGACCAGTTCCAGCATTTCCGGTATGAGCCGTTTGCGGTCGGCCTCGGCTACACCCGAGAGCGCCGCATAGAAGTCCAGCATCCCGTTCCCTGTGAAGTAGGTTGGGAAACGATGGTTCTCGGGCAGATAGCCGACCGGCCGGCGTGCCTCCGGGTCGTGAACGTCGCGCCCGAAGACCCGCGCCTCACCTTCCGTTGGGATCACCGCCGAGAGCAACAGCTTCACGAAGGTTGTCTTCCCCGCTCCATTCGGCCCCAGCAAACCGAAGGTGGTGCCCCTGACAATCTTCAGTGAAATCCCGTCCACGGCGCGGACTTCGCGCTTTCGCCAGCGCGATCGGTAGATTTTCCGCAGGTTAGCGGTTTCGATGGCGTATTCTGCGGGCATTCAACTCAGGATACGCTCCCCAGTGCCCCGTTGTTCCCGAATCGCGGGGTAGAATGAACGGATCATGAACTGGTTCCTGGCGAAAACCGAGCCCTCGACGTACTCGATTGACGACCTCGAACGCGACAAGCGCACTTTCTGGGACGGCGTCACCAATCCCCAGGCCGTCCGCGCGATTCGGGACATGCGGCCGGGTGACCACGTGTACATCTACCACAGCGGCGGCGTTTCAGCGATCGTTGGGGTCGCTCGTGTGGTTTCCGAGCCGCGGGACGACCCGAAGAACAAAAAGTCGGCGGTGGTCGAACTGGAATTCGTACGCCGCCTGACGGTGCCCGTTACACTGGCCGACATCCGTGCCACCGGCCTGTTCGCCGACTGGGTGCTGGTCCGGCAGCCGCGTCTGTCCACCATGCATGTGCCGGAAGCTTTCGTCAAATGGATGCACTAGCGGTTGAAGAGGTTGTCCACCGCGTCGATGATCATTCGCGGCAGGAAAGGCTTTTGCAGAAAGGCCGCTCGCGCGCGGACGCCCTCGGGGAATTTGCCGGTGTTATAGGGCAGCCCGCTCGTCAGCAGGATCAGGACTGAATCGCTCAAGCCCGCGATTCGCACCGCGAGTTCATCCCCCGGTACTCCGGGCATGTTTACGTCGGCAATTAGCAGCCTGTATCGCTCTGGTGCTGCTGCGAACTTGTCGAGGGCTTCCGCCGAGCCTGTGCAGGCGTCCACCTCGAAACCGCGCTGCGTCAGAAACTTGTCCAGTAGCCGGACCAGGGACGGCTCGTCATCCACCAGCAAAATCGCGCCGTGAGCCACAACTCACCAGATGGCCAGCGGCCGCTCGCCCGTGCTGATCGCCACCCCGACTGAAATTCGGTGTTCATCCTTGCTGGCGACCTCAGCGATCTTGTATTGGCGATAATCGTAGCGCGTTTCGAGGTGAGCTGAGCTGAATAGACGATAGGTCATTCCGCCGCCGCCGATAAAGCCGCCGTACGCGCCGAGGGTCTGTTGACCAGCGGCAGTCATCCGCGAATAGCCGGCAGTGGTCTGAAATGTCAGGCGTTTCCCACCCACGAACGAGTAGCCAACGGAACCGGTGTAGGAACGGGAGGTCAGGTAAACACCGTAACCGGGAGTCACAGTCAGACCGCCGTTGATACTCAGCGCAGAAGTCCCAAAA
>Ga0335083_10006651_pt1 | contig 14372 bp, 11 predicted proteins | sample Lox_Sample_42_FD_206716 | JGI IMG/M metagenome (GOLD analysis project Ga0335083, IMG submission 206716) | Soil microbial communities from Loxahatchee National Wildlife Refuge, Florida, United States - Lox_Sample_4.2 | ecosystem: Environmental > Terrestrial > Soil > Wetlands | place: USA...
AAAGGAGATGGTATGAATTAACCGACGCTTCGACGGCGGTAGGCTCCAAAGGGAGACCTTTGGAGTAGACAGGCCACAGGCTGGATGCATGCAGTGAGGCGAATGCGACCTCGTAAAGGAGATTAGTCAGACCTGTGAGCCGGAGCGCCACCGTAAGGCCGAACTGGACCTTGGATAGGAGAATGGTGACCGCCGGAAAGCGAACGTCTACTCCGCTTGGTTCTCAGCGTTACGAAACGAGGAGAAAGAAATGGAAGCCAAGCGCTACATCGGAATCGATCTGCACCGGAACTGCTTCACGGCATGTCTCCGGCTGGAAAACGGAAGAGAGTACTTGAAGCAATGGAAGCTGGAAGACATGGGGAAGTTCACTGCCAAGCTGCGGCCCACCGACCAGGTGGCTGTGGAGGTAACGGGCAACACGCGATTGTTCCACGACGCGGTGGCGCCGCACGTGGAGCGGGTCGTGGCCGTGAACGCCAGCCAGTTCAAGGTGATCACGCATTCGGTGAAGAAGACGGATCCGAATGATGCGCGGAACCTGGCGCTGTATCTGGCCAAGGACCTGTTGCCGGAGGTGCGGATGAAGGACAAAACACAAGCTCAGATTGCCAGCCTGACGCAGACTCGGGACACGATGGTAAAGCTGCGCACAGCGCTGAAGAACAAGGTGAACAATCTTTGCTCGGCACACGGGGTGAATCTGAACAAGGAATCGTTGGCCAGCGAAAAGGGACTGAAGGCCGTCCTGGAAATGCACTTCGACCTGCTGGTGAACCTGGAGCTGAAGATCATCGTGGAGCAGATTCGTAGCCTGAACCAGAGCATTGCCGAGCTGGAGGAAACCATCGGCAAGGAAGGCCAGAAACTGGAAGGGCACAAGAATCTGACCTCGATCAAGGGCATCGGCGGGCTCAGTGGCGGAATCCTGCTATCCATCATCGGTGACATTAGCGACTTTGCCGATGAAGGCAAGTTGGCGGCTTACTTTGGGATCGTTCCGCGCGTATCGAACTCGAATGAAACCGAACACAGCGGGCGGATTACCAAACGCGGGACCAAACTGGGTCGAACCACGCTGATTCAGTGCGCCTTGATCGCGCAACGCTACAGCCCGTACTTGAAAAATTACTACGAAAAGATGAAAAGCCGGCGGGGCACGGGGAAGGCGATCGTGGCTCTGGCGCGCAAATTTCTGGGAATCATCTACCGCACCCTCAAGAACAAATGGGTGTTCGCAGATTTCCCCAACTTCGTATTAGCGGAGGAAGCAACGGCATGAAACCGAACACCGCCGCCTGCGCCTCCGCTACGCTCAGCATGGCTTCGCTCCGTCTCCGGCGGCTCATCGGCCGCTTGGAACTTGGCAAGCCAAGACCCGAGGCTCAGAACCTCGGAGTAGACAAAACATCATAGGAGGCTAACATGAAGGTTCGGGAAGTCATGACGAAGGACACCGCTTCCTGCGGCCTGGACGCCAGTCTAGCCTCGGCGGTCGAAACAATGCAGAAATTCAACTGCGGATTCCTGCCGGTGATCGGCGAAGGCGGGAACGTGATTGGGGTGATCACGGATCGCGACATTTGCATCGCGCTCGGCCAGCGTGATCAGAAGCCTTCCGAAGTCCTGGTCCGGGACCTGGTGCTTCCCAAGGACCGCACTTTTCCGAGGCTTTATGTGTGCACGCCGGACGACAATGTTCGCTGCCTGTTGAAAAGCATGCGCGCGCAGAAGATCCGGCGTTTGCCGGTGGTGGACCGCGAAGGCGCGTTGCAGGGCATCGTATCGATCGACGATCTGGTGCTGCGTGCCTGCGAGCAGGCCGGGCCAGAAGGCGTTTCGCGTAAAGAGGTGGTTGAAACGTTCAAGGCCATCCGCCGGCGCGTGCCGGACTGGCCGGTTGCGGCATGAGCGAGCCGGAGATAGCGTATTTCTCGATGGAAATTGCCGTCGATCCGGCGATGCCCACCTATAGCGGAGGTCTGGGGATTCTAGCGGGCGATTTCTTGCGCTCGGCGGCGGATCGCGAAGTGCCGATGGTTGCAGTCACGCTGCTGTATCATAAGGGCTACTTCAGGCAGACTTTGGACGGGAGCGGCCATCAGTCCGAGAGCCCCGAGCAATGGAATCCCAGCGAAAAGTTGCGGCTGCTTACCGCGACCGCACAAATCGCACTGGAAGACCGGCCGGTTCATATGCGGGTCTGGCGCTACGAAGTTCACGGCATTTCCGGGCAGGGGATCCCGATTTATTTCCTCGATACGGATCTGGCTGAGAACGATGCCTACGCCAGAAGCTTAACCGATGTGCTGTATGGAGGCGATCCGCGTTATCGCCTTTGCCAGGAGGCTGTCCTCAGCCAAGGTGGTCTGGGAATCCTGGAGGCGCTCGGGTATCGAGCGTTGAGAATCTATCACATGAATGAAGGGCATTCGGCGCTGATCGGCCTTTGCCTGCTGGAGCGGCAATTGCAACTCGCCGGCAGAACGGCGGTCACCGCCGATGACATTCTGACCGTGCGGCGACGCTGCGTTTTTACCACCCACACGCCTGTCCCAGCCGGTCACGATCAGTTCTCCAAAGAGCTCGCCCGCCAGGTGCTGGGCGAGAAGTGTGTCAACGCGCTCGAAGCAGCCGAGGGCTATCACGACGGCACGCTCAACATGACTTATCTCGCTCTGCGCTTTTCGCACTATATCAACGGGGTGGCGATGCACCACGGCGAGGTTTCGCGTGGCATGTATCCGGATTATCCGGTGCGCGCCATCACTAACGGAGTGCATGCCATCACGTGGTCTTCGACTGCGTCTTCTGAGCTGTACGACCGCCACTTCCCGGAGTGGCGCGAGGACAATCTCTATTTGCGATACGCGCTGGGAATTCCAGTCGAGGAAATTCGGGCGGCGCACCTGTCGGCCAAACGAAGATTACTGGATGAGATTCACGCGCGGACCGGACGCGCACTGGACGAGAAAGTAATGACCATCGGCTTCGCGCGGCGCGCCGCGGCTTATAAGCGCCTGGAGCTGTTCTTCAGCGATCTGGAACGGCTGAAGTGGATCGCCAAGCAGGTTGGTCCATTGCAAGTTGTATGCGGAGGCAAAGCCCATCCGCAGGACGAGGCCGGCAAGCAGTCTATCGAGCGCGTCTTCGCGGCCGCCGCCGCATTGGGCGATGCGGTTCCGGTGGTGTATGTCGAAAACTACGACATGGCTTGGGCGCGCCTGCTGGTCAGCGGCGTGGACCTGTGGCTCAACACGCCTCTGCCGCCCGAGGAGTCATCCGGAACCAGCGGGATGAAGGCGGCGCTGAACGGCGTGCCCAGTCTCAGCGTGTTGGACGGGTGGTGGATCGAGGGTCATATCGAGGGATTCACCGGTTGGTCCATCGAAGACGGGATCGGCGGCGATTCGGCCGGCGAACTGTCGTCTCTCTATGGGAAGCTCGCGCGGGTCATTCTGCCGATGTATTATGGACGCCCCGACGACTACAGCGAAATCATGCGCTACACCATCGCGCTGAACGGGTCCTTCTTTAACACCCAGCGTATGATCTCGCAATATGTGGCCAATGCTTATGGGACTGGCGCTACGCTGACACCGAATTTGCCATGATCGTCTCTTCCACGATGCGCCCGTCGAATAGCGTGATGCTGCGCTCGGCGCAACGGGCATAGCGCGGGTCGTGCGTCACCATGCAGATGGTGGCGCCTTCCTTGTGCAGTTCGCTCAGCAGCGACATCACGGCCTCGCCGTTGGCGGAATCCAGGTTGCCGGTGGGCTCGTCGGCCAGCAGGATGGATGGATGGCCACCGAGGGCTCGCGCCACGGCCACGCGCTGCTGCTGGCCGCCGGAGAGCTGCGACGGGTAATGTTTCATACGGTGCGACATTCCCACGCGCTCCAGCGCATCGCGCACCTGCGTTTTTCGCTCCGCTGACGGCATGCTGCGGTAGGTTAGCGGCAGTTCCACGTTCTCGTACACGGTGAGATCGCCGATCAGGTTGAAGGCCTGGAAAATGAATCCGATTTCGCGATTCCGCACGCGCGCGCGCTCGGACAGTTTCATCTGGTCGACGCGCTTATCGTTCAAAATGTGAGTGCCCTCGGAGGGAGTATCCAGCAGGCCCAGAATCGCGAGCAGTGTGGATTTGCCGCATCCCGACGGTCCGGAAATCGAGACATATTCGCCTTTTCGAATTTTCAGCTCGATGCCGGCCAGGGCATGCGTCTCCACTTCGTCGGTAGTAAACACTTTTGAAACACTCTGGAGTGCGATCAGGGTCTGTCCTTCGGGATTCATATGTGCTCCTTAGCAGCCGTGCCGGGAATGGCCCGGCGCTCATCACTTGGACGAACGCAAGCTGGGCGGGTTAGGTTCCAAGAAAAATTGTTGAGTTTCGGTGGTCCGGGCATCGTGGCTCTGGATGTAAGTACTGGTGTCCGGGGGGAAAGTTACAGCGAGGGGAATTTTGACGGGCTTAGCATGCGGCGTAAGGCAACACTTGGGGCTTCTGAAACGGGACAAGTTGTGCTCGGCGCGCTGTTCGTTTAGAAGCTTTCGGGCCACTTTCTGGAGCCGTGGATGACAGCAAGGACCTCAACAGCGTCCCTTCGGATCCGATAGGCCAAGATAAACGGCGTTCCAGCTATGACCAATTCACGGGTCGCCGGCACACGTCCGAGGCGGCCGGCTGATGGATGACGTCCCAGAACTGCAGCCGCCTCCTCAATTCGGTCAATCAAGCGCCTGGCAATGGCAGGTGCGTCCGGCGCGATAAAATTGTAGGCACTGTCGAGATCTGCGATCGCCTGGCGGGTCCAATGCAATCTCACTTGCGCCAGCGTTCAAAGGCAGCAGCGACCTCGGCTTTACTTGCAAACTTACCAAGGGCGGCTTGGCGAATCCCAGTTTTAATGTGGTCGATTTGCCACCGATGAATCTCGAGATAGGCATCGATGGCTTCATTCAGAACATAGGAGCGATCCCGATCCTGTGCCGCAGCAATCGCGTCCAGGGCATTCTTCTTTTCACTGGGTAGCCGGAAACTGACCGTTTTCATGTCCACGTACTCATATTACGACGTATTGCGGTGTAATGCAAACAGTGACGCGGGGTAGCCTGGCGGCAGAGACGACCGTGCTCGCACCGTCCGGTATTCAGTTATCCGCGGGCGGCTCCGCGTGATCGATGACCATCACTTGCATGGGACGCTTTTGCGGCTCCAGCTTGAGCCCAAGCTTGTCGAGAGCCTCGAAAACCGTGATAGTGCCGTTGGGGTCGGTGGCCGTGGAAAGAGATGCCGGACTCGCATCGCCGCGGCCTCCCCCGCGGCCGCCGGAGTTTTCGAACACGCCCCGCGCAGTCCAGCTCAGGACGAAATCCCAGCCGCCTTCCAGACCGGTCGAATCGATCACAGGATGGTCAATGTAGGCGCCGGCCCAACTCCTCACCTTCGCGGCGAAGTCGGCCATGGTGGTGTTCTGACAAGTCCACGAATTCGTCAACGCGGGATTGCTAAGGATCGCTCCCGGAGAAGGTTTGCAGGAGGTGCGGCTCAATTCGTCCGCCGGCTTGAGTTTCGTGGCGTGTTTTGGCGCGACCAAGGCGTACACGCTCACGACCTGAGTTTCATTGTGAGTAGTCAGCTTGAATCGCTCCACCAGCAGGGCGCGCAGCATCAGCCGGAACGTATCTATGTCCACGAAGCTTTGTGGACCCTCCGTGGTCACTTTGGCAACGATATCGAAGCGATCCGAATCCAGCCATTTTGGGCCGGCAGTGAACATGTCATTGGTGGTGTCCCAGGCAAATGTCATCAGAAATTTCAGTGTCATGCCGCGTATGTCCACCCGGCCGCCAGGCAGAATTCTCAGCATCCGTTCATTCGAATCGGGCTTGGCAGGTTTAACATCCGCAACTTCAAACTCGGTTGGAGCCGTGACTGGAGGCGGGCTCGGCGTGACGCCGGCTGGATTGGGCGCCGGCTTCTGATTGACATGGTCGACGACGATTACGGGCATCGCGACCTTTTGAGGCTCCAACTTCAGCCCGAGTTTGTCGACGGCGTCGAAGACCGAAACAGCCTGAGCTCCTGCAATGACGAGTTGATTCCGCGCGGTCCAGGAAATCGTGAAGTCCCACGTTCCATGCAATCCGGTTTGATCCACTACGGGTTTGTCCAGATAGCCGCCGGCCATTTGCCGCAATTGTTCGCCGAATGCCGCCATGCTAAGGCCGTGACAATCGACCACCAGAAGTGGCGGTGGCGCTCCCGGCGCGGGAGGACGGAAGGGTTGAGGACGGCAGCCGGTTGGCGCGGAGCTGTCGGGTTCCTTTAATTGCGATTTGCGCTTTCCGACGCTGAGAACGTAGACCGGCAACGGTTTGGTATCTTTGTGAACCGCGAGCTTGAACCGATCGGCCAGCAGCGCTTGCAGCATGGCCCTCTGTGTTTCGGGCGGTGCGGCGGGAGGAGATTTGGCGATGACGTCGAAGCGGTCCGTATCCAGCCAGCTAGGACCACCCATTACCGCGTCATCGTCGACACCGTAGGCAGTCTTAATAAGATCCACCATGGTGGCGGTTCGCAGTTCGTAGCGGCCATCGCGCGAAACCGAGCGCCGCATGAACTGAAACGAGCTTGCACTTGGCGCACTAACGCGCACGTCCGCCAGATCGAACACTGGAGGGGGAGACTGGCAGAAAGCAGCGGCGCAGACACAAGCGCTCAAGATGGTGCGCTCCCAGAGTCGCGTCATATCGGACCTCCGGCGGAAGGGCTAAGTCAATGACGCAGCCGCGAAATAGCGGTTGCTAGATAATTAACGCGAAATATGGACATTTTGTGCAGAGGCCAGAGATTTTGTCATGCAGTTCACGAACTAGCTGAGAGGCAACACCAGGCGGGCCTCGCAACCGGCGCCGTCCGAAGCATTTTGCAACGACAATGTTCCGCCGTGCGCCTCGGCGATCTGGCGGCTTAAAACCAACCCGATTCCCGAGCCCGTGGGCTTGGTGGTGAAAAACGGCACGAACAGATTGGAGGTATTGGGAAGGCCCGGGCCGTCGTCGCGGATCCATACCACCAGGTGCGAGTTCTGCCGGTCCCAACCGACCCGCACGCCACCGCCGGTTTGAAGCGACGCGTCGGCGGCGTTGCGCAGCACGTTGATCAGCAGTTGCTCCAGCTGATCGCCATCGGCCTGGATGGTTAACTCTGGACCAGGCTGCAAAACGGGCCGCAGGCGCGTCTCGAGACCAACCACGCGGCGCACCAGATCGCCCACGCCGATGGATGTAAAAGTGGGCGGAGGCAGCTTGGCCAGGCGCGCGTAGGCAGTCATAAAGCGGCTGAGCGCCTCGCTGCGAGCAGCAATCACGGCCAGGCCACGGCGCACGTCTTCTTCCCAATCCGCCGGACGCGGCTGGCGCGCGAGAATATTTTCCAGGCTGCCCGCGATGGACTTGATGGGCGCCAGTGAATTGTTCAGCTCATGGCCCAGCACGCGCACCAGGCGCTGCCAGGCCTTCAATTCCTCCTCGCGCAGAGGACGGGTGAGATCGGTGACCACCAGCAGCTGGTGCGGCAGCCCGCCTTCGCGGAACGTGGTCCGGCTGATGCCCCAGCGCGCGGTGGCTCCGGGGAAGGTGCGCTGCACGGTTTGCTGTGCCTCGCCTTCGAGATAATCGTCCAGGCCGAGGCGCGGGGCATCGGCGCCTAAGATACGTTCGGCCGGTTCGTTGAGCATGCGTTCGCCGGCGCGATTGACCAGTCGCAGCCGGCGATCGCCGTCGAAGGCGAAAACCGCCACGTTGATCTCCTCCATCACCTTGCGCAGCAGCGTCGTGGCCTCGAGCGCCCCTAACCGCTGGGCGCGCAGCGTGGAGCTCATGGCGTTGACTTGCTGCATCACTTCTCCCATGGCGTCGTCGCTCTTGACGCCCCGGGCGCGGATGGAATAATCGCCTTCGCGCATGGCCTCCAGCAGATTGGCCAGCGTTCTGAGCGGCGAGGCGACGCGCTCGCGCAAGCCAAAACAGAAGCCCAGCCAAGCGCCGACGATCGCCACCGTCAAGGTCCACTGGACTTTGGCCGTGTAGTCGCCCAGCCACAGGATCAACATGCAGGTGAGCACCGCCGGAAAGCCCGCGGCCAGAGCCATGAGCAGAATGCGCTGCTCGTGTACCAGGCGGGGCTTTTGAGCGTTCATGAACTTGGGGTTCGCGGGCCAGACTTGCGAACCGGTTTCGTTCACATCATAGCCCGTAGCGCTGCAGCCGGCGGTACAGGGCGCTGCGGCTCAAACCCAGGGCGTTGGCGGCGTGGCTGACATTGCCGTTGTATCGCCCCAGCGCCTTCTTGATCAGAAACGCCTCCACTTCCTCAATGCTCATGTCTTCCAGGCGCGGCGTGCCCTCGCGCGAGGAACGCAGGGCCAGGTCGGCCGGCTTGATCTGGCTGTCCTGCGCCATGAGCACCGCGCGCTCCACCACGTGGTTCAACTCGCGCACATTGCCTTGCCACGGATTGTCGAGCAGCGACTGCAGCGCCGCATGATCGAACCCTCCGATGCGCTTGCGGTAGCGCTGCGCATGCATGGCCAAGAAATGCGCAGCCAGCAGCGGGATATCCTCGCGGCGTTCGCGTAACGGAGGCAAGTGAATCTCGATGGTGTTCAGACGGAACAGCAGATCCTGCCGGAAACGCCCGGCCTGCACCTCTTCTTCCAGATGGGCATTGGTGGCCGAGATAACCCGCACATCCACGCGCTTGGTGCGCGAAGAGCCGACCCGTTCCATCTCGCCCGCTTCCAGCACACGCAGCATTTTGGACTGCAGATTCATGGGGACATTTGCGATTTCGTCCAGAAACAGCGTGCCGCCGTCGGCCAGCTCGAAGCGGCCCACGCGATCGGCCTTGGCGTCGGTGAACGCGCCTTTGACGTGCCCGAATAGCTCGCTTTCGAACACGCCCTCGGCCAGGCCTCCAGCGTTCACGGTCACCATGGGCTTGGAGGCGCGCGGCGAAATCGCGAACAGAGTCTTGGCGACTACCTCTTTGCCCGTGCCCGGCTCGCCGGTGATCAACACGTTGGCATCCGACGGACCCACGCGCGAGATCATCTGCAATACAGGCTGCATGGACGGCGACTCAGCGATCAGAGCCGGCACACCCTCGGTGCGCAGCAGCCGGTTCTCGGCCTCCAGGCGCAAACCTCGGCGAATGGCATTGCTTAGTTCGATCTGGGTCTTGACGACGCTGAGCAGCCGCTCGTTTTCCCAAGGTTTCTGGATAAAATCGCGCGCTCCGCGGCGCATCGCTTCCACCGCCAGGCCCACGGTGCCCCAGGCGGTCATCACGATCACGGGCAGGACTGAGTCGATGGTCTGAATGCGCGTGAGCAGATCCAGACCTTCCTCGCCGGACGTGGTGTCGCGAGTGTAGTTCAAATCCATCAGCACGACGTCGAAATCGCGAGCTTCCAGTGCGCTGACGATTGCGGCCGGAGAGGCGGCCGACTCGATCTGATAGCCCTCGCCCTTCAACAGCAGGCGCAAGGCTTCCAACACGTCAGCCTGGTCGTCGGCAATCAGGATGCGCGGGGCCGCATCGGAGGCAGTTCGCATGGCAATGGGTTCAGAACCAGCCTTCAGAATACTGAATGCGGCGGGCGCCGCGTCGCGTTCTAGAGTTTCGTGTAGCGTTTGCTTCTCCGCAGATTGATGCCTCCGTTGACAGTCGCGATGCGCAGCTCCGGGCCGCCGCATCCGATGATGCCGTCGGCATGTCGGGCGGGGAAGTCTCCGCCCACCGCCAGCCGGAAGTCCGTGCGGATGGGTCCGTTCAACGTTTTGGCATGGATTCGCGCGGCGGCCGCGGGGGGCACCTCGAGCGAAATGGTCCCGTTCACGGTCGAAAAATTGAGCGCGCTGTTGATTTTCCCCAGCGAGGCCGTGATCGATCCGTTCACCGTTTCGCCTTGCGCGGTGCCGGTGGTGCTCAGAACGACGTCACCGTTCACGGTGTGCGCCTCCATGTCGGCGTCGAGCGACTTGGCTTCCACCAACCCATTGACCGTGCGCGCCACGAAGTGCACACCCGACGGCACGCTGACGGTGAAATCCACGTTGGCATCGCCGGTTGAATTGCCCGCCTCCGCGGCGTATTCGGCGGAATCAGGCGCATTTCGAGGAATGGCGAAGATCATGACACCTCCATCGCTTTCAACCACTTTGACGCCGATTGCGGCCGGGTCGATCTCGCGCCCGGATTTGTAGGCGATTACGTCCACGCTTTGGCCGGAGGCGGGTTGCGCATGAATGCTCCCGTTGATTCCGCGGACTTCGATGCGTTGTCCGGCAGCGACATGGCCGGACCAGTGAAACGTATCGGCGCTGGTGGCAGCGCCAAACAGGGTCAGAGGGGTCAGAAGGACAGACAGCAGCGACACATCCACGGTCGGTCTCCTTTCAGCTCGGTGACGCTAGGATGCAACAATAGACGCTTCCCAGAGGCAAACCGGTTGCCACAGTTAAGTGGTTCTTCTTTAGAAGATTGTCGCCTCGGTTCTGTTCGGTTGTGGGACGTAAACGGACGGAAGCGGACGCCCGACGGCCGGGACCATTGGAAAAAATCAACCACTTTATAAGCGAACCAATGAAGCGTGAGCTTCGCCCGCACAGAGCCATGCAGCGCGGTGGCTCCGGCTTTCGCCCTAGTACCCGCGCTGCATTTGATCGAAAAGCACGGAGCCCACCGGTTCGAGCGGGTCAGCTCAAATGGCTCTTCCTGGATACAGCCGCTTCGCGACGCAAGTGATTGCGGAGTTCGGATCTGTGACGATGATTTCCAATTCGTCCCCGTTGCTATCGATGACGAAAGAAGCGTTCGATGTGATGCCAAAAGGAGCAATCTGGACGGTGTAAGTTCCGGTGCAATCGGAATTCACCGAATATGTTCCTGTTTCGGTCACTTTGGCGCTGCTGCCGTTGACGCTCACCACGAGCCCCCCAGTAACGCCGCCATTTCCGTCAAAAACAAGTGTCCCGACGTTGACGAATGGCCCGGCCATATCGGGCGGGGCCGTAATCACGCCGGTGCCTATCTGCGAGTAGGTGCCCCGCAGTGTGTAGTTCGAGCATCCTTTGTCCTGGGCCTTTGCGGTGGGCGCTATGCCCAGAGCGAGTGCGGTGAGTGCGGCCATGATGAAAGTCCTTGCCACGATGCTGCGTTTCATGAGAAATCTCCTTTTTCGGTTTTGATTGATTCGGGTAGCCGGCTCCAATCCGTCTCCCTGGCACGAATAAGGAATCGCGAGCCACGAGGTTACAGCGCCTGAGGCGAAAGGCATAAAATAGCTGCTACGACTTTGGCGCAGATGCCCAGTTGCCCTCAATGCGGAGCAGAATTAGGTTCCGGCGATCCCGCGGGACTGTGTCCTAAGTGTCTGATTGAGGGCGCTTTCGATAGTTCGCTGGGCGCGGATGAATCCGGAACCCAGACGATGGACACTGCAGCTGCCGGGGCCGTTGATGACGACTTCGGCCGCTATCGCATCCTTCGTCCTCTCGGCGAAGGTGGCATGGGCAGCGTATACCTGGCCGAGCAGCGCGAACCCATACGTCGGCACGTCGCCCTCAAAGTAGTAAAACTCGGCATGGACACCGAACAGGTACTGGCCCGCTTCGCCAACGAGCGGCAGGCTCTGGCTCTCATGGACCATCCGAATATCGCGCGGATCTTCGACGCAGGCGCCACGCCCAAGGGCCGGCCTTACTTCGTAATGGAGTACATCGAGGGCGTGCCGATAACTCAGTACTGCGATGGCAAGCGGTTCCCAATAGGACAACGCTTGGAACTTTTTCTGGCGGTGTGCCGCGCGGTTCAGCATGCGCACCAGAAAGGCATAATCCATCGCGATCTCAAGCCGTCGAACGTGCTGGTGATGGAACAGGAAGGCAGGCCTGTTCCTAAAGTGATCGATTTCGGCATCTCCAAGGCCACCGACCAGTGGGCGGTGGAGACGACTCTGCTGACGCAATTTGGCCAGATGGTGGGCACGCCGGAGTACGCCAGTCCGGAGCAAGCCGAGGTGACCACGGGCGATGTGGATGAGAGCTCGGATGTTTATTCGCTCGGGGTGCTGCTGTATGAGTTGCTGATTGGCACTGTGCCTTACGACGCGGCCAGAATGCGGCAGGCAGGTTTATCCGAGATGCTGCGCATCATCCGGGAAGAGCAGGCTCCGTCGCTTTCGCGAAAGCTGACGACTATGGGCGCGGCGGCGGCCGATATTGCCGCGCGCCGACAGACGGATCCGGCCTCACTGCGCCGTCTGGTGGATGGCGACCTGAACCGAATCGCGATGAAGGCTCTGGAGAAAGTGCGGGAACGGCGATACGCTTCGGTGGCCGAGTTGGCAGCCGACCTACAAAGATACATCGAGCACCGGCCGGTGCTGGCATCCCCGCCGAGCGCACTGTACCGGAGCCGCAAATTTGTTCGCCGGCACAAGGCGGCCGTCTTGGGAGCAGCCTCCGCTCTGGCGATTGTCACGCTCAGTGCTGTGACGGTATGGTCGCTCGCGCGCCGCGATTCCGCGCCGGCTCCCCAGGCGGCCAACAAGAGCACGATCGTTCTGGGCGAGTTCGCCAATACGACGGGGGATCCGGCATTCGACGGCACGCTGCGCCAGATAATGGCGGGGGAACTTGGCAAGTCTCCATACCTAAGCGTGCTTCCCGATGCGCGGATCGGCCAGACCCTTCGCCTGATGGTCCGGCCGGCAGACACGAAGCTGAGCCCGCAGGTTGCGTCGGAAATCTGCGAGCGGACCGCCAGCGCGGCGATGGTGGAAAGCTCGATCACAAGCCTTGGACGCGAGTACATGTTGAGCTTGCGCGCCCGGAATTGCCGGACCGGAGATGTTCTGGACGAAGAACAAGCAACGGCGGCGAAAAAGGAAGACGTCTTCAAAGCGCTAGGCCAAATGGCAACCCAGTTCCAGACCCGGACCGGCGGATCGCTTCCACGCGTGGAAAAGGAACCCAGTCTGTCGGCCGACGTAACCACGCCCTCATTGGAGGCGTGGAGGTCTTTCAGCGCAGCAATGAAGGCGCAACAGCGTAGCGCACAGACCGCGGAGGTCATTCCACTTCTCAAGCGCGCCATCGAGATCGATCCGCAATTTGCGATGGCGTATTCGTACCTCGGCCGTCAATATGCCTCCTTCGGCGAGTCCGAACTTGGAGCGCAAAATATAGCCAAGGGCTACGAGCTAAGGAATCGCGTTAGCAATCAGGAGAACTATTTCATCACTTTCAACTACCACCGCCAGGTAACCAGAAACCTGGAGCTGGCCCGGCAGACTCTGGAATCGTGGGTGCAAGAGACGCCCCGGGATCTCATGCCCCATGGATTTTTGGCGGCCTTCACGACGCAGGGGTCGGGCCATTACGACAAAGCCGTGGAAGAAGGGCTAAAGGCGATCGCACTTGACCCGGATTACGCCATAGGCTACGAAAATGTGGCCTTTGCCTATATCTACCTGGACCGGTTGTCGGACGCTGAGGCACTTCTTCGTAAAGCATCGGAGCGCAAGATCGAAACCGTTGGGTTCTCGCTCTGCCGGTACTTTATCGCTTTTCTGAGGAATGACCCGACGGCTATGGAAAGAGAAACGACGCAACGTCAGGCAAAGTTGGAAGCCCAGGGATTCTTCGAGAACCAGGAAGCTCTGACCTTGGCGTATCGGGGGCGCCTGAAGGAAGCGGCGCGGCTATCGGACCGCGCGGTGAGCTTATCTCGCCAGGCAGGTTTGCGCGAGCGGGCCGCCCTGTTTGCAGGCGCTCGTGCCGCGTGGAATGCGCTGCTGGGAGCTCGTGTCCAGGCGAAAGGAAGCGCTGCCAGCGCGTTGGCGCTGTACCGAAGCAGGGACGCCGATTATGGACCTGCCTACGCGCTGGCGCTGGCGCACGATAGCGCGCAAGCTCACAACATAGCCGCGGACCTCGAAAAACGCTACCCGGAGGATACGTCCGTTCAGTTCAGTTATCTTCCTGTGCTGCGGGCGCTCGAAGCTCTCAACCGGGGAAACCCCGCGAAAGCGCTCGAGCTGACACAGCTGGCTGCGCCGTACGACTTGGCGGTTCCGGCTACTGCGTTCTACACTGGTTCGTTCATCGGAGCTCTCTATCCGGTTTACGTGCGCGGCCTGGCTTATTCGGGCCTGGGACGGCATCGCGAGGCAGCGGCCGAGTTTCAGAAAATTCTGGATCATCCGGCGATTGTGCTGAACGATCCGATGGGACCCCTGGCGCGTCTGCAATTGGCGCGAGCGCTGTCTGCCTCCGGGGATCGCACCAGATCG
>Ga0335083_10006652_pt1 | contig 14372 bp, 13 predicted proteins | sample Lox_Sample_42_FD_206716 | JGI IMG/M metagenome (GOLD analysis project Ga0335083, IMG submission 206716) | Soil microbial communities from Loxahatchee National Wildlife Refuge, Florida, United States - Lox_Sample_4.2 | ecosystem: Environmental > Terrestrial > Soil > Wetlands | place: USA...
CGCTACCGGGAATCGAACCCGGGTTTGAAGATTGAGAATCTTCCGTCCTAACCCCTAGACGATAGCGCCCCGGGAGGCAGGCTTCGATTATAACAAAGCGTTTTCAGACATGCCCCATCGCATCCGCAACCGCCGTTTCCAGAAAGGCGTTCACGATCCCGCGGTGGCTGCAACCATCGGCCTCGCGCTCCATCTCTCTGCAAGATCGGCTCCGACCTTGATCATCGGCTTTTCAATCGCGTGGTACAGCACGATCGGTATCGTGATCAGCATCGCGGTCAATACCAGAATCCGGCTCCATAGCGGGAACGAGTTCATTGGATCCGCCACAAACCATATGCAGAACTGATGGGACAAATAAATCCCATACGAATACGTCGCGATCCGGTGGCTGATCGCTCGCAGCCATCGCGTCTGTATCTCGCCGAAAAATGGAATGCCGATTCCCAGCAGAAGGCACAACGTCCATCCCATGCCTGAGGTCGGAAGAATCGAATACGCCACGACCAGCAGAGCTATAAACGGAGGCCAAAGATACGAGTTCAGTCGAGGAGTGTGCACCAAAGCAAACGCGACGATGCCCGGCAAGAAGTTCGGCACGAATTCCAGCAGGGACAGTCTGCTCATCAGGCCCACCGGCGCGCCGCGAGCGGCGATCTGCGTCCGCGCAATCGCGAGCGCTACAGAAATCACCCATAGGATGGTCAGCCGGCGGACCGCATTCGGTTTGCCCCGGATCCACAAATAGAGAAACGGTAGAAATACATACATCTGAACTTCGTAAGGCAGCGACCACAATACATTGATGATCGACCCGGGCCGCATCAGGTTCTGCACCAGCAGCAGGTTCGAGAAGATTCGTCCCATCGACACGGGGGCCGCATGCGAGAGCCCAGGAATTCCCTGCACCGCATCCAGATGAAGCGCCACCGCCGTCAACACCGCCAGCATGCTGAGCGGATAAATCCGAAACAGTCTCCGCACGTAGAAATTTCCGGCGAGCGCAGCACCCTCCAGATGGCTGCGTTGCATCGAGTACATCAGCACCAGACAGGTATGAACGAAGAAGAGTAGAACCCCAAATGTTCCAATCGGCGGGATGTGGATGCCGAACCTGGGGCCGAAGTGAAACCGGTATAGAATGTGCTGGGCCAGAACCAGCAGCACCGCCAGCGCCCTTAGAAAATCCAGATTCGCAGACAGCTTGGCTGGCAAAGATCGCTCCTCGGGAAAAATCCGAAGCAAGCCTACCAATCAGCCCGACCCTTTGCAATCAATCGCGCCCACATCGTCGACGGCAGAGGTCACGCGCCACTAACAATCAATCGGACCAAACCGGCTCTGTCTCGTTTCCGGAATTCCGCTCGATTCCATCATATTTTTTTGTGCAACTTGCTCCCATCCACAGCCTCGCAAGAGCTATAGTTATATGTAACTCCGCAAACGAAAACTGATCGCACCCAGGATCACGTAGAGGCAAAGTGTATGTTGTTCATTCATCAACAAATTCAGTCATTTTTACATTTAGGAGGATGCAAGGAGTATTCCATTATGGCGAAACCCAAACTGCCCAAGAAGACAAGTAGTGTGAAGGAAAACCTGCCCATCAGCCCTGCGCCATCATCCGAGACGCCCGCGGACACTAAACTTGGGGCCCCCGTCGTGGAGCAGAAGGCTGAACCCCAAACAAAAGAAGCAAAAAAAATCACGCGCAAACCGGAGATCGTCAAGACCGAGCCGCGCGCCAACCTTGTTCCTATCAATCTGGAAGACGAAATCCGCCGCCTCGCCTACTTGCTTTCTGAGCGTCGAGGCTTTCAACCAGGCCACGACGCCGAAGACTGGCTGGCTGCCGAGCGCGAGGTTCGCCAGCGCTATCATCAGCAAAGGGCGTAGCGACATTCCCTAAAACCGCCTGGCGGCCGAGACCCGGCCGCCGCCCTCTGGCGGAAACGTTTACGCCTCATAGCATGAACGAATCCCACGTTTCGCCCGCTCCAATCTTTCCTCGATGCCCCTCTGGCCCTGTCTTCCTTTCCATCTTGCGGTTGCCTGTCCCCTCGCTTTCTGAAAAAATACGTCGGGGTTCTCCCTCATGGCGCAGATAGGTAGTTATGCCTTGCTCCTCGCATTGGCGCTGAGCATCTATTCGTTCGGCGTGGGCTTGGTTGCCCTGTTCTTTCCAGGCGACTCCAAGTGGGAGCGTCTGGGCGAAACCGCTCGTCGCGCCGGCGTGGTCGTCTTCGGATTCGTTACCCTCGCCGCCATTGCTCTCGTCGTCGCCGCCTTCCGCGACGATTTCACCATCGCCTACATCTTTCATCACAGCAATCGCGATCTTCCCGCTCCTTACAAGTTCGCCACTCTGTGGTCGGGCCAGGAAGGGTCCATCCTCTTCTGGGCGCTTCTCTTATCCGGATACGGTTTCGTTCTCCGCCTGCGCTACAAGACCGATCCCCAACTGTTCGCCTACGCTGGTGTCGTTCTGGCCGGCGTACAGATATTCTTTCTCGCTCTGGTAAACTTCGCCGCCAATCCGTTTGGCCTGCTCGAGGGCCCCATGCGCGCCGATGGCAGCGGGCTCAATCCGCTGCTCCAATATCCCGAGATGGTCATCCATCCGCCCATGCTGTACTTGGGATATGTCGGAACCACCGTGCCCTTCGCCTTCGCGTTGGCCGCGCTGATCATGAAGTATCCCGGCGACAAATGGATCCACATCACCCGCCGCTGGACGATGGTTACCTGGGGATTGCTCACCTGCGGCATCTTCCTCGGCGCCCATTGGGCCTATTCCGTCCTCGGATGGGGCGGTTACTGGGGGTGGGACCCGGTCGAAAACGCTTCCCTCATGCCCTGGCTCTTCGGCACAGCCTTCCTGCATTCGGTCATGATGCAGGAAAAACGCGGCATGCTGAAAGTCTGGAACATGTGGCTGGTCTTCGGATCGTTCTGGCTCGCCATCTGGGGAACATTCCTCACCCGCAGCGGCATCATTGCCTCAGTGCACGCGTTCGCGCAATCTTCTATCGGCACCTGGTTCGCGTGGTTCCTTGCCATCATCTTCGCGGTCTTCATATTCTTCTACGTCAAGAACCATGAGCACCTGCGCAGCGAGCACAAACTCGAATCGTTGATCTCTCGCGAGTCCAGCTTCCTCTTCAATAATCTTCTATTCGTACTGCTTTGCTTTACCGTCGCTTGGGGAACGTGGTTCCCGAAGATTTCCGAATTGGTGCAGGGCAACAAAGTCACCGTGGGAGCGCCTTTTTATAATCGCGTGGCGATTCCCGTCGCGCTGCTGCTCCTGATCCTTACCGCCGTCGGCCCTCTGCTCGCGTGGCGCAAAACCTCGTTTGAAAGCCTGAAGCGAAATTTCCTCTGGCCCTCGGTCGGTGCCGTTGCCGTCGCCGTCATCCTGATGGTGACTCCGCCTTCCTGGGGAGGACCGTTCGGCCTTCGTCCCTGGGTCGACATTTCTTATTTCTATTCGTTGATGGCGCTCAGCCTCGCCGCGCTGGTCACCTTTACCATCGCCAGTGAGTTCTATCGCGGCGGAAAGGTGATTTCCGGCCACACCGGCCAGGGAATGTTTGCCTCCATGGTCCAGCTCACGCACCGCAACACCCGCCGCTACGGCGGCTACATCGTCCACTTCGGCGCCGTAGTCGTCATCCTCGGATTCGCGGGCTCGGCGTTCAATCAGGACAAGGAATCGAGCAACGGGCTGGCGTACGGCGACCACATGACGATCGGGAACTACGATCTCGTCTGCCGCTCTTTCACGCAGGACGACTCCCCGAACGTGGCCAGCGAGTGGGCAATCATGGATGTCTACCAGAACGGCAAAAAGGTCGACACGCTGACTCCGCAGCGCCTGTTCTACAAAGCCAGTCAGCAGGCGTCCACCAAGCCAAGTATCCGGTCGACTTTCCAGGAAGATCTCTATCTGGTCTATGAAGGCCAGAACGAAAAAGGACAGCCGATCATCAAGGCGCATCTGAATCCGCTGGTGATCTGGATATGGATCGGCGTCTGGATCATGCTCGTTGGGACAGGCCTGGCTCTGGTGCCCAACGCCCCAGCCCCCGTCCGCGTCCCGGCCGCCAGACTGGTGCCGCAAGCCGCCCCGGTCGCAACGGGAGATTAGGCCTTTAAGGTGTGTGGGATTTGTGAATGTGGGGACAGCCGCCCTCGGCTGTCCGCCGGGCAAAGCCCGGCAAAGCTCTAAGTCCCGGAGGGGGCGAACTAATTTAGCCCAGCGCTTCAGCGCTGGGTGAGGCAGCACGGAAGACGAACCGAGTCCCGGAGGGACGACACAAAACAACCTCCACTCGTTGCGACACAGGCGAAAAAACTAATGATGACGAGACCACCCCAACTCCTCCGCCGCCTCGCACACTGCGCCCTCCTCGGTCTCGCCGTCTTCGCCCTCACCGGCGCCGGCGATCCAGCCACGCGCTTCAACGAGATCGGCCACCGGATGATGTGCATTTGCAGTTGCAACCAGATTCTTCTCGAATGCAATCACGTCGGCTGCCCCGACTCCGACAGCATGCGCAACGAACTGATGGCCGCTGTCAGCCGCGGCGACAGCGACAGCCTGGTCGAGCAAGCCTTCGTCCAGAAATACGGGCCCACCGTCCTCGCCGCTCCGACCGGCACTGGCTTCGATCGCACTGCTTGGATCGTTCCCTTTGTTGCCCTCGCATTCGGCCTTGGATTCGTCGTCCTCGTGGTCCGCTCCTGGAAGAATCGGCCTACACCCGCCATCGCCGACGGTCTACGCCCCGTACGCGGCGCTGAACTGGAAGAATTCCGTGAAAAGGCTCGCGAGGAGACCGACCTATGACCTTTGAACTGGCATGCTGCCTTCTGGCGACCGCGGCCGCGCTCTTCTACATTTTCTCTCCCAGCAGTTTCTTCGTGGGTCCGGAGAAAACGCGCGCCTCGTACCTGCGCGAGCGCAAAGACGCGGTCTACGAGAATCTGCGCGACCTGAACTTCGAATTCAAAGCCGGCAAAATGCCCGAGGCCGATTACCAGTCGCTGAAAGCTTCTCTGCAAGACGAAGCCGCCACGCTCCTGGCCGAAATCGCCCGGCTCGAAGCCAAAGCGACGCCATCGCCAAGAAAAGCAAGACCATGAAAGGACCCTATATCTTGCGTCCCCTACCCCCTGTCATCCTGAACGAGGCGCTCCTTGCCGAGCGAAGGACCTGTGGAAGCCACCGCGCCGCGAGGCGTTTTTTGCCTCGCAATAAACGCGAGGCGACCTTCCTTATCCTGCCCGTCATCCTCCTCCTCGCCTCCTTCGCCTCCGCCCAAACCCTCACCGGCACTGTGAAGAACGTCACCACCGGCAAACCTGGCGCAGGCGACGAAGTCGTTCTCCTCAGCCTCGGTCAAGGCATGGAAGAAGCCGGACGCACCAAGGCCGACGCCAAAGGCAATTTCACTTTCAAGCTCGACGCGCCGGGCCCTCATCTCATCCGCGTGATCCACCAGGAAGTCACCTATCATCGCATGGCTCCTCCCGGAACAACGTCGGTTGAGGTCGAAGTTTACGACGTGGGCAAGAAGGTCGAAGGCATCGAAGTCATCGCTGACATCATGCGCTTCCAGGCAAGTCAGGGACAGATGCAGGTCGAGCGCACCTTCGCCGTCGTCAACAACTCGAAACCTCCGCGTACCCAGATGAACGAACACAACCTCGAGTTCTATGTGCCTGACGGCGCGCAGGTCACCGAGGGTCAAGCTATGACCGCTGGCGGCCAGCCGATAAAATCCGCGCCGGTCCCCGAAGGCACGAATGCCAAAAACAAGTACGCTTTCCTGTTTCCACTGCGCCCCGGTGAAACCCGTTTCAATGTCGTGTACACCTTGCCCTACACCGGCAGCGTGAATATCGATCCCAAAAGCGTCTACTCTCTCGAGCATTTCGTCGCCATCGCGCCCAAGTCGATGGAGTTCGCCGCCGCCCCCGGAGCCACCTTTCAAATCGCTCCCTATCCCGGCCAGCCCGACGCCAACGTCGAAGTTGCCTCCAACGCACAATTGGGCCAGCCGCTGGCATTCAAACTTTCCGGAGAAGGTACGCTCGCCGCGCCCTCGGAAGACGGACAAGCCAGCCCGCCCAGCCAGAGCGGAGGCTCCGCCGCGCAAAGCGAGAGTCGTCCTGGTGGCGGCCTTGGACCGCCCATCGACGCTCCTGACCCTCTGCAAAAATATCGCTGGTGGATCCTCGGCGGGTTCGCGGCGGCCCTGGTCATTTGCGGAGTCTACGTAGCATCGCGCCAGCAATCCGCCAACCGCGCCGCCAAAGGAAAGGGCCTTCCCACGCTGCAAGAAGAAGAGGACGACTACGAGGCCGCGGAAGTTCCGTCGCGCGAGGTTCGAAGCCAATCTCGACCTGAGCCCCTCGCACAGCGCAGCTCGTCCTCGATGCTACTCGAAGGCCTGAAAGAAGAACTCTTCCACCTTGAAGTGGAACGCCAGCAAGGCCGCATCTCGCACCAGGAATACGAAAGCGCCAAGTCCGCCCTGGATCAGACCCTCCAGCGCGCCCTGAAACGCGAGTCCCAAAAAGCATAAGCAGCGCCGGCAAAGAGTGGCGCCGGCGTCCCGCCGGCTGTCCCGAGGGCGTCTCGCCCTCGGTGCCAGCCTCGAACCAATTGTTGTCGTTTCCCACATCGACCTTGTCATTCTGAAGCGGCGCCAAGCCGCTGAGGAATCCGCGTTCCTGCATAGCAGAGAAAGAAGTTGCCGCTCCCGGAAAAATGATCCTCTTGTCGATGCTAACTCCTTATTTCCCGGATTTTTTCCCGTAACCCGTTGAGCCCCATAGAGTTCTTCGATTTCTGCCTAATCCGATGATTCTAAAAGACCGACAGGGGGAGGGGGTAACCCTCAAATCCGAATTTTCCCAAATCGGCCCCCATGCATCTCTCCACTGCGCGTAACATCCAATAAGACAGTTCCACCAAAATTATGGGAAACATGTTTAAGACCGCGTTCCTGCTGACCGCGCTCACGCTCCTTCTGATGTTCTTTGGCCGGTACTTCGGCGGCGAGAACGGGATGCTCCTGGCTCTGGCCTTCGCTGCCGTCATGAACTTCGTCTCGTACTTCTACTCCGACAAGATTGCGCTGGCCATGTACCACGCTCAGCCGGTCACGCGCGAAGAACTGCCGCGCGCTTACGCCGCGGTCGAACGTCTCACGCAGAAGATCGGTATTCCGATGCCGAAGATTTATGTGATTCCGACGGAGTCGCCCAACGCCTTCGCCACCGGACGCAATCCGAGCCACGCTTCGGTCGCGGTCACACATGGGATTCTGGGTTTACTGAATGACGAAGAACTCGAAGGCGTCCTGGCGCACGAGCTCGGACACGTCAACAACCGCGACATCCTGATCAGTTCCGTCGCGGCCACGGTCGCCGGCGCGATCACCATGCTCGCCAGCATGGGACGATGGGCGATGCTCTTCGGTGGCTATGGAGGTGGAGATCGCGACCGCCGCGGCGGAGGAGGCCTCACTGGGCTATTCATGCTGATCGTCGCGCCCATCGCGGCGACCATGATTCAGCTGGCTGTCTCGCGCTCGCGCGAATATGAAGCGGACGCAACCGGAGCGCACTTCACGGGGAATCCGTATGCGCTCGCCAGCGCCTTGCAGAAGCTCGACGCTTACTCGCGCCGCATCCCGATGCAGGCCAGCCCGTCGACCGCGCATCTGTTCATTATCCAACCACTGTTGGGGATGAATTTCGGCAGCCTGTTCTCGACGCATCCCCCGATCGCAAAACGCATCGAGCGCCTGACCGGAAGGCCCGCGGAGTTTATGCAGTAAAGAGACTGCTAGCTCCTAGCTTCTAGCTTCTGGCTGCTAGCTCTTTCGAGTTGTCTTCAGAGTAAGCGCTGCGCTGCGGGTGTCGCAAGTTGCGCAGTGCGGAGGCGCACGACAGTTCTTAGCCAGGAGCTAGAAGCTAGGAGCTACAAGCCGCATGACGTAGGTAACTCCGTCCCTCATATGCCCGATAGTAGAATCCAAACAATGTCGCCCGAGACCGCTATCGCTGTTTCTTACAAAGCTGCCGAACTGGAAAAATCTCTCCGCCGCGTGATTCGCGGCAAGGATGACGTCGTCCGTCTTGCCCTGGTCAGCATTTTCGCGCGCGGACACCTCCTGATTGAAGGCGTTCCCGGCGTCGGCAAGACCACCCTCGGACAGGCGCTCGCCCGCGCCATCGATTGCTCTTTTCAGCGCGTTCAGTTCACCAGCGACTTGCTGCCCTCCGACGTGGTCGGTATTTCAATCTATTCGTCGGCCGAACAGGCATTCGAATTCAAGCGCGGACCGGTGTTCACCAATGTCCTGCTCGCCGACGAGATCAACCGCACCACGCCGAAAACCCAGTCTGCCCTGCTCGAAGCCATGAACGAAGGCCAGGTCACGGTTGACGCGCACTCCCACGAATTGCCGCAGCCGTTTCTGGTCATCGCGACGCAGAATCCCGTAGAACATCACGGAACCTATCCGCTGCCCGAGTCGCAACTCGACCGCTTCCTGATGCGCGTGCGCATGGGATATCCCGATGCGCAGGCTGAACGCCAGATCCTGCGCTCTGAAGCGGGAGCCGCGCACCTCGACGATCTTCGCCCTGTCCTCACCGGCGCGGATGTGCTTGAGATGCAGCACGCCGTAAAACAGATCAGGGTCGATGACTCACTCGTGACGTATGCGCTGGAAATCGTGCGCCGGACGCGCGAGTCGGAGTTCCTATCGCTAGGCGTCTCGCCCCGCGGATCGCAAGCTCTTTACCGTGCCGCCCAAGCCATGGCCTTCCTCGAAGGCCGAACGTTCTGCACTCCCGAAGACATTAAGCCACTGGTCGTTCCCGTCTTCGCCCACCGCCTCGTGGTGAGCGGCCTCTACGCGTCGACGCTGAAGAAATCCGAGCAATCGGATCAGGTGTTGAAAGACATCATCGAGAACGTTCCGGTTCCGGTGTAGAAGGTCGCAGCACTCAGTACCCGGTACTCAGTACTCAGTTCTCTGTGCCCTCCGCGTCCTCTCTCGCTTTTGACCGTGCCACGCAGTCTATAATCCTGGCGTCATGTCTTTCCTTCGCTTCCTGATGCTGCTCTCCCTCGTTGCCTGGATCGGTGGGTTGATTTTCTTCGCCTTCGTGCTTGCGCCCACGGCGTTCCAGGTTTTGCCCAACACGCATCTCGCGGGCAACGTCGTTGGACGCGCGCTCGGCAAACTGCATTGGATCGCCATCGCTTCCGGAGTCATCTTCCTAGCGAGTTCCCTGCTCTACAGCCGTATCACCGAAGGCTCGGCGCATGTCTTTGCCCTGCGACACGTGCTGATCTGCCTGATGCTTGGCCTCACCCTCCTCTCCCAGTTCTGGATCATCCCACGCATGGACACGCTGCGCAGTTCCGTCGGTGACTTCGCAACCGTACCGCTCGATAATCCGGCGCGCATGCAGTTTGACGCTTTACACGTCTGGTCGACGCGCGTAGAAGGTACAGTGCTGTTGCTGGGATTGGTGGTGATCTATCTGATCGCAACCGCTTTCGTTCGGCGCTGACGAAGAACCGAACCTTCAGGCCGGGCGTGAAAACATGGATTGATCTCTGCCTTGGCCAGCGTTGAGGCGCAACTCTTCCAATGCTCAGGGATGAGGTGGAATCTGGTCACCCGCTCAGTGCTTTGTAGCGGAAGCAGTCCACGACGTGATCGTTCACCATGCCCACTGCCTGCATGAAGGCATAGCAGATTGTGGATCCAACGAAGTTGAAGCCGCGCTTTTTCAGGTCCTTGCTCATCGCGTCGGATTCCGGCGTTTTCGCCGGAACCCCCTTCATTGACTTGGGCGAGTTCACGCGCGGCTTGCCGCCGACGAACTGCCAGAGGTAGCGGTCGAAGCTGCCGAATTCTTTCTGCACGCGAAGGAAAGCCTGCGCGTTGGCGATGGTCGACGCGATTTTAAGCTTATTGCGCACGATGCCGGGATCGCGCAAAAGGCGCGCAACCTTACGCTGGTCGTAGCGCGCAATGCGTTTCGCGTCGAATCCGTCGAAAGCTTTGCGGTAATTTTCGCGCTTGTTGAGGATCGTGCTCCAGCTCAAACCCGCCTGCGCGCCTTCAAGGATGAGAAATTCAAAGAGCGTGCCGTCGTCATGCACCGGCGCGCCCCATTCTTCATCGTGATAACGAACCATCAGCTCGCCACTTGCCCACGCACAGCGAATTGGATCCGGAAGCGCTTTCATCGGCGGTCTTTCACCACAGAGGTCACGGGGTCGCACAGAGGACGCCCCACTGCGAGTTACTCCAGCGACTTCGGTTCTGACCGGTTCACAGGCGATTTGCGGTCGAGCAGAGAAACCAACTCGTGGGCGGACGGCGGAATCCCGACTTTCCCCTCCCGGATGATCTCCTTGGCGCTCAACTTCCTCCCGTACAAGTTTTCGTTGGCCCCGCCGTCGGAGCGCAGCGTTGATCCCTCCAGGGAAACTCCGGCGAACAAACCCTTGTTGCGGGAATAGGAAAGAATTTCGGCATTCATCACGATATCGGTGGCGCCTTCCGCGGTGCGTCCCTTGGGTCCGGCTGCCGCCGAAGCATCCGCGCCAAGTTTCACTTTGCTGTATAGCAGAGATTGCGCACCCTTGGGATTCATGACGAGAAGAACGAAATCGGTAGCCTGGCCGCCCAACTGAAATCCGATGCTGACGCCTTCGAGCGCGTACATCGCGGGCGCTCCCCACGGCCCTTTATAGTGCTGGCCACTGCGGCAAACCATGACGCCGCGTCCGTAGCTGCCGCCGATGCCGAATGCCCCCTTCTTCACCGAAGGAAGAATGATCAGGCATTCGGCCTTGTCGAGCAGATCTTGCGGAAGATCGTCTGGGATATTCAGAATTTCTTTGAGAACCACGCCTGCGTCCTCGACGCGCTCAGCCTCGTGCGGATTGTCAGCGGCGAGGGCTGCGGTCGACATCAGCGTAGCCATCAAACACACGATGAATTTCTTCATGAAGACTCCTCCAAGGAGATTCTAAAAATAAAGTGATTGAGTTGGTCTCATTATGTTAAACCCCGAATCCGGTTGGCTAACGGCGGTGCGCCGCCCGTTAGTGCATGGTCCACGCGTATCCGAATGAAACGGCACGTGTTGTGGTATGACCAAACGTGTGCTCCTTTTGTAACTTGGCACTTCCGCGGCACGCTCCTAAAGTCAATCAGATAGCGGAGTCCGGTGGGGACCCGATTCGGCATCCGGCGTGCATCCAATACCTTGGGAGTGCGTCAGACGCGGTTTTAGAGTGCAAAAATTGGGTTATTCAGGCATGAAGTACACGAACTCGACATTCCGCCTCCGAACGCTTTTGCTGGCAACCTTTCTGTCGGCTGGCCAGTTGTGTGCGCAATCCTCTTTTGTCTCGGGAACACCCAGCCTGAGCGCGTACAATGCCGGGTCCGGAACCACCGAAAATCCAGATGATCCGCAGAGCGCGATGATCACCCTGCACGCCCGGGTCAATGAAGTCAACGTGCTGTTCATCGCGACCGATAAGCATGGCAAGTTCGTGCGCGACCTGAACCAGAACGATTTCAACATTCTCGACGACCACAAGCCGCCGCAAGCCATTCTGAACTTCCGCCGCGAGACCGATTTGCCTCTGCACCTTGGACTGCTCGTCGACGTCAGCGGGTCGGTCGATGGACGGTTTGATTTCGAGCAGAATGCGGCCACGAGTTTTCTGCAGCATACCCTGCGCGTGGGCTTCGATAAGGCGTTCATCGTTGGCTTCAACAATCACAGCCAGATGGCGCAGGACTACACCGACAATGTGCAACTGCTATCGGTTGGCGTGCACAAGTTGCACGATGGCGGCGGCACGGCGCTCTATGACGCCGTCTACCATGCGTGCAAAGAAAAGTTTCTGAAAGACCGTTCGGATCACCCGGTGCGCAAGGCGATCGTGATCGTCAGCGACGGAGAAGACAACCAGAGCGAGATCTCGAAGGCCCAGGCCATCGAGATGGCGCAGCGCTCGGAAGTGATCATTTACGCGATCTCCACCGACGACAGCGGCCTGGTCATGCGCGGCGACAAGGTATTGGAGCAGCTGGCCGAGGCTACCGGCGGACGCGCATTTTTTCCGTTTAAGATGAAGGACATCACGCGCTCGTTCGCGGCGATTGAAGACGAACTGCGCAGCCAGTACGTCGTCTCGTACAAGCCCGCCAACTTCGACGCGGACGGACGCTACCGCTCGATCGAAATCTCTTCTCTGAAGAAAGACACACAGGTCAGGGCGCGCAAGGGATACTTCGCGCCGCAGCAGTAGGAACCAGTACTCAGTACGCGCTACTCAGTTTTCTCTCTTCTTTTTGGCCGCTGTCTTCCCGGCTGCAACTTTCTCGCATCCCCTCGTAATGTTGTTATTGCAGAATGCGAATTTTAGGCGCTCGTTCGCGTTTGCTCACGCGGTCTCACTGTGTTACCGTCCCATTGAATTCTCGCTCATGATTCAGACCGCAGCCTGTTGAGGAGGCTTCATGATTGGCATCTTATTGCTGGTTGTTCTTGTCGTCATCGCCGTGGTGTTGATCGGGATGTACAACAGCCTGGTGCAGCTGCGCGTGCGCTGCGATTCGGCGTGGTCCGACATTGATGTGCAGCTCAAACGGCGGCATGACCTGATTCCAAACCTGGTGGAAACGGTCAAGGGATATGCTTCGCACGAGAAGGGCACCTTCGAAAACATCGCAAAGTTCCGGTCGCAGGCGATGCAGGCCACGACCCCAGAGGGGAAGGCAATTGCAGAGAATCAACTCACGGGCGCGCTGAAAAGCTTGTTTGCGGTCGCGGAGAATTATCCCGAACTCAAAGCGTCGGAACAGTTCACGCAACTGCAGGGCTCGTTGAGCCAGACCGAAGACGCCATTCAGAACTCACGGCGCTACTACAACGCCGTGGTGCGCGACCTGAACACCAAGATCCAGTCATTCCCGACGAACATTCTCGCTGGCATGTTCAATTTCACGCCGCGCCAGTTCTTCGAAACGACGGATGCGGACCGCGAGCCCGTGCAGGTGAAGTTCTGAAGATTGCGTAATTCTGTCATTGGGGAATTGTGTAATTTGAGAATCCCTCGGACGATTGCTTTTTTCCTCTTAGCGCTGACTGTCTGCATGCTCTCCAGCGCGGCACAGGCGAAATCCTGGCGCGTCTCCGATTTTCAGGATGAAATTGTCGTTGCGGAAGACGGCACTGCGGTGGTGACTGAACGCATCACGCTCGTGTTCGAGGGTGATTTCCACGGAATTCATCGTACGATTCCGATTGAATACCCAGGGCCGAATGGAACGAATTACGAACTGTTCCTCACCGTCACCAGCGTCACCGACGGCAGCGGCGGCAAGCTGAAATACGATTCGTCGACCTCGAGCGGCGCACGCGATCTGAAAATCTATATTCCAGACGCGGTGGACGCGACCCGGACTGTGGAGATCACCTACCGCGTGCGCAATGGGACGCGGTTCTTCGACGATCACGACGAGTTCTACTGGAGCGTGACCGGGAACGACTGGCCGGTGCCGATTGACCACGCGGCGGCGACCGTACGCTTTCCCTCTACTGCCGCAGGTTCGCTGCGGGCGCAGGCTTTCACCGGTGTCTACGGATCGACGGAGCGTGACGCTACTTCTAGCGTGGACGGCGCCCAAGCGCGCTTCGAAACCAACAATCCGTTGCCCATGCGCGGCGGGCTCACCATCGACGTCTATATTCCCAAGGACATCCTCAAAGAGCCGGGCTCGCTAACGAAATTCTTCTGGTTCCTTGGCGGCAATCCGATCGTGTTTCTTCCGTTTGTCACATTGGCGGGGATGTTCGCATTGTGGTGGTACAAAGGACGAGACCCCGATGCGGGAGTCTCGGTTGCGCCGATGTACGAGCCGCCGGCGGGAATCTCCCCCGCGGAAGCAGGCACGCTGCTCGACGACTCGATTCATCCGCGCGATATTACGTCGACCATTGTCGATCTGGCAGTGCGGGGGTACATCAAAATCGAAGAGACGGCCGAGAAGACGCTCGTCTTCACGCACAAGGATTACATATTCCACTTGCTTAAGCCGCGCGAGCAATGGGGCACCGACCTGGTTCCGCACGAGCGCGTGATGCTTGAAAACGTGTTCGCCGGGGGCGCTGAAACTCGCCTGTCGAGCCTGAAGAATCGCTTCTACACGGCAGTTCCGGTGATCCGGCAAGACATCATGGCGGCGCTGAAGACGAAGGGCATTTATTTGCTCGACCCGGAATCGGCCAATGGATACAGCGTTGGA
>Ga0335083_10006653_pt1 | contig 14371 bp, 10 predicted proteins | sample Lox_Sample_42_FD_206716 | JGI IMG/M metagenome (GOLD analysis project Ga0335083, IMG submission 206716) | Soil microbial communities from Loxahatchee National Wildlife Refuge, Florida, United States - Lox_Sample_4.2 | ecosystem: Environmental > Terrestrial > Soil > Wetlands | place: USA...
GGAAAGCTGGCCGCGCGTCCTCAAGCAGGGCGACACCTTCGCCATGTTCGATCAGCACGGCGACATCCTGAACGCCGCGCAAAATCCCGCCGGCATTTTCCACGAGGACACCCGCTACCTCTCGGGCTCCTATCTGCTGATCGAAGGCCATCGCCCCCTGCTGTTGAGTTCGACCGTGCGCGACGACAACACGACGTTCACGGTCGATCTGGCCAATCCGGACATCTACCACGACGAGGAACTGGCGCTGTCGCGCGAGACGCTGCATGTCGTCCGCACCAAGTTCCTGTGGAACAGCGCCTGCTACGAGCGTATCGCGGTCCAGAATTTCGACAGCGTGGCGCACAGGACGCGGCTCTTGTTCTGGTTTGCCGCCGATTTTGCCGATCTGTTCGAAGTCCGCGGCATCCATCGCCAGCGCCGCGGCGTCTGTCACGCCGAAAAACTCGGAACAGACCGCATCCTGTTTCACTACCGCGGCCTCGATTCCGTGGATCGCTATACGCAGGTCCAGTTCGCGCCGGTGCCGAGTGTGTTCGATCAGCACCACGCGGCGTTCGAACTCGAGCTCCTGCCCGGCGAGACCAAATCCCTCTTCCTGACGATCAATTTCGGAACGTCGCCGCGCATCGGCGGACAGAAATTCGTGCACGCCATCCGCGCGGCGCGCAAATCGCTGCGCAAATGCGTGAACCGGGGCGCTTCGATCCAGACGTCGAACGAGTCTCTCGACCGGGCGCTTTGCCGGTCCGTGTCCGATCTCGCCATGCTGGTGACCGAAACGCCGGAAGGCCCCTATCCCTACGCCGGCACGCCATGGTTCTCGACGGCATTCGGCCGCGACGGGATCATCACCGCGCTGCAGATGCTGTGGTTCGATCCGTCGGTGGCCTGCGGCGTGCTCAGGTTTCTGGCGGCGCACCAGGCGACGGAATTCGACGAGAAGTCGGAAGCCGAGCCGGGCAAGATCCTGCACGAAATCCGCAAGGGCGAGATGGCACGGCTGGGCGAAGTGCCGTTCCGCCACTACTACGGAAGCATCGATTCGACGCCGCTGTTCGTTCTGCTCGCCGGCCGATATTTCGAGCGCACCATGGACCGCGCGGCGATCGCGTCGCTGTGGCCCAACATCCAGGCGGCGCTTCAGTGGATCGACAGATACGGCGATTTCGACGGCGACGGCTTCGTCGAATACCGCCAGCGCACGCCGGAAGGCCTCAGCAATCAGGGCTGGAAGGATTCGCGCGACAGCATTTCCCATTCCGACGGTTCGCTCGCGCAGGGCTCCATCGCGCTGGTGGAGGTGCAGGCGTATGTCTATGGCGCCAGGCGCGCCGCCGCCCGCATGGCGCGCGCGCTCAACGACCGCGCGATGGCCGAGCGGCTCGAACGCGAGGCGGAGGATTTGCGCAAGCGCTTCGAGCAGGCGTTCTGGTGCGAGGAGATCGGCACCTACGCGCTGGCGCTGGATGGCGACAAGAATCCGTGCCGCGTGCGTTCGTCCAATCCCGGTCACGCACTGTTTGCGGGGATCGCGCCGGAATCGAGCGCGCAACGCGTCGCGCAGGCGTTGCTGCGCCGCGATGCGTTTTCGGGGTGGGGAATCCGCACGCTGAATGCGTCGGAGAAGCGTTACAACCCGATGTCGTATCACAATGGATCGGTCTGGCCGCACGACAATTCCCTCATCGCGCTGGGCTTCGCCCGCTACGGCCTCAAGGATGAAGTGCTGAAGGTAATGACGGGACTCTATGACTCGCTGCACTACATGGATCAGCTTCGTCTGCCGGAATTGTTCTGCGGCTTCCCGCGGCGGCCAGCCAGCGGTCCCACGCTCTATCCGGTCGCGTGCGCGCCACAAGCCTGGGCGAGCGGAACGCCGCTGGCTCTGCTTGAAGCCAGCCTCGGCATCACCATCGATGCCGCGCGCGGCGAAGTGCGCTTCGAACGTCCGCTGCTGCCGAGTTTCATCGACGACATCATGATCCGGAATCTTTCCGTAGCCGGCGGCACGATCGACCTGCTTCTGCAGCGCCACGGCCGCGATGTGGTGGTCGACATCCTCGACCGCCGGGGCGATATCCGCGTGGTGACAGTCAGTTGAACGATCTGTCGCATCGCGATTGCAAGCAATTCAGGAATATGAAAAATTGTACTGGGGCAGGCGTCGAGGGGTTTCATGCGCGCCGTTGGCGGAGCAATTCTAGCTGCATGCTTTGGCGTGGCGATCTGTGAGGGACAAGCATCGGCCGCGCCGGTAGTGGTCACAACGGCAAGCGACGAAGCGGTAGCCTATCAGATCAACGTTGCCCACACGGGAAGCACAAATCTCAGCACCGGATTCAAGACACCGCTGACCCTGCTCTGGTCGGTCAATTTGAGTGTCCCGCAAACCTATCCTGTCATCGCGGAAGGCGCGGTCTTCACCGTGGGTAGCGATGGCGTCGTGACATCACTCGATGTCGCGACCGGCACGACGCGCTGGAGCAAACCCCTCAGTGTCGGCGTTCGGTCGCAAATTCTCGGGCCCGCCTATGACAACGGCACGCTGTTCGTGCTCAACACCTCCGATCTGCTGACTGCCCTCTCGGCCAAGAACGGCAAAACGCAATGGGTGTCCCAATTGAGTCAGCTTTTCTCGGATGCCCCTCCCATGGCTGTGAACGGACAAGTGTTTGTCGGCGGTACCGAGACCGGCGGAACGCTTTACGCGCTCGATGAGGCAACCGGCCACGTGCAATGGTCTGAGCCAGTCCAAAACGGCGACTTCAGTTCGCCCGCCTATGGCGGTGGGGCTGTGTTCGTCAGTTATCCGTGTCAGTTCTACAAGTTCGATCCTGCGACCGGCGAGAGAGAATGGTATTACAACGGCGGAGTGGAAGGTGGAGGGGGCGAGACCCCGGTCTTCTTCAACAAGAAAGTCTATATCGAGGACCTTGATTGCGGGTCGCTCATCGTCAAAGCCAGCAATGGAAAATTCGTCGGGAAATTCGACGAGCCGTTCGCCGGCGTGAACCAGAACCCCACCTTGTTTACCGGCTCGAACGGCAAACCGATCGGCCTTTCCCTGTCGGGCAACAGCATCGTTGCCTGGAACGGCAAGAACGGCAAGCAGCTGTGGTCCTTTGTTGGCGATGCCGATCCGTCGTCTTTTCCGATCGTGGTGAATGGAATCGTCGTCGACGGGACCTATGACGGAAGCGTCTTTTTCCTTGACGAGAAAGGCCGGCAGCTCTGGTCCACCAAAACGCCGAACCAGGTGAGTTCGTTTTCGGCGGGCGAGGGAACGTTGATTGTCGTAAGCGAAAACTTCGTAACAGCCTATGTGCCGAGTGCGCCCCGATGAAAGCCATTGCAATTCTCGCCCGTGCCGTCCTGGCGTCGTTGATGGCCACCCAGGTAGCCGCACGTTCCGATGTGAAGCTGTTGCCCCCCGCCTCCGATCCGGACGCCGCCGTCGCGTATCAGCTCAACCCCGGTCATTCGGGCTCTATCCAGATGAGCGTTGGGTTTTCTACAAAATTGAAGCAGGCCTGGAGCGTGTCGATCAACGAGAATAACTCGGGGATAGCATACCCCGTCATTGCCGATGGTCTCGTCTTCGCGAGCGGCATCACATCCGATCACAGCGTAACCTATGCGTTCGATCTCAAGACCGGGGCGACAAAGTGGAGCAAGACGTTCAAATCATCGCCTCCACCGCTCACCTACGACAACGGACTGCTGTTTGCGCAGACCTTTGGCGGGCTCCTGACGGCGTTTCAGGCGAAGTCGGGTGAGGTGAAGTGGACGATCCAGCTCCCCGATGCCGCAGAATTTGCAGTTTTCCCGACGGCCGTCGACGGACATGTGTATACAGCGGGCGATTACGACGGTGGCTATCTTTATTCGGTCAATGAGTCGCTCGGGAGTCTCGATTGGGAGCTGTTCGGCACCGATACCGGTGAAAGCTCTCCGGCCTATGGCGACAAGGGACTCTACGTCGCCGATCCGTGCCAGTACTACAAGTTCAATCCGAAGAATGGAAACCTTGAATGGCATGTCGATGACGGTTGCCACGGCGGAGGTTCGATCAATCCGGTTTCCTTCAACAAGCGGGTCTATACGCAGTGGATCCAGGACAATCTCATCCACAATTCCAAGGACGGTGCCGTTGTCGGATCCTTTGCCGGGTATGTACCGCCCGCCTTTTTCACGGATGTCAAAGGGCATGCGTTCGGTGTTTCGGTTTCGAACGAGGGACTGACATGCTGGAAAGTGTCGACCGGAACAACGGCATGGACCTTCAAGGCGACCGACCTTTCAACGCCAGCCATCGTGGTGAACGGATATGTGATCGTCGGATCGGTGGGCGGCAAGGTCTATCTCTTCGATTCAAAGAAGGGTCGCCTGCTGTGGACTGGAGATGTCGTGTACTCCGTTTCAAGCCTTGCCGCCGGCGATGGCGCGCTGGTTGTCGGCAGCGCCAATTCAGTTACCGCGTTCGTGCCGCAATAGCGGGCCTGGGGATTGAACATGCGCACCTTCATTGCCGAATCCGTCCTTGCGGCTCTCCTGGCGTTCGCTTCCGATCACGCAAGCGCGGCACAGCATCATTCTCCTCCTCATCTTGGCAATTCCAGCGACTTTGCGGTCACTTACCAGATCAATCCGGCGCACAACGGTGCGATCGACCTGAGCACCGGCTTTACCGTCCCGCTCGAGCAGGCTTGGAGCAAAGACCTCGTCTATGCGCTCGATTATCCGATCATCGCCGATGGACAGGTGTTCGTTCATTCCGGGGGCACGTATCTGTTCGGTCTCGATGTCACCAACGGGCACAGCACCTGGCACAACAACAAACTCGATGGTGGCGGGCTCGGCTTGCAAGGCATGGCCTACGACAATGGCAGCCTTTTCATCCTGAACAGCGATGGATTGCTGCTTTCTTTCGCCACGGCCGACGGCAAGAAGAATTGGTCGACGAGCTTGCCGCTGCAATACATGTTCAATGCGCCCGTGATGGCCGTGAACGGTCAGGTGTTCATCGGTGGCACCGGGGTCGGCGGCGACCTCTACGCGGTCGACGAATCAAACGGGAAGCTGCAATGGGTGAAGCCCGTAGATGGTGGCGATTTCAGTTCACCGGCCTACGGCGACAAGGGCATTTATGTTGCCTATCCGTGCCGCTACTACAAATTCAAGCCGTCAAACGGAAAGGTGCTCTGGGAAATAGCCGGGAACGACACCGGCGGTGGAGGCGCGACACCGGTCTATTTCGGAAAGCGCGTACTCATTCAGGATGATACTCCAACATGCGGCGCGGACACAGTCCGCAATACCCGGAACGGCAATGAGACCGGGACCTTCGTCTCCGAAACCACGCCCGCTGTTTTCCAGACCTCCAAGGGCAAGGATCTCGTCTGCGGAGTATTTCTGTACGACAATCCAAAAATCATGCAATGCACAGACCTCAAGACCGGCGCCCTGGTGTGGAGCTTCACTGGAGATGGGCGGCTCGTAACGCCGCCCATTGTGGTAAACGGACTCGTCGTCGTCGGCTCGCTTCTCGGTGAACTCTACGTAGTCGACGAGAACGGCAAGGAGGTATGGTCCACGCTCACGCCCGGTCCCGTGACGCACATTGCAGCAGGCCTTGGCACGCTGATCGTGATCAGCACCTCAAAGGTGACCGCCTACGTCCCGCAATAGTCAGCGCGAGATGGTTTTCCAGCGTTGATACGACGCCGTGCAGGTCGGCGGCAGAGTCCACTCGTACCTGTCGGCATCCTTTGGCATTCCGGCGAGACCGGGATTGAGCATCGCCTGCGAAATGCGCAGTCCCGTCGGCCAGCGCGCCTTGATGAAGGCCAGCACATCGAGAATCTGCCGGTCGGTGAGACTGTCGCCGTAGGCGGGCATGTACGACGGCGCATCTTTCGGCGCCTCCGGAAAGCGGCCGTACTTCACCATCTGGAACAGGTCTTCGTCGGAATGGCGCCAAGTGTGGCCGCTGGCATCATGCGCGGGAGCTCTGCGGCCGGCATACTGATCGTCGAGCTGCCACAGGGCCTGACCCTCGAGATTGCGCCCGTGGCAGGATGAGCACTGCAGCTTGTAGATCTGCTTGCCGTCCGCAACTGCTGCGGGATCATCGGCATTCGCGAAGTGGGTGGCGGGCGCAGTCGCGTGCGCCATCGCCATGCCGATGAGGCTGGCTGCGATGGCAGACAACGCTATCGGGATCGCCGCACGCATCCGCTATTTCATTTCCTTGCGCAGTTCCTTGGCCATGTCGTGTCCCGGCAGATCGCCGGTCAGCAGCGACACGAAGTGTCCCTTCGGATCGATCAGGTAGAGATAGCCGCTGTGATCGTAGGTGTACTGGCCATCGCCCAGCGATTCCGCCTTGTAATACACGTGGAAGGCTTTTGCCGCGGCTTCCGTCTCATCACCGTCGCCGCGCAAGCCCACGATGCGAGGATCGAAGGCCGAGAGGTACTTCTTCAGCACGGCGTCCTTGTCGCGTGCCGGATCGATGGTGATGAAGATGGGCTGAACCTTGGCAGCAAGCGGGCCCATCTCGTTCAGCGCCACGCCGATCTCGTTGAGCACGGTCGGGCAGACGTCCGGGCAATAAGTGTAGCCGAAATAGACGAGCATCCATTTGCCGCGGTAGCTTGCGTCGGTGACGGTCTTGCCGTCCACCGTGTGCAGCGAGAAATGGCCGGTCATCGACGGGGTGGGAAGTTCATCCGCACCCACAGGTGACAGGCCAAGCAGGGCAGCCGCCAAAACCGCGCCGCGCAGCGAACTCAATAAGCTCATCGACATTCCCATCCGCTAAACCGGCGGCAGCACGCGAATAATCGCCATCATGCCGGCGTCCTCGTGATCCAGGATGTGGCAGTGATAGACGAAATCGCCAATCACGGCGCCGCGGAAATCCATCCGCACCTTGATGCTGGGATAGGTGCCGGAAATGCCGTCCCAGTAGGGCACCTGGAAGGTGTCGTACCATTGCTGCTGTTCCTTCGGCACCCTCTTGCCGTTGATCTCGAGCAGCAGGAAGTGGATCTGGTGGATGTGGAATTCGTGCACCTCGGTCGACCGGTTCTCGATCACCCAGTCCTCGACCGCACCCTTGTTCGTGGTGATGTCCGGCGGATTGTTGGGATTGAAGATATGACGAAAAGTCCCGTCGACGGTGATGTAAAAGTTCGTGCCTTCCGCACCGCGGCCATCCCCGTTTTTTGCCGGCGTTTCCGAGAAGAACAACTTTCGCTTCGCCGTCACCTTGGCATCGAGGATGTTCTCGAAGCGCTGCGGACCCGGCGGGCGGGCACGCTCCGGAACACGGGGCAGATGCGCCGGCGCGTCGACCATGACGATGTCGGCGATCGGACGCGCAGGATTGCTGTCAGAGGCCGGTCCGCCGTCGATGGTACGCGTGACGAACTGGGCTTTGGATACGCCGGCCGGCGGGGCCGCAACGAGAAACTCCACGCGTCCGGCGGGCGGCACAAGGATATCGCGCTGTGTGATCAGGGTGCCCTGTCGCTTGCCGTCCTGTGATCCTGTCGGGACGCCGTCGAACGCCGCGATCTGCAGCGGCTGAGCCTTGCCGTCATATTTGACCTGGAGGTCCATGATCGTGTTGGCCGCCGAATTGGAGACGCGCCAGAACTCTGTCGTGCCGCGCTGCATCTTGATGATCGCCGGCGGATAATGCGGATAGGGCACCGGCACGTAATTTATGGAAATGTCCCAGTTGGGCTGCGGTTTGTGGCTGTGCCCTCCCTGGCGGGCGAGGGGCTGGTCGCGCAGGATCAAGAGGCGCTGCGGCAATCCTGCGACCGCCGGCTGGATGTTCTCGATCCCTTCGACCACGATCAGCCCGGACGCGCCGCCCTGAACCGCCATCGAGGCGATTCCGTGCACATGCGGATGGTACCAGTAGAGTCCGGGCGGTTCATCGGCCGGAATGTGCAGCGTGTAGGTGAAGGTTTGTCCGGAATTCACCAGCGTGCGGATCGATTCGTCGTGCCCGCATTTCGGCGACGTGTTGGTGCCGTGATAATGAATGTTGACCGACACGAGGGTCATCCATTTTTCGCCGCACTGCACGTTCATCAGCATGCCGTGGCCGGTGTTCGGCGGCAGCGGGACGCGATTGGTGAGCGCGATCTCGATGGTGTCGCCGGGATTGACGTGCAGCGTTGGCGACTGCATCCCGTCGGGGGTGACAAAGCAGAACAGGGTCCGGTTTCGCGAATCGAGGTCGGTCCAATAGTTGAACGCGAGCTTCAGCTTGCCGTGCGCGCTGAAGAGGTCGGGTGGCGGCTGGACGTCGCTTCCCTCTGCGGGCCTCGGGCAGCTTCCATGAACCGGCGTCCCTGCCATGGCATGGCCCGGCAGAAGGAGCGCCGGCAATGCGACTGCGAATACCAAACTAAGAATGCGACCTATTTTCAGGCCGGATTTGCGGACGCGCACGACGATCTTGCCCCTGCAGACATGGAAGGATCGCAACGGCCACTGAGCCCTTGCCCGGCAACCTTACCGACAGATTTGCGCGCGCGAAAGAACAAACGGGTGAATGCTCGCCCGGATGATTTTGCCGCTCTGTGGAACTCAACGTGCACGCCGGCGATTCACCAAACGATTCCAATGCTCACAGGCAGCCTGCACGCGACAGGGACGCTCCTGGTTGCTGGCGTGACAGAAAATTGCCGATCCGAACGGAAGCCTTTGAATCGGCGTTTGATTGCGCCTCGATGCAACCGCAAGAACGAAAGTTCCGTCGTTCAGAAATCCGCCGCCATAATTGTCCATTTCCGGCGCGCGGGAATTGATCTTCGATTACAGACCGGATAACTTCTTAACGGCTGTGGCAATTCTCTTCATTTGCTGAAGCAGCTCGGAAGAACATCAACTAAGTGGGGTTGGTGAGAGGCCGGAAGTGAACTCAACCATCTCTTGAAGGGGAGTACCCATATATGGATAAGACGAAACTTCTCGTTTCGACAGCGGTCGGTCTGGCGTTTGTGGTTGCCGGTCCGTCAGCGATCGCAGCGGGCAAGAAGCACGCCCAAAATGGCGCGACGAAGAGCGCCGTGGGCGTGAATTTTGCGAAAGCGCCGTTCAAGTCGCACGGCAACGCGCATTCGCCGAAGAAGAGCAAGGGCCACCAGGAGCAGTTCATGGTGGAGACGTGGGGCACAACCACGGTTGCTCTGTTCGGTGGCTTCGCGGTCGAAGATGCTGCGAACACGATCAGCTGCAAGAAGGACTGCCTGCTCGTCACGTACAACACGGCCGAGTTCCTGTCGTACTATTCGTACAACCAGGTCGGCATCTGCCCGCTCGTGGACGGCTACTTCACGAACGGCTCGTGCTACTTCTCGGGCGCTCTGTCGTTCCCGGACCTGTACTCCAACCGCACCAACCAGACCAATCTGGACGTCGCGAAGGGTTCGCACACGATCCAGACATACGTCTACACGGTTGCTCCGGCGTACATGGGCCACTACCAGAACGACTGGCACGTCTACTCCGAGTGATATCCGACTGCCGGTGGCGGGCGATGCCCGCCACCGGCTTCTTTCAGTGGCGCCGCGCGCAATGCTCGGCGCCACTTTCTTTTTGAGGCCGCGTGCCGCGGCATGTGCCATTGACAGGCCGAAACCGCGCCGTGTTTGTTGCGGCCATTGAGTGAGAAAGTGTGACCGTGAGCAATCCCTCTGCCAATCCGCCGGGCGCCGCAGCCAATCCGCAGCTTGAGAAGGCGGCGCAGGCGCTGCGCGAGAACCGGCCGGTCGTCGCGGAAGGCATTCTCCGCCGTCATCTCGAAGCCAATCCGGCTGACGTCACGGCCATGAAAATGCTGGCGGACACGCTCATCCGCCTCGAGCGCAACAAGGAGGCCGAAGACGTCCTCATCCGCTGCCTGTCGCTGGCTCCGAATTTTGCGCCGGCGCGCCACACCTATGTGATGGTCCTGCTGATGGCGGAAAAGAAGCGCGAGGCCTTCGAGCAGGTCGCCTATCTGCTGGAGCGTGAACCCGGCAATCCCAATCATCGCAGCCTGAAGGCGATGGCGCATGCCTGGGTCGGCGAGCATGCGCAAGCGGCTGACGAATACGCGATCATGCTTAAGGACACGCCGAACGTGCCGGGTCCATGGCTTGCCTATGCGCACACACTGCGGACGCTCGGGCGCCGCGACGAGGCGATCGCCGCCTATCGCGCCGCCATCGCGCGGTTTCCCAAGCTGGGCGAACCCTATTGGAGCCTTGCCAATCTCAAAACCTTCCGTTTCAGGCCGGAGGAGGTGGAGGCGATGAAGGCGCTGCTCGCAGCCACCGACCTGCCCGTCGAAAGCCGAATCCAGATCGAGTTTGCCCTGGGCCGCGCGCTGGAGACCGACGGCGCGTACGAAGAGGCGTTCGAGCATTACAAGCAGGGCAACGCACGCAAGCGGGCAACGATCGGCTACACGGCAGAAAGCACCACGACCTACGTCGCCAATTGCCGGGGTCTGTACACGGAGAAATTCTTCGCGGAGCGATCCGGCCAAGGCTGCGCCGCGCCGGATCCGATTTTCATCGTCGGCATGCCGCGCTCCGGCTCCACGCTGATCGAGCAGGTTCTTTCGAGCCATCCTTCGATCGAAGGCACGATGGAGCTGCGCATCATTCCGTTCCTGATCGGCCGGATCGGAAGCCGGAACATCGAGCGGATGCGGCTGTCAACCGATGCGCAGGCGCCGTATCCGGAAAGCGTCCGCAACCTGGAGCCGGAGGACATGAAGGCGATGGGCGAGGAATACCTCGCGCGCGCACGCGCCCATCGCGTCACCGGGCGGCCCTTCTTCATCGACAAACTGCCCGACAATTTCGGCCATGTCGGGCTGATCCATCTGATCCTGCCCAATGCGAAGATCATCGATGCGCGGCGCGATCCGATGGCGTGCTGCGTGTCGAACTTCAAGCAGTACTATCCGATGGGCAAGGACTTCGCCTACAGCCTCACCGATGTCGGTCGCTGCTACGCGGACTACGTCCATCTGATGGCCCATTTCGACAAGGTTCTGCCGGGCCGTGTCCATCGCGTGTTCTATGAAAGACTGGTCGCTGACCTCGAGGGCGAAACGCGCCGGCTGTTCGACTATCTGGGCCTGCCGTTCGACGAGCGCTGCCTGCGCTTCCATGAAACCGAGCGCGCCGTCCGGACGCCCAGCTCCGAACAGGTCCGCCTGCCGATCTTCACCGACGCGCTCGACGATTGGCGTCACTTCGAACCGTGGCTCAGTCCGCTGCGGGCGGCTCTCGGCGATGTGGCGACCTGCTATCCCGAGGTGCCTCAGGGCATGAAATGATGAACGGCCGATCCGTTCACCGTCAGGGCAATGCTTGGATTGACAGGCTCCCCGGGGCCCACTTTAATTCCACGGTTTTCCTCACATTTCGAAGGGTCTGGTGTGAGTTCGTCCGCTTCTGAATTGCTGTCCGCAGAGCTGGCCGAAGCGCGGCGATTGCTGTCCGTGGACCCGTCCCGGGCGGAGGCTGCGGCACGCGACATCCTGCGTGAGCAGCCGGAAGAACCCGAGGCGAGACTCATCCTGGCGAGCGCGCTCAGGCGCAAAGGCGCTCTGATCTCGGCGGCATCGATCCTTGAGACGCTCGCGCAGACGCAATCGCACCTGCCGCCGGTGCACTACGAACTCGGCCTCGTGCTGAGTGCGCTCGGCGACAACAAGGGCGCGACGACATCGCTTCGCTATGCCGTCGATCTCGATCCCAATTTCGCAGCCGCCTGGCATGCGCTCGGCGATCAGTACACGCGCATGCGCAGCAAGGTCGGCGCCAACAAGGCCTACTCGGAATATTTCAACGTGGCGGTAGGCGATGATCGCTTGCGCGATGCCATGGCCGCCATACACGACAACCGGCTCGACGAGGCGGAAGGCATCCTGAAAGCCTTTCTCGAGGAGAAGCCGGACAACGTCACCGCCATCAAGATGCTCGCGGAGATCGCGCAGAAAACGCATCGCATGCTGCAGGCGGAAGCCCTGTTCAAGCGCTGCATCGATCTCGCGCCCGATTTTGCAGCGGCCCGCCAGCGCTATGCCATTCTGCTGTTGACGCAGAACAAGCCGGCCGAAGCGATCGACCAGGTCGACGAGCTCCTGAAGCTCGAGCCGGACGACCCGTACCACCGCAACCTGAAGGCCGCCGCCTATATCCGCATGAGCGCGTTCGAGGACGCCGCTGCGGAATATGAGATCATGCTGAAGGCCTCGCCCAATCAGCCTGGTGCATGGATGGCCTACGGCCACGCGCTGAAGGCGATGGGACGGCGCGAGCAATGCATCGCGGCCTACCGCAGGACGATTTCGCTTCTGCCCGGCCTCGGCGATGCCTATTGGAGCCTCGCCAATCTCAAGACCTACCGCTTCACCGAGGCTGAAGTCGCCGCGATGCGCGAGCAATTGATGCGCGCCGACCTCAAGGGCGAGAACAAGGGGTTCTTCCATTTCGCCCTGGCGAAGGCGCTGGAGGACGAGGGCCGCTTCGAGGAAGCGTTCGATCACTATCGGCGCGGCAACGATTTCATTCGCACCAAGGTCACGTACGATCCCGAAGAAATGTCGGCTCAGGTGAGGCGCGCGAAGGCACTGTTCACGCGGCCGTTCTTCGCGCAGCGCAAAGGGCAGGGTGCTGCGGCGCCCGATCCCATCTTCATCGTCGGCCTGCCGCGATCGGGATCGACGCTGATCGAACAGATCCTCGCCAGTCATTCGGCAATCGAAGGCACGACGGAATTGCGGGCAATCCCGTATCTGGCCGGCCGGCTGGGCGGAAAAAAGAAGCCCGAGGATCCGCTCATCCACTATCCGGAAATTCTCGGCACGCTCGATGCTGCCAACCTGCAGGGGCTGGGCGAAGAGTATCTGTGGCGCGCCCGCCAGCACAGAATTCTCGGCCGGCCATTCTTCATCGACAAGATGCCCAACAATTTCGCGCATGTCGGCCTTATTCACCTGATCCTGCCCAACGCGAAGATCATCGACGTGCGCCGGCATCCGCTGGCCTGCTGCCTGTCGAACTTCAAGCAGCATTTCGGCAACGGCCAGCAATTCAGCTACAGCCTGCCGGACATCGGCCGCTACTATTTCGACTATGTCGAGCTGATGGCGCATTACGACGACGTTCTGCCTGGCCGCGTGCATCGCGTCATCTACGAGCAGCTGGTCGAGCAGCCCGAGCAGGAAGTTCGCCGCGTCCTCGAGTATCTCGGTCTGCCGTTTGAAGATGCGTGTCTGCGCTTCCATGAAAACGATCGTGTTGTGCGCAGCGCCAGCGCCGAGCAGGTGCGCCAGCCGCTCAATTCCGATGGCTTCGATCAGTGGCGGAATTTCGAGCCCTGGCTCGGCAGCCTGAAATCCGCCCTGGGCTTTGTGCTCGACGCTTATCCGGACGTACCGAAATTCTACGGCCGCGTGACCACGGCGCCCGGCTTTTCGCAGACGATCGGCGAGGGCGACCAGAAATGGTCGGTGAAGGCGGTTGCCGCAAGGACCGGCGCCAGGCCGGCCGTCACGCCGTGAGGGATGGAATGGCGATGCCGGAAACAAACGGAATCAAGGATAGCGAATGACGGAAATGCTTGAATCCGTGGAGAAACTCCATCGACCCAAGCCGGCGCAAGGAAACGCGCGCGCGGGCAGCGACCCCGCGAGTGTGGAAGCCAAAGCGCGCGAAATGCTTGCCAAGAATTCGAATGATCCCGACGGCCAGCTACTGCTTGCTGCCGCGTTGCGCCAGAAAGGCGACGCGGAAGCGGCGCGCAAAATTCTCGAACCGCTCGTGGCCGCCAATCCGGATTGGGCGCAAGTCCGGCTCGAACTTGGGCTCACGCTCGGTGTGCTTGGCGACAATTACGGGGCGATTGCCGCCCTCACCGAGGCCACCAACCTTGATCGCAATCTTGCCGAGGCGTGGTCGGCGCTAGGCGAGCAATACGTGCTGGTCGGCGATGTGCTGGCGTCCGATGCCGCCTATTCGCACCACTTCAATGTGTCGGTGAATGAGCCGCAGCTGCAGAAGGCTGTCGCCGCGCTGCGCAATGGCCGCCCGGATGTTTCGGAAGACATCCTCGTCGAGTATCTCGAAGCCCATCCCGATGACGTCAACGCGATCAAGATGCTGGCGGAGGCGGCGATCGCCTGCGATCGCAACGAAGACGCCGGTGTCCTGCTGGAACGCTGCCTGGAGATTGCGCCGGAGTTCTCCGCCGCGCGCTACCGCTATGTCTCCTCGCTCTACCTGCAGAACCGCCTCGTCGAGGCCATTCCGCATATCGACATCCTGCTCGAGCGCGATCCCAA
>Ga0335083_10006655_pt1 | contig 14369 bp, 8 predicted proteins | sample Lox_Sample_42_FD_206716 | JGI IMG/M metagenome (GOLD analysis project Ga0335083, IMG submission 206716) | Soil microbial communities from Loxahatchee National Wildlife Refuge, Florida, United States - Lox_Sample_4.2 | ecosystem: Environmental > Terrestrial > Soil > Wetlands | place: USA: Florida...
CGCAGGAATCCATCGAGGAGGCGCCGCGCGTGCTGGCCGCCACCTGGCTCGACGAGACGCGCGCCTACTGGCAGGAATGGGTGCGGAGCCTCGCCGTGCCGTTCGAATGGCAGGAAGAAGTGATCCGCGCGGCCATCACGCTGAAGCTGTGCACCTTCGACGATTCGGGCGCGCTGCTGGCCGCGCTCACCACTTCCATTCCGGAGAGCGCCGGCAGCGGGCGCAACTGGGATTACCGCTTCTGCTGGCTGCGCGATGCCTACTTCACCGTGCAGGCGCTGAACCGCCTCGGCGCCACGCGCACCATGGAAGGTTACCTGCACTACATCGACCGCGTGGTGGTGGCGGCCGGCGATGCGCCGCTGCAGCCGGTCTACCGCATTTCGGGTACGGGCGAGATGCTCGAGCAGGTGATCGACTCGCTGCCGGGCTTCCTCGGCATGGGCCCGGTGCGCGTGGGCAACCAGGCCGCCGAGCAGATCCAGCACGATGTCTATGGCGCGGTGATCCTCGCGCTGGCGCAGCTGTTCTTCGACGAGCGGCTGGTCAGTCCCGGCGACGAGCGGCTGTTCCGCGAGCTCACCAAGCTCGGCGAGCGCGCGTTCCGCTTCCACGACCAGCCGGACGCCGGGCCGTGGGAATTCCGCGGCACGGCGCGCGCGCACACGTATTCCTCCGCGATGTCCTGGGCCGGCTGCGACCGCCTGGCGCGCATCGCCACGCGGCTGCGGCTGGCCGCGGATGCGCAGCACTGGCGCGCGCGCGCCGACGCCATGCGCGGGCACATCATGGAGCGTGCCTGGCATCCGGCGCGCGGCGCGTTCGTCGCGGCGCTGGACGGCACCGAGGACCTGGATGCCTCGGTGCTGCTGCTGCCCGAGCTGAACTTCATCGAGGGCAAGGATCCGCGCTTCATCCAGACCGTCGACACCATCGGCCGCGAGCTGCGCGAGGGCGACCTGCTGTTCCGCTACCGCCATGCCGACGACTTCGGCCGCCCCGAGACCGCCTTCACCGTGTGCGCGTTCTGGCACGTGAACGCGCTGGCCGCCACCGGCCGCGTCGAGGAGGCGCGCGCGCAGTTCACCGCGCTGCTGGCGCGGCGCAACCACGTGGGGCTGCTGTCCGAGGACATCCACCCGGCGAGCGGCGCGCAATGGGGCAATTTCCCGCAGACCTATAGTATGGTCGGGATCATCAACTGCGCGCTGCGCCTGTCCCGCTCCTGGGATGCGTCACTGTAGGACTTGCCATGCCGCTCAAACCGCTGCCGACCAACGCCCAGGACTGGCCGCGCTACCTGCGCCGCATCCTGCTGCGCTACGTGCTGCCGTTCGTGGCCGCGGCCGCGGTGCTGGCGCTGCTGTTCGTGCCCTACATCAGCCGCCTGTCCTTCGGCGAGCTGCGGCCGGGCGCGATCCGCAACTTCCTGTTCGCGGCGGTGGTCATCGGCGCGGCATTGTTCGCGCTGGCGGTGGGCCTGTCGGTGCGGCTGCTCGTCAACCGCTGGATCCGGCTGCTGCTGGGCGACATCCGCGCGCGGCGCTTCCTGGATGACGCGGCCACCGACAGCGACTCCGCGCCCATCCTCAAGCGCGTGCGCGCGGTGATGCGCGAGCTGGAGGAACACCAGCGCATCGAGATCGAATTCCGCGAGAACTGGACGCCGCAGGCGCTGCAGCAGGTGGTGCGCGAACACCTGGACGACTGCGCGATGCTGGTGGTGTCGAACCGCGAACCCTACATCCATCGCCGCAGCGCGGCCGGCGACATCACCGTGCAGGTGCCGGCCAGCGGCATCGTCACCGCCATCGAACCGGTGATGCGCGCCTGCTCGGGCACCTGGATCGCGCATGGCAGCGGCAGCGCCGACCGCGAGGTCGTCGACAAGGCCGACCACGTGCAGGTGCCGCCGGAGGATCCGAGCTACACGCTGCGGCGCGTATGGCTCAACGAGCAGGAGGAGGAAGGCTACTACTACGGATTTTCCAACGAGGGCCTGTGGCCGCTGTGCCATCTCGCCTACGTGCGGCCCGCGTTCCGCGAGAGCGACTGGCAGTGCTACTGCAAGGTCAACGCGCGCTTCGCCGATACCGTGGCCGCGGAAGCCGGCCGCAGGGAAGCCGTGGTGCTGGTGCAGGATTTCCACTTCGCGCTGCTGCCGAAGCTGATCCGCGAGCGCGGCGTACGCGCCACCATCGCGCTGTTCTGGCACATCCCCTGGCCCAATGCCGAGACCTTCGGGGTGTGCCCGTGGAAGAAGGAGCTGCTGCTGTCGATGCTGCAGTCCGACGTGCTCGGTTTCCACACGCTGTACCACTGCCAGAACTTCCTCGACACCGTGGACCGCTTCGTGGAATGCCAGATCGACCACGAGCGCATGACGGTCACGCTGCAGGGGCACGTGTGCCACGTCACCTCTTATCCCATCTCCATCGAGTGGCCGCCGCGCTGGCTGGCCCGCGTGCCCGCGCCGCCGGCGGCGCAGCAGGGGGTACGCCAGCGCTTCAAACTCGATCCTGCCGTGAAGATCGGCCTGGGCGTGGAGCGCTGGGATTTCACCAAGGGCATCATCGAGCGCTTCCACGCGCTGGAGGCCCTGTTCGAGAAGCAGCCGCGCTGGATCGGCCGGCTCACCTTCCTGCAGATCGCCGCGCCCTCGCGCAGCAAGCTGCCCGCCTACCAGGCGCTGCAGCAGCAGACCGTGGCGGAACTGGAACGCGTCAACGCGCGCTTCGCCACCGCCGGCTGGCAGCCCATCGTGCTGATCGCCGAGCACCAGGAGCCGGCGCAGGTGTTCGAGCTGTTCCGCGCCGCCGACTTCACGCTGGTGAACAGCCTGCACGACGGCATGAACCTGGTGGCCAAGGAATTCGTCGCGGCGCGCGACGACGAAGACGGCGTGCTGATCCTTTCCACCTTCGCGGGCGCCTCGCGCGAACTGCCCGAGGCGCTGCTGGTGAATCCCTACGACGTGGGCGAGACCGCCGCGGCAATCGCCGTGGCGCTGGACATGTCGCGCGAGGAGCGCCGCAAGCGCATGCAGCTGATGCGGCGCACGGTGGCGGAGTTCAACATCTACCGCTGGGCGGGGCGCATGCTGATGGACGTGGCGCGGATACGGCAACGGGCGGCGCTGGAGAGCTGGTCGGCGCAGTAGTTTCGGCGTGACATGCCGGCCCCGCGACTACAGAATTGCCGTAGCGCCAAGAAGATCACGGGGAACACCAACGCATGAGTTTCGTCGTCGGCCTGGATATCGGCACGCAGAGCGTCAAGCTGCTGGCCTACGACCCGGCTGTCCGGCAGGTCCTCGGCATCCACAGCCAGCCGCTGGAGCTGCTGGCCGGCGACAACGGCAGCCGCGAGCAGCATGCCGGATGGTGGATCGACGCGATCCGCAACTGCTTCGCACGCCTCGACGCGGACCTGCGCGCGCGCGTCGGCGCCATCGGCGTATCAGGCCAGCAGCATGGCTTCGTGCCGCTGGACGCTGCCGGCCAGGTGCTCGCGCCGGCGAAGCTATGGTGCGACACCAGTACGCAGCTTGAGTGCGACGAGATCATGGCGGCGGCCGGTGGTGTGGCCCGCTGCATCGAGCTGGCCGGCAACCCCATCCTCGCCGGCTACACGGCTTCGAAACTGCCGTGGACGCGCAAACACCGGCCCGGGGCGTACGCGCGACTCGCCAGCATCCTGCTGCCCCATGACTACGTGAACTTCTGGCTCACCGGCGAGCGCTGGATGGAGCATGGCGATGCCTCGGGCACGGGCTGGCTGGACGTGCGTACCCGCCGGTGGTCGGACGCGATGCTCAAGGCCACCGACGCCAACCGCGACCTCGCCGCCTTGCTGCCGCCGCTGGTCGCGGCCAACGCCACCTTCCGCATCGCGCCCGCCATCGCCGATGAACTCGGCCTGCCGCGCACCGTGCGCGTCAGCGCCGGCGGCGGCGACAACATGATGGCCGCGATCGGCACCGGCAATGTGGCGCCGGGCATGCTCAGCATGAGCCTCGGCACCTCGGGCACGCTGTTCGCCTGCGCGGATCATCCGGTGGTGGATGCGCTCGCCGGCTGGGCCGCGTTCTGCTCCTCCACCGGCGGCTGGCTGCCGCTGGTGTGCACGATGAACTGCACGGTGGCCACGGAGAACGTGGCGCACGCCTTTGGTTTCAGCAGCCGCGACGGCGATGCCGTGATGGCGGGCACTGCGCCCGGCGCGGGCGGCCTCGGCATGCTGCCGTTCTTCAATGGCGAGCGCACGCCGGACCTGCCGCGGGCACGCGCCAGCTTTTACGGCATGGACAGCGGCAATTTCACGCGCGGCAATGCGTACCGCGCGGCCATGGAGGGCGCGACCCATGCGCTGCGCAATGGCTTCGACGCGCTGTGCGCGGCCGGACTCGCCTTCGACGCCATCCGGCTCACGGGCGGCGGCAGCCAGAGCGCGGCCTGGCGCCAGATGATCGCCGATGTATTCGAATTGCCGGTGGAGGTGCCTGCGCAGGCCGAAGGCGCGGCCTTCGGCGCCGCGCTGCAGGCACTGTGGGCCACGCAGACCGCCGGCCGGCCCGCCGACCTCTTGGCGCTCGCGCGTGAGCATGTGCCAATGGCCGCCGCGCTCGGCGCACGGCCGGATGCCGGCGCGGCCGCCGCCTGTCGCGCCTCGTACCAGCAGTTCCTGCGTCACCTGCAGGCCGCCAAATCGCTATATTCATCCCCATGAGCACACCATTCATCGGCAATCGCGAATACTTCCCCGGCATCGGCCGCATTCCCTACGAGGGCATGGGCTCGGACAACCCGCTGGCGTTCAAGGTGTACGACGCGAACCAGCGCGTTGGCGGCAAGAGCATGGCCGAGCACCTGCGTTTCGCCGTGTGCTACTGGCACACCTTCACCAATGCCGGGCACGACCCCTTCGGCCCCGGCACGCGCCGCTTTCCCTGGGGGGCCGGCTCGCCGCTGGCCACCGCCGAGGCGCGCCTGGATGCCGCGTTCGAGTTCTTCACCAAGCTCGGCGTGCCGTACTACTGCTTCCACGACGTGGACCTCTCCCCGGATTCCGCGGACATCGCCGAGTACGAGAAAAACCTGCGCTACATGACTGCGCTGGCGAAGGAACGGCAGCAGGCCACCGGCGTGAAGCTGCTGTGGGGCACGGCCAACCTGTTCTCGCACCCGCGCTACATGAACGGCGCGGCGACCAATCCCGACTTCAACGTGGTGGCGCGCGCGGCGGTGCAGGTGAAGGCCGCGCTCGATGCCACCGTGGAACTGGGCGGGGAGCACTATGTGTTCTGGGGCGGTCGCGAGGGTTATGCCTCGCTGCACAACACCGACATGAAGCGCGAGCTGGCGCATTTCGCGCGCTTCCTCGCCATGGCGCGCGATTACGGGCGCAGCATCGGCTTCAAGGGCTACTACTTCATCGAGCCCAAGCCCATGGAGCCGATGAAACACCAGTACGACTTCGACAGCGCCACGGTGGCGGGCTTCCTGCGCCAGCACGGGCTGGAGCGGGACTTCAAGCTCAACATCGAGGCCAACCACGCCACGCTGTCGGGCCACACCTTCGAGCATGACCTGCAGGTGGCCGCGGACCATGGCCTGCTCGGCAGCATCGACGCCAACCGCGGCAATGCGCAGAACGGCTGGGACACCGACCAGTTCCCCATCGATCTCTACGACACCATCGGCGCCATGCTGGTGGTGCTGCGCCAGGGCGGCCTGCCCGGCGGCCTGAACTTCGATGCCAAGCCGCGGCGCGAATCCACCGACATGGAAGACCTGTTCATTGCGCACATCGGGGGCATGGATGCCTTCGCGCGCGGACTGGAAGTGGCCCATGCGCTGCTCACCGCCTCGCCCTGGGAGCAGTGGCGCCGCGAGCGCTACGCCAGCTTCGACAGCGGCGCCGGCAAGGACTTTGCCGACGGCAAGCTGAAGTTCGCCGAGCTTGCTGCGATCGCGGCCGCGGCTGGCGAGCCGCGGCAGATCAGCGGCAAGCAGGAACGCTACGAAAACCTCCTCAATCAGTACCTCCTGCGCTGATGCGCGCGCTGCTTGTCCTCGGCCTGCTGTTCGCAGTATCTGCGCATGCCGAGGACGGGTACGACCTGTGGCTGCGCTACCGGCCGCTGCCGGCCGCGCAGGCGGCTGCTTACCGCACCCATACCACGCAGCTGGTGCTCGATGGCGCGACGCCCACGCGCGCCGCGGCGCGCGCCGAACTGCTGCGCGGCCTGGGAGGACTGCTCGGCCGGGCACCCGCGACCGCGAAACAGCTCGCCGATGGGGCCATCATTGCCGGCACGCCCGCGTCCTCACCGCAGCTCGCGCAGCTGCATCTCGACCTGCGCGCGCTGGGCGATGAGGGGTACCTGATCCACAGCGCCACCGTGAACGGTCACGCCGCCACGGTCATCGCCGCCAACACCGACACTGGCGTGCTGTACGGCGTGTTCCGGCTGCTGCGCCTGGTGCAGACCGGCCAGCCGCTGGAACATCTGGACCTGCGCGATGCGCCGCGCGAGAAGGTGCGCATCCTCGACCACTGGGACAATCTCGACGGCCACGTCGAACGCGGCTATGCCGGCGCCTCGATCTGGGACTGGTGGAAACTGCCGGGCTACGTGGACCCGCGCTACACCGACTATGCGCGTGCCAACGCCTCCATCGGCATCAACGGCGCGGTGCTCAACAACGTGAACGCCAACGCGGCGGTGCTGACGCACGAGTATCTGCTCAAGGCGGCGGCCGTGGCCGGCGCGCTGCGGCCTTATGGTATCCGCGTGTATCTCAGCGCGCGCTTCAGCGCGCCCATCGAGATCGGCGGCCTGAAAACGGCCGATCCGCTCGATCCTGCGGTGCAAGCCTGGTGGCGCGCCAAGGCCGACGAGATCTACGCGCTGATTCCGGACTTCGGCGGCCTGCTGGTGAAGGCCAGCTCGGAAGGCCAGCCCGGCCCGCAGGATTACCACCGCAGCCATGCCGATGGCGCAAACCTTCTGGCCGATGCGCTGGCGCCGCATGGCGGCATCGTGATGTGGCGCGCCTTCGTGTATTCGAACGCGAACCCCGACGATCGCGCGAAACAGGCGTACACCGAATTCAAGCCGCTGGACGGCCAGTTCCACGACAATGTGCTGGTGCAGGTGAAGAACGGTCCCGTCGACTTCCAGCCGCGCGAGCCCTTCAGCCCGCTGTTCGGCGCCATGCCGAAGACGCCGCTGATGATGGAGTTCCAGATCACCAAGGAATACCTCGGCTTCGCCACGCACCTGGTGTACCTGGGCGCGCTGTATGAAGAGGTGCTGCAGTCGGACACTTACGCGCGCGGCCAGGGCTCCACCGTGGCGAAGGTGGTCGATGGCGAGCTCGAGGGCCACCGGCTCACCGGCATCGCCGGCGTGGCCAACATCGGCGCGGACCGCGACTGGTGCGGCTCCACGTTCAACCAGGCCAACTGGTATGCCTTCGGGCGCCTGGCCTGGGATCCCACGCAGTCCGCGCGCGCCATCGCCGATGATTGGGCGCGCATGATCTTCACGAACGACGCCACAGTGGTCAAACCCGTGGTCGACATGATGATGGCCTCGCGCGAGGCCGTGGTGGATTACATGACGCCGCTGGGCCTGCATCACCTGATGGGCCGCGGCCACCACTACGGACCGATGCCCTGGGACGATGCCGGCCCGCGCCCGGACTGGACGCCGGTGTACTTCCACCGCGCGGACCAGAACGGCATCGGCTTCGACCGCAGCCGCACCGGGAGCGATGCGGTGGACCAGTACGCGAAGCCCGTGGCCGACGGATTCAACGACCTCAAGACCATTCCGGACACCTACCTGCTATGGTTCCATCACGTGGCCTGGGATTACCGCATGCGCTCGGGCCGTACCTTGTGGGAAGAGCTGGTGCGGCATTACACGCAGGGCGTGGATGAGGTGAAGCAGATGCGCGCCACCTGGGCCAAGCTCAAGGGCCGCATCGATGCGGAGCGTTTCGACAAGACAGCGGCCTTCCTCGGCATCCAGCAGGACGAGGCGCAGTGGTGGCGCGACGCCAGCATCGCCTACTGGCAGAGCCTGAACGGCCTGCCGCTGCCGGCCGGCTACGCCCCGCCGGCGCAGTCACTGGCGTACTACAAGAGCCTTTCGTTCCCCACCGCTCCTCACTGAGGCCAACGCAAGTATCGTGAGCAACGCCAACATCACGCAGGGGTCCGCGCGCGACCGCGAGATCGTCGCGGCGAAGGTCATCGTCACCTGCCCCGGGCGCAACTTCGTCACGCTGCAGGTCGCCACCCGCGCCGGCGTCACCGGCCTCGGTGATGCCACGCTGAACGGCCGCGAGCTGGCCGTGGTGGCGTACCTGCGCGAGCACGTGATACCGAACCTGATCGGCCGCGATGCCGGCCGCATCGAGGACACCTGGCAGTTCCTGTACCGCGGCGCGTACTGGCGGCGCGGCCCGGTGACCATGAGCGCCATCGCCGCCGTGGACGTGGCGCTGTGGGACATCCTCGGCAAGATGGCGGGGATGCCGCTGTACCAGCTGCTCGGCGGCCGCTCGCGCGAGGGCGCGCTGGTGTACGCGCATGCCAACGGGCGCGACATCGCCGAGGCCAGCACCGAGGTCGGCCGGTACATCGAGAAAGGCTTCCTCGCCGTGCGCGCGCAATGCGGCGTGCCCGGCGTGAAGAAGGCCTATGGCATCTCGACGGCCGGCAAGCCCTACGAGCCCGCCGAGAGCGAACTGCCGGTGGAAACGGTGTGGAACACCCCGCGCTACCTGGAAACCGTGCCGCGCCTGTTCGAACAGCTGCGCCAGGACCACGGCAATGCGGTGGAACTGCTGCATGACGTGCACCATCGGCTCACGCCCATCGAGGCGGCGCGGCTGGCGCGCGAGCTCGAGCCATACCGCCTGTTCTGGCTGGAAGATGCGACGCCCGCAGAGAACCAGCACTCCTTCGAACTGATCCGCGGCCACTCCGTCACGCCGCTGGCTGTGGGCGAGGTCTTTAATTCCATCTGGGACTGCAAGCACCTGATCGAGAGCCAGCTGATCGACTACATCCGCACGACCCTCGTGCACGGCGGCGGCATCACGCACCTGCGGCGGCTGGCCGACTTCGCGGCGCTGCACCAGGTGCGCACGGGCTTCCACGGCGCCACCGATCTCTCGCCGGTCACCATGGGCGCGGCATTGCACTTCGACACCTGGGTGCCGAACTTCGGCATCCAGGAATACATGTTCCACAGCGAGGAAACCTGCGCGGTGTTCCCGCACGACTATGCATTCCGCGAAGGCCGCCTGCACGTGGGCGACACGCCGGGGCATGGCGTCACCATCGATGAGCAGCTGGCGGCGAAGTATCCGTACTCGCCGAAACAGCTGCCGGTGGCGCGGCTGGAAGATGGCACGATGTGGGATTGGTGAGGGGGAGCGTCACGATGACCACAAGAAAACATGGGCGGCATGGCCGCATCCTGGCCCTGGCGATCATGGAAGCCGCGCTGCTGATCGGCGGAATGAGCGCGGCACCCGCCGCCGATCCGCAGCAGCCCTGGCTCGACACGCACCGCAGCTTCGAGGCGCGCGCGGCCGACCTCGTGGCGCAGATGACGCTGGAAGAAAAGGTTTCGCAGATGCAGAACACCGCGGTGGCCATTCCGCGGCTCGGCATCCCCGCCTATGACTGGTGGAACGAGGCGCTGCACGGCGTGGCGCGCGCCGGCCAGGCCACGGTGTTCCCGCAGGCCATCGCGCTGTCGGCCACCTTCGACGTGCCGCTGATGCACCGGGTCGCCACCGCCATCAGCGATGAGGCCCGCGCCAAGCACAATGAGTTCCTGCGGCAGGACCAGCACGCGCGCTATGAGGGCCTGACCTTCTGGTCGCCGAACATCAACATCTTCCGCGACCCGCGCTGGGGCCGTGGCCAGGAAACCTACGGCGAGGATCCCTTCCTCACCTCGCGCATGGGCGTGGCCTTCGTCACCGGCCTGCAGGGCGATGATCCGCATTACCGCAAGCTGGATTCCACCGCCAAGCACTTCGCCGTGCACAGCGGACCGGAATCCTCGCGCCACGTGATCGACGTGCATCCCACCGAACGCGATCTCTACGAAACCTACCTGCCCGCCTTCCAGGCGCTGGTGCAGGAGGCGCACGTGGATGCGGTGATGGGCGCCTACAACCGCATGGATGGCGAGCCGGCCACCGCCAGCCAGCGCCTGCTGCACGACACACTGCGCGGGGACTGGGGCTTCAAGGGCTACGTGGTCTCCGACTGCGATGCGGTCGGCGACATCTTCAGGACGCACAAGGTGGTGGAGACCACCGAGCAGGCCGCGGCGCTGGCGGTAAAGAATGGCGATGACCTCAACTGCGGCCGCACCTACGCCGCGCTGGTGAACGCCGTGCAGCAGGGCCTGATCAAGGAGAGTGAGATCGACACCGCGGTCACACGGCTGATGACGGCGCGCATGCGGCTGGGCATGTTCGATCCGCCGGAGATGGTGCCCTGGTCGAAGCTGCCGCTGTCGGTGAACCAGTCACCGGAGCACGACCAGCTGTCGCTGCGCGCCGCGCGCGAATCGCTGGTGCTGCTGAAGAATGACGGCCTGCTGCCGCTGTCGAAGAATATCAGGCGCATCGCGGTGATCGGCCCGACCGCCGACAGCGTCAACGCGCTGCTCGGCAACTACAACGGCACGCCGGCCGCGCCGGTGACCATCCTGCAGGGCATCCGCGCGGCCGTGCCGCAGGCACAAGTGGTGTATGCCCGCGGCGCGGAACTCGTGGCAGGCCTGGTCGAACGCCCGATAGCGGGAGCGCCCGGGGCACCGGCACCCGGCGCGCCGCCCGCGCCTGCCACGCCAGCGCCAGCGCCGCCTTCCGCGGACGAGGCACTGGCCGCCGCGCGCGATGCCGACGTGGTGATCTTCGTCGGCGGCCTCACCACGCAGATCGAGGGCGAGGAGATGCGCGTCAGCTATCCCGGCTTCTCGGGTGGCGACCGCACCGACCTGCGCCTGCCGGCCACGCAGGAAAACCTGCTGGAAGCGCTGCAGGCCACCGGCAAGCCGGTGGTGCTGGTGCTCACCGGCGGCTCGGCGCTGGCCGTGGACTGGGCGCAGCAGCACCTGCCCGCCATCCTGATGAGCTGGTACCCCGGCCAGCGCGGCGGCAACGCCGTGGCCGACGTGCTGTTCGGCGACGCGGATCCCGCGGGCCGGCTGCCGGTCACCTTCTACAAGGCCGACGAGCAGCTGCCGGCCTTCGACGACTACCACATGGACGGCCGCACCTACCGCTACTTCAAGGGCACGCCGCTGTATGCCTTCGGTTACGGGTTGTCGTATGCGCACTTCGATTATTCGGGCCTGAAGCTGGATCACGACAGCGTGGCCGGCAAGAGCACGCTGCACGCCACGCTGAAGGTGAGGAACAGCGGCAAGCGCGCGGGTGACGAGGTGGTGCAACTGTACCTGCGCGCGGTGGATACACCGCATGCGCGCGCGAACAAGGAGCTGCGCGGCTTCCAGCGCATCACGCTGCGGCCCGGCGAGGAGCGCACCGTGTCGTTCGAGATTTCCCCGCAGCGCGACCTGCGCTACTACGACGAGCAGCAGCACGCCTATGCGGTCGACCCCGGCAAGTACGAAATACAGGTCGGCGCCTCCAGCGCCGACGTGCGGCTTACACGACCGTTCACGGTGCACTGAGGGACCATGATCTCCACCACGCATGCATCAGCGGGCACCGGCCGCATCGTCTGCTTCGGCGAACTGCTGCTGCGGCTGTCGGCACCGGGCAAGGAACTGCCCTTCCAGTCGCCCGTGCTGCAGGCGCATTTCGGCGGCGCCGAGGCCAATGTCGCCGCCTCGCTGGCCATCCTCGGCCATCGCAGCGTGATGGTCAGCGCGCTGCCCGACAACGCCATCGGCCATGCCTGCGCCGGCGAGCTGCGCCGCCACGGCGTGGATACCAGCGGCATCCGCTTCGCGGACGGCCGCATGGGCCTGTACTTCCTCGCGCATGGCGCGATGCAGCGGCCAGCCGATGTGATCTACGACCGCGCCGGTTCCGTATTCGCAACCACGCCGCCCGATGCCTGGGACTGGCCACGGCTGCTCGATGGCGCGCGCTGGCTGCACCTGTGCGGCATCAACTGCGCGCTCGGCGAAACCGCCGCGCGGGCGGCACTCCTTGCCGTGCGCGCGGCGCGGGCCGCGGACGTGGCGGTATCGTTCGACTGCAACCACCGCGGCAAGCTGTGGGGCGCGCGCACCGCGCAGGCACCCGCGCTGTTGCGCGAGCTGTTCGCCGAAGCCGAGCTGCTGTTCGGCAACGAGCGCGACATCGCGCTGGTCTTCGGCGGGGAGTTCCGGCACAACGACGGGGAACAACGCTTCCTGGCCGCCTCGCAGCTGGCCTTCGGCAACCTTCCGCGGCTGCGCTGGATGGCAAGCACCGAACGCCAGGTTCTGGAGGCCGACACCCACGAACTGCGCGCCCACCTGGCGACGCGCGAGCACGTGCTCACCACGCGCGCGCACCGCCTCACCGGCATCGTGGACCGCATCGGCGCCGGCGATGCCTTCGCGGCGGGCCTGCTGCACGGCCTGATCTCCGGAATGCACCAACCCGCCGCGCTGGATTTCGCCGTGGCGGCGGCCTGCCTGAAGCATTCGGTGTGCGGCGACGTGAACCTGCTCCGGGAAGCCGACATGCTGGCCTTTCTCGCCGAGGACGGCCGCGACGTGCAGCGCTGATGAGCAGCGGCGCGCCGCGCAACGGGCAGCTGTCGCGGGCCGCGCTGCCCCATCTTCCCGCGTCGATCCTGCGTCCGGCCTACGATCCCGCCGCCACGCGCGTCGGCATCGTGCACCTGGGTCCAGGCGCCTTCCATCGCGCGCACCAGGCCGTGTACATCGATGACCTGCTGGCCGCGCACCCGGACTGGGCGATCTGCGGCGTATCGCTGCACAGCACGGAAGTACGCGATGCGCTGCGCGCGCAGGACAACCTGTACACGCTGGCGCTGCTCGGTGCCGCCGGCAATCTGCGCGTGATCGGCTCGCTGCGGGAATTGCGCGCCGCGCGCGAGGAGCAATCCGCGGTGCTGGCGCGGCTGGCCGACCCGGCCGTGCGCCTGGTGACACTGACCGTCACCGAGAAGGGCTACTGCCTGAAGGGCGAGGATCTGGATTTCGCGCATCCGGAGATTTCCCACGACATTGCTTCCCCGCACGCGCCACGCAGCGCCATCGGCCACGTCGTCGCCGGGCTCGCCGCACGGCACGCAAGCGGCACCGCGCCATACACGGTGCTGAGCTGCGACAACCTGGCCGGCAACGGCCACCGGCTGCGCCGCGCCACGCTGCAATACGCCGAGCGCACCGACCCCGCACTCGCGCGCTGGATCGAAGCCGAGGTCGCCTTTCCCTGCTCCATGGTGGACAGCATCACGCCGGCCACCGACGAGCCGCTGCGCGAGCGCGTGACCGCGGCACTGGGCTGTCGCGACGCCTGGCCCATCCAGCGCGAGAGCTACACGCAGTGGGTGATCGAGGACCGCTTCTGCAACGCGCGGCCACCGTTCGAGGAAGCCGGCGTACTGCTCGGCCACGACATCGCCGGCTACGACCGCGCCAAGCTGCGGCTGCTCAATGGCGCGCATTCCACGCTGGCGTGGATGGGCTCGCTGCTGCAGCTGGAAACCGTCGGCGATGCGATGAACCATCCGCCGCTGGCGCGCTTCGTCGAGCGGCTGATGCGCGAATCCATCCTGCCCGTCATCACGCTGCCGGCGGGATTCGCCGGTGATCCCTACATCCGCACCATCCTCGGGCGCTTCCGCAACCCGGCGATCCGCCACCTGCTGTCGCAGATCTGCTGGGACAGTTCGCAGAAACTGCCGGTGCGGCTGCTCGGCACCATCACCGAGGCGCTGGCGCAGGGTTGCGACGTCGCGCCGCCGTGCCTCGCCGTCGCCGCCTGGCTGCAGTTCGTGCGGCGGCAGGCGCGCAACGGCGTGGCGCTGGTGGATCCGCTGAATGACGTGCTCACCGCCATCGGCCGCGCATGCACGGGCGAACCGGCGGCTGACGTTGCGGCCTTCCTGAAGCTGGAAGCGGTGTTCGGGGAGCTCGCCGGCAATGCGCGCTTTGTGGCGGCGCTGCGCGAAGCCTATGCCGCGCTGGGCGACGGCTCGCCTGCCGCCGTGGAAAGAGCGCTGGGCTGAAACAGCCCACAGTGTAGCTACCCGGCAGCCGAAACGGTAGGCTGCATCAATGACCAGAGAGCCACGACTGCGACGGCAGCTGGAGGAAATTCTCGCCTCGCTGGCGG
>Ga0335083_10006656_pt1 | contig 14368 bp, 10 predicted proteins | sample Lox_Sample_42_FD_206716 | JGI IMG/M metagenome (GOLD analysis project Ga0335083, IMG submission 206716) | Soil microbial communities from Loxahatchee National Wildlife Refuge, Florida, United States - Lox_Sample_4.2 | ecosystem: Environmental > Terrestrial > Soil > Wetlands | place: USA...
TGACTGCCGCATCGACATCGGCGGCCGAGCCGAGCGAGATCTGCCCGGAGACCTGCTCGGTCGCCGGGTTCTCGACGTCGAATGTGTTGGGCCGTACCGGGTCGACCCAGCGCCCGTCGATGTAGAACTTCAGGTATTCGCGCATGATGTCATCTCTCTCTTACTGGGTGCCTTCGGCGTACCAGGTACGGAATTCACCGTAGTTGGGCATTTCCTCGGAGTTGGCCTTCGGGTCGATGCAGACGTGCACGACGGCGGTCTTGCCGCTGGCATAAGCGCGCTTGATCGCCGCGCCGATCTCCTCTTCCTTTTCGACGTATTCGCCGTGGCAGCCGAAGCCTTCGGCGATTTTGTCGAACCGCACGTCTTTGCTCCAGTGCACACCGGGCTGCGGTGACGGCTGCTCGAAGGTGCGTTTGTAGACGCCGACTTCGAGGCCCCATTGGTGGTCGACGCCGACGACGCATACCAGCGGCAGCTTTTGACGTGCGGCGGTCTCCAGCTCGGCGATATGGAACATGAAGGAGGAGTCGCTGGTCAGCAGCATGACTGGCCGTTTGCCTCCGTCGGCGATCGACGCACCGACGGCATAGGGCAACCCCGTGCCGAGGTGGCCGAAGTTCTGGTTCCAGATGACGTCGTGCGGCTTGGCCTGCGAGTAGGTCCATTGAAAGATCACCGTCGCGCCGCCGTCGCGGACCATGATGCCATGGGCGGCGAACGCCGCAAAAGCGCGAGTGGCCTCGACCACGAAGCGCGCGGGGTGGATCGGTGACCGGCCGCTGGGCGCGGTCTCCGCCAATTCTGCGAGCTGGTCGGCGTCCTGTTTGATCCAGCGCGCAAGATCCGCCGTCGGCGACCGTGGGCTGTCCTGCAGCGCTTCTACCAGCTGGGGCACCACGCCGCGCAGGTCTCCCACCAGCGCCACATCGACCGGCCGGTTCACCCCGATCGCCATGGGATCCTGCTCGACGTAGATCCATTTGCGGGTGGCGTTGTTCTGCTCCCAGTGCCGAGTTTTGCCGTAGTGAACCGGTTCGCCGAGCTCGGTGCCGAGCGCGATGCACAGGTCGGATGCCACGACGGCCTCGACTGCCGCCGACGAAAAGCCGTACGGGAAGGTGCGATCTTCCAGGCCCGCGATGAACGAGGTGCCACCGGATGTCTGGATCACCGGACAGCCCATCAGCTCCGCCAGCTCTTTGACCGCCGCTCCGGTGCGCGACGTGTGAACGCCGTGGCCGACCAGCAGGATCGGGTTCTCGGCCGCGCGTACCAGACTGGCTGCTGCCGCGATCTCCCGTGCGCCCGCCCCGTGGTTGGCAAGGCGATACGCGCTGGGGGGAAGGGGATCTGGGACATTCAACTCTTCCAGAATCACGTGTGACGGAAACTCGATGTAAGCCGGGCCGGGCGTGGTCGACATCGCACGCCGAAGCGCCTCCCGAACGATTTCGTCGGTCTGGTCGGCATATTCGATCGACGCGCTGTACTTCACCGCCGGCGCGAAAAGTGCTTCCTGGCGGACGAACTGGATACGCCCGCGCCGGACCCGCCGTTCGGTGATCCGAGCTCGCTGGCCGCCGAGGAAGATGACCGGTGAGTTCTCCACCTTGGCGCACATCATCGCCCCGGCAATATTGGCCACGCCGGGACCCAGCGTGCCGATGCACAAGCCCGGCTTGCCGGTCATCCGTGAGACGGCTTCGGCCATGAACCCCGCGCTCTCTTCGTGATGAGGCGAGATCACCGCCCAGCCGCGCGATTCCGCTTCAAGGAACATGTGCACGAAGTTCGGGTCCGGGATACCGAACAACGTGTTCACACCCTCCGCCTCGAACAGGTCGAGGATGCGCTGGTAAACGGGCACAGCCATGCGTCAAAATTCCTTTCCATCGCGAGCGGCGGCAAAATCACCCTTTGGCAAAGTGTTTCGGTCGATGTTGGGTCCGCTCGAGCCGATTTCGTCGAGGATCTCCGCGGTGTCTGCGCCGAGGTCTGGCGCCGGCCCGGCCACGTGACCCGGTGTCCGAGAGAACCAAGTGGGTACGCCCGGGAAGCGCACGGGTCCGTGCTGGGTGTCCACAGTCTCGAACAGGCCGACGGCGTTGAGATGCGGATCGTCGAACAACGCTCCGGGCGTATTGATTGGCGCGGCCGGTATCTCGAGTTCGCGAAAGAGCGCCAGCCACTCCCGCGTCGAACGCTGTTTCATCGTCTCGGCCACCAATCCGTAGACAGTGTCGATCTGGCGTGCCCGCTGTTCCAACGTCGAGTACAGCTCACTGGCCCACGGCGGCCGCACTGCGTCCATGAAGGCGTTCCAGTGCTTGTCGTTGTAAATCAATGCGGCGATGTGCCCGTCACTGGTGCGGTACGGACGACGATTGGGCGCCACGGTGCGCGGATACACCGCCGGCCCCAGGGGAGGGTCGAACATGGCGCCGTTGGCATGTTCGACGAGCATGAACGCGGCCATGGTTTCGAACATGGCGACCTCGACCTCCTGCCCTTCCCCAGTGCGCTCACGGTGAAACAACGCCATCGTCGTCGCGTACAGCGCGGTCAGCCCGGCGACCTTGTCGGCGATGATGGTGCCGATGTAGTCGGCCTCGCCGGTCAGCTGCTGTTGTACCGCGGGCAGGCCGCACTCAGCCTGGATCGTGTCGTCATAGGCGGGCCGGTCGCGGTCGGGTCCACGGTGCCCGTACCCGTAGCAATTGGTGTAGACGATCGCCGGGTTGATCGCGACGACGTCCGCGTAGGCAAAGCCAAGCTTGGCAATCGCTTTGGCGCGCATCGAGTGGATGAATACGTCGGCGGTCTCGACAAGCGCCCGCAGCGCCCGTGTTCCGGCGTCGGTTCGCAGGTCCAGCACGATGCTGCGCTTGCCGCGGTTGACGTTGACGAACACGCCGCTCATGGCCGGTGCCGGACCGACCGAGATATAGCGGGTGGTATCGCCTTGTGGTGGTTCGACTTTGATCACGTCAGCGCCCATGTCGGCCATGATCTGCGTGCAGTACGGGCCCATCACCATTCCGGTGAGGTCGATTACCCGCACGTCGGCCAGCGGTCCCGTCCTAGCCATGGACTGCGCCTTGATCGCTGAAGCGCCGCGCCGCCTCGAAGCTGTAGCGGATGTGCTGGTCGTGACCGTCGGGTACGACCGGAAAAACCAACGGCTCGGCGATATTTCGAATCGAATCCAGCTGCTCGGCGACGTCCTCGAGTGTCCAGGACGGGCGGCACACGCCCGGGGCCTCGGCGATGACGGCCCGCGCCACCCGGCCCGCCAGCGCGATGAACATCTCTCCGGTCACCGAACAGGATTCGTGGGCGAGCCAACCCACCACGGGCGCGACGAGATCCGGGCCCATCGGCGGGTAGGCCGAGGTGTCGATCCCGGCGGCCATTCGGGTCACCGCGGCCGGAACGATCACGTTGCACGTCACGCCGTCGGCGGCACCTTCGAGGGCCGCGACATTGGACAGCCCGATCACCCCGGCCTTGGCGGCGGCGTAGTTGGCCACGTCGCGGTTTCCGTACCAGCCGCCGATCGAGGAGGTCAACACGATGCGTCCGTAGCCGGCCTGGCACATCACCGGAAATGCGGGCCGCACCACGTTGAACGCACCACGCAAGTGCACGTCGAGCACCGCGTCGAAATCCTCGTAGCTCATCTCCTTCAGCGATGCACGGCGCACGATCCCGGCATTGTGGATCAGGATGTCGACGCGGCCGTACCTATCGAGCGCCGCGTCGATGATCGCCTTCCCGCCGGCTGCGGTGGCCACCGAGGCCGTGTTCGCGACGGCTTGACCGCCGGCCGAGACGATTTTGCGCACCACGTCCTCGGCCGGTGTACCGTCGGCGCCGTCCCCGGTGAGGCTGCCACCGGGGTCGTTGACGACGACCTTCGCCCCACGCGACGCGAGCAGCAGGGCGTATGAGCGGCCGAGTCCTCGGCCCCCGCCCGTCACGACGGCAACTCGGCCCTCAAATCTCAAGCATCTCAAGTCAGGCATTCAGCTTCCAAGGACCAGGCCATCGAGATCACCCTTGGCGCGCCATTCCTTGAGCAACCCGTCGAACGCGTAGAAGCCGGGCATGTAGTAATCGCCGAGGGCCGAGCGGATACCCTCACCGCCACCGCCGCCCTCGTTGTTGTAATACCCGGGTGTGCAGGAGACCGCGAATTCGGACATGTCCATTGAGGTTTCGCGGATCGTCCTGATCCAGCCGTCCTGAGCCTCCTGGCTCGGCTCCACGGTCGTCGCGCCGCGCGCGATCGCTTCGGAAACGATGTAGGCGATGTGTTCGGCCTGCTGCTCGAGCATCGCGGTGGTGTTCCCCGCCACGCCGCCCTGAATGAAGCCGGTGAAGAACTGATTCGGGAAGCCTCGGCTGGTTATGCCGTGCAGTGACTTGTAGCTGTCGCGCCAGTGATCGAAGAGCGACAGGCCGTCGCGGCCCTCGATCACCTCGACCGCGTAGCGGCGGCTGATGTCGGTGGTGATCTCGAAGCCGCTGGCGAAGATCACGCAGTCGACCTCGTACTCCACGCCGTTGGCGACGATCCCCTTCTCGGTGAGCCGTTCCACGCCTTTGGATTCCGACACGTCAACCAGCGTGACGTTGGGGCGGTTGAACGTCGGCAGGTACTCGTCATTGCTGCAGGGACGCTTGCACAAGAACCGGTAGTACGGCTTGAGCGCTTCGGCCGCCTCCGGGTCGTCGACGAGCTCCGCGACGCGCCGCCGCAACCGCTCCATGACCTTGTAATCCTCTTCTTCGCGCATGGCCATGATCTGCTCGATGGTCAGCGCCGTGGGATCGTCGGAAGCCGCGATCCGCGCGGTCAGGTTGCGCCCGAGTTCCGTCCAGAAATCGCACACCATGTCGGGCTCGTCGAACACCGCACCTTCGCCCAACGGTGACCAGCGGTGGAAGTTGCGCTTGCGTTGCTCCTGCCAGCCCGGCTGCAACGACGCCGCCCACTGCGGGTCGGTCGGCTCGTTGCCCCGCACGTCCACCGACGACGGCGTCCGCTGAAACACGTAGAGATGCTGGGCGTCTCGGCCCAGGTGCGGAACCAGCTGCACGCCGGTCGCGCCGGTGCCGACCAGCGCCACCCGCTTGTCGCCCAGCTTGTGCAGTCCGCCGTCGGCATCCCCGCCCGTGTAGTCGTAATCCCAACGGGCGGAATGGAACATGTGCCCCTTGAAATCCTTAAGCCCGGGAATGCCGGGCAGCTTCGGCCGGTTGAACGAACCCTGCGCCATCACCACGAACCGGGCGCGGATGTCGTCACCGCGATTGGTGCTCAGCCGCCAGCGCTTGATCGACTCGTCCCACCGCGCCGCGCGGACCTGGGTGTGTAGGATCGCGCCGTCGTAGAGCCCGAAATGCTTTGCGATGCGCCGGCAGTGCTCGTAGATCTCGGCACCGTCGGAAAATTTCTTCGACGGCATGTAGTCGAGCTCTTCCAGCATCGGGATGTAGCAGTACGCGTCGTTGTCGCACTGGATTCCCGGAAAACGATTCCAGTACCAGACCCCGCCGAAGTCCCCGCCCATCTCGATGATGTGCACGTCCTCGACGCCGGCCTTCTTCAGGTACGCGCCCGCCAGCAGTCCGGTGATGCCGCCGCCGAGGACCGCCACGTCGATGTCCTCGTTGATCGGCGTGCGCGGCGTCACCGGCGTGTGGGGATCTACTTCGGCGAAGTCGGCAAAGTCCTCTTTGAGTTCCAGGTACTGCTTCGAGCCCTCCGGACGCAGTCGCTTATCGCGCTCGAGCAAATACTTGGCGCGCAGCGCATCGATATCGATGTCGTCCGGTGTCTGTGTCGGGCCGCACGTCTCGAACAGTGTCATCTAGCTCAAAGCTCCTGCGGTTCGCCGGTACCCATGTACTTCGACAGTTGGTAATGGAGGTTGACGGTGCTGCGTTCGCGGTACGGGTTGGGCTTGGTGCCTTGGAAGCCAAGGGATTTCATGCCCCGCTGCACGGCGGCCATGTTGGAGAAGTCCTGGGGCAATACCGACCGCCACCGAGGATCGCCGACCGGCGTGTACTCCCATTCCGTTTGGGGCTCTTGGCCTTTCGGATACAGCTCGAACACCGACACCTCGAAGATGCACTTGTTCGGGTCGTAGCTGGGATGCGGGCGCGCGCTGTAGCACAGCGCAACGGTCAGACCCTGACCGATCTGGAAGTTCGGGAAGAGCTGCCAGGCCGTACCCGCCTGCCCGAGAATGTCGGACGGAATCGTCGGCCAGATCACGCCGCGGGCTTCGTCGTCGCGGCGCGCCGAGGACAGCCAGTGCTCGAGCACCTTGTCGGGAGGCGTGCCCTCGGGCAGTTCGTCCACCAACCGTTTGGCGGCGTTCACCAGCGTCTCGGTGGTGGAGGTGTTGGTCTCCTCCATGGTGTACACCTGCATCTCCGCGGTCGAAATACGCGGGTCGCCCGTGCCCAGTCGGATCTTGGACTTAGTGGTCTCCATGTCCTCCGGAGCGTCGTAGCCGATATTGCTGTGTCTGCCCTGCGCCTTGGCCCAGCCCTTGAATTCGCCGAACTTGTTGAACTCCGGATGGGTTGTGTAGACGTGGTACGTCTCGTTGAACGCCTCCAGCGCGACCTTCCAATTGCAATCGAAGGACACCCATTTGCGCCATTTGCAGCGCATGTTCTCCAGTCCGAAGGGGTCGAGGATCTTCGCCGCCGGAAACAGGTAATCGGCCAGCGGCTCGCAGTCGGGGTCCATGTTGATCCACAACCAGCCGCCCCAGGTGTCGACCTTGACCGGTCGGAGATGGGTGTTGTCGGGAGTCAGCGCTTCCCGCCAGTCCTGCTGTTCGCGGATGTGCGTGCACGCCCCGTCCAGGCCGTAGGTCCAGCCGTGGAAGCCGCAGACGAACGACTTTCGGGCGCGGCCGGTGGCGTTCTTCGCGCCCTCGGGGGTGTCGATCAGCCGGCGGCCGCGGTGCATGCACACGTTGTGGTGGGCGCGAAATTCGTGGCTGCCGGTGCGTACCACGATGATCGAGTCGTCGAGAATGTCGTAGGTCAGGTAACTGCCGACCTCGGGCAGCTCTTCGACACGACCGACCTGCTGCCAGACTTTGCGCCATAGCTTGTCGCGCTCAGCGCGGGCATAGTTCTCGCTGATGTACGCCTCGACACCGATCGTCATCGGTTTCGAGAGTTCCTCGGGTGCTGAGGAATTCACGGCGGGATTCTCCCTGGCCAGATCGGTCATTACATCCTCCTGATGGCCGCGCGGAAGGATTCGTCTTTGAGAAACAACGAGGTGTTGTCGGCGCCGAGATGGCTCCATTTGAGGTCGAGCCCGCCGTCGACGAGCAGCGTCTGGCCGGTGACGTAGCTGGACATCTCCGAGAGCAGGAAAAGGATTGCGCCGGCCTGTTCCTCGGGCCGCCCGCGCCGGCCCATCGCGATCGCCTGCCGATCCCGATCCGGGTCCTCGTCGACGTAGGTGCGCGACGCCGCGGTTTCGGTGACGCCGGGCGCCACGGCATTCACCCGGATTCCGGCCAGCGCCAACTCGAGCGCCATGGTGCGGGTCATCGTTGTGATGGCGGCCTTGGCGGTTCCGTAGGCGATGTGAAACGGCGCAGTGTTCATGCCGCTGATCGAGGAGATCGACACAATTGAGCCGGGTCGCTGCTGCGCGACCAGCTCAGCCGCCACCGCCTGACTCATGAAAAACGCCGTCTCCAGGTTGTCGGCGAAGATCTTGCGCCAGTCGTGACGCGTCACCCGGGTCGACGGCATCCAGGTCGACGGCTCGGCGCCGCCCGCGACATTGACCAGACCGTACAGGGTGCCGTCGGCCCGCGACGCTTGCTCGATGACCGCGGCGATGCCCTCGTCGGTCGACGCGTCTGCCGCGACGGGCACGACAGCCAGACCCTCTCGTGCCAGCGGAACGACGTGTTCGTCGAGGTTTTCCTTCGAGCGGCTCACCGCGATCACGGTGGCGCCCGCCCGGGCGGTCATCGCCGTCACGGTCGTGCCGATGCCGCCACCGCCGGCACCGGAAACCACCACGATGCGACCATCGAGCCTGAGCTGATCCTGCATAGCCTGCTTTCCCTGCGGCGGGGGCCGCTGCGGCCGCGCCAGAAATGTCTATTTTGTCTGGACAAAATATGTAGTTCTGCCTATCGGAGAATACTATTCCGAAGCGTGGACAAGGCTGTCAAGGTGGGCTCGACGGCTCGGTCGCGGCTATTGTCTGGACTAGGACGAGTTGATAGCGTCCAGGCCAAACAGGCGCTTCCGTTCGAGATGGGAAGGACCTCGGCGAGATCATGGCCAGCTCAGCGCAGCCGTCGCGGTATGGACCGACCCAACCCGTCGCCGTCGCGGAAGGCTGGCGAGTCGAGCGGGTCACCGCTGCCAGCCGGCTGTTCGGCGCGAACGGTTTGCGCACCGGCCCGGACGGTCGGGTTTACATCGCACAGGTGACTGGCAGTCAGATCAGCGCACTTGATCCCCGCACCGGCGACCTGGAAACCTTCAGCCCCAAGGGGGGCGAGATCGTCGCCCCAGACGATGTCGCGTTCGACGCCGGCGGCAACCTCTATGCAACGGAGGTCATGGACGGTCGGGTCAGCATGCGCGACACCGCCGGGCGCACCCGGGTGCTGCGCGACGACGTTCCGTCCGCCAACGGCATCACCGTTCATCGGGACCGGTTGTTCATCGGTGAATGCCGCGAGGGTGGGCGCCTGCTGGAGTTCGACCTGGGCGGCGGGCCGCCGCGGGTGCTGCTGGAAAGCGTGCCCTCACCGAATGCGATGGAAGTGGGTCCGGACGGCCTGCTGTACTTCCCGGTGATGGGCGCCAACGAGATCTGGCGCGTCGATCCCGACGGCGGCGAACCACAGTGCGTCGCAAGTGATCTCGGTGTGCCCGACTCGGTGAAGTTCGACCCGCAGGGCTACATCGTCTCGACCCAGGTGGCCAGCGGGCAGGTGTTGCGCATCGATCCGCGCAGCGGCGAACAGCGGGTGCTGGCCCAGCTGAGTCCGGGGCTGGACAACTGCACCTTCGTCGGTGACCGGGTGCTGGTATCCAACTTCACCGGCGAGATCACCGAGATATCGCCGGACGGCACCACGCGAACGGTACTGCCCGGCGGGCTGAACTGGCCGCTGGATCTGACCGTGGGTCACGACGGGCGGCTCTACATCGCCGACGGCACGTACTTCTATGTCGCCCTGCCGGACGGATCGTTGCAGACAGTCGGAATGTTGTTCAGTCCCGGCTATCCGGGATTCCTGCGCGGCGTCGTGGCCAGTGGACCCGGCGAGTTCGTGGTGACGACGTCGGGTGGCCAGGTCAGCCGCTACCGGCCTGGCGCGAGCGAATGCGAGGTGCTGGCAGACGGTTTCGACCAGCTCTACGGCGTCGCGATTGGGCCCTATGGGCTCGTCTTCGCCGAGTTGGGCACCGGACGGCTGCTGTCGTTGCGGTCTGGCGGCGCTGAGGTGTTGGCGACCGGCTTGCGGGACCCCGTCGGTGTTGCGATCGACGCGACCGGGGCGTGCCTGGTAGCCGAGGCCGGTGCCGGACGGGTGGTCAAGGTGAACGGGTCGGGGATCGACACCGTCGTGGCTGATCTGCAACGCCCGCAAGGTATTTCGATACACGACGGGGTGCTCTACATCGTCGATGCCGGTGCCAAGGAGTTGATTGCGTTCGATATGAATATCAACCTGCGGCACACCATCGCTTCGGGGTTGCCGGTCGGCCCGCCGCCGGGCGTAGTTGCCAAGCCACTGAAAGGAATGCCGCCGTTTTCCGGGCCGCAGGGCCCCTTCGCCGGCGTCGCCGCCGCGGCCGACGGGACGCTCTACATCTCGGCCGACGGTGACGGCAGCGTACTGGCCGTGCGCCGGGATCACCGCCTGGGAAACAGCTGATGTCCCAAGCAATCTCCAGCGAGCACCGCTACCTGCAGATCGCGCGCACATTGCGCAAAGAGATCGTCGACGGGGTTTATCCGGTGGGCTCGCAGCTACCCACCGAGCACCAATTGTGCGAACGATTCGAAGTCAGTCGCTACACGGTGCGCGAGGCGCTACGCCGACTGCGCGAAGACAACCTCATCGCGTCGCGCCCCCGAGCGGGCACCCGGGTGGTTCCGCGGCCGGCGTCCAGTTCGTATGCGCAGGACGCGATGTCGATCGACGACCTGCTGGAGTTCGCGGCCGGCGCGCAACTGAACATCGAGTCCAACGAGATGGTGACCATCGACGACGACCTTGCCGCCCGGACCGGACTTGAGGTCGGCAGCCAGTGGCTGTTGGTGCGCGGCTATCGGCAAGCCGACGGCGCGTCGGTTCCCCTGTGCCGAACGGAGTATTACATCAGCCGCACTTTCGCCGCCGTCGGCAGGCTGCTGCAACGTCACACCGGACCGATTTTTCCGTTGATCGAGGACCTGTTCGGTGTGAGCATCTCCGAGTTGCACCAGGAAATCGCGGCGGTGTTGCTGTCCCCCGACCTTGCCGACGGCCTCGGTGTCGAGGCGGGGACGGCGGCGCTGCAGATGCGGCGCAGCTATAAGACCTCTGACGGCGAGATGGCTCAATTGACGATCAACACCCACCTGTCGTCGAATTTCCGCTACGCGATGACCATGCGCCGCGTGAACGGTCAGGCCGGCTGAGGTGATCGCGCCAGCCCGCCAGGACACGGTACGCGCGGCGCAGGCGTACCGGCGCGGGCTGTGGGTGCAGACCACGTTGGCTGACGCGCTGCGCCTGGCCGCGGAAAATGCGCCACAACGGACGATCCTGGTGGACAAGGACACTCGGCTGGACTGTGCCACGCTCTACACTCAGGCCACCGGGCTGGCTAACGCCCTGCTGGACCGGATGGCTACCGGCAGCACCGTGTCGTTCATGTTGCCGAACTGGCACGAGGCCGCCGTCATCTATCTGGCGGCGACGCTGGCCGGCATGGTGGTGAACCCGATCCTGCCGTCGCTGCGCGACCACGAACTACGCTTCATCCTCGAAGACGTCGAGACCGCGATGATCTTCGTCCCAAACAGCTTCGGCGGACACGACTACGCGGCGATGCTGCAACGCGTGACCGCTGCGATGAACTCAGCCCCCGAAGTGGTGGTGCTGCGCGGCGAATCCGGTTCGCACACACCGTATCCGGTTTTGCTGGAGCGTCAGCCGGATGACTCGCGGCTACCGGCCCTCGATCCTGATGCGGTGCGGTTGGTCCTGTACACGTCAGGCACCACAGGACGACCGAAAGGCGTACTGCACAGCCACAATTCGATACATGCGCTGATCGCTCAGATCGGCGACCAGTGGAACGTCGAGCCGGGCGACACATTTCTGGTTCCGTCGCCCGTCGCCCACATCGGCGGCTCGATATACGCGTTCGAATGCCCGCTGCTCCTGGGCACCACCGCGGTCCTGATGGACCGGTGGGATCCGTCGCTGGCCGTGGCACTGATGGACGGCGAACGTTGCACGCACATGGCCGGGGCGACACCGTTTCTGCAGCAGCTGTTGTCCGCCGCCGAACGCGCCGGCAGCCACCTGCCCGACTTGAAGGTCTTCATCTGCGGTGGCGCCTCGGTGTCGCCACCGCTGATCCGCCGCGCCGCCGAATATTTCGACCGCGCGGTAGTAACCCGCGTCTACGGCTGCACGGAAGTGCCCGTCGCGACCGTCGGCGCACCCCGGAAGGACGAAGCCGGCCAAGCCGCAGACACCGATGGGCGGGCCGGCATCGCCGAGATCGAACTCGTCGCCCACCACGCCGCGCCGGAAGGTGACGGTGAGATCTGTGTGCGCGGGCCGCAGATGCTGCTGGGCTACCGGCATCCCGAAGACGACGCCGACTCGTTCGATGCCGCAGGGTTTTTCCGCACCGGAGACCTCGGGCGCTGGGTTGATGGCCAGTACCTCGTGGTGACCGGCCGGGCCAAGGACGTCATCATCCGCAACGGCGAGAACATCTCGGCCAAGGAGGTCGAGGACCTGCTCGCCGACCACCCCGGCATCGCCGAAATCGCGATCGTCGGACTGCCCGACGACCGAACCGGCGAACGGGCGTGTGCGGTGATCGTGCCGGCCGGCGAGCCGAGGCCGGATGTCGCCAGCCTGCTCGCGCTGCTGCACAGCAAGGGCGTCGCGAAATTCAAGGCCCCAGAACAGGTCGTCGTCTGGGACGCGCTGCCCAAGAACGACGCGGGCAAGGTCCTCAAACATCAGATCCGAGCGGTTCTAACACGGGATGGGTGAGATGCAGGTCGCAATCGTCACGGGCGCAACCAGCGGCATCGGTTTGGGCTGCGCGAAAAAACTCGCCGAAATGGGCATGGTCATCCTCGGCACGGGCCGCGACGAGGACCGACTGGCCGAGCTGGAAAAGTCCGTCGGCGATCCGGCGCGGGTCGCGACGTTGGCCGTCGACCTGACCCGTGACGACGCCCCCCGACGCATCGTCGACCTCGCCGTCGAGCGGTGGGGTCACATCGACTTCCTGATCAACAACGCCGGAGTCGGCAGCCCCAAACCGCTACACGAAACCGACGACGAAACACTGGACTACGTCCTGGGTTTGATGCTGCGGGCCCCGTTCCGGCTGGCCCGCGACGTGCTGCCACACATGGGGCCCGGATCGGCGATCGTCAACATCACGTCGACTTTCGCCGTCGTCGGCGGGCTTCGCGGCGGGGCCTACTCCGCGGCCAAAGGCGGGCTGACCGCGCTGACCACCCACATCGCCTGCCAGTACGGCGCCTCCGGCATTCGTTGTAACGCCGTCGCGCCCGGCGTGACGGTGACGCCGATGGTCGAGAAGCGCTTGACCGACGAGCGGTTCCGCAAGATCAACACCGAGATGACGCCGCATCAGCGGCTGGGCACCGTCGATGACATCGCCAGCACCGTCGCGTTCTTGTGCTCGCCGGGTGCGAGTTTCATCAACGGGCAGACGATCGTCGTCGACGGCGGCTGGAGTTCGACGAAGTATTTGTCGGAGTTCGCGTTGTCCTCCGAGTGGGTCGCGCGGTGAACCCGCGCGATCAGGTGCGCGAGTGGACGCGGGCCCGGATGGGCGCGGCGGCGATCGTGGTGAACGGCACGGCGATCGGAAAGTCGTCGTCGAGCGATTGAACTTCGGCACGCCTGACGATGGTTGCCAGCCCGAGGGTTGCTTCGAGCAGCGCGAAGTGATCGCCGATGCAGGATCGCGGGCCACCGCCGAACGGCAGGTACTGCCAACGATCCCGGCCCTGCGAGTTCTCCGGGCTGAACCTGTCGGGGTCGAAGACCAACGGCCTGTCCCATACGGCGGGATCGTGATGCAGCGCGTAGATCCCGACCAACACCATCGTGCCGGCTTCGACCCGACGGCCGTCGACCTCGATGTCCTGCATCGCCGTGCGGGCCACCGCCGCGGCAGGCGGACACAGGCGCAGCCCCTCGTGCAACACCCGGACCGTGTACTCGAGCCGTGAAACGTCCTCCGGTGTCAGGGCGCGGTCGCCCAATGCGGCGACTTCGGCGGCGACCTTGTCCTGCAGCTCCGGATGGCGGCCCAGCGTCCACAAGGCGTAAGTCAGGGCGGTCGCCCTCGTATCGTGGCCGGCCAGCAGGAAGATGATCAGCTCATCGCAAATCTGGGTGTCGGTTAATGGTTGTCCGGTCGCCGGGTCGGTCGCGGCGATCAGAGCGTGGACTAGCGGTGCGTCCCGAGTCGGATCGTCTCGGCAGGCCCGGACAATCTCGCCGGCAAGCTCATGCAAAGCGCCGCTGGCCGCCCGGGCACGGTGGCGTCCCGGGGTCGGCAGCCAGTGCGGGGCGCGCACCGGCCGAAGGCCGCGGTCCATCACATATTTCGTGACGGTGACCAGCGGCGCCGCCAATGCGTCGGCCCGCTCATCGAGGTCTAAGCCCAGCACCGCGCGACCCAACACCCGCAGGGTCAGCCTGCGGCATTCGGTGTCGAGATCGATTTCGGCGCCGTCTCGCCAGGCGCGGGGAACGAGTTCGGCGGCGTCGGCCATGTGGCCCGCGAAGGCCGCGACATGCCGTTTGGTGAACACCGGCTGCAGCGCTCGTCGGCGAGGCAGCCAGGCGTCATGCGCAAGGTCGAACAAATTGCTTCCCATGACACGGCGCAATTCCTCGAATATTGGAAGTGTCTTGTCCACGAACGCGTCCGGACGGCCTATGACGTCGCGGGCACCCTTCGGGGACGTCACGACGACCACATTCGGCATCATCCAGGTGGGGGCCAGGCTGCATCGCGTCACCGGCCCGCCGGTATCACGCAGCGTTTCGAAACCGGCGTGATA
>Ga0335083_10006657_pt1 | contig 14367 bp, 13 predicted proteins | sample Lox_Sample_42_FD_206716 | JGI IMG/M metagenome (GOLD analysis project Ga0335083, IMG submission 206716) | Soil microbial communities from Loxahatchee National Wildlife Refuge, Florida, United States - Lox_Sample_4.2 | ecosystem: Environmental > Terrestrial > Soil > Wetlands | place: USA...
GCCGTCGGGGCGGTGTAGAACTTCGTCACCCCGTAGCGCTCGCACAGCTCCCACCAGATGCCCTTGTGGGGATAGTCGGGCGCGCCCTCGTACATCACGCTGGTCGCGCCGTTGAGCAACGGCCCGTACACGATGTACGAGTGGCCGGTGACCCAACCGACGTCGGCCGAGCACCAGTAGACGTCCTCGTCCGGGTGCAGGTCGAACACGAGACGGTGCGTCGACGCGACGCCCGTCAGGTAACCGCCGGTCGTGTGCAGCACGCCCTTTGGCTTGGCGGTCGATCCGCTCGTGTACAGCACGTACAGCGGATGCTCGGCGTCGAGCTCCTCGGCCGGACACTCGTCGTCGGCCTTGTCGAGGATCTCGTGGTACCAGACGTCGCGCTCGTCGTTCATGTCGCAGTCAGCGCCGGTTCGCTTGACCACGACGATGTGCTCGAGCGACTTCAGGTCGCTCATCTCCTCATCGACCGCCTGCTTGATGTTCGCGGTCTTGCCCTTCCGACGGGCGCCGTCGACGGTGATCAGCGCCTTGGCCTCGGAGAACTCCATCCGCTCGCGGACCGAACCGGCCGAGAAGCCGCCGAACACGACGTTGTGAGGCGCGCCGATCCGGGCGCAGGCCAGCATCGCGACCACGACCTCGGGGATCATCGGCAGGAAGATCCCCACGACGTCGCCTTTCTCGATTCCGAGGTCCTTCAGCGCGTTCGCGAACTTCTGAACGTCCCGATGCAGGTCGGCGTACGTGATGTCCTCTTCCTCGCCTTCCTCGCCGCGCCAGTGGAACGCGACGCGCTCACCGTTTCCGGCTTCGACGTGGCGATCCACGCAGTTGTAGGACGCGTTGATCTTGCCGTCCGCGAACCACTTGTAGAACGGCGCCTCTGACTCGTCGACGTCCTGGGAGGGCTCCTTGAACCAGTGGAGCTCCTTCGCCTGCGCCGTCCACCAGCCCTTCCAGTCGTTCTCGGCCTCGTCGTGGACCGAGGGGTCGTTCAGCAGCGCGTGCTTTGCGAGGTCCTTCGGCGGGTCGAACGTCTCAGTGTCGAGCATCTCCTCGAGCTTTGACTCGAGGGTCTGGTCGGACGTATGGGTTACCGTGTCTGCCACAGGCGTCTCTCCTTCCGCTCCTTGCGCGTTCTCTCACGGGTCTACTACCCGAGGGGCGCGCAGTCGAATATCCGAGACGACGCGCCCGGCCCACCGTGGGCCGGGCGCGCAGGTTGCAGACAGGCGGCCTACGGCTACTCCGCGTGCCCGTACGCGGCGATCTCGGCCTTCTCCTGCTCGGTGAGGTCACGCGGAACGTCGCCCTTTGCCGCCTTCTCGCTCTGCACGTGGTGGCGGATCTCCTCGACGATCTCGGGATTGGCGAGGGTCGACACGTCGCCGACATCGGAGAAGTTCGAGACGGCGGCGATCACGCGCCGCATGATCTTCCCCGAGCGGGTCTTGGGCATGTCCTTGACGATCCACACGTTCTTGGGGCGGGCGATCGCCCCGATCTCGGTGACGATCGCCTGGGAGACCTTCTTGTCGATCCCGGCGTCTAGGGGCACTCCGGGCTTCAGCGAGATGTACATCTCGACGATCTTCCCGCGCACCTCGTCCACGACCGGCACGGCGGCCGCCTCGGCCACCTCGTCGACGGTGATCGCCGCGGACTCGAGCTCCTTGGTCCCGAGCCGGTGTCCGGCGACGTTGATCACGTCGTCGATCCGGCCGAGGATGCGGAAGTAGCCGTCCGCGGCTTCGACGGCTCCATCGCCGCACATGAACGGCCAATCGCGCCAGTCGTTGCTGCCCGCCTTCGAGAACTTGGCGTAGTAGGTGTCGATGAAGCGCTGGTCCTGCCCCCACACGGTGAGCATCCGGCCTGGCCATGGATTGCGCACGCAGATGTAACCGGCCTTGCCGGAGCCACCCGGGATCTCCTCGCCGTTCTCGTCGAACACGACAAGCTGGATCCCGAGTGCCGCCGGCCCACAGCTGCCGGGTTTCATCGGCTGTAGCCCCGGCAGCGTGCTCCCGAGGAAGCCGCCGGTCTCGGTCATCCACCAGGTGTCGGTGATCGCCGCCTGGCCTTTGCCGACGAAGTGGTAGTACCACCGCCACACGTCGGGTTCGATCGGCTCGCCGACCGTGGTCATCGTCTTGAAGTGGTAGCTGTACTTCTCCGGCTCGCCGGGGCCGACCTTTCGCAGCATCCGGATCGTCGTCGGTGCGGTGTGGAAGATGTCCACGCCGAGCTTCTCGGCGATCCGCCACGGGCGACCCGGGTCGGGATACGTGGGCACTCCTTCGTACATCACGCTTGTCGTGCCGAGCGCCAGCGGCCCGTACACGATGTATGAGTGACCGGTGATCCACCCGATGTCGGCGAAGCACCAGTATGTGTCGTCGGGGTGGATGTCCTGGTAGTACTTCGAGGTGCCGGTCACGTAGCTGAGGTAACCGCCGATTGAATGCTGGGCACCCTTGGGGCGGCCCGTGGTGCCACTCGTGTACATCAGGAACAACGTGTCGTCGGCGGCCAGCGACTCGGGCTCGACGTGCTGGCCCTGGTAGTCCGCGAGCAGTTCGTCGACGAAGTAGTCACGCCCCTCAACCATCGGGCTCTCGGAGTGGTACTCGCCCGGGACCCTCCGCCAGACGAGGATCTTCTCGACCTCGATCCCCTCCTTGCGCGCCTCCTCGACCGCCTGATCGGCCTTCACCTTGTGATCGATCAGATCGCCGTTGCGGTAATAGCCGTCGATCGTGACCAGCACGGTGCTCTTCGCGTCGGCCATGCGCTGACCGCACGCGGCGCCGCTGAAGCCGCCGAACACCTCCGAGTGGATCACGCCGAGCCGGGCGCAGGCGAGCATCGCCACCGGCAGCTCGGGCACCATCGGCAGGTGGAAGGTGACACGGTCGCCGGCCTTGACGCCAGCGAAGTCACGGAGCAGCGCGGCAAACTCGTTCACGCGGCGATGTAGCTCCGAGTACGTGATCTCGACGGGCTCCACGTCCTCGGGCTCGGGCACCCAGATCAACGCGTTCTTGTCGCCGCGGGCCTCGAGGTGCCTGTCGACGCAGTTGACCGACGCGTTCAGCCGCCCGCCGACGAACCACTTGAAGAAGGGCGGGTTGCTGGTGTCCAGCAGCGTGTCCCACTTGCGGTCCCAGGTGAGCATGTCCGCGTACTCGATGAAGCAATCCGGGAAGCGCTCGGGGCTGAAGCGCTCGAGGATCGCCGGATCGCTTGCGTTTGCCTGAGCGGCGAACGCCGCCGGCGGCTCGAAGTACTCCTCCTCCCGCCAGTGAACTGCGATCTGCGCCTCGGAGACCCCCTCTGCGGTCTCTTGCTGAGCGGACGCTGGCTTGGTCGTCTCGGCCATCTGAATCTCTCCTTCCGCGCGCAACCGGCTTCTAGACAGCCCAGAGCGCCGGCGTCGCCGCCGGCGCTCGTGGTTGTTCGATGTTTCGCTAATTCTGTCGCTAGTTCTACTGGAGAGCGGCGTTTTGGTGGGCTTTTCTCCGGTTAGCGACTCAATGGAACGACCGGCGCGACAACTCGCCCGAAGGTCGAGTTGACGACCGCGGCGAACGACGCGTACCACGCGACGATCGCGGTGGCGATCCCGACCCAGCCGCCGAGCTTGATCGTGCCGTTGGTGACGCTGGTCGTGCCGGCGAGCGCCGAATTGCCGATACCGAGGATGAAGAACGTGATCGCCAGTAGCAGGAACACCAGCGCGACCGCGCCGGTCGTCCGCAGCGACGCGATGAACATGTAGGCGGTGAAGATCCCCCACATCCACAGGTACAGACCGAGGCCGCTGAAGATCTCGCCGGCGCCCTTGGCCGCGACCACGCCCGGCACGCCGAGCTGGACGATCAGGAAGAACGAGATCCAGAACGCCCCGTAGGAGCAGAACGCCACCGCCCCGAATGTGTTACCGGTCCGGAACTCCCATAGGCCGGCCACGAACTGAGCGAGACCGCCATAGGCGAGCGCCAGGCCCGCGACCATCGGCAGCAGACCGCCACCGACCAGGCTCTTGTCGCCGACCAGCCCGGCGTTGATAAGGCTGAGCATGAACGTCGTTCCGGCGAACGCCGCCAGGCCGAGCGGGCCCGGGTCGGCTGGGGTCCAGCCCGCCATCCGACCGCCGGTCGGATCAGCCGGCGCGACATCCGCTTCGCGCGCACCACCGATGTTTGCGGCTTCCATCTAGTCCTCCTCTGAGGGTTGACAGTCGGCGCGAACGTTTGCACCCGCCCGGCGCTTCTCAAGTGGCGGATCGGTGAGCGGCGCGGTTGTCGCCACGAACGGTCGGCGGAGCACGATGAACGGTGACCGCCGGACGGCGTTTGGCCGCCCGGCGATCACCAACTCGAGCCCGCACAGCTCGGATCCGGGCTCCCGACGCCCCAGGCGAGGTGCCCCAGGACCGGACCAGAGCTGAGTGTGTTGACGCCCCTCCAGATACGGCTGGCGAAGCGAGCCTGCCCCGGCCCCCGGCGTGGACAGGAGCCGGGACAGCTAGATCCATGATCGGCAATGGACCTACCGGCTGCGTCTGGGCAGCTCGGTTGCGGACGGATGTCTGATACGTCCCCGGACCCGCTATTTCCGGCGCTTGCGCTTGCGCTTGGGGGTCGTCGCGCGAGTGCTTCCGGGCGACTGCGCCCCCACCGGCTCGGGCGAGGGCTCCGGCGCCGGCCTGCCGCGGCCCCGGCCGAGCAGCGGCTCGCGAGCCGGACGTTCCCGCTGCGTCTTCGGCCACGGTTCCGAGCGGCCGCTGGCCCACGCCGGCGGCACGCCACTCGGCCAGCGCCCGCTGAACAGGTACGCCAACGCAAGCAGGAAATAGGCCTCGACGATCGGAATCGGCACGATCGGGATGATCGTGAGGACGCCCGCGATGATCCCCAGATAGCCCAGGAAGCGTGTGAGCAAGCCGATCCGCATCGCGTTCAGCGACACCATGACAAGCGCGACGGCGACGAACAACGCGCCCAGATACACGGTGACGTTCGGGACCACCACCCAGACCCTGTGCAGCAATGCGTTGGCTTCCGGATAGGTCTGGAGGCCGTGGGTCACGAACTTGTGGGCGGCGACGGTGGAAGCGACCGCCGACCCGACCGCGCTCAGCGCCGCGATCACGCCGCCTGCGATCGCAAGGTACCCGACGAAGGTCGGCCGCACGTTCGGTTCGCGCGCCTTGGTGCATCCCCACAGATACCAGAGGGTCCAGGCCAGCGCGAGCGATCCGAGCGCGCTCAGGACCGCACCGGTCAGATCGAGCCCAACCCGCTTGCTCGCGGTGACCAGCCCCAGCGTCTGCTCGTTCACGTTCACGTGCGGCCCGGCGATCTGCACCAGTACGGCGGCCATCACGAGGATGCCCGCGGCGGCGGCGATCACGACCTGCCTCGTGCGCACGCGAGACTCGTATGCGACCCGCTCTTCGGCCTTCATTCCTCGCCAGTCTATGAGGTCCTCGGCGCCGTGGAGTCCACCCGACTACTCGCGCCGGGTACCATTGAGTCCATGGAAGGAAGTGGATTCGGAGGCCTATTCGGAGACCCCGACGAGCTGCAGCGCCGGCTGGGCGAGTTCGCCGAGCAGATGCAGGGCGCTCAGCGTCTTGCCTGGGCCGACAACGCGATCAAGCTCGCAGTCGACCTGACCGTCGCCGCGATGAATCGCATCAACATCCAGGGGACGACCGAGCAGCAGGCCGAGCAGCTTCGGACCGTGATGGCGCACATCTTCCCCGAGGCCGTGACACTCGTGCGCGAGGCGCGCGAGGGCCTTCAGTAGACCGGAGGCGCGCTCACGAACCGGCCAGCGCGCCGAGCACCAGCTCGTCGTGCTGATCGGGCTTCACGCTCCGGAACACGTCGCGGATCGTCCCGTCGGGGCCGATCACGAACGTCGTGCGCTCGTTGCCCATGTAGGTGCGGCCGTAGCGATTCTTCTCGACCCACACCCCGTAGGCCTCGGCCACCGAATGATCCTCGTCTGAGAGCAGCGGAAAGCCCAGTCCGTACTTCTCGTCGAATTTGGCGATCGGTTTGACCGGGTCCGGCGAGACGCCGAGCACCACCGTGTTGGCGTTCGCGTAGTCGGCCGCGTGGTCGCGCACGCCACACGCCTGCGTCGTGCAGCCGGGGGTGTCGGCCTTCGGATAGAAGTACAGGACGACGGTCTTCCCTCTCAGGTCCGACAGCTTCACCGAATTGCCGTGCTGGTCGGGGAGATCGAAGTTGGGGGCCTTGTCGCCGGGATCGAGTGCCATGACGCGCCGATCCTAACTGACAGGCGTGGTCGGCGGCGGGCGTCACCGCCGTGCCGACCTGCAACGGCTGTCAACGGAACTCGAAGCCCGAGACCGAGACAGGTCGCGCATGTCCCAGATGCACCAGATGCCACGGTCGGCCGGAATCGCACCGAACGGCGGGTTTCGCAGGTCGCCGGCACCAGCGCGCCAACAGCCCGGCAGTCTGGCCGCCGACGCGAAATCTGGGCGCGCTGGTACCGCTGAGAGACGTCTCCTAGCCGAAGCTCACGTGGCCCGTGCCGGTGACCGAGTTGAACTGTGCCAGGGGTTTTGCCTTCTGGCTCATATTGCACTTTCCATTCTTCAGCCGCGGTCCGACCTCGGCGAACGTCCCCGTCACCCTCAGGGTGCCGGTGATACCCGCGTAGTTGCCCGTGCCCTGGGACAGCGTGGCGGGTCCGGACGCGCCAAACGTACCCGAGCAGGTCGACGCGGCGAACGAGAACTTCGCGTGATTGAGCGCGTTGAAGAAGCCCGTAGCGTCGGCGACGAACGTCCCGTGCTTCAGCGTGAACTTGACGAAGTCCCCGTTTGCATTCGGCGACCCACTCGCGGTTTCCCGCTGGGTGGACCCGTAGTCACCGATCGCGCCGGTGAACATGAAGGCGCCGCCCGCTCCCTTGGGCGTCCCGAACATCCTGACGCTGCCCCCGCTACTCCCGGCTGCTAAGGCGCCGGAGACGACCGCGAGCAGGCTCGCGATCACCGCGAGCACCGCGGTCAGCTCAAGTGCCCGCTTCCTCCCATGCTTTGCGACGGCAGCGTGAATCGCCGTATTTGCGCGCATGAAGTCCCTCCTATCCTCTGGTGGCCGGACCGGCCCGGCCACACGCGAGGCAATCCTCTCAGGCGCGCCGCGGTCGTGCAATACCAGCCAAGGGCTCATAGAAGCGGGCCAAACCTCCTGCGTGTGCCAGCTCGGTCACGAACGGCGCCAGACCGATCGAACAAGCAGCTGGAATGTGTCGGCGTGCTCCGGCGCTTGAGCGCTCTACGCCGCGGGGACGGCGCTACTTCAGCAGCCGCGACAGCCGGCGGTCCTTGAGCAGCTTCCCCTCGGTCTGACACGTCGGGCAGTAGCACATGACGTAGTCCTCGTAGAACACCGCCTCGAGCTGATCCCCGCAGCGGGGGCAGGGCTCGCCATTGCGGCGGTGGACCGTGAGGGGCATCGGCAGCTTGTCCGGGATCGGGAGCGACAACGTCGACTCGTAGTGGGCGACCGCATCGCCGAGGACGCGTACCGTCGTCTCGCGAAGTTTGTCCGCCTCGTCCTGATCGAGGTCCGACCCGCGCTTGAACGGCGAGATCATTGCCGTATGGAGGATCTCGTCGACCCACGACCGCCCGATGCCGGCGATCACGTGCTGATCGCGGAGCAGCGCGTACAGCGGCCGCGGCTGGTCGAGCAGCTCGGCGAACGGCGGCGGGTCGGGCCACGCCTCGGAGCCGAGCTCCGCGATCGTCTCCTCCTCGTCCACGTCGGCGGCGCGGAGCACCTTCACCCACGCACGCTGGCGCGTGCCGAACTCGCGCAGACGGAGCTCGCGACCGTCCTTCAGGCGGACGAGGAACCGGGATGTCCGGTCGCGCAGCGACGCGCGCGCGTCGAACAGCTGCAGGCGGCCCGCCGACATCAGGTGTATCTCGAGCGCCAGATCGCCGTCGAGCTCGATCACGAACAGCTTGCCGCGGCGCCCGATCCGCTCAAACCGGCGCCCCTCGAGCGCCGTCAGCGGCGGATCGAACGTCTTCAGCGCATTGATGCCCGGCGCCAGCGCAGACTCGATCTCGGCGCCGGCGACAGCGGCCCCGATCAGACGCGCGGTGATCTCTACTTCGGGTAGCTCAGGCATCGATGTTTCCCGAAATCGAGAGTAGCTGCCCACCGGTACCCTGCCTGACTCCATGCCTGTGTCGCTCGCGCCCGACGACATCGTCGCGACCCACGCCGCGGCGGCGGCCAACGAACGCGAGCCGCTGCTCGTGCTCGAGCCGCTGATCGAGTTCCTCAGCGCGCACGGCCTCGACGCGCCCGCGGACCTGACCGCGTCGCCGATCGGCGACGGCCATTCGAACGTGACGTTCGTGCTGTCGACCGGGCCGGTCGTGCGTCGACCGCCTCGCGGGCCATTGCCGCCGAGCGCCCACGACGTGCTCCGGGAGGCCCGGCTGCTAGGTGCGCTCGCTTCGACCCCTGTGCGCGCGCCGAAGGTGCTCGCGGTGTGCGACGACACCGACGTGATCGGCGCCCCGTTCTATGTGATGGAGCAGGTCGCCGGCGACGTGATCACGGACTCGGTTCCCGATCAGCTCGACACTCCCGACCAGCGCCGGCGCGTCGCCGACGAGCTGATCGACGCGCTGGTCGAGCTGCATGCCACGGACTGGGAGGGCGCCGGCCTCGAGGGCTTCGGCAAACCGACCGGTTACCTCGAGCGCCAGCTGCGTCGCTTCAACGGGCTGTGGCAGCACAACCGCACGCGCGAGTTGCCCCAGGTCGAGGAGGTCGGCGCGTGGCTCGCTTCGGGCGTCCCGGAGTCACCGCCCGCAACGATCGTGCACGGTGACTACCGGCTCGGGAACACGATGTTCGCCCCCGGCGCTCCGGCGCGACTGATCGCGATACTCGACTGGGAGATGGCGACGATCGGCGATCCGCTCGCCGATGTCGGCTACCTGCTCATGCACTGGACCCAGCCCGGCGACACGCTCGGAAAGTTCAACCTCAACAACGTCACGCTTCAGCCCGGGTTTCCGACGCGGGCGGAGGTGACCGCCCGCTACGAGCAGCGCTCGGGCCGTTCGGTGCAGTCTCTCGATTGGTACGTGACGCTCGCGCTGTGGAAGGCCGTGGTATTCATGGAGGGCAACTACAAGCGAGCCTTGGCGGGCTCGACCGACGACCCGTACCTGAAGTCCTTCGGGGACGGCGTCCTCGAGATCGCCGACCGCGCCCTGGCGGTCTCGCGCGATGGCCTCTGAGGGCGGGCGCCACCGCGGGCTGCTGGTCGACTGGGGCGGCGTGCTGACGACCGACGTGTTCGCGTCGTTCGGCGCCTTCTGCGAGCTCGAGGGACTCGAGCGGGACGCGACCAACCGCGTCTTCCGGGACGACGCGGAATGCCGGGAGCTGATCCTCGGGCTCGAGACCGGCGCCGTCGCGCAAGAGGAGTTCGAGCCGCGCGTAGCCTCGCTGCTCGGCGTGCCGGCGCCGGGTCTGATCGACCGGCTGTTCGCCGGCGCCCTCCCCGACGAGGACATGGTCGAGGCGGTCCGCCGCGCCCGCGCCGGCGGTGTCCGGACGGGACTCGTGTCGAACTCGTGGGGGACCAGGCGCTATCCGCGGGACCTGCTGGCCGAGGTGTTCGATACCGTGGTCATCTCCGGAGAGGTCGGCCTGCGCAAGCCGGCGCGGGAGATCTACGTCCTGGGCGCCGAGCGCATCGGCCTAGCGCCGGACGATTGCGTGTTCGTCGACGATCTCCGAGTCAACCTGGCTCCGGCGGAGTCACTCGGGATGGCGACCGTCCATCACCGCACGGCCGACGACACGATTGCGCAACTCGAGCGACTTTTCGGCGTGGGGCTTCGATGAGATCGTCGCCAAACATGCCACGGGCCCGGGCGCATGCGCGCCCGGGCCCGTAGAACGTGGCTTTTATCGATCGGTCAGTTGATCGTGTTCAGAGTGGCTTCGTCGGCGTTGACGATGTTCCGCGGCAGCGGCGAGAAGTCCAGCGACGGTCCGAAGGACTGTCCGCCGGTGATCGCGTAGCCGATGAACGACTTCAACAGGGCGCCCTGCGCGGCGTTGGTCGGGACGAACGCGTACGTGAACGTCGAGATCGGATACGCCTTCTTCTTCCGCTTCGGCGGATTGACGATCGTCACCTCGTTGTTCGACGGCACGCTGACCCCTGACGCCGCGGCCGCGATGTTGCCCAGGTTCGGAACCTCGTAGTTGCCGGCGGCGTTCTTGATCGCCGCGGGCTGCAGGCGGTTCGCGATCAGGTACGAGGCTGCGATGTAGGCGATTCCGCCGTTCGTGCCGATGAGCGCCTGCGCCATGCCCTGGTTGCCCTTCGCGCCGACGCCGACCGGGAAGGTCACCGTGGTGGAGGCGCCGACCTTGCCGGCGAACGCGCCGGAGACATCCGACAGGTACCGGGTGAACGCAAACGTGTCTCCGGATCCGTCCGAACGCCAGAACACCGTGATCTTCGTGTGGGGGATCTTGAGGCCCTTATTCAGCTTCTTGATCTGCGGGCTGTTCCAGTGCGTGATCTGGCCCAGGTAGATCTGGGCAAGCACGGACCCGGTGAGATGAAGCACCGACCCCTTCGGCCTCAGGCCGTTCACGTGATAGCTGACGCCGGTCGCGGTCAGCGCCCATGGGATCTGGACGATGTTGGCGGGGACGCCCGAGTACACGGACAGCGGCGCGTCGGAGCCGCCGAAGTCGACCAGGCCGGCGACGATGTCTTTCTCGCCGCTCCCGGACCCGACGGGAGAGTAGTTGACCAGGCTGCTGGTCGAGGTGTCCCACACCGCCGCCCATTCGGCCTCGATCGGGGCAACCAGCGTCGAGCCGGCGCCGTTTAGCGTCGGCGTGGCTGCGGACGCAGCGGCGGCGCTTATGCCTAAGACGCAGCCTGCCAGCAACCCAGCGCACGTCACGCTGACGAACCTCTTGAAGAGCAAAGCAGTATTCCTTTCCATTTGGGAATTCCCAAGAAACTCTCGTCGTGGCCCGGCCGCCCCTCGCGAGATGGCGGTAAGCATCTCCGTGAAGATTTGGCCACTTGTTGCCAACTTGTGACCACGTTGTTGAAAAGCTGTAAGCGATAAACGACCGCAAAGTCGGGGGTCGAGCTTTTCCGTACGCTTGCGCGCCGTGTCCTCGAGGGCAAGGTTCACGCTGGCGCGGGAAGGGTCCCGCTCCGGTGCAGGGAGACGGACCGCGCCGCGGCGCGCGGGGCGGCTAGGCGACCGCGTCATGTTCGGTCTGTGCGCGCTGGCCGGCGTGCTCGTCGTGCTGACACTCGTCGACGTCGTCTACCAGCTGATCAGCAACGGCCAGCCCGCGATCTCGAAGTTCGGACTCGGCTTCGTGACGAGCACAAAGTGGCAGCCCAACTTCCACGTCGAGGGCGCGGGGGCGCTTCTCTACGGAACCGCGGTGAGCTCGCTGATCGCGGTCGTCCTGGCGACGCCGCTCGGGATCGCGATCGCCCTGTACCTGAGCATGATGGCCCCGGGCCGGGTGCGCGCCGTCGTCGGGCCGCTCGTCGAACTGCTCGCGGCGGTTCCGAGCATCATCTACGGCTTCTGGGGACTGGTCGTGCTCGTCCCGTTCATCGACAGCCTCGAGCCCGGCCTCCACAGCGCGCTCGGCTTCATCCCGGTGTTCGGACCGGCGTCGCCGATCGGGATCAGCGTGTTCACCGCCGGGCTGGTCCTGACCGTGATGATCCTCCCGATCATCTCGGCGCTGAGCCGCGACCTGTTCCTGACCGTCCCGGCGGAACTCAAGGACGGCGCTGCGGCGCTCGGCGCGACGCAATGGGAGATCATCCGCGGGATCGTCCTCCCGACGACCGTGTCGGGCGTCAGCGCCGCGGTGGTCCTCGGGCTCGGGCGGGCCCTCGGCGAGGCGATCGCCGTTTCGTTCGTGATCGGCGATGTCACCGCGATTCACCCATCGCTGTTCGATCCCGGCTCGTCCGCCGCCGCGGAGATCGCCAATCAGTTCCCGTCTCCGGTCGATCCTCTGCACACGGCCGCGATGTTTTACGTCGGCCTCGTGCTCGTCGTGATCTGCATCTTCACGAGCGTGGCGTCGCGCATGATCGCCGGGCGGTTCGACGTGACCCGGAGGGTCATTTGAGCGCCGTGTCAGAGACGGCCCGGCTCGAGGGGATGCCGTTCGACCCAACGGCGCCGCTCACGCCTTCGGGCAACCTGCGCCGGCGCGCCGCGGTGAGCCGCCTCGTCCAGATCACCGCGACGGCAGCCGCCGTGTTCGCCGTCGTCGTGCTCGTGATCGTGTGTTACGGAGTGGCCTCCCGCGGCGCCTCGGCTCTGAGCTTGGGCTTCGTTATCCACAACCCCTCAGGGTTGGCCGGCGGCGGAATCTTCAACTCGCTGCTGGGCACGCTCGAGATCGTCGCATTCGGAGCCCTGATCGCGCTTCCGATCGGAATCCTCACCGGGCTGTACCTGACCGAGTTCGCCGGGCCTCGATCGAAGACCGCGAGTGCGCTCCGGCTCGCACTCGACGTCATGGCGGGCTTGCCGACGATCATCGTCGGACTGTTCGTCTATGGCCTGATCGTCATTCCGCAGCATCGGCAGTCGGGGTTCGCCGGCGGAATCGCGCTCGCGATCGTGATGCTGCCATTGATGGCGCGCTCGAGCCAGGAGGTCCTGCTGCTGGTTCCAAGCAGCCTGCGGGAGGCTGCCGACGCCCTCGGCGTGAACCGCTGGCGCGCCGTCGTGAGCGTGATCCTGCCGGCTGCGTTCGGAGGAATCCTCACGGGGGCGATCCTGGCCACGGCCCGAGCCGCGGGCGAGACCGCGCCGCTGCTGATCTGCGACTCGATCGGCTTCAACCCGTTGACCACTTCCCTGAACCTGTTCCACGGCGTCCCGAGCGTGTCGATGTTCATCTACCAGTCATACGACCTGCCTCTGGCGCAGGCCGTGACCCGCGCGTGGGGAGCGGCCTTCGTCCTGATGATGTTGATCCTCATCGCCAATGTCCTGGCTCGGCTGATCCTCGCTCGCAGCCGTGCAAAGATGGGCCGATGACCGAGTGGGACCGGACAGCGAGCCAGATACGCCGCGCCGAGGAAGCGCGGCGGCGGATTCGGATCCGGACGGAGCCAGTGGTCCCTGTCATCACTCAGGCGCCGGGCGACAACGGGGCGGCGACGCCACGGGAACGTGCAGTTGTGTTCGACATTCGCGACATATCGATCTACTACGGCGAGAGCCGGGCCCTGGCGGGGACGTCGCTGAAGATCTACCGCAACCTGGTGACCGCGGTGATCGGTCCCTCCGGGTGCGGCAAGTCGACGTTCATCCGCAGCCTCAACCGGATGAACGACTCGATCCCAGGTTTCCGCATCACCGGCCAGGTTCTCTACCACGGTCACGACCTGTACGACGGCCGGGCCAACCGCGTGGAGGTGCGCCGGCGGATCGGGATGGTGTTCCAGAAGCCCAACCCGTTCCCGAAGTCGATCTACGACAACGTCGCCTGGGCACCCCGGAACCTGGGGATGAAGGATCGCCTGGACGATCGCGTCGAGCAGGCACTCCGCCAGGCGGCTCTGTGGGAGGAGGTCAAGGACCGCCTCAAGAGCAGTGCGCTCGGCCTCTCGGGCGGGCAGCAGCAGCGCCTGTGCATCGCTCGCGCGATCGCCATCGAGCCCGACGTGTTGCTGCTCGACGAGCCGGCCTCGGCTCTCGACCCGGTCGCGACCGCCTCGATCGAGGATCTGATGCACAACCTCAAGCATCGGTTCACGATCGTGATAGTCACCCACAACATGCAGCAGGCGGCGCGGGTCGCCGACCGTACGGCGTTCTTCAGCCTCGACACCACCGGCCCTGTTCGGGTCGGAACGTTGATCGAGTACGGCGACACTCCGACGATCTTCAGGAGCGCGGCCGATCCGCGCACGCGCGATTACGTCGCGGGCAAGTTCGGCTAGCGAAGCGACACGCGGCCGCGGCGCGACCTCAGCGGAAGATGTGGTCGCTCGAGACCTGTTGCAGGATCGGCTGGCCGCACTGCCAGCAGTACGACGCGCCGGTGCTGTGGGGTGCCCCGCACGAGACACACACACCGGCCGTCGCGCTGTGCTCGAGTCGCAGGATGCGCTCGATTTCCGAAAGCTCGGAATCGGCGTCCTGTAGGAGCGCCGCCCGCTTGACGAGCACGTCGACGTGAATCCGATCGCGGATCGCCATCTCATACACGAGACCACCGAGATCCCACTGCATCTCGGCCACGC
>Ga0335083_10006659_pt1 | contig 14365 bp, 12 predicted proteins | sample Lox_Sample_42_FD_206716 | JGI IMG/M metagenome (GOLD analysis project Ga0335083, IMG submission 206716) | Soil microbial communities from Loxahatchee National Wildlife Refuge, Florida, United States - Lox_Sample_4.2 | ecosystem: Environmental > Terrestrial > Soil > Wetlands | place: USA...
CGGCCCTGGCGGAACGATGGGCAAACGATGCTGAGTCGCGGCCAGCGGCCCGATTCGGGCGGGGAGGCGTAAACGGCCGGCGGCGTTTCCTCCGTCCACGGCCAGCCGGTGCCGCCGGCGGGCGGCGAAGGGAGCCGGGCGAGAAGTCCGGAGGTCGGCATGGTCAATTTTTTGCCGCCGCGAGGGTGCGGAATTTTTCAGCCAGCCAGGTCTGGAACGGGCGCAGCTGGAAATGTCGCTCGGCGTGAAGGCGCGCGCGGGCGCCAAGCCGGGCGCGGGCCGGCGCGTCGCGAACAAGCTCCTCCAGCGCGGCGGCGGCCCGCCCGGCCTCGCCCGCCGGTGCGCAACGTCCGATGTCATGCTCGGTGAGATAGGCGTGAATCGGCGTGTCGCGCCCGCTGAGGCAAAAAATGGGCAGACCGCACGGACACAGTTCGGTGAGGCGCGATGGCATCGAGAACCGTTCGTAGTCCGAGGCGGGCTGGTCTTCACGGCTGAAGGGAATGAGCGCGAGATCGGCGGCGCGCAGCTCGGCAAAGAGCGCCTCGCCGCTGAGAAACGGCGCGGGCTCGACCTCCGCGCCGGGTTCGTAGCCGGCGGCACGCACCCGGGCGACGCCGGCCGGATGGCAGTGCCACCGTACCGGCGGCAGCCCCGGCAGGCGTTGCTGCAATTTGCGCCACACCGCGCGCACGTCCGCAAGCAGAGCGGGATTCCAAAAATTTCCAATCACGACCGTGCGAAAACCGGCGCCGTACGGCCGGTGCTCCGTTTTGCTTTCGGGCGGCAGTTCCAGGTAGCACAGCGGATCAAACCGCCGGGGAATGCCGGGCAGGTGCGGCGCGACGGCGGCGAGAATCGGGCGTGACACGCCCCAGACTTCCGCGACACGGGGCGCCAGCCGGTGCAGCGCGCGCATGAAGCCGAGGGCGGAGGTGGGAAAAAAATCCTGGATTTGCAGCACGGCGCGCACGCGCTGGGGCAGTCCGTCGAGGATGCCGCGCAGCGAATCCATGCCTTCGCGGGAGATGATGATGGCGTAAACCAGGTCGGGCGCGAACGGCTGGATGCGCGCGGCCTCGCGCAAGGCGGAAAGGTTGACCGGCACCGTCCAGAAAGGGCGCAGGCCGCAGCGATTCCAGATTTTGGCCGGCAGCGTGGCCGGCGGCGAAAGGAGCGAACGGGGCCAGCGCTGCGGGCCGAGATTGAGCGCGTCGGGGAAAAGCGGATCTTCGCTGCCGCCGATGAACCAGTTGGCCAGCCGGTCGCGCGGATAGGCGGAGAAGTTGCGCGCGAAAATTGTCCCCGTGCCATGCGAGCGCGACAGCACGCCCTCGCTGAAAATCAGCACACGCGGCAGCTCATCTCCGGCCGGGGCCATGTCAGCAAGGCGGGGCGGGTTTGGGTGTGAGCATCCACCAACGCATCGGTCCGTTGCGGTGCTCCGTGCCGAGCTCGAGCAGCCGGTCACGCGAGAAAAACATCGTCGCGGGCCAGAGCCGGTTCGGCAGATCTTCAAGCCGGCGCGGGCTGGTCCAGGCTTCCCCGATATCGTGCGTGGCGGTGAAGCGCGGGCGAAGGATGTCCGCCATCGGCCGCTGGCTCTCATGCAGTTCGACGATCATTGTGGCCCGACGCAGGGCCGGGACGCGTGCCGGGTCGGCCAGCTCCTCCTCGTAGCCCTCGACGTCGAGGAGCAGCGCGGGCCGCGCAAAGGGAGCCAGCGCCTCTTGGAGCAATTCCGGCGTGCAGGCGCCGCGCACATCGACGCGGCCGGCCACACCGTTCTTGCGCGCCATGAAACGCGTGAGAATGCGCCCCAGCTGGTGGCCCTCGTAGGAGATAACGCGCGGAACGGAACTGAAGCGCGCCACACCCACGGCGTAATAGCCCTCGGCCGCGCCGACGTTGACAAACACATCGAAACCGGGGGCGAGCAGCCGCTGCACGAACGGCCAGATCTCCTTTTCATTCAGACCGAGCAGAAAGGGCGCGATCTGCGGATTGGGACTGTCGCCGACATAGCGCAGGCCGGCGAACGGGCCGCCGCGCACGCGGCGCAGCAGCAAATAAAGCCAGAAATCGGGATTGCGCCGCCGCAACTGATTGCGCGGTCCATGGAAAAACCGGTAGAGCAGCCAGCCGGGCAGCGACGGATCATCGGGGTCGCGGGGGAAAGACATGAGAACTTGGCCGGTCGGCCGGCTGTCAGTCGTCGCGCAAGGAAAGCTTTAGTGTCTCGCGGGCAAACTGCCGCCACACGCGCCGGAAATTTTCCCGCGAATGCACGCGGCGCACATGTTCCCAGGCGGCGCGGCTGCGGGTGGCGACTTCGCCGGGTGGCAGGGCGGCAAAACGCTGAACATCGGCGATGATGTCGTCGATCGCATCGCTGCGGTTTTCCAGGCCGAAGTCGCCCACATCAATACTGGCTTCCCGGGTGACGAGGGGGACCAGGCCCGCGTGCATGCAGCAGATGACCGAGCCGGCGCCGCCTTCCGCGCAGGAAGGATAGACCACGCCGGCGCAATCGGCGACAAGCTCGAGAAATGCGGGCGAGCATACATCGACGAAGCCGGCGCACTTGATGTTGGGCGTCGCGAAAAGTTCGCGATGGTAAGCGGCCTTGAAATCCTGGTCGAGGTCGACGGCTCCGGCCACGGTCAGATGGAGGCCGGGCATCCGCACGAACGCCTCCAGCGCGAGGTCCAGCCCCTTGTGTGCGAGGCCGACGCTGCCGAACCAGATGAAATGGCGGCGGGCCTGATCCCAGTCTTTTTGCGCGGGCCAGTCGGTGGTGATCACGGTCGAGATCGGGATGCGATGCATCGGCCGCCCCGCATAAGCATAGGTTTCCGCGGTGAAGGCGTTGCCGACGTAGAGCATGTGGTCGGCGGCCTCGACGCATCGGTTCGGAGGAATCTGCCGCCGGGGAACGAGGCTGATGCCGCGGCGCTGCTGGATGCCGGCGATGCGGCGCAGCTCGGCGCGATTCCAGTGCAGCCAGTGCGTGGTCGAGGCGTGGTGCAGCTTGACGCAACCGGGAGGCAGGTTTGCCGTCCAGCGGTCGAGATTGCGTTCGAGGTCGAAGGCGAAAGCGCAGTCGACGGGCGGGCGGTAATGAATGTTGTCGTAATTCACCACCTCGACCCGATAGCCGGCCTCGCGGAACGTCTCGGCCATGAGCCAGCTTTCCCAGCGGTTGGTATGATAGTGGCGGTTGATGCTCTCGGGATAAATCCACGGATCGGTCAGATAGGCGAACGCCACGCTGCCCCGGACCGGGCCCCCGGGCCGCAGCGCGAGCATTTCGCCGTGACGGCCGATCAGGCCGTCGATTTGCCGCGCGCCCCAGCCGAGGGCGCGGCGGGCGGGACGAAGAAACTGAAACCGGAAGCGATGAGCCATGCCGGGATAATTCTCAGGGTTTGTCGAGGGCGGCGAGGCGCTCCGCCGTCACACGGCCGGGCAAAACCATGAAACCGACAGCCACGCCCGAGTCCTCGAACATGCGCCCCCAATTCAGGCCGGAACTATCAACCGTGAGTTCGATGGCACAGGGAAAACTCACGTATTTGCAGACGTAAGGCTGCACGAGCGTGATATCGAGCAGGTAATGGCCGCGGAACAGCCGCGGAAGTTGGATCCGGGCCGTGAGCCGGTAGTGGCCGGGCGAGAGCCGGTGAACATCGCCGCCACTCTCGTCGTGGCCGGGTGAGCAGAGGGCGAGCTTGTTGCCGTAACGGTCGCAGAGGTAGGTTTCGATGCTCAGGCGAACATCGGCCGTCACCTGCACCCCGGCTGCGATCTCGAGCGATTCGGCTGACGTGGTCAGGGCAAGGCGATCGCTGGCGCTGCCGTTGACCGTAAGACTCGTGCAACGTACCGGAGAGCCGGGCGGAGCCACCTGCTTGTCGACGGCAGGTCCGCCCGTGGGACCGCCGGAGTTGACGTAAAGCGCGAGTGCGTCCGCGGTGCCGCCGAGAAAACGCTGGCGGCCGGACTCGAGGACGAGGCCGCGCGAGCAGAGGTTTTGCACGGCGGCGGTGTTATGGCTGACGAAGAGCACCGTGCGGCCTTCCCCGCTGGCGACCTGCTGCATTTTTCCGAGGCATTTGCGCTGGAACTGCAGGTCGCCGACGGCGAGCACCTCATCGATGATGAGAATTTCCGGCTCGAGGTGTGCGGCAACCGCGAAGGCGAGGCGCACATGCATGCCGCTCGAATAGTGTTTCACCGGCATGTCGATGAATCGATCCACCTCGGCAAAGGCGACGATCTCGTCGAACTTGCGGCGGATCTCGTCGCGCCGCATGCCGAGGATGGCGCCGTTGAGGAAGATGTTTTCCCGGCCGGTCAACTCGGGGTGAAAGCCGGTGCCGACCTCGAGCAGCGACGCCACCCGCCCGCGCAGCGTGACGCGGCCGGTCGTCGGCTCGGTGATGCGGGAAAGAATCTTGAGCAGGGTGGATTTGCCCGCGCCGTTGCGGCCGATGATGCCGACCACTTCGCCGCGTCTGACCTCAAAGGCGACATCGCGCAGGGCCCAGAATTCCTCGGTCCGAAACCCGGTGCCCCAGCGAAAGCGGCGCCAGAGCTTGCGCGCGGTGTGATGCAGCGCATCCCGCAGGTTGTCGTGCCGCGCCTCATGCCCGATGACATAGCGTTTGGAAAGATTTTCCACCGCGATGACGATGTCAGAGGACATGGAAGATTTTCCCGCTGGCGTCAGACGATGTCGGCGAACTGCCGCTCGGTTTTGCGGAAATACCAGAGCCCGGTGCCGACGAGGAGCGCCGTCGCGGCCAGCGATATGGCCAGGCCCGGCACATAGAATTTGGTCGTGCCGCCGAGCAGGGACCAGCGAAATCCCTCCACGGCGGCGGAGAGGGGATTGAGGGCGAGCCAATCGCGCCAGTTGGGCAAGAAATCGGTGCGGTAGCCGACCGGCGTGACGAAAATGCCGATTTGCAGAATGAACGGCGAGATGAAGCGGAAGTCGCGGTATTTCACGGTCAGCGCGGTGATCCAGAGGCCGGCGCCGAACGCGATCAACAAGGCCAGGGCGATGAACAGCGGCAGAAGCAGCAGACGCCAGGTCGGCCACACGCCCAGGCAGAAGGAAAACGGCAGCGTGAGCGCGAGCAAAATGCCCAGATCGATCAGCGCCACCGCCAGCGCCGAGAGGGGCACGATCAGCCGCGGAAAATAAACCTTGGAAATGAGGTGCGCGTTGCCGACCAGGCTGTTGCCGGCCCCGCTGAATGCGGAGGAGAAAAGCTGCCAGGGCAGGAGGCCGGCGAGCACGAGCAGCGGATAGGCCACGCTGCCGGCGGGCATCTTGGCCAGCTTGCCGAAGACAAAAGTCAGCAGCAGGGTCTGCACCGCCGGCTGGATGACCGCCCAGGCCACGCCCAGCACCGCCTGCTTGTAGCGCACCTTGATGTCGCGCCAGGCGAGAAATCCCAGCAACTCGCGGTAGCTCCACAAGTCGCGCCAGTAATGGGCGTCGGCGCGGCCGGCCTCGATGACGAGCGCGGGTGCGGCGGGAGGTTCGGCGGAATCGGTCATGTCACCAGAGGGAGGCAAGGCGGACACGGAAATTCTCATAAGAGAAATGCCGGGCGCGGTCGAGAATCGCTTCGGTGTTCCACTTTTGCCGCAGCGCCGCCACGCCCGCGGCCGCGAGCCCGGCCGGATCGCCGTAATCGACCAGCAGCCCGCAGCCGTCCGCGATGACCTCGGGCGTGCCGCCGGCGCGCGCTCCGAGGCAGGGTTTGCCGTGGGCCATCGCTTCGAGGAAGACCAGTCCGAAGCCCTCCTTCTCGCTCGGCAGCGCGAAAAGATCGCAGGCCTCGAATTCATCCGCCAGGCGCGTCTCCTCGACGAAGCCGAGAAACTGGATCGCGCCGGCCGAGCCGGAGGAATTCGCCAGCGCCTGCAGACGCGGCAAATCGTCGCCGGTGCCGGCGATGCGCAGATGCGCGTCCGGCAGTTCGCGGCGGATCAGCGGCAAGGCGGCGATGAGATGGTCCACGCCTTTGTAGGCGTCGGAGGAGCTGAGTCGGGTGAGGGTGAAAATCTGGTGAGAGGACGGCCTGGCCGGCGCGGCCGCGACGGCGCGGGCGGGATCGAGCGCGTTCGGCAGCACCGCCAGCTGGTCGGAGCGAAGGCCAGGGCAGTTTTTTTCCAGCTCGCGCCGGGTGAAATCGCTCACGCAGAAAATCCGGCGGGTGCCGCGCAGCGCCGTGCGCTCGAGCGGGCCGAACCGGCGCCACACTTCAATGCCGTGCGCGATGAGATAGTAGTTCAGGCGCGGACGAAAACAGCGCGCCAGCCGGGCGAGGAAAAGCTGCCGCACGTGTCCGCAGACGATCCGGTCGGCGCGCCGGCCGAGGCGGAGCGCGGCGCAGGCGAAGCGCGGCTTGCTCCGGCGGCAGGCCGCGGTGCGGGCGAGGCGGTCGTTGCCGTAGCGGGCGAGCGCCGCGGGTGGAAAGGATGCATCGTTGAGCGCGACGAGATCAACCCGGCCGTCGGGCGCCGTCGCGGCGTCCTCGCACAGCGCGCGCAGATAAAGGCGCAGCATGCGCGGAATGCCGCCCTCGGCGGCGAAAAGCTCAGGGCAGAGCAGCAGCGTGTTCACGTCGCAGCGGAAAAACCGCGGCCCGGCGGTTCACAAAAGCGATGATCATGGCGAGACTCCAGACGCGCGACCATTCGCGGCGGTCGTCGCCCGCCAGATAGTTTTGCCAGCACGCCTGCACCGCCTCGGGCGCGAAAAGGCCGCTCCGCGCCGCGCTCGCGGCGGAAAACGTCTCCTCCAGGAAGGGCCGGAGCTCGCGGCGCATCCACACCGCGAAGGGCAGGGTGAAACCTTGCTTTTTGCGGCGCAGGATTCCCGGCGGCAGCACCGCCGTGGCGGCCTCGGCCAGCGCGGATTTGGGCCGGGCGGCAACATGTTTGAACCGGGCCGGCTGCCGCCAGAGCCACTCCACGAGCGGGCGGTCGACGAACGGCACCCGCAATTCGAGTGAATGCCGCATGCTCATGACGTCGCTGTCGCGCAGCAGCACGTCGGCCATGTAGGTGCGCAGTTCCCAGGCGCTGATGAGTTCGAAAAATCCGGCGCCGTCCAGCTCGGCGGAGAGCGTGGCGAGCTGCGGATGATGGGGCGTTTCCTCACGCAGCGCGGCCCGCAGATCGGGATGCAGCAGCGCGCCGCCCGCGGCGGTGGAAAAAACGCGGCGCTGCAGCGCCGCCAGTTCATGCGTGTCGCGCGCATGGCGCAGAAAATCCGCCAGCTTGCGGCCGCGGGTGTCGCGGCGGGCGAGGCCGCCGAGCACGGCCCGGCGGGCCGCCGCAGGCAGACCGCGCCAGAGCGGCAGCCAGCGGGCGAGGCGCGGCAGGTCGCGAAACGACGGATAGCCGCCGAAAAGTTCGTCACCGCCGAGGCCCGAAAGCGCGGCGGTGACGCCGCCGTCGCGGGCGGCGCGGCTGACGTAGTAGGTGTTGATCCCGTCGCCGGTGGGCTGGTCGAGCGCGCCGATGATTTTTTCCAGATCGGCGGCCACCTGCGCGCCGGTGACGACAACGGTGCGATGGTCGGTGCCGAAGTGCCGCGCCGCCTCCTCGGCAAAAGCCGCCTCGGAAAATTCGCCTTCCTCGAAGCCGACGGAAAACGTCTTCAGCCGTGTGGCGCTGGCGCGCTGCATCAGCCCCACGATGGCGGACGAGTCGAGTCCGCCGGAAAGAAACGCCCCCACCGGCACGTCGGCGAGCAGATGGGCCCGGATGGTGTCGTCGAGCCGGGCCTGCAATTCGTCGATAAACCCGGCGCGCGTCCGGCACGGTTTGGTTTCGCGGGAAATTTTTCCGAACGACCACCAGGGGCGGACGTCGAGCCGGCCGGCGCGAAAAACCGCGCATTCGCCCGGCCGCAGGCTGAGGATGTCGCGCCAGATCGTGCGCGGCGCCGGGACGGCGAGCCAGCCGAGATAATCGGCCACGGCGCGCGGATCGATTTCGGCCGGGATCACGCCGGCGGCGAGAAGCGCGTTGAGTTCGGAGGCGAAGCCCAGGCGCGCTCCCTGTTGGCAGAGATAGAGCGGCTTGATGCCGAAGGCGTCGCGGGCAAGGAAAAGGCTTTGCTCCCGGGCGTCCCAAGCCGCGAAGGCGAACATCCCGCGCAGGCGCGGCAGGCAGGTTTCGCCCCACCGCGCGAAGGCCGCGAGGAGCACCTCCGTGTCGCAGTTGGTCTTGAACGCGGCGCCGGCCGACTCGAGTTCGGCGCGCAATTCGCGGTGATTGTAGATAGCGCCGTTGAAAATGAGATGAAAGCGCCCGTCGGCCGTCGCCATCGGCTGATGTCCGTTGGCGGGATCGAAGATGGCGAGGCGGCGCATGCCGAGCGTCGCGTCGCCCTGCGTGACGAGGCCGTCGTCGTCCGGGCCGCGATGCCACATGGCGGCGCACATCCGCTTGACCGCGATTTCGCGCGCAGCCGGCGCGTCAGTTCCGCTTACGAATCCGGCTATGCCGCACATGGGGAAAAACCATCAAAGCTTCGCCCCGTCACTTCCGGGGCGGAGTGAGGGAAATGCGGGATAACGCCCGGCATCACAGGATGTTTATCGGTCGGTACTTGCCCTACTGTAGGCAAGGTCAACGCAAAGCGCCCCCGGGGGCAATTCCGTTGATGGGCCGGGCTGGGTATTTTTGCTCAGGCCGCGGCACGATTTTGGCGCGGTCCGGACGCCTTTCCGCCGGATTCAGGCGCAGATCGACTGGGCCGCTTCGCGGGCCTTGGCGGGCGAGAAGAGTTTTTCCACGAGCAGCAATCCAAAATCGACGGCCGTGCCCGCGCCGCGCGAAGTGAGCAGCCGGTCGTCGGCCACGCAGCGCTCCTCCGCGAGGATGTCGCGCAGTTCCGCGGCCACGGAAAAATGCGCGGTGTAGCGGCGGCCGGCGAGGAGGCCGGCGTCGTGCAGCACGGCCGGCGCGGCGCAGATCGCGGCCAGCCAGCGGCCGGCGGCGTGCTGGCGGAGCACCAGGTCGCGCACCCGCGGGTCGGCGCGCAGGTGCCTCGTGCCCGGGCCGCCCGGCAGAAAGACGCAGTCAAAATCCCGCCCCGCCGCGGCGGCCAGCGTGGTGTCGGCGTGCACCGTGACGCCGCTGCGGCCGGTGACGTGAATCTGTTCGCCCAGCGCGGCGGTGACGACTTCGGCGCCGGCCCGCCGCAGCAAATCGACGGGCGCAAGGGCCTCAATTTCCTCGAAACCTTCCGCCAGGAGCGTGAGAACGGTGGGCATGGAAAAACATAATCAGGGATGGAGATAAAGAAACACGAAAAACTCCGCGGCCAAACACTGGTGGTTTTCGGCGCCGGTTACGTCGGCGGCGAGCTGGCGCGGCAGGCGCTGGCCGCCGGCCTGGCGGTGACGGCGCTGACGCGCAACGCGGCCAAGGCCGCCGCGCTTGCCGCGCTCGGCGTCAAAACGGTGACGGCCGAGCTGGCCGACCGCGGCTGGCACTCCGCGGTGCCCGGCGGGGCGGACTTCGCGGTGAATTGCGTGAGCGCGGGCGGGGGCGGACTGGCCGGCTACCGGCGGAGCTACCTCGACGGCCTGGGCTCGATTTGCGCATGGGCGGAGCAGGCGCGCGTCGGCACGCTGGTCTACACCGGCAGCACCTCGGTGTATCCACAAACCGGAGGCGCGCGGCTCGATGAAACGGCGCCGACCGCGGCGGCGGACGAGGCCGGGAAAATTCTGCTGGAAGCCGAAGCGCTGGTGCGCGCCTGCGCCTGTGCGCGCTGGTTCATCCTCCGGCTGGCCGGGATTTACGGGCCGGGCCGGCACCGGCTGCTCGACGAGCTGCGGGCGGGGGCGGCGGAGCTGGCCGGGCACGGCGGGCACCGGCTGAACCTGATCCATCGCGACGACGCGGTCGCGGCGATCTGGGCGGCGCTCGCGTCCCCGGCGGACCGTGCGAACGAAATTTTCAACGTGGCGGACGACGATCCGCCCACCCGGGCAGAGCTGGCGGCCTGGCTGGCGGAGCGCCTCGGCCGGCCGGCCCCGCGCTTCACCGGCGCGGCGGCGCGCGGCCGGCGGGCGCTCGCGCCCGACCGCATCATCGACAACACGAGGCTGAAATCCAAACTCGGCTGGCGGCCGCAATTCCCCGCCTTTCGCGCCGGTTATGAAAATTTGTTGTCGCAACCGCCCCCGGTCTGACGCTCAACTTTCCCTTACAACCCAATCCCACCCATGGCCGGCGTAGGCAAATTACTCAAACAGGCGCAGAAAATGCAGCGTTCGATCGAGACCCTGCAGGCCCAGCTCGAGGCGAAGGAAATCGACGTCACGAGCGGCGGCGGCGCCGTCAAAATCAAAATCAGCGGCGCGGGCAAGTTCCTGTCCCTGATCCTCGATCCCGAGCTGCTCAAGGAGGACCCGAAGTTCGTGGCCGACACCGTGCTCGCCGCGGTGCAGGATGCCGCCAAGCAGGCGAAGGACTGCAACGACGCCGAGATGCAGAAGGTGACCTCGGCCTTCCAGGTGCCGGGCCTGATGTAAGGTTCAAAGTTCAATGTTCAACGTCTGCGCGGAAAATTTGAACCGGACCTTGAACTTAAAACTTTGAACTTCGTCCGATGACGCCGGCCTTCGAAAAACTGCAGCAACACCTCAAGCAGCTGCCGGGTCTGGGCTACCGCTCGTCGGAGCGCATCGCGCTGCATCTGCTGGTGGAGAAGCCGGCGCGGCTGCCGGCGCTGGTGGCGGCGCTGCAGGAGGCTGCGGCGGCGGTGCGGCGCTGCGCCCGCTGCGGCAACCTGGCCGAGGGCGAGTTGTGCGCGATCTGCGCCGATCCGAAACGCGCCGCCGGCACGGTCTGCGTGGTCGAACACGTGCCGGACCTCGCGGCGCTGGAGCGGAGCGGCGCCTACCGCGGCGTGTACCACGTCCTGCATGGCAAGCTCTCGCCGATCCACGGCGTGGGGCCGGATGACCTGAACCTCGCGCCGCTGCTGGCGCGCATCGGTTCCGGCGCGGTGAACGAACTGATCCTCGCGCTGCCCAATGACGTGGAGGGCGAGGCGACGTGTCATTTTCTCCTCGAGCGGCTGCCGGCGGCGCGGCCGCAGGTGACGCGCATCGGCTTCGGCCTGCCCAGCGGCGGCGGCGTGCTCTACGCCGACTCGGTGACGCTGAAAAGCGCGCTGGAGGCGCGGCGCGACTATCGCTGAGGCGCCGCGGCCGGGCTGCCCGGCGCGGTCTCGGCCGGCTTGGATTTGGGCCGGGCGAGGCCGAAGGCGGCGAGCACGCCGACGAAGGTGTCGAGCGTGAACGGCTTTTCGATGATGCGATTGACGCCGCAGCGGAGGAATTCGGCGCGGTCCGCCTCGGTCACACGGCCGCTGATCACGAGGATGATGCCGTTGAAAGGCAGGTCGCGGGCGCGGCGGGCGAGTTCGAGGCCGTTGAGGCCGGGCATGTTGAAGTCGAGGACGATGGCGTCGAACGCGCCGGGCGCGGCGGAAAGTTTTTCCCACGCACCGCGGCCCTCGGCAAACACCGTGACGCGGTGGCCCTGCCGCTCGAGAATTTCGCACACGAGCCGCGAGACGACGTCCTCGTCCTCCACCAGCAGCACGCGGGCCGAGCTCAGCGAGGTCACGGCGGAAGGCGAGGCGGTGCCGGCATCCGCGGCGGCCTCGGTCGAGGCGCGGACGGGCAGCCACAAATGGAAAGCCGTGCCGACATTGGGAGTGGATTCCACATCGATGCGGCCGCCGATCTCGGTCAGCAGGTGCCAGACGGTGGCGAGGCCGAGGCCGGTGCCCTGGCCGGTGGGCTTGGTGGTGTAGAACGGCTCGAAAATGCGTTCGATCACGTGCGGCGCCATGCCCAGGCCGTTGTCGCGCAGGGTGAGGCGGATCCAGCAGGACGGCCGTAGATGGGCGCGGAAATCGATCGGCGTGGCGGCTTCCGCCGGCTTGGCCTCGGCTTCGATTTGAATGAGCGGAATCCACTGCTCGTTGGCCGGCGTGCGGGAAAGTTTTTCGATGAGCGTGTCGCGGGCGTTGAGCAGGAGATTGACCACGATCTGGTGCAGGTCGGTGCTGGGCAGCCAGAGCAGCGGCAGGTTGGCGGGCACGGCGCACTGGAGCTGGATGCGGCGGTCGACGGTGTGGCGGAGCAGTTCCAGGTCGCTCTCGATCGCGGTGCGCAGGCGGATCTTTTCCGGGCGGCGGTCGGTTTTGCGCCCGAAGGTGAGCAGGCGGCGGGTGATCTCGGAGGCGCGCATGGCCGCGTCGATGATGACCTGCAGCTCGTCGGCGAGCGAGGGCTGGCGCGACCACTCCTGCTGGAGCGCGTCGGCCTTGAGCAGGATGGGCGTAAGGAGATTGTTGAACTCGTGGGCGATGCCGCCGACGAGTTCGCCGATGGCGCGCAGCCGGCGGCTCTGGGCGATCTCGGCATCCTTTTGCACGCGCTCGGTGATATCCTCGGCGATGAGGCAGAACCGCGGATGCTTGTTGACCACGCCGAGGGGCACGAGAGTGACGGCGAGCTCACGCTGGCTGGCGCTGTACCGGAGCGTGGTCTTGAAGGGCGCGCCATTGTCGGGATAGCGGGCGAAGAGCTCGGTCCAGAACGAAACCTGTTCCGGGGCGAGGCCGAGCTCGGCCAGGGAGCGTCCGGCAGCCGGTTCGACGGTCAGGCCGAGCAGGCGCGAGGCCTCGGGGTTGATGGAGATGATGACGACCTTGCGGCCCGGCAATTCGAAGACGCCCATTGCGTAGGGGGCGTTGTCGTAGAGCGCGTGGAGCAGCTGGGCGGCCTCGCGCTGCGCGCGCTCGGCTTCGCGCCACTCGGTCACGTCCTGCACCGTGCCGAAATAGCCGGTCAACTGGCCGCGGGCATCCTTCACCGGGCGGCCGCGCACGTGGATGGTCTTGCGGAGTCCGGGCCGCGACTCGACGCGGACGTCGAGCGCATAGTCGGCGGCGGCATCCGCACTGCGGCGCATCACAGCGAGCCAGCGGGCGCGATCCTCGCGGAAGATGCAATGGGTGAGCGCGGTGAACGACATCGGGCCGAGGGCGGGGTCGCGCTCGAGGATGTGGTAGGTTTCCTCCGACCACACCGCCGGCCGGCGGCCGGTGAGTGGAAGCTGCCAGTGTCCGATGCGCGCGAAACGCTGGGCCTCGGCCAGGATGGCGCGGCTTTCGGCGATTTCAGCCGCCTGCTCGGCGATCTGCCGCCGGAGCTGGCGCTGCCGCATCAGGCCCCACAGGGCGATGAGCAGCGCGACGGCCAGCGCCGCCGCGACATAGGCGATGAGCTCCTCGGAGCTGAATTTTTTCGGCTCAAAGCGGCCGAACCATTTCTGGTAGATGCGATCGAACTCGCCGGTGCGGTGCAGCACGGCCAGGCCCTCGTTGAGGCGCGCGAGCAGTTGCGAGTCGCCCTTGCGCACGCCGAAGCAGAGCGGGATGTTATAGCCGTCGACCGGCACGCCCAGGGCGTGCACGTTCCGGAGCCGGGAATGGTCGATGACGGAGAGCGCAACGAGCCGGGAGGCGAAAACGGTGTCGTGCTGGCCGCTGTTCAGCTCCAGCAGGGCCTGCTGGACCGAGCCCTCGTAAACCACCCGGCAGTTGAGATGATTGTTGGCCACCAGTTCGTCCCCGACGCTGCCCTTGCCCACGATGACCAGCTCGCGCCCGCTCAGGTCGGGAATGTCGTGGATCGAGTTTCGGTCCCTGCGCACAAACAGCGTGCCCTGGAGCTCGATGTAGGGCACGGAAAAATCGATGTATTTCTCCCGTTCCGGAACGCGGGTGAAAATGGGGAGGATGTCGTAGGCGCCTGAGAGCAGCTTGGGCTGAAGATCGACGTCGTTGGTCGGAACCCGCTTGAGCTTCAAGTCCATCACGCGCGCCACCGCATCCAGCAACTCCACGCAGAAGCCTTCGAATTTCCCGGAGGGGCCGATAAATGAAGTGGGATAGCTGTCCGTCGCCGTCGGCACGATGACCGGCTGGGCAAAACGATCGCTGTTGGCGGCGGGCGGCGCATCGGCGGCCGCGGTTCCGCCCAACGCCAGCGCGAGGCTCAGCGGCGCGATGAGCCGGAGCAAGGCCCCGTGACGATGGAAGACTGGCAGTTTTACGCGCACAAGATATTGCTGGCTAACAATCCAGCACTATCGGAAAAACCCCCGCCGATACAAGCCCGAGTATTGCTTCCAGCAGTAAATTTGCATTGCCCAAACCGGGTCTCCTGCGCTTGTTGATGGGAGCTCTTTCATGCTGCGGGCGTAGTATATCGGCTATTATGCGAGCTTCCCAAGCTTG
>Ga0335083_10006660_pt1 | contig 14365 bp, 17 predicted proteins | sample Lox_Sample_42_FD_206716 | JGI IMG/M metagenome (GOLD analysis project Ga0335083, IMG submission 206716) | Soil microbial communities from Loxahatchee National Wildlife Refuge, Florida, United States - Lox_Sample_4.2 | ecosystem: Environmental > Terrestrial > Soil > Wetlands | place: USA...
GCTCAAGGGCAAGACGGGCCTCGCGCTCTTCACGGCGGGCGTGTCGAGCTTCATCGGCGGGACGGTCGCCATCATCGTGCTTGCGGCGCTGGCGCCCGCGCTCGGAGAAGTGGCGTTGCTGTTCGGGCCCGCCGACTACACCGCGCTCATGCTGTTCGGCTTCGTGTGCGTCAGCTTCGTGACCACGGGCAGCCTTATCTCCGGCTTCGCGATGTGCCTCATCGGCGTGCTCCTCGGTCAGATCGGCACCGACGTCAACAGCGGCGCCCTGCGCTTCACGATGGGCCTGCCGTTCCTGGCCGACGGCGTCGGCCTCGTCAGCGTAGCGCTCGGCTGCTTCGGCATCGCGGAGATCGTGAAGAATCTCGACGCGCACTCCGAGCGCACGCCGTTCAACGGCAAAATCCATCTCATCCCGACGTGGCCGGAGTTCAAGCGCATCATCCCGAGCGCGTTGCGCGGCAGCGCGGTGGGATCGTTCCTCGGCATCCTGCCCGGCGGCGGCCCCTCGATCGCGCAGTTCGCCGCTTACGCCATCGACAAGAAGGTGAGCAAGTACAAGGACGAGATCGGCACCGGCTGCATCGAAGGCGTCGCCGGCCAAGCGGCTGCGGACGAAGCCGCCGCGCGCACGAGCTTCATCCCGCTCATGAGCATCGGGATTCCCGAGAACGCGGTGATGGCGCTCATGATGGCCGCCTTCATCATCAAGGGCATCCAGCCCGGACCCAACATGATCGCGGGCCACCCCGATCTTTTCTGGGGCCTGGTGGCCAGCATGTGGATCGGCAACTGCTTCCTGCTCTTCCTGAACGTGCCGATGGTGCGCTACTGGCTTTCGGTGTTCAAGATCCCGTACAACGTGCTGTTCCCGTCGATCCTGTTCTTCCTCTGCATCGGCACGTACAGCGTCAACAACAGCCTCGACGACATCTTCATCACCGTCGTGTTCGGCGCGCTCGGTTACCTCTTCAGCCGGCTCGACCTCGATCCGCCGCCGCTGATGCTGGGCTTCATCCTCGGTCCGATGCTGGAAGAGAACTTCCGCCGCGCGCTGCTCATCAGCCGCGGCAGCTTCGCCGCGTTCTTCACCCGCCCGATCAGCGGCACCCTCCTCAGCTTGATCGGGATTTTCATCGCCTGGCAGATGGCGGTGTTCTTCATGCAGATGTTCAAGAACGGCGGCTTGCGCAAGCGACCGGCGTGACGCGCTATCCGCCCACCGCGCGCAGGTCGAGCTCGTAGCTCCTGCCTATCCAGATTGCGCAGTCGCGGTGGTCGCGCAGCGGATCGCCGGTATTGGGATGGACGAAGACGTCGAGCCCGCCGCGGTTGAGCGCGAGCCAGCCCACGACCTCGGCAAAGCCCGAAGGCGCGATCGTGATCTGGTAGCTCCACTGCGGATGCGGCCCGACCGGCCGCTCGTGAAAGCGCCCCATCCCGATCCTCTCGCCGAATTGCGCCGTCACCGCTTCGCGCAATCGCCGGGCCGCCTCGCGGCTGGTCGCGTCGAAGTAGACGTGCGCGTGCCAGCTTGTGATGGACGAGACGTCGAGCATCGTCATCCGGCCTTGAGGTCGACGAGGCCCGCCACCAGGTTGAGCGCGAGCGCGAGAATGCCGGTCGCGAAGAAGAACGCGACGATGCCGTGCGCGAGCACGAGCCGCCTCATCGAAGCGTCGGCGATCTGCACGTCGGAGACCTGGAACGTCATGCCGACCGTGAAGGAGAAGTACAGGAAGTCGCCGTAGGAAGGCGGACGATCGCCGGGGAACAGCAGGGATCGCTGCGTCGTCGGGCGATGTTTGTCTCCGTCGATCTCGACCGCGAGGTAGTAGTCGTGCGCGTAGTGCAGCGCGAACACCGTCTGGATGAAGGCCCAGGAGAGCGCGACCGAGTAGATGACGAGCAGAACGCGCAAGGCCCGCTCGAGGTCCGCCGCGTCCTTGACCAGGCGCATCTCGGAGGTGATGACGACGAGGCCCGCCGTGCCCGCCGCCAGGCTGAGGCCCAGCACCCACCACTTGCCGACATCCTGTTCGGCGGCGATCTGCTTCATCGCCGACGCCGACGACCGGCGCAGCCGAAAGTACATGATGACGAGGGCGCAGGTCGCCCCGATGTCCCAGCCGCCTATGAAGCTCGTGCGCCAGCCCAGGTCCGCTGCCCAGAGGAGCAGAGCGAATGCCAGGACGCCGATCGCGAGGCCCGCCGTCAGGCTGGGCCGGCGAAGGAATCGCCGCGAACGGGAGCGCGAGCGCGTCGTGATGTCCGCCTATTGCGCCGTGACCGCGACCCGCAGGTAGGTCGCGGGAATGGACGTGGCGTCCGGGCGCAGGCTCGCGTTCTGGCTTACGAAGAGCGCGCCGAGCCCCCTCTCGGGGGCCCCCGCGCGGCCGCTCTTGGCCGCCGCCCCGAATGCGTTCATCGTGGGCCCGCAGCACCGGTCGTTCGGAATCCAGTGGCCCACGACGAAGCGCCCGCCGGGGCGCGTGAAGTCGCCCTTCTCCCGCAGCGCCGTGTCGGCGTTCATCGAATCACCGTCCGAATCGTCGGCCGACGGGAACGCACGCTACTTCTTCGCAGGCGCAGCGCTCTCGGCCGGAGGCGGCGTGCCGTCGGAGTTCCACGTGTCGCGAATGTACAGCCACTTCCCGCCCTTTTTCGTGGAGACCGAAAGATACTTGCCGACATCGAGCACGCGGCCCGACTTGTCCTTGACGACATAGGTCCCCGACACCCAGCCCATGTTGCCGGAAACGCCGCCGTCGGGCTTGGCGCCGAGCGCGAACACGATGCCGTCCTTCGCCGAAGCCGCCATGTCCTTCGCGAAGTAGGCGCGGATCGCGGCGCGACCGTTCGCCCCCGGCGCGCCCGGAGGAAGAAGGAGCGCGTGCTCGTCGTACAGGCCAACCACGGTGTCGACGTCGCCCGCGTTGTAGGCCTTGACCCAGGTCTGATCGACGGCGTGAAGCGCCGCCACTTCGGACGCCGCATCGGCGGCCGACGCGGCGACGCTGAAGGACGCCAGTGGAACGATCATGCACAGCAACTTCACGGCCCTGGTCATTGCGCTCATCCGCTCTTCCCCTTTTGGTGTAGTGGCGCCGAAGGTCCGGCGATTGCCACCGCCATCGTAACGGAACTTGGCCGGACGAGGAACGCGAGGCCGCGTCCGCAAGGCCGTTGCCGGGCGGCGACCTCAACGCTTGCCCGCGCGCCGGAGCGCTTCACCTGCGGCCTGCCCGAAGGCGCGTGTCGCGCTGCGCGCTCGACCGCAGAACGGCGCCGCGCGCATGAATCCGTGCGCAAGCGTCGGCTCGTCGGCGAGCCGCACCGACCCCTGGGCCTCTTCGAGCCGCCGCGCCAACGCGACGCCTTCGTCGTGCAGCGGGTCGAGCCCGGCGACGACGACCAGCGCGGGCGGCAGACCGCGCAACGCGTCGCGAAACGGCAGCGCGCGGCGGTCTCCGTCCGAGGCGCGGCCGGGAAGGTAGTGATTCCAGTACTCGATCATGTCGGCCCGGGAGAGCGTGGGCGAGACGGCGTGCTCGAGGTAGCTTGCCGTCTCGAAGTCCGGCGCGACCACCGGGTAAATCAGAAGCTGCATCGCGAGCCCGGGCCCGCCGCGATCGCGCGCCTCGATCGCGGCGCCGAGCGCGAGATGCGCGCCAGCGCTGTCTCCGGCGATGCCGATGCTCGACTCGTCCACGCAAAGGTCGCGCGCGGATCGCGCGAGCCATTGCAGCGCCGCGAACGCGTCGTCGTTGGGCGCAGGGAACGGGTTCTCCGGCGCGCGCCGGTACTGGACGCTCGCCACGACGGCGTTCGCGTCCGAAGCGAGCGTCGCGCAGGCACCATCGTGCGACGCCACACTTCCCGCGACCCACCCGCCGCCGTGCAGGTAGACGATCGCGGGCAGGCGGCCGGGGCCGGGCCGATAGATGCGCACCAGCAGCTCCCGGCCGGCGAGATGCAACCAATGATCGCGACGCTCCACCTCGTCCTCGGGGAAAGCAAAGCGGCGCGCGACCGCTTCCATGCGTGCGCGGCGCGCATCCGGCGGCGCGGGCATCGAAAGCGGCGGGATCTCCGCCGCCACGTCCGCAAGGTACTTCGCGAGGTCCGGGTCGATAGGCATGACGATCCTCCACTCGATGCGCGAGGTATTATCTGTCAGCGCTCCTGCCCCGCATGACACCCGAAGAAAAAGGCACCATTCTCGCCGAGGCGCTTCCCTATCTGCGCGCCTTTCACGGCAAGACGATCGTCGTGCGCTTCGGCGGGCAGGCGATGGCCGATCGCGCCTTGAGAGCGGGCTTTGCGCGCGACGTGGCGCTGCTGCGCCTCGTGGGGATGAAGGTCGTGGTCGTGCACGGGGGCGGCTGGGGCATCGACGAGCTCATGCGCAAGATGGGATTGGAGATACGGCGCCATCAGGGTCGCCGCATCACCGACGAGCGCACGCTCACCCTCGTCGAGATGGCGCTGAGCGAGCTCAACCAGGAGCTCACGTCGCTCATCAACCGCGAAGGCGGCCGCGCGGTCGGCCTCGACGGGCAGGACGGCCGCTTCATCCGCGCCCGCCCGATGGGCAAGCCGGCGGAGGATCCCGATGCGCCCGACCTGGGCTTCGTAGGCGATGTCGAGAGCATCGACACGGGGCTCATCGAGCTCCTGCTCTCGCGCGAGTTCGTGCCGGTCGTGATGCCGATCGGCGTGGCCGAGGACAACACGACCTATCACATCAATTCCGACCGGCTCGCCGGACGGTTGGCTCGCGCGCTGGAGGCCGAGAAGCTGGTCCTCATGACCAACATCTCGGGCGTGATGGGCCGCGACGGCAAGCTCGTGCCCATCCTGACGGCCTCCCAGGCGAGCGACCTCCTGCGCGACCACGTCGTCCACGGCGGCATGGAGCCGCGTGTCACCGCCGCCGTGCGCGCGGTGCACGAGGGCGTGCGCTCGGTGCACATTGTCGACGGCAGCGTCCCCAACGCGCTCCTGCTCGAGGTCCTGACGCCGGAAGGCGTAGGCACCGCGGTGCGCACGGATGCGGAGCCCGACTTCTTCGCCCGCAGCAAGGCGTTCCTGCTGGGGCCGGCGTAGCGAACTCGCCGCCGCTTCACACCTCGTAGGCAAGGCGCCTGACCGCCGACTCGTCCCAGTCGATTCCGCATCCAGGTCTTGGCGGAATCGCGAGCCGCCCGTCGGCGACTGCGAACGGCTCGGCGAGGATCGGATTGGCCCAGTCCTGCCACTCGAGCCAGTGGGCCGTCTCGGTGACGCGCATGAGGTGCGCGGCGACCTCCGGATAGAGGTGTGTGGACACTTCGAGGCCCATTGCCGCGGCGATCGGGGCCGCCCTGAGCCAGCCGGACACGCCTCCGATCCGCATGAGGTCCGGCATCACGTAATCGCCCGCCCCCATTTGAATCGCCCGCGCAAGCTCGCGCGGTCCATAGAAGTTCTCGCCCAATTGGACCGGCGTTTTCAACTCCCGCGCGAGCTGAGCGTAGCCGCTGAGGTTGTTGTAGGTGGTCGGCTCTTCAAACCAGTACAGGCCCTCGTCGTCCAGCGCATGGCATCGATGCAGCGCGTCGCCGAGCGTCAGGCCCTGGTTGAAGTCGACCATGAGCTTCACGTCGGCACCGACGGCCTCGCGGACGGCGCGGATCGCCTGCACGTCGTCGCTCAGCCGCTCGCGTCCGAGCCGAAGCTTCAGCCCCCGGAACCCGCCTTCGGCGACGAGCTCCTGCGCCTCGCGTGCGAGCGACTTCACGTCGGTGAGCCACAACCCGTTGCTGTTGTAGGCGGGAACCTCGCCCACGCTGCCGCCGAGAAGCTCCGCAAGCGGCAGCCCGGCCGCCTTGGCGAGCGCGTCCCATGCCGCCATGTCGAGGCCCGCGACCGCGATCATGGCCACGCCCTCGTAGCCGATCAGGTTCAGGGACTTGCGGGCGGCCTGGAAGTCGTCCAGGGGCCGGATCGGCTTCCCTTTGCGTGATTCGGCGAGATCGTGCAGGGCTGGGACGAGGTACCTCGCCGAGCTCTTGAGGTACGGCTCGAGGTAGCTCCTTCCGACGACCCCTTGGTCGGTATGCAGGTCGATCAGGATCAGCGGCCACTGATCGAAGCGGCCGACCTTCGACACGACCGGGCGCTTAAGCGGCACGAGGACAGGACGGACATCGACGGACCTGAAGGTCACCCGTTCGTTCATTTTCGCCTCCGTGGAAATACGGGCATATACCCGTAATGGCTCAAAAAAAAGCTACCGGAGCCGCTCGAACTTGCCGAGCAGCGCGAAGAGGGTAGCCACCCCCTGCTTTCCCAACAGATCGTCGACGCGTCCCTGTGCCTGCGCCCAGAGCGGAACCGCCCTGTCGAGAAGGCGGCGGGCGCGCGACGTGAGCGTCACCGTCCGCTCCCTCTGATCGTCTCCTTCCGAGAGGCCGACGAGCCCTTGCCGCTCGAGGACCCCGAGATTTCGGCCGAGTGTGGATCGATCGAGTGCCATCTCCGCGGCCAGGGTCGAGATGTTGACCGGGCCCAACCGGTCGACCGTGCGCAGCGCCGAGAACTGCGTGACCTTGAGGCCGACCGGCCTCAAGACCTCGTCGTAGAGGTCGGTGAGCGAGCGGGCGGCTCGCCGCACGCGGGTACAGGCGCACTTCGTGTGGATCATGGCTCGCTCGGGAAATTGCCTCGCTCGAAACGAGTATATACCCGCAATATCGCGCCTGCCTACCCGCGGTCGGACGACCCGGGTTCGACCCCGATCCGCCGCTCAAAGCGCGCCGAACCGGTCATCGTATCGGTAAAGCCGGTGCCGGCGGCGAGCACCTTGATACGAACCTCCCCGCGAGACGGCTCGGGGATAGCAGGCTCCTCCGTCATCTGCAGGACTTCCGGACCACCGAAGCGCGAGATGCGGATGTGTTACGAGGGCATTTGCCGAGCATAGACCCGTGGACAGGGCTCGTCGAGCGCCATGGGGCGGTGGACCGGCAAGCCACAAGCGTCCGTATTAGAGCGGCCGTCATTCGATCACCCTGTCCGCGCGCTGGGACAGCGACGGCGGGATCGTCAGGCCCAGCGCGTTGGCAGTCTTGAGGTTGATGACGAGCTCGAACTTGGACGATTGCTCGACGGGCAGGTCGGCGGGCCTGGCGCCCTTCAGGATCTTGTCCACGTAGCCTGCGGCACGCCGAAAATTGTCGGCGATGTTCGGCGAGTAGGACATGAAGCCTCCTGCGTCGACGAACTCTGCCATCGGGTAGGTTGCCGGCAACCGGTTCTTGGCTGCCAGCTCCGCGACGCGTCTTCGCTTGAGCAGTTCCAGCCACTTGCCGATCAGATCCGTGTTGAGGTTGGCCAAGCCCGTGATGTTGCCACCGGGACGTGCGAGGCTCGCGACAAACCCGCGTGCCACCGGATCGTCGACGTCGGCAAACACGATGGGGATTGTCGTGGTCGCTTGCCTGGCTGCCTGAACATGCTGTGTGCCTGGGGCGAAGATGACATCGACCTTGAGCGCTACCAGTTCGTCGGCGAGCGCGGGAAGTCGTTCGAGCTTCCCCGCAGCATCCCGGTATTCGATCTTGACGCTGCGACCGTCGACGTAACCCAGTTCACGCAGACCTCGAAGGAACGCCTCCATCAGGAGGCGAGGGCCACGGTCCAGGTCGGTTCCCACGTAACCGATTCGAGCGATCCCGGCCGTCTGCTGTGCGTCGGCGCACGGGAGACCCGCGAGTGCGACGAGCGCTACCATTGTTTCACGCCTGTTCATCGGATCCTTCGCTAGACCAGTCCTGCAACGGTATCAGCAGGCGAGTAGTCGGATCAATCCCGATCGGCTGTTGGCCCATGATGATCGGGTTCCTCGGACACTTCGAATCAAATGAGAGTGCGTATGGCAATCGTGAATCCAGGCGCCATCAGGCTCGCCCGTAATTGCGGAGGCCACAGACCCGCCCTATAGTCATAGGCAACCAGCCTGAGCTGAGGGGTGCGGATGGCCCGGGACCAGCGCCGACTTGTCGACCAGGCGCTTGCTCTATATCCGACCAGCGGGCTGACTGTTATGGTTGCTTGCGAAGCGCACCTTTTAACCGGTGAAATTGACCAGGCCATCGCGACCTGCGAAAAGGCCTCGGCCCGAACCAACAATTTATTTGCTGTTCAACTTATGCTGGCAGCGGCGTACGCCAATCGCGGCGACATGGTCTAGGCCGCTGCCGCAAAAGCCGAAGCGTTGCGCTACACGCCCGGATTCACGATCGCGCTCGCCAAGCAGCAGCATGGGAACAACCCCGAATACGTGAGCTTGGCGGAAAAATATCTGTATGGAGGTCTGCGTAAAGCAGGCTTCCCGGAGCGGTAGTCAAGACCCAATCGGCGGAGATCACCGTTGTATCCGCAGATGTCCGGATTGGGGTCGACAGCGGTCCACGATTTGCGATCAGATTGAACGTCAGTAGTCGACGAACCAGATCAGGAGAATCATGGCAAGCCTCAATGCACCTGCCCCCAGCCGTTACCCGGTCCCAAAGCTCGATGAGTTGCCAGACGACATCCGAGCTCGAATGCTCGAAGTGCAAGAGAAAGCCGGCTTCATTCCCAACGTCTTCCTGACGCTCGCGCGCCGGCCAGCGGAGTTCCGCGCCTTCTTCGCATACCACGACGCGCTGATGGAGAAGGAAGGCGGCCTCACCAAGGCCGAGCGCGAGATGATCGTCGTGGCCACCTCGGGCGCCAACGACTGCCTGTATTGTGTGGTGGCGCACGGGGCCATCCTGCGCATCTACGCCAAGGACCCGCGCGTCGCGGACCAGGTGGCGGTGAACTATCGCAAGGCGGACATCACGCCGCGGCAGAAGGCGATGCTCGCGTTCGCGCTCAAGGTCGCGCTTCGCAGCCAGGAGATCGACGACGCCGACTTCGCTGCGCTCCGCCACCACGGCTTCGGCGACGAGGATGTCTGGGACATCGGTGCGATCGCGGCATTCTTCGCGCTGTCGAACCGCATGGCGAACCTGATTACTATGCGCCCGAACGACGAGTTCTTCCTGCTGGGACGTGTGCCCAGGAAGTAGATCATCGGCGCTGCAATATCCGCCTGGAAGCCGGCGGCGATCCGCTGAGGGCTTTGCCGCTGGCGGGTACCGTTTCTGGGTCAGCAGAGCTGACGATCAGGAACTTCGTCCCACGGCCAGTTCCTGTCGTCTGCGCGCTCTTGAGCCGACGCCGGCTACGGCCGGTCTCGAGGTGCAGCGGACACCGGTCAACGTCGTGCAGGCGACGCCGCAACCCCGGATGCGGACGTTCGGCGAACGGCGGTGCCAGTCGATTCCAGATGCCGCGCCAGCGTCAGCTTGCCCGCGCCTCGACCTGGCGCAACCGACCCCATTGCGGACCGTTGCGCAGGTGCAAAGCAGTCGTTCCGGACATCACGCGAGAACGGAGTCTCTACACCCGGTCGGCTTCTGCTCCCAGCTTCCGCCTACGCGGCTTCCTCACGAGGCGGCCTCTAACCTTCGCCTTTGAGGCGGTTGATCAGCCCGTGGATGTCGCCGAGGACGAACAGATCGCGCACTTTAGCACCTTCGAACGTGAAGATCGGCATGCCGATCCACCAAACATGCCGGCCACTCGGTGGCACGCCGAACAATTCCTTTCGATGGAAGCCGTGGAAACGCATCTTGCCGCCGACTCGATTGCCTTCTTCGATCATCGTCAGGATGTCCGTGGTGTAATTGCCGAAGCTGCCGGTAACCCAGTCGACATACCCTGCGAACTGATCGTGGCCCACGAGCGCAGGCCCCAGTGAGCCTCGGAAGGTGAAGCCCTCGTGGAAGATCTTCGGTATCAGGCTCTTGTCCGCGTGGTCCCACAATTCCTTGTAGAACACGCGCACCGATTCCTTCTGCGGTGACAACACAACGCCTTTGAAGTCGAAAGAGGATTCGTCCATAGATTGTCGCGACTCTCGCGAACTGGGATCGCGTAACACTATCGTGCGTTGACGTCGAGCTACGGGGCGATGTTCGGGTCGAGCAAAACTGAGCGGACCGAGACATAGTACCAAACGGTCGGGCGTCCGCTTCCGAGGAGAAGGCGCTACGACTGCCCATGGCCCGCGAGTTGTCTTCGCCCGCAGTCGACCCCCGACCCGCCGTTGAGCCGGACCGGGATCGGACATTCAGCGGCGATCAACTTGCGTTGCGCTACTGAATCACCTCATCGGCAAGCACCAACAGCGATTGCGGAAAAGTTCACAGTGCGGTCACGGTCGAGGTGCAGGAGGCAAACGTCGATTCCAGAAGATTCGTGTCGATGCCCCCAGCCGCACCAATGGCTACGATCTGCGTACGCTGTGCGCGCTCTCCCCACGGCTCCTCGACCGAGATGTCGACGCGCCGTCCGACCACTTGCAAGACAACACGTCGCCCAGGCGCATCGGTGGAGTAGATCACGCCTTTGGCCCGATAGATCGTGCCGGGCAACTTGCGCAGTTTTTCGCGTAACGCCTCAAGGGCCAGCGGTTCGTCGCTTTCGTAGCTCCAAGTGCTGAACACCTCCGAGTGATCGTGCCCGTCGTCATGGCAGTTCGGCTCAGTGCAGGCAGCGTTGAGCGTGCGCAAGTTGAGCATCGCGCGTGCGGGATCGAAGCGCCCCACCCCTAACAGGATTTCGTATGGCACCTCGCAGTAATCGGTTTCGACAATGCGGAGCCGGTTGAAATGCTCGTCTAGCCAAGCCCTCGCCTTCCCCACCTGCTCCGGACCCGCAAGCCCGACCTTGTTCAGGATCAGCATGTCGGCAAATCCGACTTGGTGGAGCTTGAGTTCCATAAGGGGCGGATACTCGGGGTGCGCAAACACCTGCTCAGCGTCCACCACGCAGACGACGCTGTCGAGCCTGATTCGGTCCCGCAAGCTGGCATCGTTGAACGTCGCGAAGATTCCAGCAGGGTCGGCAACGCCACTGGCTTCGAGGAGGATGTATTCGACCCGCTCGGGTCGGGCGATCAAATCGACGACCGAGTCGACGAGATCGTCCCGAATCTGGCAGCAGACGCACCCGTTCGCCAGGCTGATCATGTTGGCGTCGATCCCCACAACGAGTTCGGCGTCGATATTGATCGATCCGAAGTCGTTGACGAGGACTCCCACGCGCAGGCCATGATTCCCGGTGAGGATGCGGTTTAGCAGCGTCGTCTTTCCCGCGCCAAGAAAGCCGGTCAGGATCGTGATGGGAACGGCATTGCCGCCGTTGTCGATGATGGTCATGGCTTAGGGCTTGACGAATTTGCTGAGATCGATCCCCATCACCTTCGCCATCTCGCGGAGGTCGACCAGCTGCGGGTTCGGGAGTTTCGTAAGCGGCTCACGGTAGACATCGGGCGGGTAATATTTGTGCGGATCGATCTCGATGTCGCGCGTCCTCTGTTCCTGTTGCTGCTCGCGCGGCAGCCTGGGTTGCGGGACGACGCCCATGCCTGTGGCGAGCGGAAGCGGATCGCCGAAGAGCAGAGTGGGAGGCGGCAGCCCTTGGCCGGCGAACCCCGGCAGGACAGCCTCCCGGTGCCAGATCGCGTCCTTGGTCACGTTGACGGTGACCACGTCCGGCGCACCATAGAGAAAAAGCCCCTTCCAATGGGCTCGGATGTCCGCCGTCTGCTCGTTGAGCGTGTCATTGTCGAACGCGAGGTGCGTGGCCATTCCGACGCGCGGGTTCACCTGGTTGATGAGGTAGCCGGTGGCGTACCCCAGCGTATGGTGGATGTCCACGGTGTAGTTGAAGAGGAACTCGGGCAGTCCGTATTTCAGTTGGTTGATGTGCGCAAGATCGGGCTGCAATTCGGTGACGAACACGTCGACCCCCTTGGAATATTTGGCCGTCAGGTCGTCGGGTCGGCCGTCGCCGGTCCATACGAAGGAGAGGCCGTTCCAGTCGAGCCGATAGGCCGAGGCGCCGTCCTTCACGTGCGAGCGCCGCCAATGTCGAATGGTCACGCCGTTCTTGTCGTAGCAGATGCCGTTCTCGTCCTTCCAGTCGAACTCGTTGACCTCGACCTCGTAGCCGTCCCCGATGGGGCAAGCGTCGAAGGCTTCGAGGTGCCACTTGAGCATCTGCTTCATGCCCGCGACCATGGCCTTGGTGCCGAGGTCCGGGGTGCGTCCCGACGGCCCGGTGACTCTCAGGGGCATCTTCCACCGTCCCGACCACGCCGAGAACGGCAGCAGATACGACAGATCATGGTAGTGATCAACGTGCAGGTGGGTAATGAAGATGTCGTTGATGCTCGGGACCGGAACACCCATGGCGACGATATTCTTGACGCACCCGGGTCCGAAGTCGAAGAAGAAGCGATCACCGTTGCCGAGTTCGACCATGATGCAGGTGCCTGCCTGGTCCCGCCGTGGAGGGAAGGGGCAACTGCCGACGAACGAGATCCGCATCTCGTCCTTATCGAGAACCTCGCTGCCGGGGAAGTAGTTCATCCGGCTTCGGACCGACGGCGTCGGCTTGTAGTAAGGCGGGAACTGGAGGCCCGTGCTTGGTCCGCCTCCATACGGATTTGTGGGCGCGGCCGGCCCAGCAGGCGTCTGCGCCGACGCCGGGTCGACAGCGGAGATCCCAACTGCCGCGGCACTCGCGATTGCACCCTTGAGCATCTCGCGCCGGCTCATATTCGGCTGCGGTAGAACCTTCGCATCGTCATCGCTTGTCATGGGTGCTCTCCAAGAAAGAGGGAAAGATGGGCGGGGGTATTTACGTAGCAGTCGTGGCCGGCGCAACGGCACGGCGGATCGCGTCGAGTATTTCGCTGCCGGCGTCGGTCTTCCGAAAATACCCCGCACACGGTCCCGCCATGGCATTTGCGCGAGCCTGCGGGTCGTCGTGAGCGGTGACGAAGAGGACCGGTGACACCGCGCCTTCGGCCGTGAGTTGATTCCGCAAGTCGATCCCCGAAATTCCCGGCAGCTGTACGTCAAGCACGAGGCAATCGAACCGTGGCCGCTTCATATCCGCACGAAACGCTTCCGCGGATGCGTACGTAATGGGTTGCATCCCGGCCGCGCGCAACAGTCGAGCGAGCGAACGGAGAAGGCTCTCGTCGTCGTCGACAACGGCAACGTAGAGATTCGCCGAATTGCCAGTCGCCATGCCAGGAAGCCTACCAAGCAGGCAACCTCAGCGGTACTTCCCTTTAGGGAAGGTCGCGCGGCTAGACGAACACTCCTGCCGCCTGCGCCAGGCGCGTGAGTTCAGCGACAGATCGCACCCGAAGCTTGGTGGTGATGGCCGTGCGGTGGAGCTTCACCATGCGTTCGCTTATCCCCAAGTCCGACGCAATCTGTTTATTGAGCCTGCCGGCCACGACTTGGCGCAGGACATCACGCTCGCGCGCCGTTAACGTGTCGAATCGATCATGCAATGCACGTCTTTCCGTACGCTCCTCTCGCTGCTGGGCATCGCGGGCCAGCGCCCGGTCCACCGCCGCAAACAGGTCTTCCTTCGGGCCGCGCTTGGTGAGGAAATCCTCGGCACCCTGGCGCATTGCCTTCACCGTCGTAGGAATGTCGCCCTCTCCGGTGAGGAAGATCACCGGCGGCGGGTTCGTCTCGCGCGATAACGCATCCTGCAGGTCGAGGCCGTCCATCCCCGGCATGCGCAGATCGGCGACGACGCAGCCGGCATCATCTCCGAGGTTCGCAAGCAACTCTGCTGCCGACGAATACGTCCGGACGGCGTAGCCTGCCGCCTTCAGCAGACGTGCGACCGCCACAAGAAACGCCGCGTCGTCGTCAACGATATGGACAATCGGAATGCCTTCGCTCATGACGGCGCCGCTTCCTCGTCGAGCGGCAGCGCAAAGCGGAAGATCGCACCGCCCCGCGGATCATTCTCGGCCCAGATGCGGCCCCCGTGCGCCTCGATGATCGTACGCGACACGGCGAGTCCGATGCCCATGCCGGTGGGCTTGGTGGTGTAGAAGGGATCGAAGACGCGCGGCAATGCGTCATCTGGAATGCCAGAGCCGGTGTCGCCGACCGCGATCTCTACCATTCGTGCGTCGTTTAGATGAGCCGCCACGTCAACCTGGCGAACCTGGCGGTTTGACCCCTCGAGCGCATCCATGCCGTTCACGATGAGATTGAGCAGCACCTGTTGCAGGTGCACTCGGTCACCCCGTACCCGCGGCAGGCTGTCGGAAACGTCCGCATTGAGCTTGACGCGCCGCGCCAAGGCGTCGGCTTGGACGAGGTCCACGACATCGGCGACAAGTTCACCCACGGCGATGGGCCGGACATCAAGCTCGTTGCGTCTGAGCAATGCCCGCATCCGGTCA
>Ga0335083_10006662_pt1 | contig 14364 bp, 13 predicted proteins | sample Lox_Sample_42_FD_206716 | JGI IMG/M metagenome (GOLD analysis project Ga0335083, IMG submission 206716) | Soil microbial communities from Loxahatchee National Wildlife Refuge, Florida, United States - Lox_Sample_4.2 | ecosystem: Environmental > Terrestrial > Soil > Wetlands | place: USA...
GAACCCATCTTGCCGCGCGATCCTCGATTTTACGAAGGCTTCACCGGGAGCGTCAACCGGCGGCAGCGAAGGCAATGGTGGCAATTCTATTGACGCACCCCGACGGCCGCTTTACGCTTAACTGCCCTGAATCGGAGATTCTGGGGAATAGTGTAACGGTAGCACGAATGGCTCTGGACCATTTAGTCTAGGTTCAAATCCTAGTTCCCCAGCTTTTTGCCACACAAAACCCATGCTTTGGCGACACAAATGCCACACAGGGAACTAGGTTGTCAACGCAATCACTATAGAGTTTGCATGGCATTAGGACACCAATTCACTCGGTCCGATAAGTGGATTGCTTCCGAAGTGTCTCTTAACAACTGCAAAACGCTGGTAAAATCGACCTCGTTATCAATCGCTACTCTGTGTGAATCCGGCTAGAACACAATCTGGCTGATTGTTTTTGTACTCTCCGGATTTCAAATCACAGCTTCCATATAGGGACGGATTACGTTCGTCATGCGGCACACTTTGGCAGCCTTCCAAAGTTCGTCGCTGCTGGCCAGCTTTTTGCGCCAGCAGTCACGCAGCGCTTCCAGTGCCACATCCAGTCCCACTTGGTTGCGGAATTTGAAACAGTCGGCCACCGTCTTGGCGGGAGAGTAAATCTTCACGTCTACACCGTCAATCCGATGGGCTTGAATGCCGAAGCGCTGCGCCGCATCAGCATATCGCACAATCCGCAGTGGCGGATACTCGATTTTCGGCGGGCGAGTTTTTTTGGGGATTGCCAGCCAGATCTGATGCGGGTTTTCCGTGGTCATCTCGTGAAAGGCCAGCGCCCAGCAGGCGGACCACTCCTTGCGGCGTTCGTTTGGCGACCTCGGCGAGCCGCGCGAAACGGCTCGGCTTAGCAATTCGCCTTCTTTATTGGCCGGGAGGCGGTTGCCACAACTCGATCTTATTCTCCTCGGGATCGATGACCCAGGCAAACGTACCGTATTCAGATTCGTCAATCTTGTCGAGGACGTTGCAGCCCTCTTCTTTAAGAACCTTGACAAGACCGTGAAGGTCTTCGACACGATAGTTGACCATAAAGGATGCCTTGCTTGGAGCGAAGTGGTTGCTTTCCGTAGGATCAATCAACCAGGCAGTGGTCCCAGCGGTGGGTTTGCCCTCCGCATCGGTCCAGTTGAAGGCTGCACCTCCCCATTCCTGCACGTCGATGCCGAGGTGACGCTTGTACCAGGCCTGCAACGCAGGCGCGTCTTTAGCCTTGAAGAAGATGCCGCCGATGCCAGTGACTCGCTTCATCTCGACCTCCCATAACGCGTGGTTTGAAAGTGCTTTCTGCGGCCTGACTTGTAATCATCTAGCCAGATTACGGAGACATTAAGCGCCCATGGATTCCTATATCCTGAAGCATTACAAGCGCACGAAGTTGGCCCGCAGTGGGGGCAACCATTCCATTAAGATACGAATGGTCGTGCCTTTGCACCCTGTTCCGTTCCGAAAGGCCTATCGGGCATACACGAGAGGCCGTCAATGACAGATTATCCAGTGCGTTGGTTAAGCGATGCATAAATTTATATTTGGCTGGAAATAGAAAGAAAATCATTTCGTGTTCAAACACGCCCATAAAGTTTCACGAATCTCCCTCAGCCCGCGATATTGCGCCAATTCATACTCCGTTGCGGCGACAACTAAGGCGATTGCGCACATCGGCAACAGCGACTGGGCAACTCTGGCGCAGTTCCACGTTGTCGTTGCGACGAAGCTGATGCCACCGATGAAAGTGACAGCTATGATCAACAAAATGCACAAAATTACTCGGCTCAGTGATTTGGAACTCCAAATCGGTCCGTACAGAGCATCACGCGTTTTATAGTAAAGCAGACCAAGCACAAATTGAACCGTCGGCATAAATGTTAGGACTGCCGCCGTGGTCCGAACAATTTCCCACGATACTCCTCGCCAACCAGAGAAGTATGCTGTGGCCCCAATGCTGACGAAACACACGACGGCCAGGATGATGAATGACTGTAGCGACTGACGAAACATAAATTGCGCGGCTGATTCCGGCGCGCGCCAGCCGAACCAGTTTTCGACGTAGCGCCTGCGGCGCTCGGACACGGGCAAAACTGCTGCCAATTCCTGGGCCAATTCTGACGGATCACCGAAGCGGCTGGCCGCTTCTTTCATCGCCGCCGCTGGATTGTGCAGTCGTTCGTACTCTTCGCTATAGATTGCCGTTAAATGCGCGAACAGTTCCTCACGTGCGTCCTGTTTCCAAGCAGTGCCTGCCGGCACGGGGCCAACGGCGCGTTCCACCAATTGCATTCGTTCCCGAAAATTGCGAAATACTCCCTCGATGACCTGACCAATATGCTGACCCAGGTTTTGCAAAACTCGAGGGGCCACGCCTTCCCGCTCGCGATATAGCCCTAGAAGCAGATGCTCGGGGTCGATGGACGGAACGTTCATGAAAGCGGCCTCGTCGCAGGCGAATTCGATGGCGCGTTGTGCCCGGGTCGTCATAGGGAGCGCGCCGGTAGCGATGCGTTTCGGACCGCGTTGGGCGAGCCGTTCGATCTCTTGCCGAACCTCAGCTGCAGCGATGCCCAATGTCTTGAAGGCGTCGATTACAATGGCAGAGCCTATTTGAATAAGCCCTAAGAGGATGTGTTCCGTGCCGACGTATTCGTGATGTAAATCACGCGCTTCGAGTTCAGCCCGGCCCAGAACCTTCTTTGCTGCTTCTGAAAAGTTGTTAGCCATCTCGTTTTGCTCCTAGCAACTCGTCTCGCGAATTGGTCTGTAATAGGGTCTTTATTCAATCAATTAAGATGATCAGTTTTGCGCTGGCTTAGCCGTCAGCGCGATGAGTCCATCGGCAAGAGTCCCGCGCCACGTTTGATAATCGTGTCCGCCGCTGAATTCGGAATACTGCACGGCGTATCCCTTGGCCTCTAGGACATCCCGAAAACGACGGTTTTCAGCGAGCAAGCTGAAAGGAAAACTGTCTTCGAACCGCCCCGCTTCAAGATAGAACCGAATCGGCTGCTGCGGCGCCATCGCATATTGGCGCGTCAGCCAACCCGGTTCCGCGCCAGGTGGAATCGATTCCCCAAGGGCACCGGGAAACCATTGATAGGACCCGGATTGTGATAACACGTTACCGAATACCTCCGGGTAACGAAGTGCACAGAATGCCCCCATCAGCCCTCCCTGGCTCAGACCTCCTATGATCGTGTTTTTTGGATCGGCACTAACGTGATACGTGCTTTGCAACCAGGGGACCAATTCCTTAGCGATAAAGTCGGCAAACGGTTCCGAGCAAGCCAACTCTGTTGCGCGATTTTGTGAAGCGTGTGTCACGAATACCGCCACCAGCGGTGGAATTTTGCCCTTGTCGATCAGGTTATCGAGAATTGTCGGTCCCGGGATCTCATCGCTTGATTCATAAGACGGCCCATCAAACAAAATAAGCAGCCCAGGCTTCTTTGCGTCGCTGTCGGGTTTCGCAGGAGTGTAGACCGTCAACACGCGCTGCTGTTTTAGGATTTCGCTTTGAAACTTCCGTTCCGCCAATTGCCCCTCAGGCACTTCGGGAATTCGTTCGAGCCACGGTTGGTGGGGGGCTGCGGGCATTTCCAGTAGCGATTTCAAGCTCGACTGGATCGTCACCTCATGCGGATTCAAGGGATCGAGTTTGGGTACCAATCGCAGCATCAGTTTGAACTGACTTAGTTGGTCTTCTGGCAGATTCGTAGGCCAGTTAATTTGAAATGAATATGCGAACCGAGCATCATTCGGAATCCGTTCGGTTCGATACCAAATGTCGGAACCGTCTAAATGGGCAAGAGGCTTGTCCTTCTCGCCTGTGGGTAGACCGCCGCTGAGGCCGACACGATGTGTTTTATCATTGCCGCGCCAAACAAACGTCACCCAAGAATCATGCGGGTCGTCGGGAATAGGCTCAATCAGCGGCGCTTTCTCCTGCAGATTTTTCCAAAACTGCTCGACCACGACGTGATCGCCGTTCTTTAACTCCTTTGCCAAGGCCGCCAGGTGAGGACTCTTCAACGACTCGCTGGGTTCCCTGAAATCTTCCTCAGGCAGGATCGCCTTCGAAATTTTCTTGGCGGTTAGCTTGTCGGCGCCTTGCCCAAGGACCAGGCCGATAACTTGCCCTTTCTCATCCTGCTGGATGGTGAAGTGCGCCTCAACGATCTTCCAAAAAAATTTCGTTTCGCTTTCGGGAAAGACTTCCAACCGCGGCTGGCCTGTAATCTGAGCGAAAAGGTGCTGTCGTTCGCGGTCGAGCACAAGAATCGCATTCGGGCCTAACTCATATTGCCCGACATAAGTGTCCAGCAGCTTTGGATCGATGGATATCACATGCTGCCGTTGGGGATCTGAAGCTACCTGATTTGATGATTCTTTGGCAGTTTTTACGGGTTCTTCTGCACGGATCACCTCAATCGGCAGTTGAATCGGAAACAATAACAACATCACGATCCAACGGATCGACTCACGAAACAAGCGGATCTTGATCATGTCAATCCTCCCAATATCGTTCCCAAAACCTGCACAAATTGTCGCCACTCCGCTCGACCCGCGCTCAATTGCCGCTTGCCCTTAGTAGTCAGCCGATAGATTCTGCGCCGCGCGCCGCGACGTCCGTGTTGCTCTTTTTCCCAAACTGCCTGCACGTCGCCAGCGGATTCAAGCCGGTATAAAGCCGGATAGAGCGAGCCCTCTTTGAGCTGCAGCAATCCACAGCCAGCGGCCTCTAATCGGTGCAGGATTTCCAGTCCGTGGGCGTCACCACGTTCGAGCGCCGACAGGATCATCGCTTCCAAATGACCGCGCAATTTGTCGCCATGGATCGTAGTCACGCCGTAATACTAGACAGTCTATAATTAAGAGTCAAGAGGCCAGCCGCACCGTTCGGCCGAGACCGCTTTCCGTTGTCCAAAAGCGTTTGAAATTTAGTTGTTGATCCAGGTTAGATACGACTTGGCGATTAAAGTCGCTATTGCCCGAACGGTGCTAATTCATCGAATCAGACGACGATTTAGGCTTAATTATGGATGCGCAGGCGATACAAACAATTGATGGTTGCCACGCAACCCAAATGCGGCGGGTGAAGAACTCAAATTCAGTGTCTGATCAGTTCAGATTCGGTGCCGAAACAGTTGACGCAAAGTTGACGCAGAATGGGCTACACAAGCTCCCCATAGTCGCCCTGCAACCGCAATAGAAAATCGGTCCCGGACCTGATATAAACCATTCCGGGGACGCGAACTGCTACCCAAATGTCCTGCAAGTACAACGCGCAGTCGTTCATTTTTTGGCCGCTTCAAATCCTAGTTCCCCAGCTTTTTGCCATGCAAAACCCACGCTTTGGCGATGCAAATGCCACACAGGGAACTAGGTTGTTAGCGCAATCACGATTGATTTTGCATAGCATTAGGACACCAATTCACTTGGTCCGATAAGTGGATTGCTTCCGAATTCGCCGTGTCTCATAACAACTGCAAAGCGCTGGCAAAATCGAACTCGTTATCAATCGCTACTGTGTGAATCCGGCTTGGACACAATCTGGTAACTTGCTTTTCGGCTGACCGGATTTCAAATGACAGCTTCCATGTAGGGGCGGATGACATGCGTCATGCGGCAAACTTTAGCAGCCTTCCACAGCTCGTCGCCGGTGGCCAGCTTTTTACGCCAGCAATCGCGCAGCGCTTCCAGCGCCACATCCAGTCCCACTTGGTTGCGGAATTTGAAGCAGTCGGCCACCGTCTTGGCGGGAGAGTAAATCTTCACCTGCACGCCGTCAAGCGGATGGACCTGGATGCCGAACCGCTGCGCTGCATCAGCATATCGCACAATGCGCAGGGGCGGATACTCAATTTTCGGCGGACGAGATTTTTTGGGAATCGCCAGCCAGATTTCATGCGGGTTTTCTGTGGTCAGGCCGTGAAAGGCCAGCGCTGACAGCAGGCAGACCACAGCCTGCGGCGTGCGTTTGGCAACTTCGGCGAGCTGCGCGAAGCGGCCTGATTTGGCCTTCGCCAGGCGATACAGTCCGCGTCCGGGTCGTTCCAGGATGCCTTCCACATAGAGCTTGTTCAGGTACTCGGGGGCAATCCCCAGAGGTTCCAGGTCCCGGGGGCGCAGAAGCCCATTTTTACGGGCGAGCGTGAGAATTTGCTCCCGTTTTTGCCCGGCATCGTTAGTTAGATTATGTCGTACCATATTAATATCTACCTACATAATCTTACCACGCAATTTGGCAGGAGGGAACGAGAAACGATTAGGGGCCAAAACCCCTCAAAATCGGCCAACAAAGGCAGCTCGGACTGGAGGGAGCAGGGGAGGGACTCATTGCAGGCCTTCTCTGGCCTTCCTCGTCGGGGCCAAGGGCCTTCGGCCTCAGCGGGGCGAGCCCCGACGATGAATGCCGACGAAGGCAGGTGAAAACCAAACGGAAAAAGCCCATGAAAACGACCGCGTTACCACGACACACCGTGGGGACAGCAATGCCACCCGGCGCTTAATAGTTTTGAGAATAAATCGCTTGCCCAATCGGACCTGTCGTAAATCATGGCGAGAAACTCGCCTTGACGAAGAGGAACGTTGCATGGTATTTGGTTATCCGAATTTGCTAAACCAAATTAGCGTGTCAATTCAGCGATGAAATCAATGTTTTAGGAGAACCGCCTCATGGCCCGACCCGCTGCAAAGGAACTCACTCATCGCGAATTGGAAGTCTTGCAGGCGTTTTGGCAAAACGGTGAGTTGACTGCATCCGAAGCTCGTGACCAACTGGCAAAGCGAGGCCTAGACCTAGCCTATGTGACGGTCGCCAACCTGGTGCGAATCGTGGAAGACAAGGGATTCTTAATCAAGACGAATCAGGAACGGCCGTTTACTTATCGTGCGGCAAGGTCGTTCGATGATGTTTCGGACAGTTTGGTACATGATCTTGTCCGCCGCGTGTTCAAAGGTTCGCGCGAGCAATTATTGCTGAATGTGTTGAAGCGACGGCGACTGACGGCCAAAGAGCGTGTTCTGTTGCGAGAAATACTCGACGAGGAGTCAGAAACATGAATTCACTGAGCATTGACCTGGTTTTTTCACTGCTGCACGCTTCGGTAGTGGTCGTTGGAGTGCTGCTGGTGCGATCCTGTGTTCCAAGTCGTTTCATCGCCAGCCGAGCAGGCGTCGGCGGGGTTGGTTTGGGCTGCGTTCTGTTGGTGACCGTGCTGACATTTCTGCCCCTGCCGTACATTGGGCCAATTTCAAGCAGTGCTCTGCCGCAAGCAGACCAAACATTCTCCAAATTCGCAAAACCTCCTGAGGCCACTGCGACCTTCCCATCTCGTACCTCGGGATCGGAAACTACCGTTAAAACGACTGCAAGCGGCTTGTCCATTCCCGTGACTTGGCTGCATCGCATCAGCAACAGCGTTACCACTTCAATAACCACCGTCGATGCTGCGCCACGAATCTTCCTAAATGTTTTCATTGCAATCTTACTTTTCGGCATCGCCATCAACCTGCTGCGGTTCTCAGCAGCGCTGTATCACGTGCATCGGTTGTACAAAAAAAGCATCGTCATTGCAGACGAGGGTGTCGCTAGACTGTTGGAGGAGTTTCAAACTCGTTGCAATTACCGGCGCAAAATTGAACTACGAGAAAGCACCGAATTAAACAGCGCCGCCACGTTTGGGTTTCTGAAGCCAGTGATCCTGTTTCCGACTGCCTGGAGACTGTGGTTGCACGATGAACTGGCTGCAGTTTTGGCTCACGAAGTGGCCCACATCCGACGGCATGATTTTTTACAACGATTGATTTCCCAGTTTTGTGTAGCCCTTCACTGCTATCATCCGTTAGTCAAAGCGACGGCTCGGCGGCTGGCCATCGATCAGGAATACGCCGCTGATAATTTGGCCAGCCATTTGCAAACGAACAGCCAAACCTACATTCGCGGTTTGGCAAAATTGGCTTTACGATTTCATGACTCGTTTCTGGACTGCCCGGCATCACTCATGCCCAACTCATCCGATTACCTTGCAAGGAGGCTTCAAATGTTGCGAACTAAGGAAGGTTCTGTCCGCCATCACCACACGTCACTCGTGACGACATGCGCCACGCTCATGATTGTTGTTATTACTCTGGCTACCGCATTGCTCTACAGTTCAATATCTCTGGCCGACAAGCCAAAAGCAAATTCACAATCTCCCCGAATTGCATCGCTCCCCAATGCAACCCCGAGCGCTACGCAGACATCGAAGTCCGATCGTTCCGCATCGGATGCTGATTCTGCAAAAGTGAAGTCGGCAGTCGATCAACAAGTCGAACCACTGTTTGTCCGCAGCCCATTTGATCTATCAATTCTGCAACACGCTGATGAAGGTGCTGCTCTGATTCGCTTAGGCGAAATATTACGCCATCCTGATATTGCGCCGCTAGTCGATGGGTACAACTCGCAGTTGACCAACGCTCTGCGCGGGTGGACCAAAAAAAACACCTCGGTCGATCTGCGGCAAGTCGAGTGGATTGCATTCTGTACGACCGTGACGATTAAAGCTGCCACTCCCGACCAGAATCAGTCTGACAAAAAAGTGCCAGATAAGGATGGGCCGCACGGCACCTTGATGCTGGGTGCAGGCTACATGTATATCCGCATGGCGCATGCTGCGAATTGGCAGCAGATCGTTTTAGATAGCGTCCCCGGATCAACGCTGGAAACGTTTGAGGGGCATCAATATGTCCACATGCCGAAAATCACATTTCTGGGTCCCTCTGGTTTCCGGCTACGATTTCCTGACGACAGAACCGTTGTTTGGGCCTGCGATTACAAACCGGAAGACGCCGAGGAGTCAAACAAACTGTTTTTCGACGACAAACCTCGAACAGAACCCTATGCTTGGGAATCAACCTGGCGCGGGGTCGAAGGTGGTTTGATCACTTTCGTTTTTGACCACACCAAAGACGGCTGGTCAAAACTACCCGAACCTAATCGCCATCAACAAGAATGCCCCGAACAGGTCTTGCCACTTGTGGATGAGGCCAAGTACTACGCCTTAGGCTGGGACTGCACCGAAAAGAGCCGAGAGACGGGCATTAAAATTCGCGCGACCTGCGACGATGATACTACGGTTCAGAAATTCTATCTTGCAGCATCGCTCCTGTTGAATCGCTGGCCCGATTTGTTCCAAGACAGCCCGAAAAACCTAGAAACATATCACACTCGGTTAATTCAATTCTTCTCCGGGATAAAAATCCAAGCTAGTCCCGTTAGCAGCGACCAGCACTTTATAGAGATGACGGGCGATGCTGGGCTAAAAGAAGGTGAGTTGAAATTGATCGCGCAACAAATCTTTAGTGGCATTTGATGCGATCTTCCCGATTGCAGCGTGATTACGACATAAGAGAATCGGCCGGATAGTGCGAATCTATCCGGCCGATCTTTTGGATTTCAAGGCGATAGCCGGGGTGCTGACCGCACTGGATTCTTAAGTTGGCTGCACCAAGTCCGAACGGATTCTTTGCGAACAAAGCATGTTTTTTTACTGGCTCGAATTAAACTATAAAGCTTCACCACTTTGCTCGTTCTAAAACTCTCCCCACTCATCTGCATTGCGTTGGGATGAAATTTATGGCGGAAAAACTATCACGTAATGCGCCATGCCCGTGCGGCAGCGGTAAGAAATACAAACACTGCTGCATCCGCAAAGACTTCGAGTGGGTAGAAATGGACGACGGCACGATTGGACGAAGCGTGGAATTGTCGGACGATGTCAGGGAATCACTTGAAAAACTCCGAGAGCACCAAAGGCGAGCCTTCGGCCGAGAGCCGGAAGGCGCATTTGAAGGTGCACCGCCCTTTGAACATATTGAGCACTGGACCGTTGAAGCCATGAAAAAAGGCAACGTGGATCCGGCTCTGATCTATGCCTATGAAAAAACCAATGGTTTGCTGCTCAATCACCACAATGAGAATAAGCTGCCTGATTGCGAGATTGCTGAGTGGGAGGCCGCCATTGATGAATACGAGATTAGAACGGGAACGAAAGCAGCGCGGCGCCGCCTGACGGATGAGGACTTTGATGCCATCATGCAAAATGGTCCCGTGGACCGCCCTCAACCAGGATTTGTCATGCGACTATCGCTACCACCGCCGTTCACCAAAGAAGAATGGGGACAGCGGCAGGTGTCTGACATTATCGAGGATCAGAAGTGCTTCGATTATCTGCAAAGCTGCATTCAGGAAATCAGCCGTAGTGGAAGAGGAAAGCTCTACCTGAATATGTTCCTCACGATGGCTAATCTTGGTGGTCCAGCGAGCGGACGCAGTGACTATGAGGAAGTCTTGAAAGAAGCGACTGAACGAGACTTTTCTGTGGACGAATTAAATCACACACTTGAGTCGCTGTTTCTCACCTGCAAGCCTAAGAGTTCAATGCCAAGCGCTGCCGCAGCATTCGAGGTGCTTGGTTTCATCGGTGATTTTATGAACAGCTATGCCGAACATCTCGATGACGGGGACGAATTGTCTGATGTGCTGCAAAAGATCAACGGATTAGCACTGCTCGCTTTCATAGCCGCCGTCAACACCGAACTCGGTATTCAACCCAATACTTGGTCGGGTTAAACGTATACGTATCCTTGGATTCTGTCGGCTATTGAACACGGCGTTTGATTGACCTTAGCAAAGAGCCCGTGAGCCGGAACCTCCAGCATCACGGGCTATCTCGACTACAACAAATTGACCACGCGGTCGGCAAGGCCCTTTTCGCCGAGCAGGACGTTCAGCTTCGACGTGGCAGCAATCTTCTCCAGTACTTCCAGCTCGCGCAAACGCATGAGCGTCGGGTTGTCCTGGAGCAGCTTCGCCGTGTTGACCTGGCTGCGCATGGCGGCCGTTTCCTCGCGACGGACGATGAGGTTGGCTTCGGCAGCCTTCTTGGCCTCCGTCACCTTGTTCATCAGGTCTTTCATCTCGCCCGGCAGGATGATGTCGCGGATGCCGACCGAAATCAGTTCCAGACCAAGCGACTTGGCGCGCGGGCGGACGATTTCAGCCAGTTCATTAGCCACCGCATCCTTATCGGTCAAGAACGAATCGAGTTCGCGGGCACCGACCACGGCGCGGAGCGCTAACTGCACCTCGCGGTACAGCGCCTGCCGCACGTCGTCGGCCACGCTGACGGCCTGCCGGGCATCGACCACGCGGTAGGTCACGACAGCGTTCATCCGCAGCGTCACCTTATCGGCGGTCATGATGTCCTGGCCAGCCACGTCAAACATCGCCTCGCGCATATCTTCCTGAACAAACTTGACCGTGGCCAAGTTCTTCCAAAAAGCGTAACGACCCGGCGGCAACGTTTCGACGAAATCGCCGTCGACGAACAGCACGCCCACATGGTGTGGCTCAACCGTGCCAATTTCCAGCACGCGGTCGACCGCAGTCGAGCGCATGATGACGCGCAAGTCCGTGTGTACGAAACGCACCTTGCGGGCATCGATCACTTCGACCTTCACGGCGCGCAGTGTCGTCCAGTAGGCATACAAGCCCGGCGGCAGGATGTGGCTGAAGCGACCTTCGATCCACACCAAGGCCCGCTCATAATCCTTCAGGTCCAAAACCACCGCGCGGTCCTGCAGCGCACCCGACTTGACGATCACATCGAGCTTCTCGTGCACGAGCCACGGCTCACGCATCGAGACAACCTCGACGCGGACCTTGCTCCACGGGTCGAACAGCCAGTGGCGACCGCGCGCCAGCAGGCCCTTGAACTCCCGGTTGCGGAAGTACAGACCGATTTCGTAGCTGCGGATATTAACATACTTAAGAATTGGAGTGTTCATAGTTCACCGCCTTTCATTCTTGCTGCTGTACCGACTGACAATATCAATGGATGCGTCGTTCGCCTGATTTCAAAAAACCCGCTGGCGACGGAGCGAATTGCCGATCACACGGCTCGATGCGGAGTGCGGTTAAGTCGGAATTGATTTCAGCTCAGAGCGTAGGGCACGATTTACTGTCGAGCGCTTGCACGCTCGAATCAGCAAACCCGCGTCTGCGATCCTCTGCTAACGTCAATTACCGGCGGTATCCGCGCACTACAGGGCACGAGCACGTGCTGCTGATAGCCAGCGGCTCACTTCGGCAACCAGGTCACCCAACTGCCGACCCGAAGATCAGCCCATCGAAATTCCTCGTCACCTGATGAACACACCGAACTGCCAGCCGATCAAACAACCGTCCGACGCCGTTGGGCCTTGGTGGTGGACGCTTTCACGCCCGGAGCGAGTTTGCACTCGCGGTTTGGTACGGGAGTCGAACCCGCGACAGCCAGATTCATGGTCTGGTGCTCTAACCTCTGAGCTAACCAAGTGGTAGTCGCACACAGCCTTCGTTAGAACCCATTCGCGGAACACGTTTCGCCAATCGTTTTCGCGAGACGAATCGCGCCGCTGGCCTAGCTGCGCCAACTTTGCTTGTAATTCCTTTCTGTCTTCGTTGATGAAGACGCCGGTGGGAGTCGAACCCACTTCGAACTGCTTTGCAGGCAGTTGCCGTGCCGTCTGGCTCCAGCGTCAAAAGTTGCCCGCCGAAGCGAGCAACCAAATTCAGTCTCTAAAAGTAGTGATTACGATTAGCGCCGTCGAAACGAGCCTTTCTTCAGGCAGCATTTTTTGAATCGCTTGCCGCTACCACAGGGACACAAGTCATTTCGACCGAGCTTCTCTTCGAGCAGCTTCGTGTTGTGTACGATGCGGACACCGCGTTTGACTTTTTGCTCGGACGGGAAACCTTTCCGTCGTTTGCTCATCCGTTCGAAAAAAATGGTTGATCGTCAAAATCGTGCCTGTGCATGGGACACCTCCTTAGAAAATCATCCCGAGACAAAGAATCCGCAGTGTCCTCGCCAGGAATCGAACCTGGTCCTCGACCTTCGCGGGGTCGCATGCAAATCCGGCACACCCCGAGGACAATCTTTATTTGATTCTCAACGCTTCAACTTGCTGAAGTGCGTCACTAGGCAATTCGTTGCCATAAATTACGGATAAAATAGCTGGAAGATAAATATCGAATGCTTCTCGCGTCATTCCAATCAAGCGATCGACAGTTTCATTCTCAAGTCGATCTCCAAGCAAAGTCTCGGCGGTTTCAAACCGCAACTCTGAAGTCTCAAAGTTCATCTCGAATCCGCCACAAGGAAGTGCAGAGTTAACAAGACGGATGCTTTCAACCACTCCTGACTGACAACCTTTAGAAACACACAACCGCAATTGGCCTGTTGCCTGGAATTGACCGACTTCGTTATTAATCCTCGCAAACACACGATAGGAACCGACAATTCCAGGAAAATCCACGCAAATTGCTTGTTGCTCATCGTTGGACCAATGGCCGATTTGCAATTGCTTCATGCGCGACAGCAGCTTTTCGTACGCAGTGTTCATAAATATTGCTCCCGTTCAGTACCTCGCCGAGGAATTGAACCCCGTCTTGCAGCTTCGAACGCTGCCGTGCTATCCGTCACACTCGCAAGGCGCATTCGCTGTGCAGTATCCCGACCTGGAGTCGAACCAGGACCTGGACCTTCGGAGAGTCCAATGCGATCCGCTACACTATCGGGATGTCACAGAGCCGACGACTGGATTCGCACCAGCATTGACCGGTTTACGGGACCGGCGCCTTTCTCAATCGAGCCACGTCGGCATTTTTTCCAGCACGAGCGTGAGGATTCGAACCCCATGTGACGGCTTTGGAGGCCGCTTGCCCTCCCAGGAGCACACTCGTGTGAAGCCCAGGAGCTTTCGCTCCCGGGCTTGGTTCACTCTTCCAGCTTGACGTTCCAGTACGCCTCGCTGACGAATTTCGACCAGCTTTCAATGCGCACCGTGTGCCGGGCATACATCGGCTTCCACAATGGACGAACCGGCGTATGCCGTAGCTTCAAATTGGACTGCTGCGGTGTGCGGTCGGCCTTGCGCTTGTTGCAAGTCACGCACGCCAAGACGCAGTTTTCCCAAGTCGAAGTGCCGCCCTGCGACCGCGGCACAACGTGGTCGATCGTCAGCTCGTCGGCGCCTGGTTGTACACCGCAATACTGGCAGGTCCAATGGTCCCGCTTGAACAGGTTGCGGCGACTGAAGCTCACGGCAGCGCTCGGCAGCCGATCGTAATCGGCCAGCACGATCACCTCCGGCGTCCGTAGCCGCATTCGAATCGCCTGGATGAACGGATCGCCTTCGCGCACACGCAATTGCGACCAATCAGCCCAGGTGTAGGTCTGGTAGTTTTCTGGGTCGACCACACGCGCCGACTCGTTCCACAGCAGCACCAGCGCCCGGCCA
>Ga0335083_10006663_pt1 | contig 14363 bp, 10 predicted proteins | sample Lox_Sample_42_FD_206716 | JGI IMG/M metagenome (GOLD analysis project Ga0335083, IMG submission 206716) | Soil microbial communities from Loxahatchee National Wildlife Refuge, Florida, United States - Lox_Sample_4.2 | ecosystem: Environmental > Terrestrial > Soil > Wetlands | place: USA...
TGAGCGCCTGCAGCCGCAGGTCTCCCACCCAAAGCCGGCGGTCGCGCCGCGGTCCGTCTTCAAAAACAGTCTGCATGCAGTCGCGCAGCGTGTCCAGGCTGACTTCGTCGATGCGCCGCAAGAGATCTGGCACCGCCGCCGGCAGCCGGGCGGGCCGCTGGCCGGCGGAGGTGAGCGCCGTAGCTTCGCAATCCGCGAATCGCGCCGCGAAATTCGGCGACGTGTCGACTACTTCGAGCTTCACGTAGCGGAACGCGTACCGCCGCGGCAGGGAGACACGCCGCGGAAGAAAATCGACGTTGATGATTTCATCCGGAAGCCACGCGCGGCTCAGCGAACCCGAGTAGGTTTCGATGGGCACCGCGAGATCGCCCGGAACTTCGCCGAAAGTCAGCTTCAAGCGCACCGGAGAATCCACCGCCGACCCGATGCCGGATATGGAAAATGCAAAATGGCCGGTGATGTGGCCGCCGAAATCGAGCGTGAAGCTGTCGCCGCGCCGCAAGGAACGCGTGGGCAACTCCGCGATCGCACCGGCAGGCTCCATGCGCCATCCGAAGAAGGCGGACGAATCCGCGGCCGGCCGCACCAGGGATAGCGGTTTGCGCACCGTCTCGTGCAGCTTCGGCTTTAGCGACTCCGCGATCGCGATGAAGCGGCCCGTGTCGCCGGCGCTGCTCTGCGCCTGAGCGGCACTGGCGGCCGCCGCAAGCAATCCTCCGGTGCCAAGAAATTCCCGCCGGTTCACGGTCTCAGAATAGCGCAGGTGTGTGGCGCAAGCAGTCATGCGTGCAGCGCCGGCACTTTTGCTGGGGTTGGCCGCTCGGGGTACAATCCCCGAAAAGGATCAAGACCGGCTCGGGCGTGAGAACGCCGACAGGAGTGTCGGCGCTGCACGCAAGAGTGCGTGCGCCACAACGCTCTAGCCCGCCGCGCCGGTACGCGAGACTTTTATCCCCAGCTTGCGCATGCGAAATTGCAGCGTCGACCGCTTCATTCCGAGCCGCGCCGCCGCGCCGTTCGGCCCGGCCACCAGCCAGTCCGACTGCTCCAGCGCCGCCAGAATCTGCTGCCGCTCGGATTCATCGAGCTTCTCGCGGAGATTCTCGCCGCCGGCCGGCTCGCTCTTTTCCGGCTTCGGTTTCCCCTGCACGCGGAGCCGCAGGTCGGCGACCGGGACATTCAGCACCGGTCCTCGCGAGACGATCACCGCGCGCTCGATGACATTCTGCAGTTCGCGAATATTGCCCGGCCAGTGGTAACGCACCAGAGCGTCCATGGTGTCCGACGGGATTGTGTCGATGCTGCGTTGATTGCGCCGGCTGAACTGCTCCACGAAGTGCCGCACCAGCAACGGAATATCCTCCGGACGTTCGCGCAGCGCGGGGATGCGGATGGGAAAGACATTCAGCCGGTAATACAGGTCGGAGCGGAAGTGCTGCTCCTCCACCATCGCTTCCAGGTCGCGGTTGGTGGCGGCGATCAAGCGCGCATCGGTGTGCAGCGTACGCGAACTGCCCAACCGTTCGAACTCGCGCTCCTGCAGGACGCGCAGCAGCTTGGGCTGCAGGTCGAGTGGGACCTCGCCGATCTCGTCCAGAAACACCGTACCATGGTTGGCCAGTTCGAACCGGCCGACGCGCTGCGCGATCGCCCCGGTGAATGCGCCCTTCTCGTGGCCGAAAAGCTCGCTTTCCAGCAGGCCGGTGGGAATGGCCGCGCAGTTCAGCTTGACGAAGGCGCTCGACTTTCGCGAACTCAGATTGTGGACGGCGCGCGCGATCAATTCCTTGCCGGTCCCGGTCTCGCCGTAAATGATCACCGTAGAATCGGTGGGTGCGACCGTTTCCACGTCGCGCAGCACGCGCCGCAACCCTTCACTGGTGCCAATGATCTCTTCGAAATTCAGCTCGCTGCGGATCTCGTCTTCGAGATACACCTTCTCCTGCGCGAGTTTGTCCTTGAGCTCTTCGATCTGGCTGTAGGCCAAAGCATTGTCGACGGCAATCGCGACCTGATTGGCAACCTGCGCCACGAAGCTCATGTCGTCTTCGAGAAATGCATGCTCGCGTGTCGTCCCCATTGTCAGCACGCCCAGCACGCGGTCGCGGCTGATGAGCGGGAAACGGCACAGCGACTTCGCGCCCTCTTTCGCCACCATGTGCTCGCTCTGAATCTGCTCGGGCGTCAGATTCACCGGCTTGCCGGTCTGGAACACCTGAAGCACCGAAGACGACGCACTCGTCACCACCGCGCCTTCGCGCACGATTCCCTTGCTGGTTGGAAAATCGAGCGCGCAGAGACGCAACTGGCCGGTATCCGGATCGGGAAGCGTGACGCCGACGGCGTCGCATTGCATCACCCGCCGGATATTGGCGGCGATCTCGCGCAGAACTTCGCGCAAATCCAGCGTGGATACCACGCGATTGGTGAGATCGAGCAGCAGCCGCAGGCGCTCGCCGTTCCGCTGCGACTCCTGGAAGTTCAGCGCGTCGTCCATGGCGAGCGCCACCTGCGCGGCCACCATCGCGAGAAAGCGCACTTCGTCCTCGGAATAGGCGTCCAGTTGGCGGCTGACCAATACCAGGCTCCCCAGACGGCGGTGGGTGGTGCTCAGCGGCAGAGCGCATAGAGATCGAAATTCGAGAGCCCGCAACCGTTCGATGCTGGCCGGGAACCGAGTCTCGGCGTCGATGTCCGGGATGACAATGTGCTGCTGATTGTGGTGCACCCACCAGGCGACGGTCTGTTCTTTATCGAGATTCGCGACCGGATTGGGCGCCGGATCGCCGCACGGCTTGCAAATCCGCCAGTTCACTTTGTTGGCGCCGTCATCGTACTGAACGATGCCATCGAAGGGGACCACCGGGCGCAGCTCTTCCGCGAGGATGCCAAACAGTTCGTCGTGGCTACGCGCCCCGCGAATCGCTTCCGTGAGACTGATCAGCGATTGATATCGAGCCGCGGTCGAGTTGCCGTCACGCTGTGGTGCCCAAGCTGAAATTCCCATCGGACGGTTCCCTTCGGTGAGTGCCGGATGCCTATAAATCCACGCTAGCACACCCCTGCCGAGATCTTGGCAGCGCGTTGGAATTTGGGTAGCTGATGGTCCCTTTGGCATCATTTGCAATCAGGCAAGTGACGCGTCCTCAGCAAGTTGCGAATGCCGAAGCGCTGGCGAGCCAAATGCTCTTTCCTGCACCGTGCGAGGGAGCCAGGAAATGCTGAGGATCACGGTTGACGATGACCAGCCCCGTTGGCGGATGCGATTGGAAGGCAAATTAGCGGCCGCCTGGGTGACGCAGGCCGCCGACGCCTGGCGTACAGCGCGGACCGCTGGTCGCGTGGTCGAGGTGGATCTCACGGGTGTGACCGTGGTCGATGCGGAGGGCCTGGAACTGCTCCGCGCGATGAAGGAATCCGGCGCGCAACTTCGCGCCAAGGGGGTCGAGATGGAGGCTCTGGTTGGCGAGATGAGCAAGGATCCCTGCAAGTCGTCATGCGGATGGGTCCGTCACCTGTTTGCCATTCTCCTGCTGGCGATGTTGGCGGGCGTGGCTTCGCTTCCGGCCCAGCCGGCCGCGCCGCCGCCTCTCCGGCTGACGCTCAAACAGGCCGTCGATCTGGCGCTGCGGCAGAATCCGCAAGTGGCCATCGCCAATCTGAATGTGGCGGAGAGCCAGGAAAGCGGCAGCGCGGCGCGGTCGAGATTGTTGCCGCAGGCTTCATTCGAGGCTTCGGAAGCCGTAAATCGCCAGAACGTTGAGGCGTTATTGGGCGTCCGGGTGCCTGGATTCCCCGGTCATACCGGGCCTTTCTGGGTGGTGGGTGCGGGCGCGAGGGCTTCGGTTCCGCTGTTCGAGCTCACGCTGTGGCAGCGCTGGCAGTCTGCGCGTGAAGCGGTTCGCGCCTCGCGGGCGGATCAAGCCACGGCTCGCGAGTTGAACGCGCAACTGGTGGTTTCGCAGTACCTCGGGAGCCTGCGCGCGGCGGCGGACGTAGAAGCCGCAAAGTCCCGGCTCGACCTGGCCAGAGCGCTGTTCGATCTCGCCAGCGATCTGCAGAAGAACGGCGCCGGCACGGGCATCGACACCTTGCGCGCGCACGTGCAATATCAGAACGAAGTCCAGCGTTCGGCCGAGGCCGATGCTCAACTGAAGATCGCGCTTTATGGGCTGAACCGGCTGCTGAACCTCGACCCGCAGCAACCGATCGAACTGGCCGACCAGCCCAGTTTCTTTGAAACGCCCGCCGTCAGTCTGGATGAGGATCTTGCGCGGGCGTACCAGAGCCGGCCGGAGATGCAGGCGGTGCTCTCGCAGGAACGCGCCGCGGAGTTGGCGAAGCGCGCCGCACGCAGTCAGAGCTTGCCGGCGCTTTCTCTGGCCGGCGGCTGGAGCCTGCAAGGCACAGCCCCTACCAACATGATTCCGGTGTACGAGATCGGCGCATCGCTGAACGTGCCGTTGTTCACCGGCGGCCGCATTCAGGCGGAAACCGCGGCGCAGGATATCGAGTTGAAGAAGTTGTCGCAGGCCGAGCGCGACCTTCGCAACCAGATTGCGCTCGAGGTCAAAAGCGCAGCCGTGCAGATCGGCGCGGCCCGCATCGAAGTGGACGCCGCCAACCTGGGCGTGAACCTGGCGGCGGAGAGCGTCCGCCAGGCGCGCGACCGGTTCCGGGCAGGGGTCGCCAACAACATCGAAGTGATCACCGCGCAGGACGAACTCGCCCGCGCCAACGACAACCAGATTACAGCGTTGTACCGATATAACCAGTCGCGCGCCGACCTGGCGCGGGCGACGGGAAAGATGGAAGAACTTTATGCCAAATAGCACTCAGAGAAGTGAGGGGATGGGAAACCAAAACGGGAGGAGGGAGACCATGGAGATGCTGATCGATGAACTGGAACCGGTCGTAACCGAGGAAGAAGCGATCCGCGCGGAGCAGGCGCGGAAGCCGAAAAGTCACAGGAACGTCTGGCTGTTGATGGGCGGCCTGGCGATCGCTGCCGGCATTGGAACGGCAGCTTTTCTGCACTTCCGCGGCCGCGTCTCCACCGACGATGCCCAGGTGGACGCTCACATCGCGCCCATCGCCGCCAAGATCTCCGGAAATATCTCGGAAATCCTGGTGGACGACAACCAGATCGTCAAGGCCGGCCAGGTGCTGGTGCAAATCGACCCGCGCGACTACCAGGCCAAGGTGAACCAGGCCCGCGCCGCCTTGTCCGCGGCAGAGAACCAGGCCGCCGGCGCCCGCGTGGTGGTGCCGATGACCAATACCACTACGGCGAGCGGCACCTCCGCCGCCGAAGCTCAACTCACCGCCGCCATGGCCGATTACGAGCGCGCCAAAGCCGACTATGAGCGGGCGTCTTCGTCGGAACTGGCATACGCGCGCGCCGATGTGGAAGCCAAGCGGGCAACCGCCGAGCGCGCCGCTGCCGACCGTGAACGGATGGCTCCACTGGCAGCGCAGGACGAAATCTCCAAGTTGCAGTTCGATTCCTACATCGCTACGGCTCGAGTCTCCGAAAGCGACCTCGTAGCCGCGCGCGAGAAACTCGCGAACGCGCAGAAGTTGGCGGAAAGCAGCAAGGCCAACATGGACGCCGCCCGGGCGCGCGTGGCCGCGGCGCAAGCCAACGTGCAGCAGGCCCAGGCGAACCGGCAGCAGGTGGAAGTCAGTTCGGCGCAATCCGGAATGGCTTCCGCGGCTGTGCAGCAGGCTCGCGCGAATCTCGAAGCCGCGGAGTTGATGCTGAGCTACACCACGATCGAGGCGCCGATCGGCGGAGTCGTCACCCGGAAGTCGATCCAACTGGGGCAAATCGTCCAGCCAGGTCAATCGATGCTCACGGTGGTCCCAGTGAATGACGTCTGGATCACGGCGAATTTCAAGGAGACGCAGCTTGCCGATGTGCGCCGCGGCCAAAAGGTCGAAGTGCACGTCGACATGTACGGCCGCTCGTTCCAGGGGCGCGTCGATTCCATCGCCGAGGCAACCGGATCGAAGCTGAGTCTGCTGCCGCCGGAGAACGCCACCGGAAACTACGTGAAGATCGTGCAGCGCATCCCGGTCAAGATCGTGCTCGCGGAGGGTCCGGCGGGTTTCGTGTTCCGCCCCGGAATGAACGTCGACGCCACCATTTTCACGCGGTAAGCCAATCGGCAACACCAGACCCGCAACTGGGAGGGGAGCATGAGCACTACGAACACAACACCAACGATCAATCCGTGGGTGATCGCCGGCACCGTGATGCTGGCGACCTTCATGGAGGTGTTGGACACCAGCGTCGCCAACGTCGCGCTGCCCAATATCGCGGGCAACATGTCGGCCAGCGTCGACGAAGCCACCTGGGTGTTGACGGCCTACCTGGTGGCCAACGCCATCGTGCTGCCGTTGAGCGGCTGGTTCTCCACACTGTTTGGACGCAAGCGTTTCTATATGGCGTGCGTCGGCATCTTCACGGTGAGTTCATTCCTCTGCGGCCTGGCGCCTTCGCTGGGGTGGCTGATATTCTTTCGCATCCTGCAGGGGCTCGGCGGCGGCGCCTTGCAGCCGGTCTCGCAGGCGGTGCTGGTGGAGAGTTTCCCCAAAGAAAAGCAGGGCGTGGCGATGGCGTTTTACGGGATGGGCGTGGTGGTCGCGCCCGTCATCGGACCCACCCTCGGCGGCTGGATCACCGACAACTACAGCTGGCGCTGGATCTTCCTCATCAACATCCCGGTGGGCATTCTCTCAGTGGTTCTGACTTCTCTATTGATCTTCGATCCGCCGCACCTGGTGCGTAAGACTTTCGCCACGGGATTGAAGCTCGATTACATCGGGCTCGGGCTCATGGCGACCGGCCTGGCGGCGCTCGAAATCCTGCTCGACGAAGGCCAGCGCGACGATTGGTTCGGATCCAGCCTGATCGTGGGGGCGGCCGTGATCGCCGGTGTGGCGCTGATCTCCGCCATCGTCTGGCTATGGCGCCAGCCCGAACCTGTAATCGATTTGCGCATGCTGAAGAACTGGAATTTCGGACTGTCCGCGCTGGCTATGTATGCCGTGGGATTTACGCTCTACGGCAGCACCGCGATTCTGCCTATCTTCCTGCAGACCATTCTCGGATACACCGCGACACTGAGCGGCCTGGTGCTTTCGCCCGGCGGAATCGCCATGATGTTCGGCATGGCCGTCGTGGGCCGGCTGCTGGCAAAAATCGAGGCGCGCTGGTTGATCATTTTCGGCCTGGTCGTCGCGGCCATCGGCTTGTTCCAGATGGCGCACTTCAACCTCAGCATCGATTTCAGCACCGCCATGTGGGCGCGAACCATTCAAGCGCTGGGGATGGCATTTCTGTTCGTGCCCATCAACACCACCGCGTTCAGTTCGGTACCCCGCGAGAAGCTCGGCTATGCCACCGGTCTGATGAATCTCTTCCGAAATATCGGCGGCAGCGGCGGCATCGCCATGGTGAACACGATTTTGGCGCGGCGCGAGCAATTTCACCAGGCGGTCCTCACCAGCCACCTGACACCTTTGGATGGCGCTTATGCCAGCGCGCTGCAGAACACCACCTCGGCGATCATGGGTCAGGGCGCGAGCCCGGCCGACGCCGCGGTGCAGGCTCAAGGAGTCCTCTACGGTATGGTTCAGCGGAACGCCGCCATGCTCGCCGCGGCGGATACCTTCCGGACCCTGGCGCTGATCTTCCTCTGCCTGATTCCGGTGATGCTCTTGCTCCGCCGAGGCAAACCGCACGCGGGGCCGGTCATGATGGAATAAGTGCGGCTGCCACCCCTGGCGGCCGACCGCTATCAGCGCGCGACCGCCCCAAACGGCGGCCGCGGCCAAGGTCACCTTGCCACAACCACCGCGGTCCGAGCCCGCCGAATGCCCAGCTTCTCCATGCGGGCCTGCAGCGTGCTCCGTTTCAACCCGAGCGCGGCCGCCGCGCCCTTCGGACCGGCCACTACCCAGTTCGACCGGTTGAGCGCGTCCAGGATGTGACGGCGCTCGGCATCCTCCAGGGATTCGACTTTGCCTTCCGGGCGCTCCGCGGCGGACGGCGTCGATTGCAGATGCAGGTCATTCAGCGGCACCTTCAGGACCGGCCCCGACGTCAGGATGACGGCGCGCTCCACCAGGTTTTGCAGCTCTCGAATGTTTCCCGGCCAATGATAGCGAACCATTGCGTTCATGGTTTCCACCGGGATGGTATCGATCGCTTTGCCCATCCGCCGGGAAAACTGTTGCACAAAATGGCGGACCAACAGCGGGATATCTTCCTGGCGCTCGCACAACGGCGGCACATATACCGGAAACACGTTCAAGCGGTAGAAGAGATCGGCGCGGAACTTGCGTTCGTCCACCATGGCGGTGAGATCGCGGTTGGTAGCCGCAATCAGCCGCGCATCCGACGTGAGCGTCCGCGAACTGCCCAGCCGCTCAAACTCGCGCTCCTGCAGGACGCGAAGCAGTTTCGGCTGCAGTTCCAGCGGGATCTCGCCGATCTCGTCCAGGAATACGGTTCCGCGATGCGCCAGTTCGAATCGTCCGATGCGCTGGGCCACTGCCCCAGTGAAAGCCCCCTTCTCGTGGCCGAACATCTCGCTCTCCAGCAGGCCAGTGGGGATGGCCGCGCAGTTCAGCTTGACAAACGCGTTTTTGCCGCGCGTGCTCAGATTGTGAATGGCGCGGGCGATCAGTTCTTTTCCCGTGCCGGTCTCTCCGTAGATCAGCACTGTCGAATCGGTAGGCGCCACGGTCTCGATGTCCTGCAGTACTTTGCGAAGGCTGGCGCTGCGCCCGACGATCTCGTCGAAATTCAGCTCACTGCGAATTTCGTCTTCCAGGTAGACCTTCTCTTCGGCCAAGCGGTCCTTCAACTCGGCGATTTCACGGAATGCCAGGGCATTTTCCACGGCGATGGCGACCTGGTTGCCCAACAGCGCGAGGAATTCCAGGTCCCGCGAAGAGAATTCAAGCGGCTCCATGCGGGCAAGGCTCAACAGGCCAAGCGTCCGGTTGCGGCTGACTAAGGGAACATGACACATCGACCGGACGCCCTCGGCTTCGGCCATCTGGTGGGGATGTCCGGACTCCGGAAGCAGCGTGGTCACCGGCTCCGCGGTGCGAAACGCCTGCGCCGCAGGGGAGTTGTCGTCCCCCGGGATGACGATATCTTCGCGAAACACGCCCTTGCCCTGCGGGAAATCCAAAGCGTACGAGCGTAACTTGCCATCGGCGTCCGGCAGGGCTACCCCGACTCCGTCGCACTGCATCACCGATCGGATGCTGGCCGAGATCGCCCGCAGCAGGTCGCGAAGCTCCAGGTTGGAGACCAGCGTATTGTTGACTTCAAGCAGCAGCTTCAAGCGTTCGTTCTTGTGCTGTAAAGCCGTTTGGGCGTTCCGGCTGGCCTCGAAATTCAGCGCGTCGTCGATAGCCACGGCGATCTGATCGGCCACCAGCGTGAGAAAGCGCACCTCTTCGGGGTTATAGGAACCGGCTTGCTTGCCGGCCAGGGCGATGCAGCCGATGCGGCGGTGCGCGGTGGTAAGCGGGAGAGCGCAAACCGACTGAAATCCCTTGTCCTGAAGAAACCGGGTCATCACCGGAAACCGCGTTTCCCGGTTCAGGTTGGGAATGATCAGCGGCTGCTGAGCGGTGTACACCCACTTGGTAATGGTTTCGTCGGCGGGAGCTTTGGGCGGGGTCGTCGGACCTTGCTTGTCGCAAACCTGGCAGGCGCTCCAGAGAATCTCGTTCAGTTTCTCATCGAATTGCGCGACCACCAGTCCATCAAACGGCACCACGCGACGCAGTTCGACCGCCAGCGCGCAAAACAGGTCTTTGGGATCGCGGCAGGCGCCGATTGCTTGCGAAACGCGGATGAGGGCTTCGTAGCGCTCGGCAAGCAACTGCTCCGATGTAAAGCCAGAGAATGGAATCGCCCGGACGGCTGGAGTTGCAACCATTTGAGATTCCCCCTATTTGACTCTTGAGATGCCCGGGCCGCGTCGCAAGATTCAACAACGGGGGAGATTTCACAACGTCATCGAGAGGTGGAAGAAATGCGATCCTCCACCCCACTCCGGCGCATTCGTCTTCAGAACCGGTAACCGAAGCCTACCGACGGCTCGGCACGATGCGTGATGCGATCCGTACCCTGCGTCGCCGCGATGTCGAATGTCGGGCTATTGTAAACGAATCCGCGATATTCGGCGCGCAGGAACAAACGGCCTGTGATGTTGAAGTCGGCTCCCCCGCCATATACAAAGGCTGCGCGAGTCTGCGTCGAGGCTCCCGCGAACTCGCGCGGATCGAATATCAGCCCCCCAACTCCCGCCTCCACGAACGGCGTGATGGCGCCCATCTTGTGCCGGTAGACGTAGGCCGCGGTAACTTCATGCTGGTTGGCCTTAACGCCCAGTGGCCCGCCAACTAATCCGAACGTCTGAGTGTTCAGCGAGTAGCCGTAATTCACCTCGACACCATGGCTGTTCGAGAAGAAGAAGCGGTAATTGGCCAGTACACCGCCGCTGTTGGTCGCGCTCTGGTCAATTCCGTTATTAGTCGTGCTCTTCACGAAGCTGCCAAACGCCTGAACCGAGACTTCAGAGCGGTTCTCTTCCTGCGCGAACCCAGGCGCCACCGCCAGCGCCGCCCCTGCCACAATCACTGCAATGCTAACAATCTTTGACATTGTCATGTCCTCCCTTTCTATGAGTGGTCCGTTCTTGGAACACGCCCCACTTAGGGCAACTTACTAGCCAATCTTGTTAGTTTGGGAATTCGATGGGACGATTGGGGTTATTGAAGCGCCTTTTCGGCCGGCATGGAATCATGCTGCCGATAATGTGGCAAGTGGCCGGCATTTGCACGACGGCGCTGTCGGCGGGCAAGCAGTTTCTGTTACGCATGTTGCAGGTTCTCGAATCCGGGCGGAATGATCGCATGTGGGGCCTGAGGCTGCATTGAGGCCAGGTTGCTCGCGAGATCCTGCAACCCGGCGGCGCGAGCCTTCTCTACCAATTGCCTGTTCTCATCCAGTAATGTTGCGACATCTTCCAAGGGCAGACCCTCAAAAATCGAAAGAACCACCACGCATCTCGGAAAGACATCGATCGCGAGCAGCGCACGCTCCAGCTGGATTTTCGTCGTTTCAGCGCCCGAAGTCCATTTCTGGAGCCGGGGGACTCGTGTACGCGCAAGCCTCTCCTGGGTCCGCACGGCGGATTCGCGTAATGTGCCGCGAACCGCGGCGAGCGCCTTGGAGATGGCGATCATTCGCGACCAGCGGAGCACCCATGTGGAGAAGAACGCAGTCGCGCCATCGCGCAATTCGGTGGCGTTTACGGCGGCGTCGATGCTCGCCTCGTGGTCGCCCGTCAGAAGAAAGGCCAACCAATAGAGGTCCGCCGCTTCCCGCCCGTTCTGATTTAGTGGTTGCATTCCGGTTGCTCCTTAAGCTGTTCGAGAATATCCTGAATGGCGAGCCCCGCTCGCAGAAATGGCACTCCCGTAGTCTGCATCAACTGAAGCAGGTCTCGGCCGGCCCGATCGACGCACGTGACGTTCTTCAGGTCGACCGCGACCCTCCGGCCTGGCTGATTGGCGCGTACCGTCCGCCAGCAGTTCTCGAGAACCGGGACAAAGGCGCCCGCCAATCGCCCCTCCACCTCCAGAATTACCTCCTGGCCGGCGTCGTTCACGTGGATCTTCATCATGGTTCCAACCTCGGAGAGAGCAACTTGGACGCCATCAGCGCTAACCATTGCGCGCACTCCCGCAGCCGGAGACGATTGCCGTCGAGAGCCGGCACCGCCTCGCCACCGGGTCGGCATGTCGACACGTGCTTCGGCGCCATGCTTACTCCGGCGTGCTTCGGAACGTAACGCGGCCAAAATAGCTTTCGGCCTGGCTGCCGGTGTGCTGCGTGTTGATCTGGAGGCGCAGCCCCTTGATCGGCGGGGCGGGCTTGCCGAATGCGCGGGTGTAATCGGCCGCGACGTTGCGCGTTTCGCTCACCCAGCGGTTGGTCTCGGATGTTCCCGACTCACATACCACCGCCACGACGTGGATCAGTGGAATCACTCCGCCGTTTTGCGTTGTGCCCTTGGGGGCATTGCTGTCCCAGATGTAGCTCAGGACACGCCGGTCGCTGAACGCCACGAGCAACTGCGCTGCCTGGTCGTCGGTCGATGACTTCCGAACGTCGCCGTTTATGGGCAGACGGGTGACTTTCCAATTCCAGGAGAGATAGGGCATGTCGGCCGGATCCACGGCGACGCCCCGTTCCAGCGAGAAGGAAGAGTTCTGGCTTGTCAGGTGGACACACGATCCATCATTTTCCTCACAGCCGGCCACCTGCGCCTTGCCGCTCTTCTCCTTCACCTGCCAATCGGATGGAAGGCCATAACGGTCGTGAGTACCATCGCCCAACACGACCATCAGCGGCGATCGGGCCTGTATGGCCATCACGCCGGTCGCGGAAACAACGAGAAGCCATTTCAGGTAAGCTTTGCGGCGGTGGACGGCCATGCCACCGGTTAGGCAATTTGCATGCCTCGCCGGCCAGCGACGCGATGTCCAATGTCGTCAACTGCTAAAGGAGTTGACGGAGGGTGGAAGCGGTCCGCCCGGTGCCAGGATGTTGGTAAGTGCTGAAATCCCGGCGGCTACCGCCCCAGGTGCTGCTTGCAGCTTTCGACGATGCTGGCCGTCGAGTGAGTTTGTTTAAACACCGAAAGCGCGCAATCGCAATAACTGCCCGCCGCCGAACTCGATACGGTGCCGGTACGCGTCGCGGCCTGCTGGCAGGAATTCTTAAAACTGGTGTCGAACGCGTCCTGAAACGCCGACTTCGATGGCGAACTCTGGGTAGTGCTCGGAGTGGAAGGCTGGTTCGACGCGGTCCCGAAGACCGCCGGGGCAACGACGGTGCCGAATAGCACGCCGAGCAGCAGAACACCACCGACCGCACCCACTTTCCAACCCCACGAACCGGAGGGCGGCCTTTTCGGTACGACTAAGGGAACGGGATCCCCGGCCGGGACTGCCTGGCTGGGGATGATGCCGGGCGGTGTCGGCGGGACGTCTGCCGGTACGGCCGCAAAGCTGGCCGAAATTGGCGGTTGCTCAGCTGGTGGATTCGCCGCCGAGTGGAAGGGCGGCTTTGGATAACTGGCTGGTATTAATGGATACTCCGCCGTCGGATTGGAGACGGCGTGAAGTGTCACCGGCCCGTAATTGGCGGGGATCAGGGGATACTCCGCGGTCGGGTTCTCGACGATGTGAACCTGGGCGTGCGGATTCTCCACCGGTGGATATGGCGCCGGGTTGATTGGTGGATTTTCAGCCGGCCATACGGGCGTGCTCTCGCCTACCGGCGGATGCGTGACCGGTATCGCAGCGGGCTCGATTGGCGAATATGGCGGCGGCTCGACCACAACCGGCGGATTCTCGATCAACGCCGACTCCACCATCGGCAAGTAACTGACCGGCGCCGCTGCAGGCTCGACCGGCGGATACGGCACCGTGTCGGCGGCTACCGGCACATATCCATTCGCCGGCTGCGGATCCTCGACCACCGGCGCGGAATTGACCGGCGCCGCAACAGGTTCGATTGGCGGATACGGCACCGTGTCCAACGCTGCCGGCGGATTCTCGATCAACGCCGTCTCAATCATCGGCGCGTAGTTAATGGGCATCGCAACAGGTTCGAACGACGGATACGGCGCCGTGTCGGCGGCTTCCGGCACGTGTCCATTCGCCGGCTGCGGATCCTCGACCAATGGTGCGGAATTGAGCGGCGCCGCGACGGGTCCGACTGGCGGATACGGCACTGTGTCCAACTCCACTGCCGGCATTTCCGCCTGCGCCGTCTCCGTCGCCGACCGGTAAAAGGCTGGCATCGCGGCAGGCTCATACAACATCGTGTCGACCGCGGCCGGCACAAATCCGTTCGTTGGTTGCGGATCCTCGACCAATGGCGCGAAAGTGGCTGGCGTCGCAACAGGTTCGACCGGCGGGTATGGCACCGTGTCGACCGCGACCGGCGAATATCCGTTCGTCGGCTGCGGTGTCTCGACCATCGCGTGATTGACCGGCGTCGCAACAGGCTCGACCGGCGGATACAGGACCGTGTCGACCGCGACCGGCGAATATCCGTTCGTCGGTTGCGGATCCTCGATCATCGCGTAATTGACCGGCGTCGCAACAGGTTCGACCGGCGGGTATGGCACCGTGTCGACCGCGACCGGCGAATATCCGTTCGCCGAATGCGGAGTCTCGGCCACCGCGTGATTGACCGGCGTCGCAATAGGCTCGACCGGCGGATACGGGACCGTGTCGACCGCGACCGGCGA
>Ga0335083_10006664_pt1 | contig 14362 bp, 15 predicted proteins | sample Lox_Sample_42_FD_206716 | JGI IMG/M metagenome (GOLD analysis project Ga0335083, IMG submission 206716) | Soil microbial communities from Loxahatchee National Wildlife Refuge, Florida, United States - Lox_Sample_4.2 | ecosystem: Environmental > Terrestrial > Soil > Wetlands | place: USA...
TAATGCCAAAAAAAACACCTCTTGCATTTGCATCCCAAACAGGCGCTCTCTCACCCAGGAGATAAGGTAAAAAAATCAAGCCTTCGGATGCCGGGGGAATATCTGCAACCTGGTGCAGGTACCCGGCAAAATTATTTTGATCGGGATCCGAAGCCTGCGTAAAATTGTCAACCCACCACCTGATCGCGTTTCCTCCATTATTGATTGCTCCCCCGGTAACATATAATTGTTCCGTGAGAATATAATTAAATATTCTTTCTTTGAAATCATGTCTGGGATTCTGAGATACCATCCGTGCGGCCCCGCTGGTTCCGATTGTCAAAGCCATTTCTCCCGGAGCAATCGCATTGCTTCCCAGATTGGCAAGACAACCATCACTTCCTCCGATAATAAAAGCCATTTTATCTGGGAGATTCAATGCGAGTTGATATTTTTTTTGCAGTCCCGTTTCCACATGAAGAGGCGAAACAGGTTCTGATAAATGATCAGCTGTAATTCCCGCTGCGACCAAAGATTCGTTATACCATTGAAAATTATGGATATCAAATAAACCTGTCCCGGAAGCGATAGAATAGTCAATCAAAAATTTTCCAAAAAAATGATGCCAGATATATTCCTTGATGGAAATAAACTTTGAGGTCTTTGAAAAAATTTCAGGCTGATTGTCTCTTATCCACATAATCTTACATAAAGGAGACATGGGATGAATAGGTGTTCCTGTATGCTCATAAATTTTTTTCCCGACAGCCTCTTTCCTGATTTTAACAGCGGATTCCTCACTCCGGAGATCAGCCCAGGTAATCACATTTGTCAGGGGCATCCCATTTTTATCGATGGCTATCACGCTGTGCATGGCAGAGCTGAATGCAATTCCGGTCAATTCTTTTGCGCCGGTGTTTAGCACTACTTCATTGATTGTTTGAATCGTTGCCTGCAAAAGACTATCCGGATCCAGTTCCTGCTCGAATGACTGCTTTGAAATCATCGGATAAGATGCGTAGGCATTGTATAAAATAGTACCGTTCATCGAAAAGGCAATCGCCTTGGTGCCTGATGTCCCAATATCTATACCGATTATATATTTCATGAATAAACAGGGTGTTATTGCGAAAACAAAAAAGCGAATTTGTTTCCGGATGACGATGCTTCAAAATAAATTCAACCTGAATTCATGATTCATCTTTCAGGAATTCATTTTACATTGTAGTCATATACAAGATATGCCCATGGCTGCAAATCAAATATTTTCTCTGAATCGTTCTTCTCTGATGATCCGGAAAAAATATTTTTTGATTCACCTGCTATTCTTCCATCGGGTATTTTAAACTTCTGCTCTTTTGGAGAAAGGTTTAATACAACGATTAATTTACTTCCTTTATTCTCTCTTATATAACTATAGATCGCATCATCTTTTTCAGTTTTTATCCTCGAGAAGGATGCATCTCCTGACAGCGCGGGTTCAGAATGCCGCAAAGCGATCAGCGTTTCATAAAAAGGCATCAATTCATATTTACTCCAGTGAATAGTGTCTTTGACAAAAAACCGGAGGCGGTTTTTATTAGGCTCTTCCTGTCCGCTGTAAATCATTGGCACTGATTTTCCCATTGTAAATGCCCATAAAGCAAAAGTTTTATATGCATTTCCGAATCGCTCAAATTCAGTTCCGTTCCAGCTGTTTTCATCATGATTGGTCGTAAAATACATCCGGTAAGCATTTTTCGGATATACACTATCGTTATGATTGATGACGGAATCCAGTTGCCTGACCGTCGTTTTGCCCGGATAAATACCGTAAGCAATATTCATCACATTCCAGGGATAAGTTGCATCGAATCCGTTTTCGTTCAGGCCGGGACTATCTCCTTCCGCCAGCATGAACAGTGGTTTTATTTTTCGTAATTGCGGAATCGTTTCTTTCCAGAAATCATTAGGAACATTCCAGGCCACATCACATCTGAACCCGTCGATATCGGTTTCATTGATCCAGAATTTCATGGCAGCGATCATACTATCGCGCATTTCACGATTATCATAATTTAGCTGGCGGGTATCATCCCAGTTGTATGGAATTGCGGGTTTTCCGGTGCTGTCCTTTTTATAAAAATCAGGATGTTTTGTGATCCAGGGATTATCGGGAGAAGTATGATTGGGAACCCAGTCGAGGATCACTTTAAATCCCATTTCATGCGCTTTTTTTACCAGTTCCTTCCAGTCATCCATTGTACCATATTCCGGATTTACTTCATTGTAATTTCTGACAGCGTAGTAACTGCCTAAATCAGAAGGTTTGCTTTTCCTGCCCACGATTCCAATTGGGTTGATCGGCATAAACCATAAAATATCAACTCCCAGCTCTTTTAATCTTGGTAATGATTTTTCAAAAGCAACAAAAGTCCCTTCGGGTGTGTATTGCCGTAAGTTTACCTCGTATACAGTGGCCTGACTGCTCCATGCGGGGTGAACAACTGCGGTCAATGAATCCGCGGAGCCTGTATGCGTGTCAGCAGGCGGATTAGACTGGCATGCAAACAATAGCAAGACTAAAAATACGCAGGCCTGGCAAAGCAAAAGCTTATTCATATAATTTTTAAGTAAGATAGCTTTTTTAGTCAGAACGGAAATGAAGTTCAAAGAGAATCACCCATCAAATTAATTCCTTCAGCTTTTCAATAACGATATCTATTTCTTCTTTGGTATTGTGCTTGCTGAAAGAAAATCTGACGGTCACCTGGTTGGGATTGTTATTGATAGCACGAATCACATGTGAACCCTGTTCTGCGCCACTTGTGCATGCGCTTCCGCCTGAGGCGCAAATATGGTTGATATCAAGATTAAAAAGAATCATTTCACTTTTTTCCGTCTTCGGAAAGCTTACACTTAAGACAGCATATAAACTTCTTCCTAAAGGATCACCGTTAAAAGAAACCTGCGCAATATGTTTCTTTAACTGGTCATGCATATAGATTTTCAGGCTTTGAATATATCCACTGTCTTTTTCATAATTCTCGGAAGCCAGTTCCAATGCTTTCGCAAAACCTACAATTCCATAGAGATTTTCAGTACCTGCACGCATATTTCTTTCCTGAGCGCCTCCATGAATAAATGGAATAATTTTTACATTTTCATTGATATATAAAAGCCCGACACCTTTCGGCCCGTGAAATTTATGACTGGCTCCCGTTATAAAATGAACAGGCGAATTTCTGAGATCGAAAGGGAAATGTCCAACAGTTTGTACGGTATCAGAATGGAAAATAGCACCATGCAATTTGCATATCTCCCCTACTTCATGCAGATCAATCATATTACCAATTTCATTGTTGGCATGCATGAGCGTAACAAGGGATTTCTCTTTGGTTTTTGCCAGCAATTGCTTCAAATCTTCAATATCGATATGTCCGTTAGATAATATTTTTACATAACTGCATTTTGCTTCTCCTTTTTTATGCAGGTATTCCACTGTGTGCAAAGTAGCATGATGCTCAACCGGTGAAGTAATAATATGCTTACAACCCAGATCCCTGACCGAAGCGGTGATTGCAGTGTTGCTGCTCTCTGTCCCGCCACTGGTAAAAAATATTTCAGCAGGATGTGCGTGCAAAATTTTCGCTACTGTTTTCCTTGCCTGTTCGATGGCAAGCCTGCTTTCGCGCCCATATGAATAGATAGAGGAAGGATTGCCGAACCTCTCCGTGAGATAAGGCATCATTGCTTCCAGTACCAGGGGCTCCAATGAAGTGGTAGCCGCATTATCAAAATAAATTCTCTGCATGACCCGACCCTAAAGGGTGTAATTATTTTTTTAAAATGGTGCAAAGATAAGAAATGTTGAACTTTGTTGTTTCCACTTTAGAGGGAAGGGGCTTATATAAATTCCTTAATATCCTGCATTAATCTTTGTGCAATATTATTGGCAGTTGTTTCAAAATTACTTTCGGCATAAATGCGGATGACGGGTTCAGTGTTGGAAGTCCGGAGATGCACCCAGTCATTATCAAATTCAATTTTTAATCCGTCTTCAGTATTGACCGGCTGATTCCTATACTTTTTTTTGATCTTATCAAATATATCTCCCACATCAATTCCATTTTGCAGTTCAAGCTTATTTTTTGAAATAAAATAATCAGGATATTTTTTCCGGAAAGATTTGATCCCGTTTTTATGTTTTGCCAATGCGCTCAGGAAAAGTCCAATACCAATGAGCGCATCTCTTCCATAATGAAGATCGGGTACAATAATTCCACCATTTCCTTCTCCTCCAATAACAGCATTCACATCCTTCATCTTTCTGACTACGTTTACCTCCCCTACTGCCGAAGGAAAATATTGTCCGCCATGTTTCATTGTAATCTCTTTGAGCGCCTTGGTGCTGCTCATATTGCTCACTGTATTTCCCGGTTTTTTCTCCAATACATAATCTGCTACTGCTACCAGAGTATATTCTTCTCCAAACATGCTTCCGTCTTCACAAACAAAACAAAGACGATCCACATCGGGGTCTACTGCTATTCCCAAATCAGCATTTGATTTAACCACCGATGAACTCAATGCAACCAGGTTTTCCGGTAAGGGCTCAGGATTATGAGCAAATTTTCCATTCACTTCACCATTTAAAATAATAATCTCTTCTGCTCCAAGTTCTTTCAGCAAAGCAGGAATGACCAGTGCCCCGGTGGAATTGATGACATCCACTACTATTTTATAACGCTTCTGGCTAATCGCTTTCACATCCACCAGCGGATGGCTGATAACAGTATTAATATGTTTTTGCTGGTAAGAATTATTGATTGAATAAGTACCCAATCTCTCTACCGGAGCAAAAGAAAAGCTATCATTTTTTGCTTTCTCCAATATATTATCTCCATATTCTGCACTGAGAAATTCTCCCTCCTCGTTTAAGAATTTAAGAGCATTCCATTCCTTTGGATTGTGGCTGGCTGTGACTATGATACCACCTGCAGCCTGCTCCCAAACGACAGCCATTTCAACAGTAGGTGTGGTAGACAGGCCCAGATCAACAATATCGAGGCCGAGGCCGGTCAAAGTACTTACAACAAGATTCCGGATCATTTCTCCGCTAATACGTCCGTCACGGCCAATCACAATTTTTTTGCCTTTATTTCTTTCTTTGATCCAACTGCCAAATGCAGCCGAAAATTTTACAATATCTATAGGAGATAAATTTTCACCGGGTTTGCCGCCAATCGTTCCCCTGATACCGGATATACTCTTAATCAATGCCACAAATGTTGAGGTTTAAATGAATTACAAAAATAAGGGATTGAAAGGGATACGGGATGTGGGATATGAGATATGAGATATGGGATAAAAATACTTTAAATTGATCAAACTACTCCCATCCCTCATCCCATATCGCATATCCCTCAATCCCCTACTTTTGACAAAAATTCAGTTCATGACGCTGCCTAGCAACTGGTTCAGAGAATGGTTTAATTCCCCATATTACCACCAGTTATACTTTGAGCACAATGAAAAAGAAGCAGCTTTATTCATACAACATTTAATTGATCACCTGTCCCCGCCCCCTGGTGCATTCATGCTCGATGTAGCTTGCGGGAGAGGGCGCCACGCAAGAGTACTTGCCAGTATGGGATTTGATGTTACCGGAATCGATATTGCGCCCGATAATATTGCCTTTGCCTCGGCTTTTCAAAATGATCACTTGCAATTTTATCAGCACGATATGCGGCTGCCTTTCCGGATCAATTATTTTGACTACGCTTTTAATTTTTTTACCAGCTTTGGATATTTCAGAACTGATCGCGAACATTATAATGCTATCCGGACCATCGCACAATCATTGAAGAAGAATGGCGTTTTTCTGCTCGACTATCTGAATTCATATTATGCGGAACAACATCTCATACACAAATCACAAAAAGAAATCAATGGTGTAATTTATTATCTGACAAAATGGTTTGATGAAACTCATTTTTATAAAAAAATTACGATTGAAGATGAAAAGAGAAAAACTCCACTGGAGTTTACTGAAAGAATTGCCAAATTTTCATTGGGCGATTTCAATGATATGTTTGCATTTCATCATTTACAAATGCAGGAAGTATTTGGAGACTACGAACTCAACACATATGATCTGAAAAAATCTCCACGATTGATCATGGTTGCAAAGAGAATTTGATGTATTGATGGTTGGATGGCTTACTTGTTATTTTTTTAGCCATCTAACCATCTTACTGATTCTTTATAATCCCGATAAATTCATCAAAAAGATATCGGCTGTCATGTGGTCCGGGTGTAGATTCCGGATGATATTGCACCGAAAATGCCGGCTTGTCTTTCAATCGGATCCCCTCTATTGAGGCGTCGTTGAGATTGATATGAGTAACTTCAATATTTGATTTTTTCCTGACAGACTCGGGATCTACCCCGAATCCATGATTTTGCGTAGTGATCTCACATCTTCCGGAGATCAGATTTTTTACGGGATGATTTAATCCTCTGTGACCATGATGCATTTTGAATGTCGGAATTCCATTTGCCAAAGCCAGTAACTGATGACCAAGACAAATTCCGAATAATGGTTTCTTCTCTTTCAGAATTTCTTTCACCGTATCGATGGCATATTCCATTGCAGCCGGATCGCCGGGACCATTGGATATAAAATATCCCCTGGGATTGAATTCCTTCAATTTCGCAGCCGGAGTTTTCGCAGGATATACTTTAACGTGAGCACCACGATCGACCATGCATTTCAAAATATGCTGCTTAATGCCAAGATCCAGAACTGCTATTTTAATATCTGATGAAGCATCACCCAGTTCATATTCTTTTTCAGTGCTCACAGCCGAAGCCAGTTCCAAACCTTCCATGGAGGGAACTTTTTTCAATTCTGCTTTCAGTTGATTGATATCGGATACCACGGATGAGATGATGCAATTCATAGCTCCTTTCACGCGAACATGTGCAACAAGGGATCTTGTATCCACTCCTTCGATACAAACAATGCGATTTGCTTTCAGGTATTCATCCAGTGAACCCCTGGCCTGCTTCCTTGAAAATTGTTCTTCCAAATTGCGGCCGATCAATCCGCGAATCTTTACACTGTTAGATTCTACCTCATCTTCTTTCACTCCGTAATTCCCGATATGAACCGTATTCATAATTAATACCTGGCCATAATAGCTAGGATCTGTAAATACTTCCTGGTAGCCCGTCATTCCAGTATTAAAACAGATTTCTCCCGAAGTAGTTCCTTCAAGCCCAAATGATTTTCCATAGTGAACAGTTCCATCTTCCAGTAAGAGAATTGCTTGTTTCTGTGAGGTCGATTGAGGCATTGTTATGAAAAGTTTTGCAAAGAAAAGAAATTCGGTATTTTTTTAGCTAATTAATTTTTCACATCCTATCACCCGATCAATAATTCCGGCCTTTAGACCAAGACGATGGGGAAAATAAAAAAGCAGAACTCCTGAAGAAGTTCTGCTTTGTATAAAAAGATTGATTCATTCTTTATTCTGCACCCTTTTTTTCTTTTTCTGCAGGAGCTGATTCTGTTATTTCAGCGGTTTCTGTCTTTGCAGCTTCTGCTTTTTTACGGCTGCCACCGCGACGCGTCTTTTTACCTGTTTCTTTTGCTTCTCCTTTTCCTTTGCCGTAGAATTCATTAAAGTCGACCAGTTCAATCAAAGCAGTTTCAGCGTTATCACCTACCCGGGTTCCGAGTTTAATGATTCTGGTATATCCGCCCGGACGACCGCCCACTTTTCCTGCAACATTTCCGAATAATTCATTGATGGCTTCCTTATCCTGCAGGTAGCTGAATACCACCCTGCGCTGATGTGTTGTATTTTCTTTTGCTTTTGTAATAAGGGGCTCTACATATACCCTTAATGCTTTTGCTTTGGCCAGTGTTGTTACAATGCTCTTGTTGCCGATCAACTGGCAGGCCAGGTTGCTGAGAAGAGCTTTACGGTGTGATGCCGTTCTGCTCAGGTTTTTGATTTTGTCTCCGTGACGCATGACGTTTTAATTTTTAAATCTTGCACCGTGTCAGGAATTGCAAGAAGATAGTTTAATCTGGAAATGTGAAAACTGTGCTAATGAACATTTTTATACTTCACATTTCATATTTAAGATGATGAATAGAGTGACCCGGAATTTGGAAATTTATTTTTCATATTTCCACATTCTCAATTTTTCACATTCATCACTCATCATCCAATTTCAGTTTACTCAGGTCCATTCCGAAATGCAAACCTCTTTCACCCAATACCTGTTCAATTTCTGCGAGTGATTTCTGACCAAAGTTGCGGAACTTCATCAGGTCTTCCTGCTCATAAGTAACCAGTTCACTCAGGCTATTGATCTTTGCAGCTTTCAGACAGTTGAAGGCGCGGACAGAAAGATCGAGGTCTTCCAGCGGAGTCTTCAATACTTTGCGCAATTGCAATGTCTGTTCGTCTACCAGGTCTTCTTTCTTCTCTTCTTTATTGTCGAAAGTTATATTTTCATCTGTAATGATCATCAGGTGCTGAATAAGAATGCGGCTTGCCTGCTTAACAGCTTCTTCAGGATGAATGGTCCCATCTGTTGCGACTTCCATCAGCAATTTTTCAAAATCTGTACGCTGTTCAACGCGCGTATTCTCGATAGAATACTTTACATTTTTGATGGGTGTAAAGATGGCATCAGTGGGGATATAACCGAAGGTTGCATCTTTAGGCTTATTGTCTTCAGCCGGAATATAACCACGTCCTTTTCCGATTGTGATTTCAATTTCCAGTTTTGCTGAAGGATCCATCGTGCAAATAAGCAGATTGGGATTCATCACTTCAAAACTTGGAGTTGCTTCAGCAATTGTACCTGCAGTGAATTCAGTTTTGTTTTTAAGGCTCAGGTTAATTTTTTCCTGTGGTACTTCATGTTCTACTTTCTTCTTAAACCTTACCTGCTTGAGGTTGAGGATAATCTCGACCACGTCTTCAGTAACACCTTTCAGGGTGGCGAATTCATGATCGGCTCCTTCGATTTTCACTCCAATGATAGCATATCCTTCCAGAGAATTGAGCAATACTCTGCGCAAAGCGTTGCCAATAGTTACGCCGTAACCGGGTTCTAATGGACGGAATTCAAATTGTGCTTCAAAATCAGTTGCTTTTTGCAGAATGATTTTGTCTGGTTTCTGAAAATTTAAAATGGCCATATTTAAAATTTCGATTTTAATTTATCCTAAATCCCAAATGGGACTTAAAAAATATTTATAGATCCTATCCCCTTTAGGGGAAGGGGTTTTACTTGCTGTACAACTCAACGATCAACTGCTCTTTAATGTTCTCAGGAACGCTTTCTCTTTCCGGATAAGAAATAAAAGTTCCCTTGAATTCTGCCTCATTCCAGTCAAGCCAGTTAAATTTATTATTCTTACCACGCATATGACTTGTAATGCCTGTGTTCGACTGGGTCTTTTCCTTCAGTGTGATAACATCACCGGGTTTCAGAGAATATGAAGGTGTATTCACGAGGTCACCATTAACTGCAATATGCTTATGCGCCACTAACTGACGGGCAGCAGGGCGTGAGGGAGCAATTCCCAAACGGAAAACAGTATTATCCAAACGTGCTTCCAGTAACCTGATCAGGTTTTCGCCGGTTACTCCTTTTCTGCGGGATGCTTCTTCAAAAGTCTTGCGGAACTGGCGCTCAAGAACACCATATGTGTACTTTGCCTTTTGTTTTTCTTTTAACTGTAATGCATATTCGCCCAGACTTTTCCTTTTGCGTGAAGCGCCATGCTGGCCCGGAGGATTACTGTTCTTGTTTAAATACTTTCCATTTCCTAAAATGGGTTCACCGAAAATGCGGGAGATTTTGGTCTTTGGACCTCTGTAACGTGCCATAATTTATTTATTGATTTTTTAGTGACGATGCACGATCATTAAAAATCTTAAAAATCAATCGTACACCCGATATTAAAAATTTGAGGTCGGAAGTCTGATGTCTGACTTCTTACCTCAGACTTCAGTTTAAACTCTTCTTTTCTTAGGCGGACGGCAACCATTATGTGGTAATGGAGTTACGTCTTTGATCATCATCACCTCAATGCCGCTGTTGGCAATGGCCCTGATTGAACTTTCACGACCTGAACCAGGTCCTTTCACAAAAACATCGACCTTCTTCAATCCTGCTTCTAATGCAGTTTTTGCAGCATCTGAAGCAGCCATTTGTGCAGCATAAGGAGTATTCTTTTTCGAACCTTTAAAACCCATTTTGCCGGCACTGCTCCAGGAAATGATCTGGCCTTGTTTATTGGTGATGCTGATAATTATATTGTTGAAGCTGGCGGTGATATGTGCATCACCATAGGTATCAACTTTTACTACTCTTTTTTTCGCAGCCGCTTTCTGGCTGGGTACTTGTGCTTTTGCCATAATTTGTCGACAGGTAATCTTTGTTATTTAATTTTTTCTCTTTTTGATTGAGAGAAAAACTGAATCAATTCTCCGCCTGCACCCTGGTTTCCGCAATTGATTCAAAATGACTGGTGCAAATTCTTATCTAAACACTATTTCTTAGGCGCTTTTTTCTTACCGGCTACTGTTCTGCGCTTACCTTTTCTGGTACGGCTATTGGTTCTTGTTCTCTGACCGCGAACAGGAAGTCCTTTACGATGGCGTACTCCACGATAGCATGCAATATCCAGTAAGCGTTTGATGTTCATCTGAACTTCTGAACGAAGTGCTCCTTCTACTTTTAATTCATTGGTAATAATATTACGGATATTGTTCAGCTCCTCGTCATTCCACTGGCTCACTTTTTTATCCAGACTGATACCCGCTTTATTCAATATATACTGAGCCGTTGAACGGCCAATTCCAAAAATATAAGTAAGGCCTATTTCACCTCTCTTGTTTTTTGGTAAGTCTACACCGGCAATACGTGCCATATTCAGTTTATTGTTTTATTAAGTTTTGAGTTTTGAGTTTTAGTCTTGAGTCTTCAGTTTTTGGTGCCACAATATTTGATGCGGGAACCGGAAACTTAAAACTCCAAAATTAAACTATCCCTGTCTTTGCTTGAAGCGGGGATTCTTTTTGTTGATCACATACAATCTCCCTTTTCTCCTCACGATCTTACAGTCTGCACTGCGTTTTTTTATGGATGCCCTGACTTTCATTGTATTCGGCTTTAACATTAATTATTTATACCGGAAAATGATTCTTCCCCTGGTCAAATCATATGGACTCATTTCTACGCCAACTTTATCACCAGGAAGTATCCTGATATAGTGCATTCTCATTTTTCCAGAGATGGTGGCCAGGATTTCATGTCCGTTTTCCAGTTTTACTTTAAACATAGCATTGGACAGGGCTTCCGTAATCGTTCCATCCTGTTTAATGAGTGCTTGTTTGGCCATACAATTTTGGGAGCGCAAAGATAGGCATAAGTAGCCGAAACAAGAAATTTCGGGAAAAAATGTTGAATAATAATCCGGCAATCCGAACTCCTGAAGTCCGAAAGCAGGCCAACAGGTTCCTGATAGTTCCTTATTTCCCGACTTTCTGACCCCCGGACTCCGGACTTCCGACTTATCTCGTTAACTCGACCTTAGTCATCTGGTGGTAATGATTCTGGAGTTCATGTACTGTAACCGGGTGGCTCATATGCCTTCTGTCTTCCCGGTACCACATTTCGAAATTGGAGAAACTTCCTTTCTGCGGTAGTTGTATCCTGAAAGGGCCCCGCATATACTTGACGGTTCCATCTCCATTTTCTTTCTTTTCAAAATGGAATTTTTTCAACTGGTCATCATCCAGGGGAATAGGGAATAACTGATCAGGGGTGAACCAGAATTCCTGCACATCAGTTTCAACACATACTTCCTTATCCTCGTGATTCAGTTCGGTAACTTCACCTTCGGCACGCACACCCTCGTAATCGGTCATAACGATATCCCCTATTTTGATTTCGCTAAAATTGATCATACAGCAATCATTTTGATTAGTGAATATAAAAAAATATGCTGAATGAACAACATATCTTTTGTTCAGCAATGGGTTTGGCTCGCGGAAGATTATTTTTGTATTAAATATTTAATCATTTGATTAAAATAATTGTTTAAATCAAATTTTTGATTTTACCTTTGTGCCATGAAGAAAAAATCAATCTCCAAAAAGATAAAAGATATGCCGACGGAAGAGAAGATCAAGCAGGCAGCCCGCAAATTATTCACACAAAAAGGATATGCGATGGTCAAAACCCGTGATATCGCTGCAGAAGCAGGAATCAATCTTGCGTTGCTGAATTATTATTTCCGGAGCAAGGAAAAATTGTTTGATATCATCATGATGGAGAATTTCAAACAATTCATTCAGGTGATATCGATGAATATATACGATGAAAAGACAAGCATTGAAGAGAAGGTTGAAAAGTTGGCAGTTGCTTATATCGACATGCTGACCAATCATCCCGATCTCCCGCTTTTTATTTTGAATGAAATAAGGGGCAATCCATCCAAAATTGCATCGAAGATCAATACAGAAGTGAGCCCGATGCGCTCCTTTTTCCTTAAGCAATTACAGGAAGGCATGAAATCGGGCAAACTGGCCCCGATCGGATATTTTCATTTTATCGCCAACCTGGTCGGACTAACCGTATTTCCATTTGTCGCAAAGCCCATACTTCAAAGAGTAACAAATGTGAATGATGAAGAATTCGACGCACTTATGGAGGAACGAAAAAAATGGGTGCCCATATGGATCAGGGCCATATTAAAAGTAAAACAGTAAATCAAAATAGTGAATCATGAATTGCGCATTTTCATTTTCTGATCTATCCAGGAAATACATTTTGCTGACAGCTGGTTTGATAATTTCTTTATCGATACATGCTCAAAGCACAAATCCTTTGATGCTTACTTTGCAACAATGCTATGACCTGGCCAAGCAAAATTATCCTATGATCAAACAAAGAGAATTGATCAGAAAGACCAGAGATTATACGATTGAAAATATTGGGACAGGCTACCTGCCGCAGTGGACCAGCAGCGGGCAGGTCACTTATCAATCGGATGTCACCCAACTTCCATTCAAAGTTATTCCGGGTATTCCCGGCCTCGACGTTCCGATTATTCCTAAAACACAGTATAAGATTTATGGAGAAATTGATCAGACTATCTATGATGGTGGAAATATCAAATGGCAAAAGCAGGTGGAAAAAGCGAATGCTGATATCCAGGATCAAAACCTGGAAGTGGAATTATATACTTTGAAAGACCGGGTCAATCAGCTTTTTTTCAGTATTCTGCTCATCAATGAACAGGTAAAACAAAATGAACTGCAACAACAGGATCTTCAATTTGTAGTCGATGCAACCCAGGCAGCAGTGGATAACGGAGCCGGATACCGGAGAAGTCTGGACGAAGCGAAAGTTGAATTGCTTAAAGCACAGCAAAATAATATTGATTTACGAAGCACAAGGAAAGCCTATTTGTCGATGTTGGGACTCCTGGTCAACCTATCACTGGATGAATCAACTGTTCTTGAAACACCACCTGATCTCGCAATTTCATCCGATATCAATCGTCCTGAAATAAAATTGTATGATACCCAAAAGAAATTATACGATGTGCAGGAAAAGCAGCTTTCGGTAAATCTTCTGCCCAAAGTGAGCGCATTCATCCAGGGGGGATATGCCCAGCCTCCGTTGAATATGCTCAGCGCGAATCCGGAATTTTATTATATCGGCGGACTGAGATTTAATTGGCCATTGAGCAGTTTGTATACCCATAAAAATGAAAAACAAATTCTGGAATTGAATCGCAATAACCAGGATGTGATGAAAGAAACTTTTGTATTCAATACCAATCAGACATTAACACAGCAGGGCGATGAGATCACGAAACTGCGGCAATTGATCGATAAAGACAAACAAATTATCGAACTGAGGGCTTCTATCAAAAATGCAGGGAAGGCGCAGGCGCAAAATGGAGTCATTACCGTGCATGATTATCTGACCTATGTCAATGACGAAAACAGGGCAAGACAGGATTTTCTGTTGCACCAAATTCAATTACTCAATACTACTTATAATTATAAAACCACTTCCGGGAATTAAGTCAACTATTTAAAATGAATAAGATGAAATCATTTTTTGGGATTCTGACAACTACTGCAATTATATTCAGCTCCTGCAATAAAAAAGACATTTTTGATGCTTCAGGAAATTTCGAATCGGATGAAGTCATTGTTTCTGCTGAACAAAATGGAAAGCTGTTATCATTTTCAATCACGGAAGGTGATACATTAAGCCAGGGCCAGGTCGTCGGACAAATAGATGTCAATGGCATCACCTTACAAAAACAACAGATGCTGGCAAATATTCA
>Ga0335083_10006665_pt1 | contig 14361 bp, 11 predicted proteins | sample Lox_Sample_42_FD_206716 | JGI IMG/M metagenome (GOLD analysis project Ga0335083, IMG submission 206716) | Soil microbial communities from Loxahatchee National Wildlife Refuge, Florida, United States - Lox_Sample_4.2 | ecosystem: Environmental > Terrestrial > Soil > Wetlands | place: USA...
CCATCCGTCCTCTTCGCCCTCGCCCGCCTCGTACAGCGGCTCGAGCGCGGGGTCATCGACCACTCGCGGCACCACGCCGCCGATGCGGGCGGCCTCAGCGGCCGCGGCGGCCTCCTCCGCCGCGACCAGTGGGTCCACTCGCGGCCGCCGCGGGACGTCACGACGAGGTTCAGGCATGGCTAGGAGAGCCGGCTCCGGCCTCCGCCGAAGACGCCCAGGCCCGGTCCGAGCACGTACAGGGCGGCCAAGATCGTGATGATCACCGAGACGATGTACGGAAGGCCGAGCGCCGCGGTCAGCACCCACACTAAGGCGACGACCAGGATTCCTATGACGAGATGAATCATGGGGTTACCTCCGTTGCAGTCCGCTACTCGGCATCAGTGCTAGGCCACGATCGTGCCCGCGCAAGCCGGTGTGAACGGGCAGTAACGACCTGATCGTCCTCCGGGTGGGCCTAACGGGCCCAGTGATATGGCAATCACATCGCAGGTAATCCCCCGCGAGAAGTGGCGCCCGTGCTTCGATCACGCAGGCCGCAGCGGATGCGGTCGGCGGCCGGATACGGCTGAGCTTTCTCGGACGTCGTGCTGCTCACCTCGGGCATGGCCTAGGGAGAGCTGACCACCGCCTCGAGCGCGGCTTCCCGCCCGTGAGCCGCTGGCCGCTTCTTTGAGGCGCTCTTGCGGCGATCCCTTTCGCCTCTCCTATGTCAAGCGCGAGTCGCTATTTGCGTGTTAACGGACGCACGGCATAAGCGCCGGCGCGGCGGTGACAACGACGCGTGTTGGTGTTTGGGAGGACGGCGCCTGAGACCGCGGTTGACCGCTGTCGAGGAGGTGCCAGATCTGGCGGGCGATGTGGCGCTTGAGGCAGCGGATCGCTTCGAGCTTGGTCTTTCCTTCGGTCTGTCTGCGCTGGAGGTAGGCGCGGGTGGCGGGGTCGAGCTTGGCTCGGCCGAGCGCGATGATGTCGGCCGCTCGGTTTGGTTATCGGTCGCCGCCGCGGTGCAGGCGGTGGCGGATGGTTTTGCCGGAGCTGGCGGGAATCAGGGCGGTGCCGGCGTGTCTGGCGAACCACGCCTGTGATCGGAAGCGTTGTGCGCCGCCGGTGCGGCCGATGATGACCGCGGCGGTGACTCGCCGCCCGGCCGCGCGGCCCGGGGTGGCACGCGCTCTCGACAGTCGCGCGCACAAGTTGTCGGCTCTCCTGCTCAAAGGCGTCGTCCCCCTGCAGGTCGAACAAGCTGACTTCTCTCCCGTTGACCGGTTAGTCGAGCAGCAGCAGCGTCGTCTCGGTCGGCGAACATCTGTTGTCCTCCAGGACGCAGAAGCCGACAGGCGACCCCGGCCCACACGACCGTTGAGGTCACGTCGTCGATTACCCCTCGCGAGCACAGTGCAGGTGTCCGGCGCATGCCGCTGGGGTGGAGCCCTCCTGTTCGCCAAAACCGCGCCGCGGGTGCTTGCAGGCTTCCGGCTACCAGCCCGGTCGATGCGGAACTCTTAGCCGGAGCCCGCGCGCTGCCGCTCTCACGCACGTCCGGCACCCAGACCGACGCCTGAACCCGGACGCCGCGCTACTCCTTCGGCTCGGCCGCGATCAGGAGCAGAACTCTCGGCCCGGGCTGCCCGGGTGGCGACGATCCAGAAGCCAGACGTGCGGTGGTCTGCTTGGCAGGGAGCCGGCGCGTCGCGCCAGCGGGGTCGTGGACGGTCCCGCTTGGTAGGTTCCGGCCGTCGTGCCCGATCTCATGGATGCTGAGGATCAGGAGGCCGCACTGCGAGTTGCGCATGCCTACGTGCAGGCCGCGTCGCGCGAGGACTTCGAGCTTGCGTGCGGCTACCTCTCGCGCGCTGGCCGCGCGATCGTGCTCGCTACGGCGTTAGCCGACGGTCTTCGGACCGATAGCTGTGGCCCGGCTCTCGCGCATCTATTGAAGGAGCCGGCCAGCGTGGACGCGGGCGCACGCCACCAAAACCCAGGCACAACCGACCGTCACACCACCTCACCCGACCAACCCCGGCAAACGGACTCATCCACCCAACGAATCGGTGAGTTCAGGCTTAGACCCAACCTTCCCTGGTGGCTCGCACTGCCGCCTGGAGGCGATTCCGCGCTTCGAGCCTCCGCAAGATCTCTTTAATGTGCGACTTCACTGTGTTCTCGTTGGTGATCGGCGCGACGCGAGCGCCCGCGTTTGGCGACGGCATCCTTGCCGTCGCCAAACGCGCCCAGATGACCGGCCGGCCGGAGACTCGCTCGATCAGGAACCTCTAATGGGGACCGGCGTGATCAGCGATCGGATCCGCGCTTCCGACGCGTACGCCCCTGAGCAACCTGCTCGGTCGCCCAGCGTTCAATCTGAGGACGGAGCCAGAGTTTGACGCGGCCCTCACCGAGGTCGATCGCCGGCCGTGGCATGGCTTCGTACTTCCGTTGGTACTGGAACACCGTGTTGCGGTGCGAGAGGCCGAGGACGTCGGCTACGCCCTGGGCGTCGAGGAGATCATCGATCTCGACCTTCGGGGACACGGGTGCCATCCTACATCTGTAGGGGGCGGATCCGTCCGTAGGCAGCGATATCCTGCATTCATAGGACAAGAGCGGCCTCGGCAGTGCGCGAACACTCCGGGGCCCGGCCGAGACCTACCAGGAGGTCACGACGATGGGAGCGTATGCCACCCGCATCACGGAATCAGTTCCGTCCGGACCCGTTGCTCAAGCCGCGGCAATGCTCACGCGCGACGAGGTGATGACTGCACGCCAGGTCGCTGACCTACTGCGGATGCCGACGTCGACCGTGTACGAGCTGGCGAGGAAGGGCGTCCTCCCGGCCCGGCAGTTGGCCCAGGCGCGTGCCGGCCCCACACATGGATTCCTCGTCTGAGCGCGATGCGGTCGCGGAGCGTCGTCGACGCGCGTGGCCCCGTGCCGCCCCTGAAGTGGTCGCCGTGCGCGACTGCTGCCCCGACGGACCAGGGTCCAGCGTGTCTCGAGACGGACCGGCGGTTGAATGTGACCGGTGGGGAGGTGTGAGCGCTTGACCCTTGGGAGGGTTTTCAAGAGGGTCGCGAGCAGCGATTGTCCACTTCCACCATCACCGGATGCAACGGAGGAAGCGATGACCGGCTTGTTGATTCTGAACCTCGTCCTGTCCATCGGCGTTGTCGCCGTAATCGTCGGCATGCTCGTATCTGCGATCCTGGCGGATCACCGGGCCGACATTGCGCGGACGTCTTATGCCATCGCGCCGGCTGGCTCGGACGTGACGGCGCACTTGCCCGTCGCCTTCGCGGCAGTTAGCTGAGCCGCTCCGCGTCAATCACACGGACACGGGATCTCCGCTCAGCGCCGGTCGCGTGCTGCCACGCGAGCGTAAGTCGGCACAAGCGCGCTGCCGGGACCGGACAGCTCGAGACACGCGACAGCGTCGCCAGACATGGCTTCTCCGTCCCGAAGCGCAAGTGGACTTGGCGGGCGCTCGATAGGCGAAAGACGTCCCGTGTCGGTGGCGTGTGTGTGGCGATTGGCGGCTTGCTGACGATGCCGGCGAGCCCGAGCGCGGTGATCACGTCCAGTCGTTCGAAGCGCAGTACGCGGCTGCGTTCCCGGTCGTTTCGAACCGGCATCCGGCCGTTAATTTTTCTTGTCAATCCGCCTGAAGCGGTCGTGCCGGAGCGGCTGCCGCTTCGGTGAACGAGCGGCCGCGGCGGCCGGCGTGCCAGCGGTCGAATGCCTGTCGGCTAACTGGGAAGCAGCAGCGGAGTCGATTCTGCCTCGAGCCGCAAGCTGCATGTGATTCCAATGAGCGCGGGGCCGTCGGACGAGGGGAGGGGTCTGGTCGCGGCGGGGTCGGCGGGGCGGCGTGGTTCGCTTCTCGCGAGGGGGAGGCCTGGTTCGTGGCGTTCCCTCGAGCCGCGTTCGCCAACAAGGGGTGGGGCGTGCTCTACCGGCAGTCGGGGCAGTTGCCGCGGAGGGTGACTTCGTGATCGGTGGTTCTGAAGCCGAGCCGGTGTGAGAGTTGGTCGATTGAGCGTTCCAGGCCGGGGTCCTTGAACGCGACGAGCTTGCCGCATTCGGCGCAGACGAGGTGGTGGTGGTGGTGCTCACCGGCGGGGTCGGTCGGCTCGTAGCGGGCGATTCCGTCGCCGAGGTCGAGGCGGTTGACGAGGTCGTGGGTGTGGAGCAGTTCGAGCACCCGGTAGATGCTGGCGCGGCCGACCGGGCGTTGGCTGCGGCGTCCGCGGCGGAGGGCGTCTTCGATCTCCAGTGCGCTGAGCGCGCAGTCTTGTCCGGCGAGCAGGTCGATCAGTCGGTCGCGCGCGGCGCCGCGGTGATGCCCGGCCCGGCCGAGCACGTTCCGGGCGTGCTCGGCCCAGTCGGCCCCGGTGTCGGTGGAGGGGTGGGTTGCCAAGTCGCCAAGCATAGCTATCGCACGGGCGCATCAGAGTGAGTCTAGGTCTCGAACTCACGAGATTGAGACTTGCTCTCATTCTATGTTAAACTGGCTCGGTGCTTTCGGTTGATTCAGGCAATCCCGGGAGGTGAGGTCGCGATGACGCAGCTCGGTCGTTCGCTTGGAGTTGGTCGTTGGTGCGGGGTGGCGGTCGCGGTCGTGGTCGCCGTGGCTGGCTGCGGCTCGGCTGGGGCGTCGGCGGGGAAGGATCGGATCGTGGCCGTGGGCGCCGAGAACGAGTACGCCAACGTGATCTCGCAGGTCGGGGGGCGTTACGTCGCGGTGACCGCGATCGAGAGCAACCCGAACACCGATCCGCACACGTTCGAGGCCAGTCCGAGCGTGGCGCAGACCGTCGCGTCGGCGCGGCTGGTGGTCCAGAACGGGGTGGGGTATGACACGTTCATGAACAAGATCGAGTCGGCGTCGTCCAGCTCGTCGCGCAAGGTGATCGATGTTCAGAAGCTGTTGAGGCTGCCGGACTCGACCCCGAATCCGCACCTGTGGTATCTGCCGCGGACGATGCCGGCGGTCGCGGGCGCGCTGGTCAGGGATCTGTCGGCGATCGACCCGTCCCACGCCAGCTATTTCGCGGCGAACGCCCGTCGGTTCGATGCTTCCTTGCGGCCGTGGTATCAGGCGCTCAAGCAGTTCGCCGCTCGCTATCCGGGCACGCCAGTGGCGACGACCGAGCCGGTCGGGGATTACATGCTGCAAGCGGCGGGGACGGTGAACCTGACCCCGTTCGGGTTCCAGGCGGACATCATGAACGGTGTGGATCCGGCGCCGCAGGACGTGACCCTTCAGAACGGCCTGTTCTCCGGACACAGGGTCAAGGCGTTTCTCTACAACCAGCAGGTCACCGATTCGCTGACCGAGTCGTTCCTGGCCAAGGCCAACCAATACGGGATACCGGTCGTCGGGGTGTATGAGACGATGCCGACCCCGGGCTATAACTACCAGTCGTGGATGCTGGCCGAAGTCAAGGCGCTGCGGCGGGCCGTCGCCGAGCACGTCTCGACCGAGACGCTGAAGTGAGCACCGAGGCGCCGGCCGCCGCCGAGACGCGGGAGACCTTGGCCGTCGAGGGCGTGACCGTCCGCCTGGGCGGGCGGACCGTGCTTGATGATGTCAGCTTCTCGATTCGCGCCGGAGAGTTCACCGGGCTGATCGGCTCGAACGGCGCGGGCAAGACGACGCTGTTCCGTGTGATTCTCGGTCTGCAGACGCCGCTGTCCGGGAGCGTGCGCGTCGGCGGCGGGCGGCGGTCGCGGGGTGATCTCGGGTACGTTCCGCAGAAGTTCCTGCTCGACCCCGACATGCCGTTGCGCGGCCGGGACCTGATCGCGCTCGGGCTCGACGGGGAGCGGCTCGGGATCCCGCTTCGCTCGCGCGAGCGCCGCGCCCGGGTGCAGGGGATGATCGACGCCGTCGACGCGAAAGCGTTCGCGGACGAGCGGGTGGGGCGACTGTCGGGCGGCGAGCAGCAACGGATCCTGATCGCACATGCGCTGATCAGCCGCCCGCAGCTTTTGCTGCTGGACGAGCCGTTGGCGAACCTTGACCTCAGGAGCGCTCAGGAGGTCGTCAGGCTGCTTTCCCGGATCGCCTCAGATCAACGGGTCGCGGTGCTGATCTCCGCTCACGAGATGAACCCGCTGTTGCCGGTGATGGATCGAATCGTGTACCTCGCGGCCGGCCGGGCCGCCAGCGGCACCGCCGAGGAGGTCGTCCGCTCTGAGGTGCTCAGCGACCTCTACGGGCACCACGTCGACGTGCTGCGCGTCCACGGTCGCGTGCTGGTGGTCGCGGGCGCCGGTCACGACGAGCACGCCGAGGTCGAACACGCCGACATTCAGTCGGCGCCGGTCGAGATCGTCTAGCCATCGTCGTGCCGGCGCTCCTGGCAGCGATCATCGAGCCGGGGTTCTTCTCGTCAAGCTCGGTGAGGCTCGCGCTCGTCGTCGGCGCGCTCGTGGCGATCGTCGCTGGCTGTGTCGGGGTGTTCACCGTGATCCGCGGCCAGTCGTTCGCTGGGGAGGCGCTCGGTGACATCGGCGCCACCGGCGGATCGAGCGCGTACTTGGCCGGAATCGCGCCGCTGTGGGGGTTCGTCGGGATCTCGGTCGCCGCGGCCGGGATCATGGAGCTGATCGGGATCCAGCGCGCCCGCGGACGCGACCTCGCGACCGGCATCGTGCTCGGCGCCGGGTTCGGGCTCGCGGCCCTGTTCCTGTATCTGGGCACCACCTCCCAGAGCACCACGGGCGCGACCGTCACGATCCTGTTCGGGTCGATCTTCGCGCTTGACACCGCGACCCTGCCGCTCGTCGCCGTGTTCGGAGCGGTCGCGTTGGCGACCGTCCTCCTCCTCTACCGGCCGCTGCTGCTGGTCTCGGCCAGTCCCGAGCTCGCCGCGGCGCGCGGGCTCCCGGTCCGGGTGATCGGCAGCCTGTACCTGCTCGCGATGGCGCTCGCGGTCGCGCTCTCGGCGGTCACGATCGGAGCCATCCTGTCCACCGCGCTGCTCGTCGGGCCGGCCGCTACTGCCCTTCACCTGACCCGCCGCCCGGGCCGCGCGATCGTCTGCGCGGCAGCGCTTGGCATCGGCGCGATGTGGCTCGGGATCGTGCTCGCGTACGACAGCTACGCCTGGCCGCCGCGGCATCACGGCTGGCCGGTCAGCTTCTTCGTCGTCACGCTGGTGCTGCTCGCCTACCTCGCCTCACGTGTCGTCCCCACCCGCCGCAGGGGCCACTGACCGGCATGTTCTCGGGGTTCATGGTCAACGCCTGGATCGTCGCGACGATCGTCGCCGTGGTCGGTGGCGCGATCGGGTTCTTTGTCGTGCTGCGCGGCTCCGCGTTCGTCGCGCACGCGATCCCCAACGGCTCGTTCGCCGGCGCCGCCGCTGCCAGCCTCATCGGTATCAACACGATCATCGGGCTGGGCGTCTTCTCCGTCGCCTCAGCGCTCGGGATCGGACTGCTCAGCCGCCGCGGCCGCTATGACGTCGCGACCGCGCTCACGCTCGTGTTCATGCTCGGCCTCGGAGCCCTGTTCCTGAGCTTCAGCGTCGAATACGCCCCCGAGATCTACTCGCTGCTGTTCGGCGAGGTGCTCGGCATCAGCACCAACCAGCTCGCGCCGACAATCACGCTCGCCGCCCTCTGCCTCGCGGCTCTCGCGCTTCTCTACCGGCCGCTGCTGCTCTCCTCGATCCTTCCGGACTCGGCCCACGCTCGCGGCATCGCGCCCCACACCGTCGAGCTCGGCTTCCTGCTCCTCGTCGCGCTCGCTACAACGATGACCGTGCCGGTCGTGGGAACCGCACTCATCTTCAGTCTCATGATCGGCCCTCCCGCCGCCGCCCGAGCGTTCACCACCCGACCCACGACCGCGATCGCGCTCTCGATCGCCATCGCCCTCCTCATCACCTGGGCCGCGATCGCCCTCTCCTACCAGACCAACTGGCCCGTCGGCTTCTACGTCGGCGTCATCAGCGCCATGAGCTACGCCGCCGGTCGCACATGGACATACGCGCGCCGCCATCGGACAGCCCGACCACCCGTCCGCTCCACGCCACCCGCCCTCGCCGGCATCACGCACAACGACTGAGCCCTCAGCCGGTCCAGGTCCGCTGTTTCGGTGGCGCCAGGCAGTTCCCACGAGTTGCTCGACGCCAGTTTGCGACCCGCAGGCGCCTCGGGCGCGCCTGGCGTCGTGACCGGAACTGTCGTTGGAAAGGACTCTTCGCGGATCAACGCGCAAGGGACCTCTGCGCCGACAGCACGGGTCACCGTTCCTGTCGACACCATCTGACCCCCGACTAGGCATCGACCTCGGAGCTGGTTGCTCTTGACCCGGACCCACCGCTGGTGACGACCGCGGAACGGTGCTGGGCAGAGTTGCCGTCGGCGACGATGCTGTCGGACGCGACCTCGACCTTGACCGTCTGGGCAACCGCTGCTGACGTCGCGCACAACCGCCACGCGCTCAGAATGGCCGTCACCGCCACGCCAGGGTCAAGCGTCGCCCTGCGTCATTTCCTGATCGCCAACTTGCCGTAGGTGACTCGCGTCGCCCCTTTCGGCTGCTTCGTCGAGATCACGAGCGCTCCGATGAGCTTGCGGTGCTTGCCATGAAGGGATGCGACCTTGGCCCGCACGCGCTTGGGGAGCGCCAGGTGGATGTGGTCGATCTTCCCCGACTTGAACCGGAACTTGTGGCTGAGGACACGGCCGCCCACCTTGAGCTTGAACCGGCCCTGACAGACCTTTCCCTTTTTCGTCTTGCCCCTCGTGGCCACGCATCTCAACGACACCATGACCTTCCCCTTCTTGATCGACACCGTCTTTGGGGCGGCCTGGATCGCGATGTAGGTGAGCGCCCCGGCCGGATTGCCCGGCGAGGACCCGGTCGGTGGCGTCGGGATCGCGGGGCCCGTCGGCGGGGCCGGCCAGGCCGCGAGCGCGGTGTAGGTGCTGGCGCCGCTCGACGCCAACGTCCACCCCGACTGGGTGCCGGCGTACGGGGTACCCACGTTGGTGCCGGTCAGGGGGATCTCGGTCGGCGCGCCGCCGTTCTGCACGGTGACCACCTTGCCCTGGATGGAGCCGGTGATCTGCGTGGCGTTGGCCGCCGCCCAGCCGTCCTGCTCGCCTACCAGGTTCGCGATCGCCTGCTCGGTCAGCTGCACGAACGGGGCATTGGGGTTGAAGTACTCGTTGTACTGGTAAAGCAGCGGATCAAGCGCCTGATACAGCGTTCCGTCGCCCTTGGTGCACGGTGCTCCCGCGGTGCACGTTGCCGGTGGCACGTAGGTCGACGGCGGGAGGAGATCAGGCGATTCCTCGGACCCAGCCGGTGGCGTGCCGATGATGTTCGTCTGGTGGACGTAGCTTGGCCGCGAATCGTTGGCCATCATCGTGCTAAACAGCCCCGAGACCACCTGGGTGATGACGTCGCGGAAGTTGCAGGTGGTGGGGCACGCGAACGAGCCAGCCGGATACAGCGTCTGGTACTCGTCGAGCTCTTGGGCGTCTGTCCCGGCGTTGTAGTAGATGTTGACCGGGTGACGCGGCACGACCCGCGCTGATCCTTCCAGGAAGGTCGAACTCGCGGGATATTCACTACCGGTATAGCTGGCCCCGATGCCGAACTGGGTGTCGGGAGGGTTAGGGTAGGGCTTTGACGCATCATCGCCGACGGCGGTGATTCCCACCGCCGCGAGCGCGGGGATGAACCATTGGTTCTGTTCCCATGGCGACTCGACTGCGTCCTCGGCCGAGGTCGAGGGCTCGGTCGTGGCCGTGCCCGCAGCGCCGGTGTCGGGATACGTCAGCTCCGGCTCGCCGCCGCCGGTGACATCCGAGGTCGACGCGGGATTGCCGGTGTTCGCGGAGGTGGGATCGAACGGTGTCGACACCGCGCCGTATGCGGACCCGGCGGCCGCCGGCAGCCGGGTCCAGGTGAACCCGGTGGTCGCGTTCGGCGTGGCCGTATAGCCACGGTAGACCACATAGTCCGCGGCGTGACAGATCGCCTGCCAGGAGATCGAAATCGTGTTCGTCGTCCCAGCCGTCACGTCGATCGGGGCTGTCACGGAAGCCGCCGACTGACCCGCGGTGGGCGAGTTCGTGAACTGGTCGGTGACCGCGTACTCGTACGTGCCGGCCGGCAGCGACCCACCCGTGGCACTCTGCGTCGTGAGGTCATCGTCGATCATCGGTGGATCGACGGTGGCCGGATTTCCCGGCACAAGGTCCGCGAACCCGGAATGATTGCCCGGGACGAACACCTGCCCGTCCTCGTATCCGAGCGACAGCGACGGGTCCGTAGTCTCGGCCAGACCGAGGCCTCCAGTACCGGCCGTGCCGCCGATCGCCCCGTGGGCCACGTTGGTGTTCTCGTTAAGCTCCGCCTCGATGTAGTTCTGGGTCGCGCAGCCCACGTCCATGTAAGGGGTGTCGTAGGTGTGGCTGATCCAGCCGAACGAGTCCGCGTACGGCTTGCCCGCCCCGGCGTTGCCTGGACCGCAGTTCGAGGAGCATGCGGCCTGGAACGCCGCCAGCAACGGATCGGCACCGCCGTTGTCCGCCTGGTAGACGGCGCTGCCGCCCATGTTGAACAGCTGGTCCATGCGGAAGTTGTGCGCCGCCTCCCACGTGGCGCCGGTCGCAACGTCGGACGGGTTCATGCGCATCGCGTCGGCGTCGCTGTAGTCAATCGAGTGCGTTGCCGTGTCCCACACGTCGTCCGGGGTGAACGTGTCGTCGATGTCCATCTCGAGGTAGTTGCGCTGGTCGCCGAAGTAGGTGTTTCGGGCCAGCCAGTCGAGCTCGCCATGGCGCAATAGCTCGCTCTGGAGGTAGTACTGGCTCTCATTGAAGGTCTGGAACATCGTCTCGCGCCCGTCGGGGGCGGTGTAGATGCCGAGCAGGGAGCTCGCGCCCGGGCCGGAGATGAGCGTGTTGACGTTCGCGCCGGGCAGCGGCGTCGCCTCGTAGGCCCAGGTGGATTGAGTCGGGTCGACAGCGACGTGTTTGAGGTATGGGAAGACCTTCGCCCCGCTCGCGGTCAGCGTCAGCGAGGTCGAGAGCGGCAGCTGCGCGCCGCCGACCGGGCTGGCCGAACCGAGGCCGTAGTCGCTGTTGGGAACGACGTACGCGGTGACCTGACGGACCGAGAAGTCGTGCTCGAACGTCTGGAGCCGGGTCCATTGAGCGTCGGTCAGGCCCACAGTGCCGGAAACCGCTACGACGACGCCCTGGTAGTTGGCGACCTGGGTTCCGTTCGGGAGCGTCGACGACAGGGCGGGCAGCGGAACGCTGCCTGGGCTTGCGCTGTTCGTGACCACCGATGTGTACGGAACGCCCTCGCGCTGGAGCGTGTTGGCCCAATCCTGGTAGGCGATGCCGGCGTTGCAGATGCCGGGGTTGGCGACGCACGTCGCGTCGGCAAAGTTCGTGTCGGTTCCGTCGGTGATGAGCAGGATCCGCATCCCGATCCGCTGCGCGGGAGCGGCCGCCGATGCAACCGCGGGACCCGACCCGCTTCCGGAAAGGCCAAGGACCGCGACGAGGCAGCCCACGACGACGAGAATTCCAAACAGACGTCTCATATCAAGCTCGGCTTCAAGTTGAGGACCACGCCAGAACCACCAGCACCAGGCCCGAGGGCGCAAACGTCAGATGCCGGTCCCAGATCCCCGTACGGGATCCACCCGAGCACCAGTCTGTCTGCTCCCGCGACCGGTGCGTATGGGTTCCCTCGCCCCCATTCCGTTCACGCGTGAACGCGCTACAAGGAACATTTGCGCACCCGTCTCAGGAACCGAAAGCCGCCGTCACCGCTCTGGCAGGCCGTCAGCAGGGCGCAGGGGACGGTGCGATCCCCGTCCGAACGGGCCCATGCTCCCACGACACCCCGCCGCCGGAGGGCTGCTGCACTGCTGATCGTAGTGCGGCGCGGCAACGCCCGGTCCGGGTCGCTCGTTCGCCTTCAATGCGATCCCCAGCAAACGCGTCGACTGTCGCTCGCCTGCAGACGGAGGCATCCATGCCCACGGCGGCGTCGCTGTCGAGAAGGACGCGCAGCACCGCTTTCGCGGCGCGCTCGGAGACCGCTGCATCCGCCCGGCGAAGCGGAAGACCGCACGTCGGCACGATCCTCGTGTATCGCTGACCGACGTAAACCAGCAGCGTCGGCTGAGGCGACCCGGCGCTTGCCGGGCGTGGACGGTCACGCCGTCCGCGCGCAGTTGCAGCCTCACGGCTCGGCGGCCGCGATCCGCAGAGCAGCAGGCCGGGATCGCGACGCTCCACTGCCGAGTTCGCCCAGCGGAAGTCGTGACGAGCGCCTCGACCGGGAGTGCTTTGCGAGGAACGGAATCGCCAACTCGGGCGTGCGCGCCAGTGATCGGATGTCCACGCTCCGATCACTGACGTGCACCCACAGGCCGCGGTGCCGCGGGCCTGCGTCGCCGACGGGCCTCTTACGCTACGCCGGCGTCGACTCGACGCTGCCCTCTCGCACATGCAGTTGGGACGCGCCAAGAAACTGAGGGATCGCGCCGCCGCGAGGGACGCACCGGGCAACGTCGCGGGAGCTGCTCGTGGAGGGCCGGCGACGGGTCCAGTGAAGGCCGCGGGGCGGCTTATCAGCTGGGTCCGGCGTTCGCGCCCAGGCTGTTGAGCCAGTTGCGCATGTTCACCCCGGCGGGCGTGACCTGTCCTTCTTCATAACCGGTGGTTGCCACGGCGAGCGTGACACCGTTGGGGGTCGACCAGCCGTACTCGATGCCTGTGCCGCTCGCTGCGTAGCGAGCGATGGCCTGGCCCTGTTGCAGGATGCTGCCGGGCGGGGCGATGTCGGTGATTTCCTCGGCCACGTACTGCTCCATGCCGGCGTCGGGTCCTGCGAGCAGCTCCCAGTACACCAGCGGCTGGCCGAGATACCAATTCGGCTCGATCGCGAGAATCTTGACCTGCGCAGGCGCCAGAATCGGCGCTCCCACCGGCATGGCGGCGTCCACGCCCTGATCTGTGCGCTCCCAGAGATTGACGAACCGCAGCGGGTCGATGTACGAGCCGGAGGTCGTCTTGATCGGGATCCGCTCGGACCGGAACGCGGCGACCGCCGCGAGGTTGGCTTGGCGTTGAAGCACAGACTCCTCATGTGCAAGTGTCTTTTGGAGCGCAGACAGTCGGAGCTGCTTGCTCGCGCGGTCTCGCGCCGACGCCAGTTCGCGGTCGACGATCGAGAGCCGGAGCTGGACGATCCGGTTGCGCTCGGCGAGCACGGCAGCCGTCGACCGGTCTCGCCGCGCCTCGATCGCGGCCAGTCGCCGCGCCTCGGCGGCGACCGCGATTCGCGCCTCACCCACGAGTTGGATGGTGCGGGCATTGGCGCTGTCGATCGCCCTGAGCGCGTTCACGTTATTCAGGAGCTCTCGAAACCCGTTGGACGTGAGTATCACGTCCATCAGGCTCGGCGGCGGCGTCTCGTAGTTGGCCAGGAGCTGCTGGGCTAGCAGCCGACGGCCGCGCGCGTACTGCACTTGGAGCTCAGCCACGCGGTCGCGAGCGTGGGTAAGCTCCACGCGGACCTGGGCGAGCAGACCCTCGTCGACGTCCAACCTGCGTTGCACGATCGCAAGTCGCGCCTGAAGGGCTGAGATCGATCCCTCGTAGCTCTGGATCGCGGTGGCGTCGGCGTTGATCGCCGATCGCAGCTGGCTGGCCTGGTGCTGATGCTCGGCGTAGCGGCCAGCCAGGTCGCCTCGGCTCGCCGACGCGCCGACCGCCACAACGGTCACCGCCGCGACAAGCGCGGCTGCGATCTTCCGGCGTCCGCGCGTAGACGCCACCCTCTCGAGCGTGCACGAGCCAATCACGGGTCGCGAGGCTAACCTGCCCGGCACGCCGTTCGCGACCGCTGCAACCCCCATTGCGACACCCCCATGCCACCCCGTCCCGGCTGACGATCGCGATCCCGGCCCGAGCGATGGCCAGCTGACGAGCGCGCCTTGGCGACCCAGCGCCCGTCCGAGCCGGTCGCGACCCCGCCCTCAATCGGGCTCGTGGCGCGCCGGGCAACATCAGCCGTCCCGTAGCCGGACGACCCCTGCACAACGCATGGAGCAGCGACGTGCAGACCAGCGCGACTGACTGCCTGACGCCTCAAGCAGCCACGCCGAGGTCGTGACCGCTCCGCACCAATAGCGACCGCGTCAGTGGCGCGGGAGGCGTGACTCCTCTTGGGCGAAGGCGATCGCGCGGTGGGGCTGGCGCTGACGATCCAGATCGTGGCGAACCGATCGCGCCGGTTCAGGCGAGCGGGTCATCGCTTTCGTCCTGCGCGCCCGCTCAGCGCTAGCCAGAGTCGTGCAAGCGCCTGCT
>Ga0335083_10006666_pt1 | contig 14361 bp, 15 predicted proteins | sample Lox_Sample_42_FD_206716 | JGI IMG/M metagenome (GOLD analysis project Ga0335083, IMG submission 206716) | Soil microbial communities from Loxahatchee National Wildlife Refuge, Florida, United States - Lox_Sample_4.2 | ecosystem: Environmental > Terrestrial > Soil > Wetlands | place: USA...
GACGAGTGGGCGACCACAACGTTGCGTGGGAACTTCGCAGTGATGTCCTCGCTGGGAACTACCCCTTTATGGACCTCATCCTGACGCCGGAGCAACGGAAGGACCTTATCCCACTGTTCCAGGCTCTCGAACAACTTCCCCAAGAGCGCCTCACCTTCGGAAGTGGGCGCGCCTCAAACTTGGCTGCCATGAGTCACCCGGCATGGGAGCCGATTCGCCGGATGGCTGGCGAAGCGCTTCAACGCCTACAATCCAGAATCGATCAAAATCGAGCTGAGCTCGGCTGAAGTGCCGAGCAACCTAACTGTCGGTTGGAGCGGGCCGTGAACGCCAGGCGGGCTTGGCCAGGAGCACGGCGTCGGCACGACCAGCCCGTGGAAATCGATTCAACGTCGCGTCGCGGTGCGCTCCAGGTGAGCGGCTCTGGCGGGCCTCGCACGCTCGCAGTCAAGGGGAGACGCAGCTTACCCGTCAGGGACGCCGCGACGCCGACTTCTGGAAGGTGCGCGCCGGCCGGGCCTTCGAGTCTTCGAACAGAAATACCGAGACGCCCACGCGGCTCCGGGGCTCTGCAGGCGTGGCTCGGGACTCATTGCGGCGCATCGTCGAGTCGACCTCATTCAGGAACGCGAGCCCGCGGCCAAGCAGGAGTTTCTTGAGGGCCGGCAGTAGCCTCACCGGAAACGCCGGATTGATGGCGGTTGCTTCCATCGTATCAGCGCGTCTCCCGCCCGCAGTCCAGTTGCGGTGCAGTGTGTCGAGCAGGCCTTCGAGCGGCAGGAGGCCGCGCGCCGGGGCCGCCGCGTCTCGGGGGTCAAACATGACCCGCCGGTTGGTCGGGGCGTACAGTCTGCCGCGGCGCTTCAGCGCGCGGTGCCGAACGAGGGTGGCGATGGCGGCGGAGGGGTCGAGCGCGGGACTCGCGCGGCGCACGAGCGTCGCGACGCTGAGGCCGGTCCCCCTCGCCGGCAGTGGCCGGGGTTGGCCACGTGCGTCCACGCACATCGGATCCGTGTACCAGTAGCTCAGCACGTGAGCGAGCTCGGCCGTGAATACCGGTCGTTCGGGATCGCGCGTGTGCTTGGGTTCGTCGAGCCGGCTGCAGACGTCCGCGAACACGCGCGACAGCGCCCTGGGGGAGAACCCGTTCAGCACCAGGAGACGCGCGAATTTCTCGAGCAGCCGCCTCAGGAACGGCAGGTCGTCCTGGCCGGGTTCGGCTGCGGGTTGACGGCGGGACGTCCTGCTCACTTCGTCCGTCTCCGCGTAGACCGGCGGGCGCGCTTCGGGGGAGTGGCAGGCTCCTCCACGTAGGCCACGAGACTGACTCCGACGCGGGCCGTTGGCGCGTCCGTTCGGATCGACGAGCGACGCGCGGCCAGCCAATTCTCGATCTGGCCGATCAGGAGCGCCCCGGCTTCCTTGGTCTTGGCGTTGAATTCCGGGATCAACGCGAGGGGAACGCGGGTCGCGTGAACCTGGCGTTCGAGCCGGGGCTGCTCGGTCCCGCGCCCGCCGTGATTCCAGTGCAGCGTCCCCAGGAGTCCGTGCGCGAGCACGGCGACGCGATCGAGCGTGACGGCATTGAGCCGGTTGATCAGCGCCGTCCGGCGGTGCGGCTTCAGGAGCCCGCTCGCGAGACGGGCGACGATACCCTCGTCGGCAAAGAACTCCGCGACCTGACGGGGGTCGTGATCGGGCAGAAACCGGCGCGCGAGCCCCTCGAACCCGTCGGGGCCGCGAAGCGCGAGTGCGCGAGGCGCCCCGACGTCGTCAACGTACGCAGCTTCCCGGTACCACGCATCCAGGAGTTCACCGGCACTGCGAAAAATCTCGAACGCCCGGGCCTCGGCCATCCGGTACGGCCGGCGGTCGGCCGTGCGCTGGGCCTGGAGGAACGCGGCCTTCATGGCTGAACGCTTGGCACCGAGCCGGCGATAAAACCCGGTCAGCAGGCGCAGCGTCTGCTCCATCGACGCAAAGAGCTCCTCGTCCGTGACCGAGCCGCTCGTCAGGCTGGTCCGCGATCGCTTCGGGGGAGGGCGCGCCATGGTCTACGGGGCCGGACGGCGGGGTGGCTTCGCCCGACCCCGGGGCCGCCCGCCCGGCCTGACCTTGGCCGGTGCCTCGAACACGTACAGGGCGACCCCAAGCCGGGTCGCGTCCCGCACCTCGTTCCTGGGCTTTACGGTCGCGGCCGGGTCGTTGAGCGCGTCGTCGAGCGAGTCCATCAGCGTGTCGGCCTGCGCCGCGATGTCCCGGGTCAGGAGCGCGACGTGCTTCGGATCGATCTGCGTGTTCTCGATGACCCGGTGGAAGCGGGGGCGGCTCGCGTCCTTCAGGTTGTGGATCAGCGTCTCGAGGTGGTCGCGCAGCTGCTCGCCGACGACCGTGATGCCGTCGGGATCCCACCGTGCGGGTGCGAAGCTGCGGCTCATCGCCTCGAGGAGACCGCCGTCGGTCTCCCGGATCGCCTTTACGCGCACGAGCTCGGCTTTGATGGTCAGGACCCGGGGTTCCCCGCTGTACCGCTTCACGAGCTTGGCGAACGACGCCCGGTTGCCGCGGGCCCGGAGGGGCAGGATCGCCGGCGCCCCCAGCTCGTCCTGAAAGTCCGGGTCGGTCCACCAGCCGGTCAGCACCCGCTGAATCCGCGCGCCGCCGCGGCCGACATCCGGCGCGGCCTCCTCGGAGGCCTTCAGGAGTTCCGCCACCTCCCGGCGTGTGAGCCCGGTCAGGGTCGAGATCCGGGAGGCGGTCGAGTTCTGTCCGTCGCCGATGTCCTGCGCGGCGCCGACGAAGGCCGATTTCATGATGGCCTGGAACTCGCCCGCGCCAACCCCAGCTTCGATCATCAGGCGGGCCAGGGGACGTGCGATCCGCCGCATGGCGGCGAGGACCGCCTTCTTGAGCGGTTCCGTCATGTCACGACCGGGTGGGTCGGGGGTCGCGAAGGAGTGGGCATGAGCCCCCCAGAAAGCGTGTGCAAGTTAGCGCATAGCGTGACACAAGTACGCCGGGTGGGTCCATGCGCGCTGCAACATTGGGTCTTGGCCCGAGAGGGTGGTGTCGCCGCTAACGAATGCGGACCTTCACCAGCGACCCGCTGAGCCCGAGGAGGTAGAGAAAAGGTTTCCGCTCACTGCGCGAAATGTTGATCATCTTGTCGAGGCGGGCCATCACGGCATCGGCGGTGGCCTGGGCCGTCGCCTGGCCGGCGGTGAGGACGAACGCGCCTACCCGGGCCCTCCGCAGGGCGGCGAGTTCCAGCTCGCGGTGGCGCACGCGCTGATCGCGCATCAGCACGATCCAGTCGCGCGTGCCTGCCAGCGACAGCCAGGTTGCGTCGGGAGTGCCAAACGGGACGTCGATGCCCGGTCGACGAACGTCGACTCCCGCGGAGGTCAGCGCCTCGCCCAGGATCCGGGAATAGATCGACTCGTCGAGGTAGACGACCGCCGACTCAAGCGGCTTTGCGCTCGAGCTCGCAGCGGAGCGCTTCCTCGATGGCTTGCGGCGACGCGTCATAGTCCTCTGCCAGTTGCGCCAGTGTGTCGCCGGCCTTGAACCGATCCGCCAGCACCGCCGTCGGCACGCCGCGACCGGTGAGAACGGGCCGGCCAAACGCGATCCGCGGGTCCACGACGACGGGCGCCGGCTGATCCCGTGCCGCGTCCGAGCGCGTAAACAGCAGGAGCCGCACCGGTATGCCCCTCGCGTCGCGCTCGATGCGCTTGAGGTGGGCCCGGATGATCTCCGCCATCTCGGTCTGGCCTTCCTGGCTCACGTTGATCAGCGAACCCAAGCGGCTCACGAAGAGGTCGACCCCGTCGGTGTCGAACTCGACCTCCGCCAGCGGGCGGGGAGACTTCATGACCCGTCCGACGTAGGACAGTGCGCGGCGGATCGTCGGCAGCGGCACGTGGTGCTGGCGCCTGAGCGCCGCAAGAACGTGGGCTTCGACGAGATTCAGGAAGGAGAGGGCGTGACGGTCGCCCGAATCGAGCTTGATGACCGGGTAAAAGCGGCGCGTCTTGCCACCTCCCTGGCCAAAGCACCACGCGCGCAGTGTGCTCAACGGCAGATTGAGGTAGTGGGCGGCTTCCACGACCGGGTACGCCGGGGTGGAAAGGAGCGCGTGGGTTCGATCTTTCGCCATCTTGGGTCCAGGCCTCCCGATACCAGCGCCGCGTAGCGTCCCGGGGCCGCGTTTCCGCTCCGGGGGCTGGCGCCATTGTATCCGGATGAGCGAGTCCCGACGAGGGGCCTTCGGCGCGACACGACTCGGGTCGCGCGCCGCCAGGGTATCGCAGCGGCGGCGTTCGCAGCGTCGCGACGGCTTGCGTGCGACGACCCAGTTCGGTGCACACGCCGGTGGTCCTGTTGACGGGCACCAACACCCGTGGTACTACTCGCACACAGTGTGTGCAAAGTAGCACACAGTTTTGGCGAGTTATTCATAGAACGACGCGGGGAGAGCACGACGATGGAGTTCAACAGATCGGTTTGTACGCACCTGCTGCTCGCGGTCATTGTCGCGTGCGTCGGGTGCTGGCTCCCGGACGTGGCACTCGCGCAGACGAGTCCGTTCTCGACGGGAGCGACGTCGTTCCAGACCAATTTCCTGACCATCATGACCCCCATCGCCGTTGTGGCGGTCATGGGCCTCGGTGCCGCCGCCTTGTTCGGTCGGATCAGCTGGGGCTGGGCGATCGGAGGCGTCGCCGGCATCGTGCTCGTCTTCGGCGCGCCGCAGATCGTGACCTGGGTGCGCGGCATGTTTTCGGTCTGACGCCGTGGCCAGCTCCTCCAACGACGGCGTGATCGCAGACCCCCTGTTCGTCGGGGTCACCCGGCCGGCAACGGCGCTTGGCGTCACCTACGGCGCGGCACTGGCGAACGGCATGGTGACGGTCGAGCTCTTCCTCCTTACCCGCAACCTGCTCGCGCTTCTCATCTGCCTGCCGATCCACGGGATCCTCTGGGTGCTGTGTGCGGTGGAGCCACGGTTCTTCGAGCTCCTGCTGCTGAACCTCAAGACGCGCCGGGGACGGCGGGTAAGCCGACTGGTGTGGCGGGCTTCGACCTACGCGCCGGCGCCGTTTCGGATGGCACGCCGAACCCGACGGGCACGCCTGGCGGATCGGGGAATTGCCGCGCACGTCGGTGGAGCGCAATGAAGCCGGCGACCCGGCGTGGGGGGCGGGCGGTCGAATCTCCCGTGTCGACTCACATCCCCTATACCGCCCATGTCGATCCGACGGTCGTCCGGCTTCTCGACGGCGGGTTCCTGCAGGCGATCCGGCTCGACGGGGGTAGTTTCGAGTCGGCGGACGACTCGACGATCAACGACTGGCACGAGCGTCTGAATCACCTCTGGCGCAACCTCGCCGGGTCGCCCGTCGCCGTCTGGACCCACATCGTTCGCCGCCGCGATGCGTCCTACCCGGACGGTGCGTATCCGCCTGGCTTTGCCGCTGACCTCAATGAGCGTTACCGGGACCGGATCGTCGGCCAGGCGCTGCACGTCAACGAGCTCTACGTGTCGCTGGTCTACTGCCCTTCGGAGCCCCCCGGTCGCAGCGCCATCCCGGGCTGGGTACCGGCCCGCCGACCTGAGGAGTCGCGCGCCTCTCTCGTCGACGCTCTCGAGGTCTGCACGAAGCTGCGACAGGAGACAGTGGCCGCCCTCGGGCGCTACGAGCCGACCGTTCTCGGTTGCTATGCCTGGAAGGGGCGGGCGTATTCGACGGTGCTCGAGTTCCTGGGTCTCCTGGTAAACGGGGAGTGGCAGCGCGTTCCGCTGCCGCGCGCCGAGATCGCAGAAGTTCTCCCGACCAGCCGACCGTTCTTCGGGCACGAGGTGCTCGAGCTCCGGGCCCCAACGACGGGACGGCTCGGGGCGTTCCTCGGGATCAAGGACTTTCCGTCGGAGACGTCCGCGGGACTCCTCAACGCGTTGCTGACGGCTCCGTACCCGTTCGTGCTAACGCAGAGTTTTACGCCTCTCAAGAAAGGTACGACGCTCGGGCTCCTCAAACGCCAGGTGCACCGGCTCGACAACTCCGGCGACTTCGCGGTGTCGCAGGCGGAGGACCTCAAAGGCGCGCTCGATGCGGTCGCGAGCAACGCGTTCGTGATGGGCGACTACCACTTCTCGCTGCAGGTCCAGACGGAGCCCTTCGAGGGACCGGCGGGCGAGGCCGACTCTCGGCCGCTTCGCCGCCTGACCGATGCGGTCGCGGAGGCCCGGACGGTCCTCTCGGACTCCGGCATGGTCGTCGCGCGGGAGGACTGGGCGCTCGAGGCCTCGTTCTGGGCGCAGCTGCCCGGAAACTTCAGCTACCGGCCGCGGCTCGCGCCGATCTCGAGCCGAAACTTCACCGCGCTGAGCCCCTTCCACAACTACCCGTCCGGCCTCAAGGACGGGCATCACTGGGGCGAGGCGACCGCGTGCTTCATGACGAAGGCGCGCACGCCCTATTTCTTCGCGCCGCACGTCGGGGACATCGGCCACACGTTCCTGTGCGGGCCGACCGGTTCGGGGAAAACGGTGCTGCTTGGGTTCCTGGTGTCGATGCTGCTCAAGCACCAGCCCACCCAGGTGATCTTCGACAAGGACCGAGGACTCGAGATCCTGGTTCGCGCGCTCGGCGGTGAGTACCGGGCACTTCGGAACGGCGAGCCGACCGGGTTCAACCCGCTCGCGCTTGATCCGACCGCGACCAACCGCGAGTTCCTGAAGGCGTGGCTGCGCGTCCTGGTCGACCGGCCCGGCAAGCCGCTGACGGTTCGCCAGGAGCAGGACCTCGACCACGCGCTCGCCGGGACATTGGCGTTGTCGCACTCCTCGCGCAGGCTGTCGCGGCTGGTGGAGTTTCTGGATCCGACCGACCCGGAAGGCCTTCACCCGCGGCTGTCCCGCTGGTCGACGGACGCGGGCGGGGAGGACGGGTGGGTGTTCGACCAGGGCGAGGATCGGGTTGCGAGCCTTCTGTCCGAGCACTCGCTGGTCGGGTTCGACGTGACGGATTTCCTCGAGAACCCGACCGCCCGGGCGCCGGTGTCGATGTACCTCTTTCACCTGACCCGGCAGCTGCTGGATGGCCGGCGGGTCGTCGTCGCCATGGACGAGTTCGCGAAGCTCCTCGACCACGAGGCGTTCCGGAGCTTCGCCAAGAACGGCCTCAAGACCTGGCGAAAGATCGGCGGCATGGGGATCTTCGCGACGCAGTCGCCGTCCGACGTCACCCAGAGCGACATCGCCCGGACGGTCATCGAGCAGACGCTGACCAAGATCTTCTTCCCGAACGCCGAGGCCTCGGAGGAGGAGTACTGCGGCGTGTTCGGCTGCTCGCAGCGGGAGTTCGCGCTGATCAAGCACGAGCTGGAGCCCGGGCGGCGAGAGTTTCTCATCAAGCGTCCGCACGTGAGCGTGGTCGGGACGCTGGACCTATCCGGGTTCGGGTTCGAGATCGACGTGATCTCGGGGCGTACCCGGACTGTCGAGATCGTGAATGAACTGATTCGACTTCACGGCCCGGACCCGGCCGCCTGGCTGCCTGCGTTCAAGGCGGCCCGGCTGGGTCCCTCTACCTAGGGAGATCTCCATGACTCGCTCTTCCCGGACAGGGGTTCTTGCGGTCCTCGCAGCGACGTTGGGGGTCGCGCTCGCGATTCCGGCGCCTGCGACGGCACAGGGAATTCCGGTGATTGACGTCGCCTCGCTGACGCAGCTCATTCAGCAGGTCACCTACTGGGAGAACCAGCTGCAGCAGATGCAGGCGCACCTCGATCAACTGAAGCAGACGTACGGGGCGCTCACGGGCCCTCGCGGGATGCAGTCGCTCCTCCCGATCACGCTGCAGGCGCGGAACTACCTGCCGGCCAATTGGGCGGACGTGTCCGCGCTCACGAGCGGGGGTTCTGGCGGGTACGGAGCGCTGTCGACGCTCATTGCGGGCCGCATCCAGGCCGTGTCCGTGCTGCCTGCGTCGGCGCTCGCGGCGCTGCCGCCGGCTCAGAGTCAGCTGCTGACCGACGGGCGGAACTCCGCGGCGCTGTTGCAAGGCCTTAGCCAGACGGCGTACGCCTCAACGAGCGCACGATTCCAGCAGCTGCAATCGCTCATTCAGGCGGTGGGCTCGGCCACCGACATGAAGGCAATCAACGACCTTCAGGGGCGCATTCAGTCCGAGCAGTCAATGCTCGCCAACGACCAGGCCAAGCTGACCGCGCTGTATCAGGCGGCGCAGGCCGACCGGTGGTCGCAAGAGCAGCGGGCCCGCGAGCTGTCGATCACTCAGCTCGGCTCGTCAAAGAACCTTCCCGCTGTCGCGTACTAGCCGAACGTCGAGGTTTCGATGAACAAGTACTTGTCGGTTCCCGAAGTAGAGAGTGTGCTCACGCTCTGCGCGCCGAGTGACGAAGCTCGAGACCTCGCACGCTTGAAATCGGAACTGACGAACCAAGGCGGCGCGACAGCGCCGCCGAAGCGTGAAGGCCTCTTTGCGCGCGCACTCCAATCTTTATTGCGGCCGAGGCGCTGACGCGTCGTGGGCTTCTTCGAGACCTTCCTGACGTGGCTGAACGTGCAGTTGCTGCAGTTCCTGTCGCAGACGCTCGCGCGCGTCGTGACGGCAATCGAACCGGCTGCAATCACTCTGGCCGCGATCTACGTGATGGTGTGGGGCTACCTGCATCTCTCGGGAAGAATCGAAGAGCCGTTGATGGACGGAGCCCGCCGAATCGTGATCCTCGCGGTCGTTCTCGGAGTGTCGTTGCATCTCTGGGCATATAACGGCGTTATTGTCGACACGTTCTTCACGGCACCCGGCCAACTGACCGCCGCGATCCTTAACGCGCCAAGTCCCCTTGCGTCCATCGACCAGCTATGGACGGATGCCCAAGCCGTCGCAAACTCGCTAAGCGCCCAGGCGACTCTGTTCAGTGGGCACCCGACGTATTCACTGGTGGCGCTTGGCGTCTACATCATCGTCGGGTTCACCTGCGTCTACGCGACCTTTCTCATGGCGTTGTCGCTGGTCGCGATCGCGCTCCTACTCGCAATCGGACCTGTCTTCATCATCTTGCTGATGTTCGACGCGACTCGACGGTTCTTCGAGTCGTGGATCGCCCAGCTGGCAACGTATGCCCTAGTGTCCGTGCTGATCGCACTCGTTGCCGCTCTGCTGCTCAGTGTCGTACGCGCGTACGCCACGGAGGCGGCCGCTGAGGGGCAGGGCGTGACGGTGGCCGACGCAGTGCGTCTGTGCGCAGCAGCCGGACTCATCCTCCTCATGATGAGGCAGACCCTTCCGATTGCAGCGGGGCTCGGGAGTGGCATCGCGTTGTCGAGCTTCAATCTGGTCAGTCGGTCGATCGGGCAATTCCAGCGCTCGCAGCGGACGAACGCGTACCAGTTCATGCGCGGAATCCTGGACAACGAAACGCTGCGCTCTGACTACCTCAGCCGCAAGGCGGGCTACCACGCCCGAACGGCGATCCCTCGACTCGTAAAAGCGTCCTGGCAGAAGGGCCGTGAACTCACCAGGCGTACGGAGGCGAAATCGTGACCACTGCAATCCGAACTGCCATCCAACTGGCGCTGCTCTTGCTGATCACGGGATGCGCGCATTCCGGCCGTCTCCCGGAGTGCAAGGGTGCCTCGACGCCCATCAACGCGCCCGAGCCCGCGAAGGAGCGCCATTAATGAAGGCCGACACTGCGGTGGATGAGTACCTCGAAGAGGCACGGACGTGGGACCTCGATCGACGCGAGCAGGCGGCGAAGTCGGTCCGTCGGGCCTGGACGGTCAGCGGTGTGAGCCTCGCCGTGACCATCCTCGCGCTCGGCGCGCTGATCGGGCTCACGCCACTCAAGCGCGTGGATCCGTTCGTCGTCCGGGTCGACAACACCACCGGGATCGTGGACGTGGTGCCGACCTACCGCGGCGACGGTCCCGTGTCGGAGCTCGTGACCCGGCACCTGCTCACCACCTACATCACCGCGCGGGAGCGCTACGCCCAGGCCGTGGCCGAGTCCGACTACGACACGGTCGGGGCCTTCCAAAGTGCGCCCCTCAACGCGAGCTGGGTGGCGCTCTGGGACAAGGCAAACCCGGACTCGCCACTGAATGCGTTTCGGGACGGAACGACCGCCCGTGTCCAGGTACAGGCCATCACGTTCCTGAAGCGGGCGAGCGGCACCGACGATCTCGCGCAGGTCCGGTTCATTCGGGGGGTGCGACCCGGTGGCAACGGCCAGGAGCAGCTCACGCACTACATCGCAACGATCCAGTACGGCTACGGAACGCCGTCTCGCGACGACCACACGCGGAGTCTCAACCCGTTGGGCTTCCGGGTGCTGGAGTACCGGCGGGAGGCGGAAGTGGCCGCGGACACCGTGACGGCCGGGGTGGCGCCATGAACTTGAAGCCTTCCGCGTTCCGGGCCGCAGTTCTGGCAGTGACGCTTGGCCTCCTCTCGAAGGCAGTTGGTGCGGAGGTGTCACCCACCGTCGGATCAGGGGATCCCCGGATTCGGACCGTTCCCTACGACCCCAACCAGGTCGTGCGGCTCGACGGGTACGTCGGCTACCACGTGCACCTCGAGTTCGCGCCCGGGGAGACGTTCGTGAACCTGGGCGCCGGCGACAGCGCGGGGCTCGAGGTCGGGGCGGAGGGGAATCACCTGTTCCTGAAGCCCCGCGAAGCGCGGGTGTCGACCAACCTGACGATTCTCACCAATCGACGCGTGTACTCGATCGAGTACCACGTGACGCGGCTTCCGCCGGATGCCCCTGCGAGTGCCATCGTCTACACGCTGCGCTACACGTACCCGCCGGACCCTCCGGTCGTGCCGGTCGTCGAGCCAACGCTCGGGGGCCCGAGCGGACGGGCGATCAACTCGAACTACTGGTTTTGCGGCGACCGGAGCTTGAAGCCGGTCGTCGCGACGGACGACGGCGTCCAGACGCGGCTGGTGTTTGCGGCGCGCGCGGAGATCCCGGCGGTGTTCGTCAAGAACGAGGACGGGACAGAGAGCCTCGTGAACTCGAGTGTCGAGCAGGACCAGGTCGTGCTGCACCGGGTCGCGCCGACGTTCGTGCTGCGGCGCGGTCGGCTCGTCGGGTGCGTCACCAACCGGAGCTTCACCGGCGGCGGAACACGCCTCCCGACCGGGACCGTATCCGAGACGGTGCTCCGGACGACCGTGGGGGGGACGCCATGACCGAAGGTTCCGAGGGGTACCCGCGCGTCGACCCCGCGACGGGCGAACTGGTCTCCGGACCGCCGGAGCCGCTGGTGGCCGGTGCGCGCGGAATCGCGTCCGTTGCCCGCGAACGGGCCAAGCGATCGACGCTGCAGGGGGCCGCACTCGTCGGCGGGCTCGCGCTTCTGGGGCTTGGCGGCCTCTACGTCGTGATGCCGCACGCGAACTCGGAGAAACAGGCGGCGGTGGAAGCAGCGAAACGCGACCGCGCCGCCAAGCTCAATGCCGAGATGCCGGTCCGGCGGATTCATGTCGAGCCGCTCGCCCCGCCGGCGCCGGTCGTCGCTCCCGAGTCGCACGCGGTCGCGGAGGCGGTGCTGGGCGGCAAGCCGGACGATCCGATGGTGACGCCGGCCGCCGCGGCCGAGAGCCAGATCTCGCCGAGCGCGATGGGCGCCAGCGGGGCCCCGCGCCCGTCGCGGCAAGAGCGGATGCTGGCGGCACCGGTGCTCTACCGGTCGGCGGCTGCCACGGCGAGCGCTTCCACGCTCGCCGCGGCTACGATTCCGGCGGTGGACCGGATGGACGGCAATGCCGCTTCCGTAGGAGCGGACCGGGGTTCGGCGCTCGGTGCGGCACTGCGGCCGACGCTCACGCCCGCCGTGCTGGCGGAGCGGATGCCCAATCGGCGGTGGCTGCTGCCGAAAGGCTCCTTCGCCGACTGCACGCTCGAGACGGCGATCGACTCGACGCTTCCCGGGATGACGACGTGCGTGCTGGCGCTCGATGTGTTCAGTGCGGACGGGACCGTGGTCCTCCTCGAGCGCGGGACTCGCCTCGTCGGGGAGGCCCGGTCGGACGTTCGGCCGGGCCAGCGGCGGGTCGCGGTCCTGTGGACCGAGGCCCGGACGCCGACCGGGGTCATTGCGCACCTCGATTCGCTCGGGACCGACGAGCTCGGGCGCTCGGGCGTCCCCGGAAACGTCGACAACCATTTTCTCGAGCGGTTTGGCGCGGCGATCCTGATCTCGCTGATCGATTCAGGGTCCCAGGCGCTCGCGAATGCCGGCTCGAGCGGCAACGGAGCGCTCGTGATCAACCCGAGCCGCTCGACCGACGTGATGACGGAGATCCTTCGAAGCACCATCGCGGTCCCGCCGACGATTTCGGTTCCGCAGGGCGCGCGATTGCAGGTGCTCGTTGCACGCGACGTCGACTTCCGGTCGGTCTATGCGCTCAAAGATCGGAATTGACCGGTTCATCGGGACGGGACCGAGCGTAGGAGTCCAACCGCTCCATCCGGTGTCCGAACCGTCGGCCAGCGCGCTCACCCAGTACCTGGCCGGGTTGCGGCCGATTCTCGACGATCGCGAGCTTACCGAGCTCTGCATCAACCGGCCGCACGAGGCGTTCATCGAGCGGACGAGTGGCTGGAGTCGCGTTCCACTGTCCTTCGCCTCGTTCGAGTGGTGCAGCCAGGTCGCGCGGCTGATCGCGGCCTCGACCCAGCAGCGGGTCACTCCCGAAAGCCCGCTCCTGTCGGCCTCGCTCCCGACCGGGGAGCGGGTGCAGGTCGTCCTGCCGCCGGCGACGTCGGCCGGGACGGTCGCCCTCACGATCCGAAAGCCGTCGGATCGGGTGCTCAGCCTCGACGTGCTCGATGCGAGCGGACTCTTCACCCGGTGCGAGACCGCGGAAGGACCGCTCGCGTCGGAGGAGGTGCTTCGGGATCTCTATGCACGCCGGGAAGTGAAGGCGTTCCTGCGGGCGGCCGTGCGGGCCCGGAAGAACATCCTGGTGTCAGGGCCGACGGGGTCGGGGAAGACGACGCTCACGAAAGGACTCCTGCTCGAGATCCCGTCGCACGAGCGGCTGGTGACCCTCGAGGATGCCAAGGAGCTCTCGCTCGACCAGCACCCGAACTCCGTCCGGCTCTTCTACTCGAAGGACGGGCAGGGGCTCGCGACCACGACTCCGAAGCAGCTGCTCGAGGCGTGCCTTCGCATGCGGCCCGACCGGATCCTCCTCGCGGAGCTTCGGAGCGACGAGGCGTACTACTACCTCCGGAACGTGAACTCGGGGCATCCCGGATCGATCACGAGCGTGCACGCATCCTCCGCCCGGCTCGCATTCGAGCAGCTGACGCTCCTCGTCAAGGAGAGTCCCGGTGGCCGCGATCTCAAGCGCGAGGACATCCAGAGCCTCCTGCACCAGCTCATCGACGTCGTCGTGCAGTGCGGTGTCGAGCGCCAGAAGCGGTTCGTCAAGGAGATCTGGTTTGGCGGCGCGAACGCGGCGGCCTGATCTCCTCGCCAAGATCTCCGTCGCCGGACTCCTCGCCGCGGTGGCCACCTCGTACCTGGCGGGCGCGCTGTTCCTGTCCTCGGTCGGCGCGAAGGCCTACTCCGCGACGCCGCTGACGGCGATCCGGTACGGGTACTACTACGGCGACGTGCCGGCGCTCCGGCGACGACTCACGGTCTGCGCAGGTGTTTCGGTCGTCGTGGTCGGACTCGGGTTGGCGCTCCTCTGCTGGCCGAAGCGACGGTCGGCGCACGGCGATGCGCGGTTCGCGACCCGGGCGGAGATGCGCAGCGCCGGCCTCTTGGGTCACGAGGGGATCCTGCTCGGCAAGGTGGGCCGTCGGTACCTGATGTTGCCCGGCCAGCAGGGCGTTCTCGTGGTTGCTCCGCCCCGGTCGGGGAAGGGCGTCGGGTTCGTGGTCCCGAACCTGCTCAACTTCCCGGGCTCTGTGCTCTGCATCGACATCAAGCGCGAGAACTGGGAGATCACGGCGGGGTATCGGGAGGCGATGGGGCAGTCGGTGTTCCTGGTCGACTTCTTCTCGGAGTCCGGCCGAACCGCGCGCTGGAACCCGCTCGACTACGTCGCCGAGAACCCGAACAAGACCGTCGATGGACTCCAGAAGATCGCGAGCATGCTGTGGCCCGAGATGCCGGGGACGGACCCGTTCTGGCCCGCGGCCGCGCAGACGATGTTTCTCGGAATTGCACTCTACGTGTTCGAGACGCCGGGATTGCTTCGGACGATCGGGGAGATCCTCCGCCAGGGCATGGTCACGGGGGAGGAGGGGTTCGGCGCGCACTGGCGACGCGTCATCGACGAGCGGCGGTTCAGCGAGCAGCCG
>Ga0335083_10006667_pt1 | contig 14360 bp, 8 predicted proteins | sample Lox_Sample_42_FD_206716 | JGI IMG/M metagenome (GOLD analysis project Ga0335083, IMG submission 206716) | Soil microbial communities from Loxahatchee National Wildlife Refuge, Florida, United States - Lox_Sample_4.2 | ecosystem: Environmental > Terrestrial > Soil > Wetlands | place: USA: Florida...
GCGTCATCGGTGATGACGGCGAGCGACCATCGTTCCGCGTTGGAACCCGTTTCGGGCAAGGGTCAGTCAGCCGTGAGACGTGGGATTATAAGGCGAATGGCTGGAAAGCCGAAGCTGGAAGAGCATCCGAGAGCAGGCGCAGGTTGCCGCTACGGATTCTTGCTGAGCCGGCGGAAATAGTCGGCGACCGCGTCCTGATAGCCCGCCGGAATCGTCTTGGAATCCGCGCTGCGCACCTGGCCGGATTGCTTGCCATCCAGCTTGCGCTGCAATTGCAGCTCGAGATCGTCCACTTGATTCAGCACCTGCGTGTGCAACTGCTCCAGCAGCACGGGATTGCCCGGGAAGCGCTTTGGATCGAGCTTCTGCATCTGGCGGATCAGATCCTGCACCTCGCGCGCGATTTCTGGATCGTCCTCGACGGATTGGTGAAGCTGATCCAGGCTGTTCAGCGCCTGCTGATAGGCGCGTTCCGGATCGGCCGGCACGGGAGAATTTTCGGGAGCGGCCGGTTGAGGCAGATTCGAGTTGTTGCCCGTGTCGATGTACCAGTTCCGGTTGCCGCCGCGCGCGCGGCCGGGGTCGTAGCCCTGTCGGTAGCCGTCATCAACCGCGCCGCCGTAGTTACCGGCTTGCGTTCCATTCTGACCGGGCTGTCCGCCTCGGCCTTCCTGCTGGCCCGGCTGCCGCCCCGCCTGACCGCCCTGCGGATTACGCCCTCCCAAATCGCGGGTCAGCGCTTCCATCTGATCGCGCAGGCGCTGGACGTGATCGAGCGCGTCCTCGGCGTCGCGTCCTTGATCTTTGGAAGCAGCCTTTCCCGGCCCCTGGTCGGGACCGAGCGCCCGCTGCGCCTGGCGCAGCCCGTCCGCCAGATGCTGCAGGTCAGCCGAGATCATCGGCTCCGTCGAATTGGAGTTCGGGTCGTAGCCTCGCCTCAGCCAGTCCGCGCTTCGCTGCAGGCGCGTCTGCAAATCCGACTGGTCCGAATCGCCCAGTGCGCCGCGCAACTTGGAGGCGGCATCGCGCTGCGTGGGAGCCAGCTCGCGCGCAGCGCCGCGCATCTGCTGCTCAAGCCGCGCCAGATCGTCCGCCAGTTGCTGCCGGTCCCGCGCGAGCGACTGCACGTCCTGCCATACATTCTGCTGCGACTGACCCGAGCTATCCGCTGAGTTCCGCTGCAGCAGCAGCCGATGCAAGCGATCCGCCTGCGCCCGCTGCTCCCCGGCGATTCGGTCCGCTTCGCGCGCCATGGAGTCCAATCGGCCTGAGGAATTCTGCCGCTGCATTTCGCTCAGCAGGTTTGTGGCATCACGGAGCCGGTCCGCGGCCCGTCGGGCGTCGGCGCTGTCCTGCGATTGCGACGAAGACGCCGCGCGGCGCATATCGTCATTCGCTTGCCGCAGCCGGTCGAGCGCCTGCCGCACGCGCGAGTCTTTCTGCGACTGCGAACTCTGCGATTGGCCGGACGAGGATTGGCCTGACGAAGACTGCCCGGATGACGACGAAGCGGAGCTTTGCTCCTGGCTCTGTGCCAGCTGCTCCATCTGACGTTGCAGTTCTTCCGCGTCGCGCCGGAGCATTTCCTGTTGCCAGCGCTGCTCGAAGCTCTGGCCGTTGTTGCGCTGCTGCGCCAGGTCCTGCTGCCGCCGCGCCAGCTCGTCGAGCTTCTTCAGCGCGTCGTCGATTTCCTTGGCGCGCTGATCTGCCGATGACGCCGTCTGCGCCGTCTCGTACTGATTCTTCTGCGTGTCCAGTTCCAGATCGAACAGGCTCGCCAGGTCGCGCCCTGCTCCGCCCGCGCCGCTGCCCGCTGCTCCATTGCCGAACGCCACCTGAATCTGCCGGAATGTCGCTTCGGCCTGCAACAAATGCTGCAATGCTTTCTGCTCGTTCGGCAGGGCGTCGCTCCACTTCTGCTGTCGCAGCTTGTCCGCCGCCGGGTTCATCGCGTCGGCTGCGGCGTTCATGTCCTTCTGAAAGGCGTTGAACTCCTCGTTCTGCCCGTTCAGCTCGCGCATGCCCATGCGTCCCGCGAGAGCGATGGCCTGATCGCGAAGCTTCGCCTGCACCTGCGAAAGAAACTTCCCTGCCTCGGCGGCCTGCTGCTGCGACCCGGATTTGTCGTTCTGATGCTTCCACGTCTCGGCGATGATTTCCTTCTCACGCTGCGAGATGTCGTTCTGATCGCCCTGCCCGCCCCCGCCTCCAGCGCCGCCTGCGGATTGCTGCGATTGCGAGAACTCGCGCTCAAACGGCTCCGCCTGAATGAAAAACATGTCGGTGTGCGATTCCGCGCGCGCGTCTTTGGCCGACGCGTAGAAGCTCACGATATCGCCCGGCACCAGCTTGTAGTCCTCCAGCGAAATCACGGTCGCGCCTTCCGCCTCTTTGGCGCCCTTTTGCTTCAGCAAATCAACCGTCTGTTCCGCGCTTCCATTCACGGAGTAATGAAGCGCAAGCCCGCTGATCCCGAAAGCGTCGTTGGCTTTGACCGAGATCGTCACTTCCTCGATGGGGCTGGCGCGATAGTCACGACCCGGCCGGTCGATGGCGATCTCCGGCGGATTCGCTTTGTCGGCCTCGATGAAAAAGTCCTCGGATAATCGCACCGGCTGCCCCTGATCCATCGCGGCCACGTGGTACGCGCCATCCTTCGCCATCTGGATCGAGCCCGTATAGCGGTTCGTGTCGCCACCCGAAAGGTGAACTTGCTGCCCATCGTCGAGAACCAGCACGCCGTCGCGCAGCGGCCGGTCGGTCAGGACTTCGAGGTTCGCTTCGGTGCCCTCCACCGCGCGCAAGTCGCCGCCGTGTTCATCGATGGCGCTTCGCATTCCGGTCCACGGTGGAAAGCGATACGTCACGCGAATCTGCTTCACCGAAGGCAGATCGATCACGCGCAGATTGAAATGCCGCGAGCGCACGGCGCCCGCTTCGACGTAATACTCCACGCTCTCTGGGAGGCCGGCGAAGACGAACTGGAAAGCCGAGCCGCCCGGCTGCGGCTGCATCGCCAGCTGCTCCCACTTCGACGAACTCTGCGAGCGCGCGTACAGCCGGACTTGATTGGTCTCGATGCCGACCGGCTGCGCCGTGACAAGCTCGTCCGCGTTGCGGCGCACCGTCGCGTCGCCGGGGCTCACGTGAATGTCGTAGAACGGCACGACGCCCTCGCGCGGCCCGGCCCAAAGAAGCGCCGCGCCGTAGCCGAGGAAGCCGGGGCCCGCAACGATCATCCAGATCAACACGCCCAACGACACCACTCCGGTGGTGAACCAAGCAAGGAACGTGCTGCTGGGAACGAGCTGCTCCGGCGCGGAATCTCGCGCCACCTCCAGCGTGTCCGCGGCAAGCAATTCGAGAAACGGCTCGTGCGCGGCGGAGTCGCGTTCTGCAAACGTCACCAGGCGCTGTTGGAAGCGGGGAAATGCGCTCTCGGCCGTCGCTGCCGCGCGACGGCGATTGATCCGCCGGAGCGGAATCGCCAGGCCAATCGTCACCGCAAGAACGACGGAGAACAGCAGAACCACGCGCGCGCCCACGAGAATCCCGCGCGAAAACGCGAACGCATTGGCGACCAGGACGAGAAGCGCGGTCGCGCCCAGGGCGACCGAAGCAAGCACCGCCGCGCCGCGCAGCGCGGCACCCACGCGCATCCGCCGCTCCAGTTGCGCGATATAGGAGTTGAGCCGCTCCCGCATGCTCATGTTTCCTCCCGCCGCGTGCCCAGGTACCGGCTGGCCACCCACGATTCGGCAACCGCCGCGGCCAGCGCCAACAGCATAACGTACCACCACAGTCCGAAAGGCTCGCTTTTTTCTTGCCCCGCCGAAGCGGCCGAAGCCTGCGCCGTTTGTTTGCCCGTGTTCCCGCTCCACAGCGCGAGAACATCGGATGGCATCACGCTCAGATCGGACTCGCGCCGGTCCGGATTCACTCCAACGGTGTCCTGCCGCCCGTTCGCCAGTCGAATTTCGTAGAAACCCGCGCGCGTCAGTTGATACGTCTGCGCCGTCGTCGCTTCCTGCAGAGAAAGCGGGCGCCGCCCGTCCGGATCGATCACCTCGACGCTCACCGCCTGCTCTTTGGACGTCCGCAGCTCCAGGAACGAATCCACCAGCTGCGAACCGCTGCGGCGCTGCATGCCCGAAAGATCGAACGCCGTCTGCTCAACGAAGGGCACAAAATCCGGATGCACCGGAAAATCGTTGGTCACGTTGTCGAGGCCCGACGCCAGCAGCAGCACGCGCCCTTCGCCGAGCCGCTTCTCCAGCAGGATCGGCGTCTGATCCGTGAGCCGCGCCGCCACGCGCGCGCCTGTTTCGTCCACTTTCGTCGCGTAGTAAAACTTCACTCCCGACCAGCGGTCCGCCTTCGCCAACGACGCGTAGGATGGATCGGCGTCGCCGACGGAGAGAAAGCGGTCGTTTCCGTTCGCGTAGTAGTGCGTCTGCTCGATGTTCGCGCCGAAAACGGGCGCGCGCGCGCGCCGCCCCATCGCCGTGCCCGCCACCACCAACACGCTGCCGCCATCGCGCGCGTAACTCGCCAGGCTGTTTTCCAGCGGCGACGAAATCGACGCCGCGTCCGACAACACCACGAACGCGTACTTCGAGAGCGGGATGTTCTCGGCCTGTCCGACCGGCACGCTCTCCATCGTGAAAGCGGACTCGACGGCCGCCGACAGCGCCGCCCCGAAATAGACCGCCGAGCGCGAATCGTTCGATTCGTGTAGGAAGAGAATGGGCCGCGGATCGGACCGCTCCACCGCAAATAAACTCGTGTCGTCTGCTCGCAGAGCGTCCGCCGAGTCGATGCGCACCTCGCACTTGCTGAATCCATACGGCACGTTCAGCGACTCGAACTCCACCGTGGCGCGGCCACCCGCGGGCACCGCCACGCTTTTGGTGGCCACTGTCTTGCCGTTCACAACCAGCGACACGGTCCGCGTCGCCGCGGGAGTGCCGTATCCCGCGATCACGGCCTGGACGCGAGCCTTCTTCGGATCCCACACCTGCCCCGGCGCGTTGACGCTCTCGACGGCCCAGTTCGGCGAAGTGCTCGTCGCGGCCGGATGCAACACGATCTCCACGTTCGGCGGCAGGACCATGTCCTCGAAATTCGCGGGCATGTTCGCCTTTTGCATGTCGCTGAAAAGGTGCAGTTCTACCGGGACGCGCGCGCTTTCGGCCAGTGAGTGCAGTGCGCGGGCAAGCTCTCCAAAGCTGCCTCGCGAATCGCTCGGCTCGATTCCGTCCACCGCCGCGCGCAGGCCCGCCGGATCCTGCGTCGGCTGCGTCAGGACCTGCAGCCTCGATCCCAGCGCCATCACTTGCGCTCGCTCCGCCGGCGGCCGCGTCGCCAGCGCCGCATCCGCGTCCCGCTTGGCATCCGCCAGGCGCGTCCCCGCGCGCATGCTGAACGAATTGTCGATCACGAGCAGCATCAGTTTGCTGCCTGCGGCGCTGGCCACCGGGCGATTGATGAACGGGTTCGCGAACGCCAGCGCGAGCAACAGCAGCAAAGCCAGCCGCAACGCGAGCAGCAGCAGATACCGCAGACGCCGCTGCCGGATCGAGCTTTGCGTGCGCTGTTCGAAAAACATCAGCGAGCTGAACGGCTGCGGCGTGGTCGTCTGGCGCCGCAGCAGGTGCAGATAGAGCGGCACCGCCAGCGCCGCCACGCCCGCCAGGAACCATGGCGCGAGAAATCCCATTCAGTTTCTCCGCTGGCGAATGGAAAGATATTCCGCGAGAGCTTCATCGAGGGGACGGTCCGTCGACAGCAGGAAATAGTCCATTCGCGCGGCCTGGGCGCGGCTGCGAAGATCCTCGAGGTGCGCCGCCATTTTCTCGCGGTAGTCTCTCTGCGCGTACTCGGGGGTCACTTCCAGCCGTTCCTTCGTCTCCAGATCGACCAGAATCGCCGGCTCGCTCAATTCCGGGCGAATCTCCCGCGGATCAAGCACGTGGAACAGCACCACTTCGTTTCCGTGAAAGCGCAGGGGTTCGATCGTGCGGATCACCTGCTCCGGCGATTCGAAGAAATCCGAAAGCACTACCACCAGCCCGCGCCTCCGCAGAAATTCCTGGAAGTGATTCATCGGCTTGCGGAAGTCCGTTCGCGCGCGCGGCTCCGCCAGCTCGAGCCCGCTCATCAGCCTTGCGAGCTGCCCCTGGCGCGTCGACGGCCGCACGTAATTGCGCACTTCGTCGTCGAAGACGATCAGGCCCGCCGCATCGCGCTGATTTTGGATCGCGAGATAGAAGAGAGACGCGGCGATGAACCGCGCATAGTCCATCTTGCTCACCGAGTGCGACGTGTAGTTCATCGAGTTGCTGGCGTCGAGCAGCACCGTCAGCAGGCTGTTCGTTTCTCCGCGATAGCGCTTCAGGTAGGCGCGCTCCGTCCGCGCGAACACGTTCCAGTCCACATGCCGCAGATCGTCTCCGGGCGAATAGGCGCGATACTCTGCGAATTCCTGGCTGAAACCGAAGTCCGGCGAACGGTGCAGCCCGGCCACAAAGCCGTCCACAACCGTCCGCGCCACCAGGTCGAGACCCGATATGCGAGCAAGCACCGCAGGATCGAGAAAGCGTTGCACCATCAAGCTCCCTGGGGCGGCGGCACCTGCTCGAGCAAGCGCCGCAGAATCTCATCCGAGTCGATCCGGTCGGACTCCGCGTGGAAATTCAGCAGCACGCGGTGCCGCAGCACGGGAATGGCCAGGGCCGCGATGTCCTCGTACGCCACGTGATAGCGCTTCCGCGTCAGTGCGCGGGCCTTCGCGCCCAGCACGATGAACTGCGCCGCGCGCACGCTCGCTCCGTAGTTCACGTATTTCGCGATGAAGTCCGGCGCGCCGCCGCTGTTGCTGCGTGTGGCCCGCACGAGCTTCACCACGTACGCCGCCAGTGACTCCGCGATCGGCACCATCCGCACCAGTTGCTGAAACTCCAGAATCTCCTGCGCCGAGGTCACCGCCTGCACCTGGGCCGCCTGCGTCGTCGTTGTGAGATCAACCACCTTCACTTCGTCCTCGGCGCTCAGATAATCGAGCACGATGTTGAAAAGGAACCGGTCCAGCTGCGCCTCAGGCAGCGGATACGTGCCCTCCAACTCGATCGGATTCTGCGTAGCCAGCACGAAGAACGGCGATGGCAGCTTGTACTGATTGCCGCGCACCGTGCAGGAAAGTTCCTGCATCGCTTCGAGCAGCGCGGATTGCGTCTTGGGCGGCGTCCGGTTGATCTCGTCCGCCAGCAGGATGTTCCCGAAGATCGGCCCCGGCACGAAAGTCCAGCGGCGATGCCCCGTCGTCGGATCTTCTTCGATGATGTCAGTTCCTGTGATATCGGACGGCATCAGATCCGGCGTGAACTGGATTCGCTTGAAGACCAGCCCCAGCGTCTGCGCCACCGTCCGGACCATGAGCGTCTTGGCCGTGCCGGGCAGCCCGGTGATCAGGCAGTGGCCGCCGACGAACAGGCCGATCAGCATCTGATCGAGCACATCCTCCTGGCCCACGATCACCTGCCGCACCTGCGAAAGAATTCCCTCTCGCACTGCCTGGAACCGCTCGATGCGCTTCTTCAACTCGGACGAACTCAGGTTTGTCTCGGCAGCGGTAGCCATCGGCTATTTCCCTTTCTCGGAGCCTTGGAGTTGTAGAAGCAACTTCTGAGCGGGACGGTAGTCCGGAGCAGCTTCCAGCGCCTGCAGAACATTTTCTTCCGCTTTGTCCTTCTGCCCCGCGGAGAAATACGCCTGCGCGAGGTCGAATTCGGCGGACGCCTTGTCGAGCGGATGCATCGCGACCACGGCGGAGTATTCGCGAATCGCACCCGGATAGTTCTGCTGCGCGAGCCACAAACCGCCGAGACGGCGGTGAAGGTCCTCATCCACCGGATAAATATAGTTGATGCGGTCAAGCGTGGCGGCCGCCGCTTTCGGCTCGCCCAGCTCTTCCTCGAGCGACGCCAGCTTCTTCAGCGCGTCCGGTTCGCGCCCGCCTGCGGCTTCGTACGCTTTCAGCACGATTTCTGCCGCATTCTTCTGCCCCTTGGACAAATCCGCCTCGGCCATGAATTCGTACGCATTTGCCGCGTACACATACTGCGGATACATCCGCCGGACCTCTTCGCCCTCCTTCAGCACTTCGTCGTAGTTGTGATTCTTCGCCTGCTCGGCCAGGTCTTTCAGATGCGTGCGCCAGTCGTCGAAATTCGCTGCCACCTGGCCGATGTCTTTGTTCAGCCAATCCTGGAACTGCTTGTCGAAATCCTCCGGCGTCATGCTCAGATTCTCCTGAATGGCTTCAGGCGTCGTCTTGCGCGCGGCAAACGAGTGCACGATGTCGAGCAGCTTGTCCGCGCCCCATCGCTCCTGGATGTAGTCGCAGATGCGGCCCGCCTGGTAGTAGGAGACCACCACCTGCGCCTCGTACTCCGGCCGTATGAATCCGCGATCGAGCTGCGCGACGGGCAGCAGTTTCTTCTCCCGAATCGCCACCAGAATGTCCGGCGTGATCGGATCGCCCCACTCCGGCGACGCCTGCGTCTCCTCATGCACCGCCAGCCCTTCCGTGAACCAGCGCGGCACGCGATGATCCGTCGCCGTCAGAATGTACACGTGGCTCATCTCGTGCCACAGCGTGCTCGCCCAGTTGAAATCTCCCGGCTTTCGGCCGGATGGGCTGTCCATCGCCACCACCTCGCCAAACGTCACGCCCAGCGCGCCAAGCCCCGGCATGCCCATCGTGCGCACGGCAAAGTCTTCGTGGTCCGCGTACGTCTCCACCTGCACGGGGCCGGGCAGCGTCATCTTGTATTTCTTCTCGTACGTCGCCATCGCCCGCCTCAGCACGTCCTCGACATAAGGACGCAGCAGGTCTGCTTCCTTCTTGTTGATCTTCACGATCGTGCGATCGTCGCGAAAGACGGCAAAATTCCTGTAGCTGTCCAGCAGGCGCAGCGTGTTGACCGTCTCTTCGTTCCGATAGCCGTTCTCGTAGCACATCTCGAGCTGTCGCCTCGGCTCGTCCTCCTGCCCCAGGCGCATCAGATTGATGCCGAGTTCCGCGCGCGCCGGCCAGAGCTGGGGATCGAGCTCGATCGCCTTGCGGTAGTATGCGATGCCGTCTTCATACCTGCGGTTCAGCACCAGATGATGGGCAACGATCGCGTACGCCTGCCCGTACTGCGGATTCACCTGCCGGATTTTCTCGAGCCACGCGTCCGGCGAACGGTCCGCAAGAGCCTCCACGGCCGCGTGAACCGCCATCGCGTCGAGCGCGTCCGGCGCGAGCGCAATCGCTGCGTCCGCCTGTTCCACGGCCTGCGTCGTGTCCGAATCCTCCAGCGCCAGATTCGCCATCAGCTCGTGCGCCGCCACCAGCTTCGGATCAAGCTCCAGCGCCCGGCCGGTCCATTCGATCGCTCCGTTGTCGAATCCGTCGGCGCTCACAAGCGCCAGCCCCAGATACGCCGGCGCGTTCTTCGGATCGATCTTCAGCGCCTCTTTGAAGAGGCCGTCCGCGTCCGTGTTGTTGAACCGCTCGTGCAGCAGCAGCCCCCAGCGGACGCGGTACGCAGCGTTGGCAGGCGACTGCGCGATGGCCGCGCGAAATTCGTCGTTCGCGTCCTGATACATCTGCAAACCCCAATCGCCTTCGGCACGCAGGTAGGGTTGCGGCGCCCGCGTCAACGACTCGTAGCACGCCTGCGCTTCCTTGGTGTGGCCGTGCTTTCGCAGCGCCGCGCACTTTTCCGGAGCCGCAGCCGCAAGCGCGTTCGCTGCGAACAGCGCCGCCGCGCAAGCAACGCCGGCCTGGAACGCGCGCCTCACTTCTCCAGCTCCTCCTGCACTTTCGCCAGTTCCAACAGCGCGGCCGTCAGTTGCTGCTTGTAGTCGTCCTGCGACATCGCCGCCTTCTGATATTTCAGCGTGTCAATCTGCCGCTCCAGCTCTTCCTTTTTCGCCAGCAGCTCGCGCTTCGCCGGATCGTTGAACGCCTTTTGCGCGGCTCCCATGCGCATCAGGGTGAAGTTCCCGAGCAGCCGCCCTTCGCCGCTCTCCGCGGCCGCCGCGCGCACCGCCTCGTGGTCGCCCGTGTCTTCGAAGACGGCATGCTCGGTCGCAAGCCGCTTCTGCGAATCGTAGAACGCCGCGGTCTTCGCCGTCGCAAACTCAAACGCCTCGAGCGCCGTGACGGCTTCGTTCTTGTCCACGTCCGCCTCGGGATCGCGGAGGGCGTCAACGAAATAGCGCGCGAAGATCGTGGCGTTCTTCTCCGTTCCGCTCTTCGTCGCGGCTATGACTCCACGGCCGCGCCGTTCGAGCGCTGCGATCGACCCGCCGCTCGCGCTGGTCGTATTGACGACCAGCTGGCGCTTTGCGGGTACGCGGTCGCAGAGCACCGCGAGGTCTCCGCCCGAAATGTCGGGACCGATCAGATTGAACTTGTATTCCACGCCGTCGAACGATCCGTGTCCGATCAGAATCAGCACGAAATCGTCTTCCGGCCTCGCCTGCGCCGCCACGGCACCGAGAGTTTCCGTCAGCCGGGCGCGCGTCGCGCCTGCGCCCGACAGAGTGAACACATGCACTTCGCTGCCCGAAGCCTTCAGCAGCTTGTCCAGATCGGCCGCGAGCCCTTTGAACTCTTGGTCGTAATCCGCCTCACCGCCCAGCCCGGCGACCGTCACGTAATAGACGCCCGCGCGCGCCGGCGCCGCGGCCAGCAACATCCACCCGAGCGCGAACGCGATGAGACGCGTCTTCACACGACCCCCCACCGCCGCCGCAGCAGCCATTCGGAAAACAGCAGCAAGAGAATCAGCAAGAAGACGGCCGGCATGTCCCACAGCGGCCTCGTCTCGCGAACCGTCACACCCGCTTCGGAATACGGAATGTCGCTCGCCAGCTTCGACAGATCCTGCGGACGCCAGTATTCCCCGCCCGTCTGCGCCGAGAGCTTTTCGAGCAGGTCGCGATTCTGCTCCGTGTGAAAATTCTCGGCCACTCCGTCCATTCGCTGGAACGTGAGCACGTCCTTCCCGACTTCTTGCTCGCCACGCCGCGCCGTCACCTCTGTCAGGTACGATCCCGCCTTGCTCGCAGTCCAATCCGCCTGGAACTTCCCCGGCGCGTCTGGCACCGGAGACAGCTCCACGTTCGCCGAAATTCCCTCCGGCCCGATCACGTGCGCTTCCACAGTCACGTCGCCTGCGGGCACGTAGTCCTTGTCGCGCACGTCCGCTGACAACTGAATGTGCCCATCGTCAAACACTATCGGGTGCGGCACCGCCGCCACCACCTGCCCCGGCGTGTCCGACACCAGCCAGCGCAACAACTGCCGCCAGAACATGCCGTGGCTCGGGTCGCCGAGCGGCAGGCTCATCTGCCATCGCCACGTGCCCGAGGTCGCCAGGATCGCGCTCCGTCCGCGGCCGTAGTTTTGCGCCATCAGCAGCGGCATCTCGCGTCCGCCGGATCTCATCGTCGCCAGCACAGCCGCGCCCGGCTTCGGCGTGCCGGCCTCCTGGTAGTCCATCAGATACGGCAGCGTCTTCCACTTCTCGGCGTTGCGCGTGGGATCGTCCACCAGCCGGCAGATCAGGCTGTCGACGCCCACGGATGTCAGCGCCACCGTCGCGGGCATTCGATGAAACGTGTTCTTGTGATTCGGCAGCACGGCGGGAAGCAGTTCCGCCAGACTCGATCCGCTCCAGCCGCCGTCGGCCAGGGCAAAGCGCCCGCCGAGCAGCAGCAATCCTCCGCCGCGCCGGTCCACAAACTGCCGAATCAAGTCCTGCTGCGCGGGTGTGAAGTAGTTGACGTCGACCGATCCGATGATCAGCCCCTGATACTTGAACAGCGCATCCGCCGTCGCCGGAAAACCGTCCGCCAATTCCTTTGGATCGCCGATTCCCTGCCGGTAGACCTTGTTCTCCGTGGTGCGCAGCATCGACGCGACCTGCACGATGCGGTCGTCGTCTTCCGCGCGCCGGATGAATTTGTATTCCCACCGCGGCTCGCCCTCCACGTAGAGGATGCGCCGCTTGTCGGACTCGACGCTCACCAGCCGTGTGACCGCATTGTTCAGCGGATTTTCTTCCCCCGGCATCCCATCGATCGAAAACCGGATCGCTTTCGCGCCCGCGTCGCCCGCGCTGAACGGCAGTGTCTCGCTCTGAACCTTGCCATCGCCGCCGAACGTTATCTGCCGCGACGCGAGCACCTTGTCTCCATCGCGCGCCGTCAGCGTGGCCTTCTGTCCCGAATAACCCTCCTGATGAAACGTCACCGACGCGGCCAGCCGCGAATCGGCCAGCGCGCGCGGCGCGACGATTGCGTCGTCGATCTCCACGTCGTGCGACATCCGCTCGGGTCCGAAGCCGATCGTGTGCACGGGAATGCGGCGGCTGCGCAGCGCGGCGATCGTCTTCAGATCGATTCCGCCGGAATTATCTCCTCCGTCGCTCAATAGGACTACGGCGCCGATCGGCAGGCCGCTCGTCTCCGTCACAAGCTGATCGAGGCTGTCGCCGATGTGCGTCGCGGGCGCCATGGGTTGCAGTCGATCCACGTCCTCGACACGACTGAGCACGCTATCCACTCCGTACAGGCGCGTCTGAAACTTCTTCTGCAGCTCGGCCAGCACGCCGCCCTGCAGCGCCTTCGTTGCTTCGGCCAGCCGCGTGGTGCCGTTCTCCGCCAGCGCCATGCTGCGCGAATCGTCTAGCAGGATCGCGATGATGTTCTGCTGTGGCTTCAGCTCCGCAATCGTGATTGCGGGCTGCCAGAGCAATATCAGGACGAGAGCCGCGACCCAGGATTGGATCAGCCAGATGATGCCCGCGCGCCAATTCTTCAGGGGGTGTGCGTCACGGGCAAGGCGGGAACGAATCAGAAATCCCAGGCCGGCCGCCGTCGCCGCGACCAGCAGCCACAGAACCCAACGAGGCCAGCCGCCAAGCAGGATCAGTTCGCCCCTGGCGAACACCGCGGCCGGATACTTGAAGAAGAACTGAAACATGATTCGCGATCACTGTGGACAATCGCTGCGGTGCCGGATCGTTTCCGCTCAGTGCGTCATCCCGTACATCACGTAGTTCATTCCCACGCGAAACGCCATCGACGCAAACTTTTCCGGATACTCCGGGCTATCCGCCCACTCCCATGCGTCGCCCAGGTGCATGTTGTGGCAGATGGCGACGATAATCCGTCCCTTGTCGTCGCGAATCGCGCGCCACTTCGGCACGTACCCGTCCTTCTCGTACGTACGGCCCGTCTGCACGTACTGCTCGCCGGGCACCTGAAATCTCTCGCCGAGATCGTAAAGCACGTGAAAGATTTCGTCGTTGTCGTTGAGGTCCTCAATCGGACGGTCCGGCAGCACCATGCGCATTCCCGTCAGGAAGCTCTGCCAGTCCGCGGTGCCGTGAAAATCGTCCACCATCAGAAAGCCGCCCTTCAGCAGATACTCCCGCAGCCGCCGCGCCTGCGGCTCCGTGAACGTCCACGTCTCTACTTGGACGGCGTAGACCCACGGATAGTTATAGATATCATCGCTGTTCAGATCGACCACCTGTTCGGTCGAGCGCGCGTTCGTGCGCGTCAGCCGCCGCAGAGCCATCAGGAACTGCCGGTCCGCTTTGGGATAGTCGCGGGCCCACGTCCCACCGCCGTATCCATACCGGTAGCCATACCCGCCAAAGCCGCCGGCCGAGGAGTCGTATTGAAGACGCGACCAGGAAAACTCCGCCTTTTCATTGCTCTGGCCGGGCGCAACCGGATCGAAAGGGCTCTGGCCGAACCATTGGGAGTGTGCGGACTGCAGCGCGAGTAGTCCACCGGCGACGACTACGAGAGAAAACGCGGCCGCCCTTCGTGGCAAGAGCTTCATGAGATACTCTGATGCGCCGAGAGAGCGTAACAGATTGCCTGACCCATCTCCAGCCGCCCTGCCACGCTTCCTGCGAGGCCGGCGAAGGGTTTCAGGCCCCGATTCGGCGAGGAACTCGTGAAGCGAAGAGATTTTCTGCGGCTCGCAGCCACCACTGCGGCTGGAGCTGGATGGGCTCCGTTCCTCCCGGCCCAGATACAACAGAGCCAGATGCAAGAAGGAATGCAGAATCATTCCGCGGCCCAGCCGCCGAACCTGCCTCCTGCCGATGTCACTCTCCGAATCGCACCCGTCGCCGTGGAGCTCGCGCCGAACCACATTATCAGCACCATCGGCTACAACGGAACGTCTCCCGGCCCGATCCTGCGAATGCGCGAAGGCGCGCCGGTGACCGTGGACGTGATCAACGAGACTGACGTTCCCGAGTTCGTGCACTGGCACGGCCTTT